>Ga0335079_10006999_pt1 | contig 12864 bp, 10 predicted proteins | sample Lox_Sample_33_FD_206719 | JGI IMG/M metagenome (GOLD analysis project Ga0335079, IMG submission 206719) | Soil microbial communities from Loxahatchee National Wildlife Refuge, Florida, United States - Lox_Sample_3.3 | ecosystem: Environmental > Terrestrial > Soil > Wetlands | place: USA... | reverse complement strand
AAAACTGTTCCTCCACTGCCAGCAGGGGCGCGATCGCACCGGCGCCATGGTCGCTCTCTATCGCATTGCCGTGGATCGCTGGTGCCCGCAAAGCGCCGTCGCGGAGATGAAGGCCTACCACTACCATCACTTCTTTTTTCCACAGCTCGAGACCTATGTCGAAAAATTCCCCGAACGCCTTGCGAAAGATCAGGGTCTCGCCGCCGCTGTCGCTCCCGCCGCTCCCGCCAATCCCTGAGCGGCAATCAGGTGTTTCCGAATTCCTGTTTGTACGACTCCCAGTCCTTCCGAAGTTTTTCAAGCATCCGCGCATAGGGCGCGTGCGCCAGCAGGGGCGCCAGAAAACCGTCCCGGCGGAACGTCGGGTAGTTCGGCAAACCGTTCGCCGTGGCTTTCTGGATCAGCCGCGTGGCCTCCACCGGCTCGCCCAGCAGCGCGTACGCCGACGCGGCCATGTGCATGGCGTGATGCGTGTGCAGTTTCGACTTTGCCCCGCGGAACACGCGCGGCAGGAGTCTCGCGGCCTTCTTGTTCTCCCCCCGCCGCGCCTGAAGCAGCGCCTCGGTGGCCGTCAGCATCGGGTCGCCCGCATAGAACTGCGACGCCCGGCGAAGCTGTTCTTCGGCCGCCTCCAATCGCCCGGCATAGACGAGGTTGGCGCCGGAAAACAATGCGGACCACTGGTCGGCGGGATCGCTCAGCAGGACGCGCGCGAAGTATTCGGCCGACGCCTCGTAGTCACCGGCGAAATTCAGCGCCTGGCCCAGGAACGTAAGCGTGAAGTTGTCGTCCGCGTGCGCGGCCAGAGCCTCCCGCAATCCTTCGAGCGCTTCGTCCAGCAGTCCGACGTGGATCATCACCAGCGATTGCCACACGCGCGCCCGGTGGGATCCGGCGTTCGCGCGTAACGCCGCCTTCAGTGCTCGCAGCGCCTGCCGGTTCTGGAATCCCCGCGACGGCGTCCACAGGAGGCGCGCCTTTGCCGCCAGCGCTTCCGCGTTCTGGCTGTCGATCTGCAGCGCGCGCTTCGATGCCCGGTCGGCTTGGTTGATCCAGCGCGCCAATGGCTCAAACGTTCCGGCCATGGTCACGCACGCTTCCGCCAGGCGCGCCCAGGCCTCCGCGAATTGCGGATCGAGTTCCGTGGCCTGCCGCAGCATTTCAATCGCCGTGAGCGTGTCCCAGCGGTTCAGGCGCTGCAGGCGTTCCCTCGCTCGCGAAAACAGCTCGTAGGCGTGCGCATTTTTTGTCGGACGCCGGTCGGAGCTGCTCGATGAAGGCCCGCCCAGGCCCAGCGCCCGCGAAACACCTTCCGAAACGCGGTCCTGCAGCGCGAACAGGTCCGTCATTTCTCCGTCGAGCTTTGCCGAGAGGATGGTTTCGTGATTGCCCGTGTCCCAGCCCTGGACTTGTACGCGAATCTTCGGGCCGGCCTTCTGAATGCTCCCTTCCACGATTACGTTTACATTCAGCTCGCGCGCTGCGGTCATGGGATCGGCGGCGGGCAGGGCGTACCGCAGCACCGCGCTCGTCGGCCTCACCAGCAGGCCCTGCCCTGCGCTCAGTTGCTGGATTACCGCGTCCGCCATTGCCACGCTCAGGTACTCGTCTTCCGGTCGCGGGGTAAGCAGCCGGAAAGGGAGCACGGCGACCGAGCGTCTCCCCGCCGCGCCCGCCGCCGCACTGGCGCTCCTGTCGAGCGTCGAGAGAAATGCATTCAACTCGAGGCGTAAATCTCGCGCCGTGGCGTAACGCGCGGACGGTTGCTTCTCGAGCAGACGGAAGATGATTCGGCCGAGCTCCGCGGGAACTTCTGATTCGAGCAGCAGCGGCTGGCTGCGCAGAATCTGCATCATCACCAGCGGCGCGTCCGGCCCTGGAAACGGCCTTCGCCGGCCCACCAGCTCGTAGAGCATCGCTCCCAGGGAAAACAGGTCGGCACGGTGGTCAGCGGGCTCCCCTCGCAGGATCTCCGGGGCCAGGTACGCCAGCGTGCCGCAGAGGTGCGGGTCGGAGGCAGGCGCCGGCGCCTCTGCCGTCATCGTTTGGGACACTGTGGACTCCACTCTTGCCCGCGCGATCCCGAAGTCCAGCAGTTTTGCCCTGCCTTCGCTGTTTACCACCACATTTTCCGGCTTGATGTCGCCGTGAATCTTTCCGCGTTCGTGCGCGGCCTCGAGCGCCTCCGTGATCTGTAACGCCAGCCGGGCCGCCGCTACGGGCTCTATGCCTCCCTCCGTCATCCGCTCGCGCAGCGTGCTGCCCGCCACCAATTCCATTACCAGGAACACCAGCGTCCCCTCTTCGCCCACTTCATAAATGGTGAGAATTCCGGGATGGTTCAGCGCCGCCGCCGCCCTGGCCTCCGCCAGGATTCGCGTCCGGATTTCGACGGAGCCCAGGTTGCGTTCGGTGAGCACCTTCACAGCCACCGGCCGATCCAGCCTTTCATCGTGCGCGCGATACACCACACCCATGCCGCCGCGGCCGATTTCCGACTCGATTCGGTAGTGCCCGATGCGCTGTCCGACCATGGGTTTCGAGGCTCTTCTGCTGTGAGACCGCAAGCTATTCCCGCCTGCGGGTGATGTCAATGCGCGTCGACAGGGGGCGACGGCAAAGCGGTCTTACGGGCAATTGTCTGACCGAACCATTCGGCGGCAGTCCCGCCTGCGGGACCCACCCTGATTCTTTGCCCCACGCACGCCCCCGTCCTGTGGAATCTGTGTGTTCCGTGTGTTAGCGTATGGCAGTTTGCCCGCCGTTCCACGCAGGGGATGGCTGCTGCTCCCGCCGGCCCGCCGCGGTCGTTTGCACGCACGGAAGCCGGGCGCGAGTATCTGTGCCGGGCGGGTGGAAATCCTGAGAACGATTGATGGCCTTCAATAAATCCAAGCACCTCGAGGCCGCCCAGAAGTACATCGGGCAGGGAAAAATCCCGCAGGCCATCGCGGAGTACAAGGCCATTCTGGCCGTCGAGCCCACCGATCAGGTCACTCTCATGACCGTCGGCGACCTGTTCGTGCGCGCCAACGATCTGGCGCAGGCCAGCGAGTATTTCGAGCGGCTCGCAGGAGCCTTTCTCGAAGAAGGCTTCACCAGCAAGGCCATCGCCATCTACAAGAAGATCGCCAAGCTGGCGCCGGAACAGATCGAGCCCCTCGAGCGCCTGGCCGACCTGTACGTCCAGCAGGGCGTGATGAGCGAGGCGCGGCCCATCTACATCCAGATGGCCGAAGCGCACCTGAAAAACAAGCAGCCGGAACGAGCCGCCGACACGCTCCGCCGCCTGCTCGACATCGAGCCGGACAACGTGCGCGTGCAGACGCGCCTGGCCGACCTCTACATGGCCATCGGCCAGAAAGGCGAGGCCGCACGCGCCTACCTGATGGCGGCCTATCGCTCCTTCGAGCGCAACGAAATGGATGCCGCGCTCAACCTCGTCGAAAAAGGTCTGGAGATCGACCAGGGCAACCAGCGCGGTTTGCTCGTCAAGGCCCGCATCCTGGCCGCCAAGGGCCGCCCCGCGGAAGCCGCGAAGTTGCTGGAAGCACAGCCCGACGCCAAAGAGGGCGGGCCGACCACTCTCCTGCTCTTCGAGGCCTACACCAAGGCGGGGCACCCACAGCAGGCCGTCGAACTGGCGCAAAAGGTCCTGGCCACCACACCCGACAAGTACGACGCGATTCTTCCCCTGCTCGACTCGCTCGCGGACACAAACCACGAAATGTTCCTGGCGCTGTCGCGCGATCTGCGCGCGCCGATGATGGGCGCGCAGGACTATGAACGCCTGACCGGCCTGCTCGGCAAAGTCGTCGAGTTGAATCCGAAGGCGCTCGAGCCGCGCGAGTGGATGATCGAGCTGTGCCGCAAGACGGGCGATTCCTTCCGCCTTACGGAAGCTCTCGACCACTTCGGCGACGCCGCCGTCGGCGCCGGCGAGCTCGAGAAGGCGCGCACTGCATACGAAGAACTGCTCGAGCGCGAGCCCCAGAACGAATTCAACCGCAGCCGCCTGAGCCAGGTGCTCGAAAAGCTCGGCCTTCCTCCGCTCGAAGCACAGGCTATGCCCGTGCGCCCCGCTCCCAGCGAAGCCGTGGCGCAGCCCCAGCCCACCGCGACGGAGCACGACGTCACGCTGACTCCCAGGACGTCCGCCGAGCCCGCGCGCGCGGAAGCCGTGCCGCAGGACGAGCTCCAGCGCTACGTCCAGCAGGCCCTCACGGACGTCGATCTGTTCTCCAGCTACAATCTCACGCAGAAGGCGATCGACCTCCTCGAGACCGTCTTGAAGCGCGCGCCGGGCCACCCGCAGGCCCTCGAGAAGCTGCTCGACCTTTGCCTCGGCGCCGGAAACGAACGCCGCACCGCCGAGCTCGCCGCCCAGCTCGAAGCTATCTACAAGGACAAGGGCGACTCCCCGCGCGCTGAGCGCTTCGCTGATCTGAATCGCCGCTACTCGCGTGCGGCCGGCAAGGCTGGCGAGCCTGCGCCCGCGGACACGAAAGGCGCTCCCCCCGAGTTCGAGATTCCCGTTGTGGAAGTGGAGGTTCCCGGCGCACGGGAGGCGGAATCAGGCACCGTGCAGGAAGTCGATCTTTCCGACGACTGGGCGGCCATGGCCAACGAGACATCGGCGCCGGTGCAGGAAGCGCCTGCCGCGCAGCCCGGGCCCGTAAAGAAAGAAGAGCCGGCGCCCGCGGCCGAGGCTCCTACCGCGCCACCCGAGTTCGAGATTGAGGTCGAGTCCGAACCTGCTCCCGTCGAAGCGCAGGAGGCTGCACCCGCCGCGCCGGCCGCCTCTCCGGGCGCGCCGCTGGTCCCGCCTGAAGCTCCTGCGGCTCCGGCCCGGAGGCCCGAGGAGCATCCCGCGTTCGAACTCGAGCCCGCGGCACAGGCAGCGCCCAAACATGAGGCGAGAGAAGAGTTTGAGCTGGAACTCGCGCCGGAACCTGCGGCCGCCGCTCCCGTCCCGCCCGCGGCGCCGCCTGCTCCACCAAAGGAGCCGGCAAAAATGGGAGGCTTGGCCGGCTTGGCGCAGGATCTGGAAGACCTCGATTTTGGTCTCGAACCCATCAGCGCCCCAGCGGCGGAACGGCCCGCCGCTCCGGCTGAACTGCAGGCGCCCGTCTCCGAAGCGGACATGATCGCGTCGCAAGGCAAGAGCCACAACGAACTCAAGGAAGTGTTCGACGAATTCCGCGCCGAGCTCGGCGAGCTGGAAGAAGACGAAGACGTCGAGACGCACTACAACCTCGGCATCGCCTACCGCGAAATGGATCTGGTCGAAGAAGCCATCAGCGAGTTTCAGAAAGTCGCCAAGATGGTGCAGAACGGCAAGGCGTTCCGCTATTCGATGCAGTGCTACACCCTCCTGGGCCTCTGCTTTATGGGACGGAGCGAACCCAAGATCGCTGCCATGTGGTACAAAAAAGCGCTGGCCATGCCCAACCTCGACCACGAGTCCGTCCTGGCGCTACTCTACGACCTCGGTGTCGCGCAGGAAACGGGAGGCGATCCTTCCGCCGCCCTCGACAGCTTCAAGCAGGTCTACGCGATGAATATCGACTACCGCGACGTTGCCGGCCGCATTACGGAACTCTCCCGCAAAGCAGGCGGGCGCTGATTCTGGGCGCTGACATCCGCAAAATGAGCCGCGTCGTCCGCATCCTCGTCGGCTTGATTTGTCTGGAGGCCGGCGTCCTCCTGGTGTTTCTCCCCTGGTCGCCGTTCTGGGACCGCAATTTCTTCCTGCAGCGCTTTCCGGCCCTGGTGCACGTGGCCCTCAGCCCGTTCGTCCGGGGGGCCGTGACGGGACTCGGCCTGCTGGATGTGTTTCTTGCCGGCAGCATCTTCATCGGCGGGCGCGACCGGAATGTCGTGGCTTGAGTTATCTGGCGCGCGTCCGCTGGTCTGTTACGTCACGGACCGGCGCGCGTTCGGCGTGCGCGAGCCTGAAGCAACTGGGCGTCTGCTGGAAGCCATCTCCCGGGCGAGAGACGCTGGTGCCGACGCCGTCCAACTGCGCGAGAAGGATCTCTCTGCTCGCGCGCTCCTCGAGCTCGCGCAGGCGGCCATCGCGCGCGCCGCGAGCATCGTCGTAAACGATCGGCTTGACGTGGCTCTTGCCGCCGGCGCGGCCGGCGTTCACTTGGGCGGTGAATCCGCGCCCGTCGCCGGCGTTGCTGCTTTCCGTGATGCGGGCCGCGCGCCTGGCGGCTTCTTGATCGGCCGCTCGTGCCACTCGCTGGAAGAAGTGCTTGCGGCGCAGCATGACGGCGCCGACTACGCGTTCTTCGGTCCTGTGTTCGCCACGCCGTCGAAGGAGCGCTTCGGCCCGCCGCAGGGCATTGCCGCTCTCGCCGCCGTGTGCAGCCGCGCGCGGATTCCCGTCTTCGCCATCGGCGGCATCCGTGCGGAGAACGCGCGAGAATGTGCAGCCGCAGGAGCTGCGGGAATTGCTGCGATCCGGATGTTTCAGGAAGGAGCGGATCTGACCGCGCTAGTGCAGGACTTGAAGCGGCGCTGAGGCGCGAGGGGGCCGGGTCGATGTGGGAAATCAACCGCCCAGCCAGCGTCCGACGGGCTCCCAGCCTTCCGTGTGGTCGCAGATCACCTTGATGCTGGCCGTTACCGGAATCCCCAGCAGAAATCCCATCGCTCCCCACAACCAGCCCCAGAACAGCAGCGCCAGCGTCACTGCCAGGGCGCTCAATTGCACCTTGCGTCCGACCAGCGCCGGAAACAGGACGTTCAGCGCCACAAAGTGCAGCCCGAACATCATGCCCGCGACAAGGATGTAGTTACCCGCGGAGTCCCACTTGGTCAGTCCCAGCACGATCGGCGGAACCGCGGCCAGCAGCGTCCCGAAATAGGGAACGAGGTTGAGCACGCCGGAAGTAAGACCCGCCAGCACCGGATAATCCAGGCCCAGCGCCCAGAAGAGAATCGAGCAAGCCACGCCCAGAATGACCATCACCACCATGTTGCCCATCACGTAGCCGCGCAGCACGAAGCCCACCTGCTCGAGCGCCATCTTCACTTTCGTCCGCTCTCCGGGTGGAAACAGTTGCAGCGTCGCGTGCCACACGTCGCGCTTCGCGGCGAGCATGAAGAACACCAGGAACGGCACGAATGTCGCGGCCACGATCACGTTGCCCACCGAGCCCAGCTTCTCGATCAGGTACGACCGCGTGGACTCCGCCTGCTCGACGCGCAGCGTCCCTCGATGCGTCTCTTCCGTGGGAGTGATCTCTGAGACGTGCTGCTCGATCGACTGCATCCGCTGTTCCACCGCTTTGCGGGCCGCCTTGAGCTTCGCCCCATACTTCGGCCAGTTGCCCGCGAAATCCTCCGCGCGGAACCACACGCCGGTCAGAATCCCGCCGAGCACGGTGCACAGCAGCAGGACGGTCAGCAGCGAGCCCAGCCCGCGCGGCAGGCCGTGCGTCTCGAGCCACTCCACCATCGGATCCAGAAAGTACGCGAAGAGCACCGCCATGATGATGGTCATCACCACGCTCGCCGCGTAGTACAGGAACACCAGCACGATGCCCGCCGCGATGATGCGCTGGCTGGCGTTGCTGCGCGGCGCTCCGGAGGGTTCCCTGCCGGTCAGAATGGAAGGGCTGATGGCCATGTTTCGAACTTCCTGTGCCGCCTACGATAGCACACGCACCGCCGCCCGGCGGCTTTTCCCGGTGGAGGCGTTACCTGCGACTGCTGCATGTTTCTGGTTATGGGCTTGTGGATTCCGATCGCGCAAATGTGGATGGCCGGTCGCTTGCGGTCCGCTCAGGAGCGCATCGGGCTGAGGTTGCATGAGCCGCCTTGGCCCGGCAGCTTGCCGCAGGCCAGCGCGAACGTTTCGAAGATAGGCTCCGACGCCAGGCCGGGCGTTGTGTACGGCTTTCTTGGCCCGCCTTGTTGCGGCGACTCCGGATTCTTCTTTCCTTCGTCGGTCATGTGGTCCCTCTTCTCCTGGTTCCAGTCGCGCTTCGTACCTGCTGCCTGCCGTCGAGCACGGAGTACATCAGGGCGCTACTTCAAATGCCTGCGTGGCCACTGAGACCCCGTCCAGCTCCAACGTAAGATTCCACGTGCCGGTAAGGCGGCGCCGCGCGATCCACGTGCCGACCACGGGAAGCGTCTGCGTCGTGGTCGCTCCGGTCGCCCCGTCGGCAACCGCGAAGCTTCTCTCGTATGCGGTGTACAGATCGCCGCTGGGAAGCACGAAGCTGATTCTCTGCGTGTGCGTTCCCGGCGCGAGATTCTGCCAGTCCACCATGACGTCGAGGTCCCGGATCGCCTGCAGCGAATACATCTGCTGCGACGCGCACGTGGCCATGGAAGAATCGCACACCGTGATTGTGGCCTGCATATGTGGCGTCGGCGGCGCGGGCGGCTGCGGCTGCGTTTGTGTGGAGTCCATCCCCGCGCAACCCGCGAGAACAAGGGCGGAAGCCGCCAGAACAATCGCCTGAAGGCGGCGGAACCTTCGCGGCCGGGCCCCTGTGCGATTTGGAGCAGATGCGCCCATAGCTCTCCTCAAAAGGGATACGACAGCGCGTAAATGCGTGTGTTCGTGCACCCCACCATCAGAAGATTCTGCGTTATGTCCAGCGTCGTATCTCCAATCGTGGTCCCGGGGCGCAGCGACTTGGTGTTGTCCACTGCTCCGCTGGCGATGTCGAGCTGGTAGACGGCTCCGTCGCTGCAACCCACGTAGACCTTTGTCAGGCTGGGGAAGCTCACCGCGGGTTCCGAGGGCGCGCACCCGCCCGGCATGCTCACGCTCCACGTACCCGCTCCCGTCGTTGTGAACGTATTCGTGGTCGCGTTGAAGATCACCTGCTTCACTGTCGTGGCGCCGGAAAAGATTACGGTGTAGGGCGAAGAGAAGTTCAGCACCTGAACCGACCCCGTGACTTGCGTATCGCCCGCCGCAAACGAAGCGCGTGTTGCGCCCGTTGAGGTGTTGATCGCGTACAGCGTTCCGGCGTCGTTGCCGACAAAAAGTGTCTCCCCAGCCACAGTTACATAGGGAGCGTTGCTGATGTCTCCCAGATTCGCGGTCGCCAGGCGCGCTCCCGTGTTGGGGTTCACCTTCCACAGGCTCGGCTGCGCCGTGCCCCCGTTGCTGTTGCTGGTCACCCAAACGGCGTTGTTCACATAGTCCACATAGGGAGTGGCCGCGACGATGTCCATCGCCGGATTCCCGCCGGCGTTGCCGGTCAGCGTCCACACCGTCGCCCCTGTGTTCGCATTCAAGCCGAGAATGCTGTTGCCCGTCGTTGTGCCGGCGTTGCGGGTACCCAGCACCACCAGGTCCTGCGCGAGAGTGTAGGAAGCCGTCGCGAAGTTCTTTACCACCACGGCCGGTCCCGAGGTGAACGTGTTTGCCGTGGAAGCCGTGGGATTTGTGGACCATAAGAGGTTCCCGTTGCCCGCGTTGAGCGCGTACACGAAGCCGTTGGTGTCCGCCGTATAGATCACGTTGCTTCCGATGGATGCGTCGGTACTCAACAGCACCGGCGCTCGTCCCTGGACGCCCCCGTCAATCGCCACTGGATTGAAGACGAAACCGCCGGTGCTCGGATTGCCGCCGTACACCACATTCGAATCCGTCGTGATGGCCACTACCGAGCCGGGCAGGATGCCGGGCGCGGCCAGCGTTGCCGTTGCTGTCGACTGCACCCACTTTACCGACGTCTGCGTGGCCGCCGTCGTATTCGCCGTAGCCGCGATGATGGCTACATATTGAGAGCTTGCGCCGGAATGTGAGTAGTTGTTTGCCGCGTCCTTCGCGAACACCTTGTACGCATACAGCGTGCCGTTTACGGGAGGGCAGTCGGCATTGTCGCCCGCGGCGCTGTCGTTGAATTGCGTGGGCGACGAGTTGCTGCTGAAAACGATGGTGGCTCCCGCGATGTTGTTCGTGCAGCCCGCGTTGCGTGTGTACGTCGTCCCGTCGGTCGGCACCGTCGTGCCGGCGATGCTGCCGGTCTGCCGCAGGATCAGCACACCGTTCGTGGCGGAGATGACCGTGCCGATCGCCGCCGGGTACGACCATTTCAGCAGGATCTGCGCATTCCCCGCCGTCGAAGACAGGCCCTGCACGTTCTGCAGGAAGGTGATCGTGAGCTTCGGGCGATTCGCCTGCGTCGCATTGTCCATCGAACTGAAAATTGCCGTGCGCGCCGTGCCGGACCCCTCGGTTTGGTCGCGGATCAACGTGCCGTAGTTCGATATCGGCGCCGCGGTTCCGAACCACTGCTGCACGTCCGCGGTAATCGTCCAGTTCAGCGAGACGTTGCTGGTTGTGCCGGTCGCCACGGTGCCGGTCGCCGTGCCGTTGACGTCTCCGCCGGCCGCGCCCCACGCGAATCCGGTGAGGCGGCTGGCCCACGTGACCGCCGTCTCTATCCACCGGCTGGTCATGCGGTACGCCCCGTAGGTTCGGGTCTGCGTCGGAGCCGTGGACATGAAGAGCGTCAGCGTCGCCGCCTTGATGCCGGCCGAGGGAATCGAAGACAGATCGAATTCGACCAGGGTCCGCTGGTTCGATCCGCCGGCCGCGTTCGACGACTTCACCTGCATGGTGGTCGCTGTGCCGTTGTTTGTGCCTGTCGCGGCCTGATCGATGTAGGAGTCTGCCGCGCGCGCCTGTGTGCCCGCCGTGGTCCTCTGCAGAACGAGCTGCTCTGTCGCGCCCGCGGGGCTTGCGCTGAGAGCCAGCGCGGCCAGCAGCATTCCCGTCCGCAGCCCGGACCCGCGATACGTTCGCGGAACCTCGATTCCTTGCCCGGTCATCTCATCCTCTCCTCGAATTGCCGACGAATTCGCTGTCCGGCTCGCTGCCGGAGGCCTCAATACATTTCTCCGCGTTTCTTTGCGCCGCATGCCAGGCACTCTCCGCGTCCCGCATGCCCGCGAGCCGCGCCTTTTGTTCGGCCAGTTCACAGGCGCGTTCGTAGGCGCCCAGCAGATCCCCGCCTTCCATCCACGCAAGGCCGGGACACCGCTCGCAGAACCGCCGGATCCCGCACTTCGCGCACAGTGGAAGCTGGCTTTCGCGCACCGCGCGCACGCGCTCGAGTCCCGCGCCGCCGTGCCAGATGCTTTGGAAGCTCTCCTGCCTGACGTTTCCAGCCGAAAGCGGCAGTTGCACGCACGCCGTCACTTCGCCGTACGGCGAGATGTAGCAGGTGTTGTGGCCCGCGCTGCACGGCAGGTCTTCGTAGGCATCGCTCTCGATGCCGCTGGAAACGGAGCTGCCCATCGCGCTCAGCCCCGGAGACAGCTCACGGTCCGTCTCGCCGGGCGCCATCCGGCCGCAGGAATGAAGCGCCGGATCCTGAAGCACGGGCAGCAGAGCCCCCGCGTCCACCCGGTGCTGCACCGGCCCTGTCGAGCCGTCGATCATCGGTGTGATGGTCAGGTCCAGGATGTAACCCGCGCCGTGCTTTTCCGCGAGCGCCATCACGCCGCGGTACGCCGTCAGGTTCTGCTTCATCAGCGGGCAGGCCAGCTTCACTTGGATGCCGGCCGCACGGAGCAGCGGTATGGCGGCCAGCGACCGTTCCAGCGACCCGGGCACCTTCGTAATCGCATCGTGCACGGCCGGCTCGTCGCTGTAGATGCTGATCTGGACGCGCCGCACGCCCAGTTCGCGCAGCCTTGCGGCGCGCTGCTGTGTGAGCAGCAGCGCGTTGGTCTTCAGGCTCACGTCGAAATGCAACCGCCGCGCAGTGGCGAGGATGCGCTCCAGGTCGTGCCGCAGAAAGATCTCCCCGCCGCTGAGCGTCAGGAACAGCGTTCCCGCGGCGGCCAGCTCTTCGAGCACCCGCTCCACTTCCGCCGTGCTTAGCTCGCCGTAATCCTCGTGGTCCAGATAGCAGTGCACGCACCGCTCGTTGCACCGGTAGGTCAGGTCGAAGTGCACGCTGAGCGGCAGGCCGTGCGCGACGGTGCGCGCGATCAGGCCGTCCATCAGCGGCGTCGCACGAACCGCGGCGGTCATGGCGGGAGCCGTGCTCACGGCCGAGTGGCTCCCGGAGCCGGCTCAGCCGCCCGCAGAAGCAGTTTCTGGGCCGCCAGCATCCCGACCAGCGCGTTCGTGTCCGCGCGCGCCACTTCCGGGTCAACCTCATATTCCTGGACGAGCCGCGCCGCAATCGCTTCGGCGGAGTGCACGCCGTCCAGCAGCTTCCAGATGAAGCTGCCCGTATCGTTCAGTTCGTGCAGCACGCTGTCGGTGGGCGAAATGATCATGGTTCTGCCCTCGATCTCGCGCCACGCGAGCGCCGGGTTCCGGGTCCACAGAGTGCCTGGCTGGTTGTCTGGCATGCTGCCCTTTGCCCCTTGCGTTAGGGATGTTTCCGCGCCGCGCCCCAGCGGCGACGCGAAAGGCGCAGAAAGGTCCATGACCCGCGGCAACGGCCGAGGGAGACTGCGCAAGTAAAAATTATGGGGAGAGGGGCGGAATCCTGTAAAGGGAAGGGTTTCAAACTGAGACTAATCAAGAAATAGGCCGATAATCGGCCCATTCCGGGAATTTTGAGGGTACGTAACTGGGTAGTACCGGCGGAGAAAGCAGCCTACAGTGTTTCCTGTATGCCCTGTTGCAAGCCTCTGAAAACAAAAGCGCCCCGGCAGCGCTGAGGCTGCCGGGGCGGTGTGTTTTTGACAAGATCGAGTGAGACGGGCCAGAACCCGTAAGGCCAGGAATCAACCAAACCCCGGTCGTGAGAACCGGGTCGGCGGTCGTCGCTGCATCGAGTGCAGCTTCTTCCGCCTTTTCTTTAGAAAGGAGGTGATCCAGCCGCAGGTTCTCCTACGGCTACCTTGTTACGACTTCACCCC
>Ga0335079_10006998_pt1 | contig 12864 bp, 10 predicted proteins | sample Lox_Sample_33_FD_206719 | JGI IMG/M metagenome (GOLD analysis project Ga0335079, IMG submission 206719) | Soil microbial communities from Loxahatchee National Wildlife Refuge, Florida, United States - Lox_Sample_3.3 | ecosystem: Environmental > Terrestrial > Soil > Wetlands | place: USA... | reverse complement strand
TGACGCACAGCTTTTCAGTCCGCTACACTAAATCGTCCTATCCGCGGTTTCACCAGAAGGGCAGGCATGCAAAGACACATCTTTACATCAGAATCAGTTACAGAGGGACATCCCGACAAGATGGCGGATCAGATTTCGGATGCAGTTCTCGATGCTGTCCTTGCCCAGGACAAGAAGGGTCGCGTCGCCTGCGAGACCCTGTTGAAGACGGGCTACGTCATGATCGCCGGAGAGATCACCACCAACGCCCGCGTCGACTATCCGAAGCTGGCGCGCCAGGTGGTGCGGCGAATCGGTTACAGCGATGGGGACATGGGCTTCGACGGGAACACCTGTGGCGTCCTGGTGGCAGTGGATGAGCAGTCGTCCGACATCGGCCAAGGGGTCGACACCGGTGGTGCTGGCGACCAGGGCATGATGTTCGGCTACGCCTGCGACGAAACTCCCGAGCTCATGCCCGCTCCCATTCAATACGCGCACGCGGTCACCCGCCAGCTCGCCAAGGCTCGCCGCGCGGGCCTCGATTTCCTGCGACCCGACGGCAAGAGCCAGGTCTCGGTCGAGTACCGCGGCGGCAAGGTGGCCCGCATCGACGCGGTGGTGGTCTCGACCCAGCATTCCGCCGAGGTCTCGAACAAGAAGCTGCACGCCGCCATCCGCGAGGAGGTCATCGCCAAGGCGCTGCCGAAGAAGCTCGTCGACCGAAAGACCAAGATCTTCATCAACCCGACTGGGCGCTTCGTCATTGGAGGGCCGATGGGCGACACCGGGGTCACCGGCCGCAAGATCATCGTCGACACCTATGGCGGCATGGGGCGCCATGGTGGGGGCGCATTCAGCGGAAAGGATCCGTCCAAGGTGGACCGGTCGGCCGCCTACATGGGGCGCTACATCGCGAAGAACGTGGTCGCGGCGGGACTGGCTCGGCGCTGCGAGGTGCAGGTAGCCTACGCCATCGGTGTTGCACAACCGGTTTCGGTGATGGTCGATACGTTCGGCGAGCGGGCTGCTCCCGAGGAGACGATCGCCGCCGCGGTACGCGAGGTCTTCGGGCTCACGCCGCGCGAGATCATCGACGGGCTCGATCTGCTGAGGCCCATCTACGAGAAAACCGCGGCCTACGGCCATTTCGGACGTTCGGAGAAGAACTTCACCTGGGAGCGCGTGGACAAGAAGGACGCCTTGCGCGACGCGGTCGGCCCGGCCAAGATCCGGGCGGTGACTGGGTAGGCATCCCTCGACCGCGGTCCGAGCAACGGGCGCTCGCTGCTGGTGGTCCGGTGGTGGAAGAAAACCCTGCGAAGCGCTGGGCCGCCACGGCGGCGTCCCAGCGCCCGAGCACACCCGAACACCTGCGAAACCGCATCCCGGCCGCGCTGATGGCTCGGTGAAGCGTCGGCACGGTGTTGCGAAACCCCTCGATGAGACCAGGGCCTTGCCACCGACGACCGGGCACCCACGCGAGTCGATCGGTCCTCGGCGGCCACCACCCGCGATCGTGCGCCAGTCTTCGAGCCTCGCCATGGCGTGCTCCACGCGTGCGGTGAGAGAGGAGCTCGCCGCGCGCTGCCGCGGTAGCCGCCGTCGGCCAGGACCTCGACGACACAGAGGTCGCGCCCGCGGACGAGAACCGGTGCGTTGCAAGACCAGCGGTAGCTCTTCGAACGGGCCGGAAATGTGGTGCGGCAAGCCGGCCTGTTTCGGCGCGCCCGGTCCCCGCCGGGGTATGTCGCCATTTCTCGTCCCTGAGTCTTCTCAGACCGGCAGGCAAGAATACGTTGCGTGATGGCGGCGACCGTCTCCAAGCCGATGCGGTGGCGGCGCCACCCAGCTCAGGCGTCCGGGTGTTGCGTCTGCCGCTCGACATCAGCGATCCGCTGCCCGGCGAGCGGCTCGAGGGTCTCTTCGCGGCCGGCTTCTGTTTGCACCGCGCACCCCGGCGCGACGCGCGCAGCCGTCCACATGCGTACTGGGCGGCGCATCATGAGCGGGCGGCCAAGGGATCGATGGCAGCGCACAAGCGTTTGGGCTTGTCGGGGGACGATGGAGCGCACCGCCTCCCCTGGGCGAGCGTCTCGCCTGCGCGTCGACGCCACCAAAGACCACGGCGATGCTCCTCGCCAATTCCCATGGGTCGCCGACGAGCGGCATCTGCTCGCCCGGTTCCCGGCGGCTCGGGTTCGGTAGGCCCAAGGTCGGGGTCCATACCGCTTCCATTCCGGACGCGACCGCTCCCACACCCGGCGAGCAAAGTGAGAGAGCGCAAGCCGCCTCGCCGCGAGGCGAACAGGCCTCCGAGCGCTCCAGCGCAGGACCACCCTCTCCAGGCGGCCAGGAACGAGCGTGCGGGGCGGGGCTGCCGACACCTCCGGTGATTCCGGATGGCGCTACGGGACCCATCTCCATGGTCAGCGAGAACTGTTTCGCGTCCCATCGACACACGTCCTCGGCCGGGCGCCACGCAGGCATCGACGTCGGTGTCTCCTGTCCAACCAGTGTCGCACCAGGTGAAGCGTTGGCGCGGACAAGAGCTGGACAACCGGCCACGTCCGATGTGATCTGGCCAGCTGGTGATGAAGAGTGGCCGGGTGCGAACGTTCCGCCGTGGACTTTCCCGCGGCGAAGGGATCAACGCGGTGGCCAGCCACGCGGGCACTCCTTGGCCTTTCCCTCGAGCTCGCAGCACCCGGGCGGCAAGACGCCCGGTCCGGGTCAACCGCGTCGAACGTCCTCGACGGTTCGTCCGAGCAAACGTGGCGGACTGGCGCAAGCGAGAACCGACCTGCCCAGCGTGGCGGCGAGAAGGCTGCCGTCATTGCGGGACAGCTCTTGGCCGCACCGCGAGGACCCGCGACGCGCCGGCGCAGGCAGGGATCGGGGAATCCACCCCGCTCGAAGGTTCGTGTCACTCGGTCCGCGCTGACTGCATCCTGAAACCCCGACACCTGAGAGCGCGGACTTCTGGGATGAGGTGCGAGACGGTGGGGCGCAGGGCCCACACCCCGCGCGACCTGGGTGGTCGTTGCCGCGCCGAGAGAATCGGATGAAGATGTGGGGGCCAGGAACTGTTCTCCTGCGCCGCCGTGCCCGCGCGGGGTGAGGTCATGGGCGGGATCGACAGGTTGCGTGCAGTGCTCTCGACGCGCGCACCGCGCGAGTTGAGGGCCGAGGCGTTTCCGCCGGCGCTCCTCGCAGCCCAGGGTGAGCTGAGCAGGGCGGCCGTGCTGGTCCCGCTCTTCGAACGCGAAGGGGAGGTTCATGTCCTGCTCACGCGTCGCCGTGCCGACCTTCGCCAGCATGCTGGACAAGTGAGCTTCCCGGGCGGGCGCATGGAGAATGGCGAGGAGTCCCTCGCGGCTGCCCTGCGCGAGGCTTGGGAAGAGATCGGTCTCGAGCCGCGGCGGGTGGAGGTGCTGGGCCGCCTCGATGAAACGCTGGTGGGTACCACCTGGTTCCGCTTGACGCCGTGGGTCGGGCTGGTGCCATATCCCTATCCGTTCGTCGCCAATCCAGGCGAGGTGGAGGCGATCCTGTCCTGTTCCCTGATTGACCTGGCGCGCCCGGGCGTCCACCGGACCGAGGAGCGCGAGGCATATGGTGGTCGGCACCTCATTCACTTCTACGAGATCCCGCCCTTGACGATTTGGGGAGCGACCGCTCGCATCCTGAGCGAGCTTGTGACCCTGTGGAGCGCCCGGTGAGGCTCTATCCCGTCGTGATGGCGGGGGGGTCGGGAACCCGCTTCTGGCCGCTCTCTCGCAAAGAATGCCCCAAGCAGTTCTTGCCACTCACCGGCAATTCTCCGCTGCTCGCCGTCACAGTGGCGCGGCTAGCGCCTCTTGCCCGGCTCGAGCGCACCTATGTCGTCTGCGGCCCAGCGCACGCCCTCCGGGTGAGGCGGATCTTGCCGAAGCTCGCGAGAGAGAACCTCATCGTCGAGCCGTGCGCTCGCAATACGGCGCCCTGCGTGGGCCTGGCGGCGCTCCACGTGTTGCGGCGCGACCCGAAGGCCGTGATGGCGATGCTGCCAGCCGACCATCACGTTGCGCGGCCGAAGTCCTTTCGCGCCGCCCTTGCAGCGGCGGCGGTGGTTGCGGAGCAGGGGGTGGTCGCCACCATCGGGATCAAGCCAGACCGCCCCGAGACCGGATACGGCTACCTGAAGTTGGGCCCGCGGCTCGCCGCCCCCGGCAAGGCCAGGGATGGCTTCGTGCCGCACAAGGTCGAACGCTTCGTCGAGAAGCCCGACGCGGCGACCGCGGCTCGCTACCTGTCCGAGGGCGGCTACTTGTGGAACAGCGGCATGTTCGTGTTCCGCGCCGACGTCATCCTGGAGGAGATCCGCAGCGCCATGCCGCTCCTCTCCGAGAAGCTCGAGCTCATGGGCGCCGCCATGGGGACGAGTCGCGCGGCGCGCGTGGTGCGGCGTGTCTTTCCCGAGTGCCCCTCGGTCTCCATCGATTATGGAGTCATGGAGAAGTGCCACCGCATCGCGGTCGTCCCCGCCGACTTCGGCTGGAGCGATGTGGGCAGCTTCGCGGCGCTCTCGGAAGTGCGGACCCTCGATGCGCAGGGAAACGTGGTCGAGGGGGAAGCGCTCATCCTGGAGGGCAACAACAACGTGGTGCTTGCCCGCCGGGACAGGCCGGTGACGCTCCTCGGCCTCGACGATGTCATCGTGGTGGACGCGGGCGACGCCATCCTCGTTTGCGATCGCCGCCGGGCGCAGGACGTCCGTCGGGCGGTCGATGAGTTGAGGCGACGCGGGCGCGAGGATCTGCTGTGAGGGACCCGGGTGCTCGGCGCGCGGGGAAAGCCCATGGGAAGCGGAATCTCCTCCACCCTCTTCCGAGAGTATGACATTCGCGGCCTGGTCGATCGGGATCTGACCGAGCACGCCGTGCACCAGATCGGCAGGGGGCTTGGCAGCATGGTCCGGGCCGCGGGCGGCTCCAAGGTGGTGGTGGGGCGGGACTGCCGCCTCTCGGGCGACCGCTTCGCGATTGCGGCGATCTCGGGCATTACCTCGGCGGGTCCTGCGGTGGTCGATCTCGGCGTGGTGCCGACCCCGCTCGTCTACTTCGCCGCGCACACGCTCGAGGTGGACGGGCACTGCGTGATCACGGCCTCGCACAACCCGCCCGAATACAACGGCCTCAAGGTCGGCCTTCGCCGATCCGCGCTCCATGGCGAGGAGATCCAAGCGCTGCGCCGGATCGTGGAGGAGGGGAGGTTCGCGACGGGCCGCGGCGCGAGCCAGGTGTGCGACATCGCGCCCGACTACCAGAAGTTCGTGCGCGAGAACCTGCGCCTGGGCAGCCGCGCCCTGCGGGTGGTGATCGATGCGGGCAACGGCACGGGGGGCGCGGTGGCGGTGCCGCTGCTCCAGTCGCTCGGAATCGAGGTGGTGCCACTTTTCGTCGAGATGGACGGCAACTTCCCGAACCACCATCCCGACCCCACCGTCGAGACGAACCTCGAGCAGCTGAGGCGCACGGTGCGGGAGGTGAAGGCCGACGTGGGCATCGCCTACGACGGCGACGCCGACCGGGTGAGCGCGGTGGACGACCAGGGGAACATCCGGTGGGGCGATGAGCTCCTGATACTCTTCTCCCGCGCGCTTCTCGAGGAGCACCCGGGCGCCGCGGTGGTGGCCGAGGTGAAGTGCTCGATGAACCTCTACCAAGACATCGCCCGGCGGGGCGGCCGCCCCATCATGTGGAAGGCGGGACACAGCCTCATCCGGGCCAAGATGCGGGAAGAGGGCGCGCTGCTGGGCGGGGAAATGAGCGGTCACATCTTCTTCGCGAATCGCTGGTTCGGCTTCGACGACGGCATCTACGCGTCTGCTCGCCTGCTCGAGTTGCTCTCGCGGACGGACGCATCGCTCTGCGCGCTCCTCGCCGACGTCCCGAAGACGTTCGCCACGCCCGAGATCCGAGTCGACTGCCCGGAAGAGAAGAAATTCGAGGTCGTCCGCCGGGCGCAGGCGTGGTTCAGCACCCGTTACGAGGTGATCACCGTCGATGGCGTGCGCGTCGCCTTCCCCGACGGATGGGGCCTCGTGCGAGCCTCGAACACCCAGCCCCTGCTCATCATGCGCTTCGAGGCGGCGAGCGAGGAACGGTTGGCGGCAATTTCGGGGCTCGTGACCGAGAAGGTCGGGGAGCTCAAGCGCGAGGTCGGCGCGTAGCCGGGACGCCGTCCGCGACCGCTCCCATCGTCGCGCTGCACTTGCTCGGAAAGGGCGCGCTCCCAGCAAAAGCCCAAGCGTGATGGGAGCTTCCAGCGATGGTGTCTTATTCACCCATAGTCGATGCGGGCGGCCGGCCAGCGGTCCCTGGTCGCGACAGCCCCGCCGCGCCTCGCGATCGCCAACCGCGATAAAGTGAAAAAATTTATCCACGCAGAGTTGCGCTGGCGCTACGGGCGCGCTAACCTGCCGTTCGACTTACCCCGGCGATGGTGAAAGCCGGTGACAACGCACCAGGAGGGAACCGATGGCGCCAAAGAAGAAGACTGCGACCAAGAAGACCGCTGCCAAGAAGCCGGCTGCGAAGAAGACTGCGAAGAAGACGACGCGGAAGGCGAAGTAGACTTCCGAAGCCTCGCGCGAGTCTGCAAGATGCCGCGGCCGCCTTCGGGCGGCCGTCGCATTTTCGGCCTGGCGATCGTGCGCATGTCGCTTCTCGCACGCGAGATCGCGGCGGTGGTGGGCGAGCTCTCTCGCCTCGCGGGCGCGCGCGTCGGGACGGTGCGGGTACATGCCGAGCGGGCGCTCACCATCGAGCTGGCCGGGGCAACCCTGCTCATCTCCGCAGAACCCTCCCTGTCGCGCCTCCATGCGGTGGAGCGCCGCCCGCCGAGGCCGCCGCACCCCTGCGCCTTCCAGGCGCTCTTGCGCCGCGAGCTCTCGGGAGCCCGACTCGGGCGCATCGAGGCGAGGCACGGCGAGCGGATCGTCGAGCTCTTCTTCGCACGCGGGCTGCGGAGCGGGGAGGAAATCGAGAAACTCCGGACGGTTCGCTTGATCGCGGAGCTGAGCGGCCGCGAGGGGAACCTGTTCCTCGTCGGACCCGGAGGCGATGTCCTTGCATGCGCCGGGCGCGACCGGTCGGGGCGAGGGCTCAAGACCGGCTCGACCTATCGGTATCCCCCGCCGCGCTTCGCCTCCGAAGAGCCTCCTCCGCAGGCGCCCCACCCAGACATCCCGGGCGCTCGCGAAGGCCCGCCCTTTCCGCTCTCGGCCGCCATCGCGGAGCGCTACGAGATCCTGGAGGCCGAGCGCGCGACGCTCGAAGGCCGCCGGCGGCTGCGCGAACCGGTGCGGGCAGCCATCGCCCGAGCGGGGCGCGCACTCGAGAGGCTCATCGAAGAGGCTGCACGCATTCCGAGGGCGGAGCTCGACCGCCGGCGCGCCGATCTCCTGAAGCAGAACCTGCACGCCGTGCCGCGCGGGGCTCGCGAGGTGGTCCTCACCGAGTGGACCGCGGAAGGCGCGCGAGAGGCGACCGTTGCCATGGATCCTTCGCTCTCGGCGCGGGATAACATGGAGCGATACTATCGCCGTTACCGGCGCATCGTGGAGAGCGCGGAACGGGTGAACGCGCGGGAACGCGAGGTGCGCCTCCGGAAGGGCGCGCTGGAGGAGCTCCTATCCGCCATCACCAGCGCCGCACTCGACGAGCTGCCGCGCCTCGAGCGCGAGGCGCGAGGCCTCGGCGCCAGCCCGCGGGCCTCGCCGCGCCCGCGGCGGGAAGGTCCACCCGCCCCCTATCGGCTGTTCCGGTCGGCGGGGGGCGCGCGCCTCTTGGTCGGGCGCAACGCCGAGGGCAACGACGTGCTCGCGGTCAAGACGGCACGTGGCAACGACCTGTGGCTGCACGCGCGCGGGCGCGCCGGCGCCCACGTGGTGGCAAGGCAGGAGGGCAAGAACCCCGTCGACGGGGAGACTCTTCTCGATGCGGCACACCTGGCGGCCCATTTCAGCGACGCGCGCGGAGAGCCCCAGGTGGAAGTCATTGCCACCCGCGCCAAGTACGTGCGACGGGTGAAGGGTGCGCCGGCGGGTTCGGTGACGTTCAGCCAGGAGCGCACCATCCTCCTCCGGCTCGAGGCGCACCGGCTCGAGCGATTGCTTGCTTCAGAGGAGGACTAAACCTCCCCAGGGATAAATCCCGGGGGTTCTGAGAGGCGCAGGGAGGGCAACAAGCCCGGCCTGGCGTGCGTTCTTTGGAGCCCTCGCCTTTCGGCTACGTCTCCGGCCTCGCGCACGAGGTCAACTCTCTTCGACGGGCGACCCGCTCTGAGGCCAGGGAGCGCGAGGATGGGGAATCCCACCCCGCTCGCAGGTTCATGCTGCTCGCTCGGTGCCGCCCTCGCAGCAGCGGTTTCGCAGCCGGGAATGCCGCTGCGGCACGTTCCTCCCGACGCGCAAACGCGCAGGCTTCCCGGTGGCAATTTCGGTGAGCGGGGCGGGAGCACGCTCATCCGTGCGGTGCACCGGCGACCGCGCTCGCAGACGCCCGGTTCATGGGGGAGGGGGGGCGACGACAACCGGCCGACCCATGATGTCCTTCCGCCAGGCGAGGGGGCTCTTGCTCTACCCGCGCGGATCACATGTTCCTCAGTGCGCCCGCGACCTCGCGGCCTTCGGCCTCCAAGGAAGGGCGGCCCGGCGCGCTGGCGCGCCAGGCATCCACATCGAGCATGTCCGCGCGCATCGGGGAGCCGCCTCTCTGCTCCCTGAGACCTCCGGGCATCGCGTCCACGACCTCGGCGTCCTTTTCGAGCGGCACATCGTCGGCGGGCTGATGCGGCGCGCCATCAAGGCGGGGATGTACCTGCAGGAGGCGCGACTCATCCGCATCCACCCGCACTCAACCGACCGCAGGTGCCCGGCGCCTATCGTGGCGGTGTGCTTTTCCGCGAGATGCTCCACCAGGTCGTGCCTGTGATGCACAGCATCATGGGTTGCGCATCGTGCACCACCCCGAGCTTGGCCGCCGCGAGCGCGCTCAGGCCACTCGGTCGCAAAGCCATGGGGAGGAGAAGAACCTCCACCTGCTACTACCCCTCAGCATTTGACCGCGTCCCGATGCGCCCGAGCCAAGCGTTCATCGCGCTCGCCACTCGAACCGATCTGCGGTCCCCGTTTCGCGTCCTCGAAGGGAAGGGGGCCGTCATCACCGGAGGTACCGTGACGAGCGCAACTCGCTCCCGACCAGGAAGCCCTCGGCCCTGGCGAAGACACCCCGGACCCTCTCGTTCCGGTCCCGACCCTCGAGCGAGGGTCAGCCGATCTGGTTCCGCTGGGCGCACTGCGCAGCAATGGTTCGCTTTTGGGATAGGGGGGTGCACATTTTTGCACCGGATGGGTCATCGACCTGGCGAAAGGAGGCGCGGCGACGCACGCCATCGGAGATAATCCGCCGCAAGCGTGCGCTCACGACCGCCTCGACATCGCCCAGCCGCACTTCTCGGCGGTGCTGCGGCGCTCCTCGCCCTGAGTGGCTGCTTCCTCTTCTCGGTCGAACCGAGCCGCGACCCGCAGCGGCCCAGCGTGACAGGGGTGGAGATCGAGGGCGCGCACGCGATCTCCGCCAAGGAGCTCATCGCTCGTCTCGCGACCCAGCCTCCCGAGCACCGCTACCTCGTCGTGCCACGGGCGCAGAAGCTCGATCAAGAGGCCTTCGAAAACGACAAGCGGCGCATCCTTCGGCACTACCAAGCGCGCGGCTACTACCGCGCGCGCATCGAGGCCGCGGACATCCTCCCGGATGGCGCCGGGCGGGTGAGGATACGCATCCGCGTCGACGAGGGCCTACCGGCGCGGGTCACCCGGGTCGAGGTTCTGGGGCTCGAAGGGGCGCCCGAGGCGCGCGCCCGCCTCAACCTGGGGATTGCGCCGGGCAACATCTTCACCGAGGCGGCCTTCGACGCCGGGCGCGTCGCGATCCTGGAAGCGCTCACCAGGTCTGGGTGGGCCAAGGCCACGGTCGAAGAGCATGCCCAGGTCGATCCTGCCCTCAACGAGGTGAGGGTCGCCTATACCGCGAAGCCCGGCGAACGCTACCGATTCGGCAGCGTGTTCGTGTCGGGTGCGGCCGCCGTTCCGCAGACGCGCATCCGGTCCGAGGCTCAACGGGCCACCAATCCGGGGACCATCTTCGACTCGAGCGATCTGAAGGAGGCGCAAAGCCGGGTCTTCGAGATGGGCGTCTTTGGCGGCGTACGCGTCACCGAGGGGCCGCCTGACGAGAAGCGACACACCATTCCCGTAGACGTGTCGGTCCACGAGGCACCCTTTCGCACCATCCGCGCCGGCCCCGGCTTCACGCTCGAGGGAAACGTGCGCTGGGAGGCGGACGCAACGTTGGCGTGGTCGCACCGCAACTGGCTTGGCGGCTTGCGCAAGCTCAACCTCGAGGGACGGGTGGGCTACGCTTGGCTCCCCACCGTGTTCAACAGCACCGAGCAGGGCTTCGTCGGCCGCCTCTTAGCCGACTTCACGCAGCCACAGATCCTGACGCGCTATCTCGACCTCAACCTGCACGGCGAGCTCGAGCGCGGCATCGAGCAGGCGTACAGCTTCTTCGCCGAGCGATTTCGCATGGGTGTGCCATTCAAGCTGGGACGCGTGGTGCGGTTCGCGCCGTCGCTCAACTTCGAGCTCTATCAGATCGGCGGGGTACCGAGCGCCACGGGAGAGGCCTCCTCCCTCCTGCTCGCCACCTGCCCCAGCCAGGACCCCAACCTGTGCCTGCTGGCCTACTTTGCGCAGGACATCGGGCTCGATTTCCGCAACGACCCGATCAACACGACGCGCGGCGTCTCCCTGAACCTATCCCTGCAGGAGGGATTCACCCTCTTCGGGATCGGCTCCACGTATCTGAGGCTCCTTCCCGAGGTGCGCGGGTTCCTCGACCTGGGGGGCGGATTCGTCCTGGGTGCACGGGCGCGGGTGGGGCTCATCAGCACGCAGGGCAGTGGCGTGCCCATCGTGGCACGCTTCTTCAGCGGCGGCCCCAACTTCATGCGTGGCTACTACACCTCGCAGCTCTCGCCCGTGTTTTACGGCTGCCCGGTGGCGCTCGCGAAGAATGGCAGCTGCCCGGTGCAACAGCAGTACGTCCCGGTCGGCGGCGAGGGGCTCATCGACGGAACCGTCGAGTTGCGACACCCCATTGTCGGTGAGCTGGGTGGCGCCCTCTTCTTCGACTTCGGGGATGTTCGACTGGAAGTCAAGGACGCGCTCGATCTCGGCAAGATCCAGGGGGCCATCGGGTGGGGCATTCGATACCGGACGCCCCTCGGCCCGATCCGGGTCGATGTCGCCGGACGGCTTCCGAGCTCCGGGGTCCAGCAGGTCGACCCCGGCCAGCTCAGCAACAGGAAGCTGGTCGATTTCGTCGGTCACATGCACCATGATCCCATCGTGTCGGTGCAGCTATCGATTGGGGAAGCCTTCTGAGGGCTGGTCGGGAGTCGACACCGGGGCACTGCACGAAACGAGCGCTCGCCATCCTGGGATGCATCCTGCTCGGGCTCCTGGCCGTTGCTGGCATCGCCCTGTCGGCGGCGTACGTTCTCATCGCCACCGATCTCGGCCGCGGGCTCGCTCTACCGCGGCTGGTCCAGATGGCGAACCACATGCTGGCGGGCCGGATCGAGGTGGCCAGCCTCCGCCTCACGGAAGAGGGCGGCATCGAGATCGTAGGCGCGCGCGTCATCGATCCTGACGGGGATGTCGTGCTGACGCTCGAGCGGATGCGCGTCCATCTCGAGCTCAGGGGACTCCGATCGCGGGCGATCGGCTTGCGGGTGGAGCTCGACTCGCCAGCGCTTGCGCTGAAGCGCGAGGAAGACGGCTCGCTTTCCATCGGCCGCGCGTTCGCGCCTGCCCATCCCTCACCGGAAAAGCCCGGGAAACCCAGGGCCTCGCGATGGACGGTGAGCCTGAGACGGCTCACGCTGCGAAATGGTTCCGCACGCTACGTCGACGCGCAGGGGCGCACCCGCTTCTGGGCGCAAGGTCTCGACGCCGATGGACGAGCGATCTACGCGCCCGCTCGCAGCGGCATCGATCTCTCGCTGCGGGGAGAGATGATCTCCCCCGAGCGCGCGCCCCTTTCACTCGAGGCGCTTGCAGTCCTGCGTGGAAACGAGCTTCGGGTGCGCCGACTGCGCCTGGCGGTGGGCGAGACCGCAGTTGACCTGGCGGGCGAAGGGGATCTTGCCCGGCGGCTCGGCCGGGCCGCGATCGTGTTCAGCACCGCCAATGCGGATGCACTGCGCGGGCTGGCCCCCGGACAGCCTTTTGCGGGCGAGCTCGGCGGCACGCTCTATCTCGAAGCGCGCAGTCGCGAGGCCACCGCCGCGCTCGACCTCGCCCCCAAGCGAGGGGGCAAGGCGACAGCGGCCGCTGCGCTCTGGCTCCCCCCTCGAGAGATGGCGATGGGAGGGCAGGTGCGCCTGGAGGGGCTCGACCTCTCGCGCATCCTGCGGGGGGCGCCGAAGAGCTCCATCACTCTCGAGGCACGGGGGCGCGCGATCGGCAAGAACCTCGCCACATTGCGGGGAAGTCTCGCGCTCTCGCTCTTGCCCTCGCGGTTGCGCGTGGGTCGGGCTGGCCCCATCGAGCTGGCGGTCACCGCCGACCGCGGCGTCTTCGAGGTGGCGCGGTGCGCGGCGTCACTGCCGGGGGCGACGCTCTCGTTGCGTGGACGCTGGCGGCTGGGTGGCGAGATGGCGGGCGAGGCGGTGCTCGGTCTCACCGACCTGGCCATGGCACAGAAGAACGCCGAATCCCTGCTCGCGCACCCCCTGCCGCCGATGACTGGCATGGCCCGGGTCGAGGCCACC
>Ga0335079_10006997_pt1 | contig 12864 bp, 9 predicted proteins | sample Lox_Sample_33_FD_206719 | JGI IMG/M metagenome (GOLD analysis project Ga0335079, IMG submission 206719) | Soil microbial communities from Loxahatchee National Wildlife Refuge, Florida, United States - Lox_Sample_3.3 | ecosystem: Environmental > Terrestrial > Soil > Wetlands | place: USA: Florida... | reverse complement strand
CAGTGCATCGACAGGCCTATATCTCAGCACTTTATGTGTGCCGAGCGAGTCGCTTACATCTTCGGTGTATTGCTCGCCAAAAAGCGGCGTCTCATGGCCGAGGAACTCATGCAATTTCTGGCTCGTGAATGGCAGAAATGGAGCAAACAAAACCTTCAGTGAGTCGATGGCTTTCAACGCGGTGTAAACGGTCAATGAGGCTTCAGCTCTATTTGACTTGATCGCTGTCCACGGCGCGGTCTGGTCGAGATAAATATTGACAATCGTGGCCAGCCTCATTGCCTCGCCCAGCGCCGAACGCAGGCGCACGCCTTCGAGTTCCGTGCCGACAGTGTTGTAACCATCTTCGATATAGGCGAGCAGGTCAATGTCAGAGGGACGCAGCGACCTCACATCTACGTCGGGCACGTGCCCATCCCAGTTCCTGTAGCAAAACGACAGCACGCGGTTGGCGAGGTTGCCCCAGGTCGCAACCAGCTCGTTGTTGTTGCGTGCCACGAACTCTTTCCAATCCCAATCGCTGTCTTTCATCTCCGGCATGTTGACCGTCAGATAATAGCGCAGGGCATCGGGGTCATACCGCCTCAGCGCGTCGAGTCCCCAAACGGCCCAATTGCGCGAGCCGCTGATTTTTTGTCCTTCGAGATTCATGAATTGATTGGCGGGCACATCATACGGAAGCGTGAGGGCTTCTTCCTCGCCTGCAAACATTTCCATGAACTGACTCCCTGCGCCCATCAGCTGCGCGGGCCACAGCGAGGTATGGAAAAAGACGTTGTCCTTGCCGATGAAGTGGAACTGCTTGGCTCTGGGATTGACCCACCACTCGCGCCAAGCTTCTTTCTGACCCGCCAGCTGCGCCCACTCAATTGGAGCAGAGAGATAGCCGATCACGGCCTCGAACCAAACGTAGATGCGTTTGCCGGCTTCGGTCCAGCCTGCGACCGGCACCGGGATACCCCAATCGAGGTCGCGCGTGATGGCGCGCGGCCTCAAACCTTCGGACTCGATCTTGCGCAGCGATTCGCCGATGACCGTATCGCGCATGTGCTCCGCCCGGTCACTCAAAAACCTTTTGACATCCGGTTCCAGCTTGGAGAGGTCGAGATAGAAATGTTCGGTTTCGCGCAGTTCGAGCGCACCGCCTGTTTTCGACCGAGGATTGATCAATTTCTCTGGCTCCAGCACGTTGCCGCAGTTGTCGCATTGATCGGAGCGCGCGCCTTCGTAGCCGCAGATGTAGCACTTTCCTTCGACGTAGCGATCCGGCAGGAATCGATTGGTCGAGGGCGAGAACCACTGCATGGATTTGGCCGTGAACATGTATCCGTTTTTCTGGAGGGCAAGGAACATATCCTGCGAAACCTTGAAGTGATTCTCGGTGTGCGTGGTGGTGAACAGATCGTATGTAATGCCGTAGCCTTTGAACACTTCCAGGAAGCTTTCATGAAACCGTTTATAGACTTCTTCGACCGGTTTGCCTTCCTGATCAGCGCGGATCGTAACGGGTGTGCCGTGTGAGTCCGTGCCGCTGACCATCAAAATGCGGTTCCCTTTGAGTCGGTGATAGCGAGCGATAATGTCGCCCGGCAGATGGGAGCCAGTGATATTTCCAACATGGATTTCGGCGTTGGCATAGGGCCAGGCAATCGCAATCAAAATGTGTTCAGACATTCGTATCTCCAATGTTTACAAACAAAAAGGCTGTCCGCGTTCGGGACAGCCTTTTTTCATTCAGGTAAAGCTAAAACTCATCCCAGGCGCGGTGCTCGGTCTCCATTCGCATGGACACGGTCATTGTCACCATCAGGGATAAGCAGGGTTTCATGGACGATATTTTACTACAACAAATCCTTTAGCGCGGCAAAGGCCGAGTCGTTTGATTCGGGGCGATGACCGCAATCAGTCGCATTCAGGTCTTGTCCGCAAACCGGACACAAGCCCTTGCAGTTGGGATCATGCAGGGGATTGATCGGCACTTCGAGCAGGGCGTATTCGCGAATGAGCGCCTCCAGGTCAATCTGTGCGTCCTCAGGAAGGATCAGCCCCGAATCGCTCACGGATCTTTCATCGAACGCGTAAAGCTCCGTCAGGCTCCAGGCAAGTAACTTGTCGAATTCTCCTAAGCAACGCACACATTGCAATTCTATTTTCCCCGAGAACTTTCCTTGGACCAACAATCCTTGCGGCGTGCGAGCGATATCCACCAGGCCTCTGAAATCATGCAATGTGAGATCATCGAAGAGTCGGATTTCTTCAAATTCAAACGGGAATTCATAGTGTGCTCCGATTTCCTCATGGATGATGTAGCCAACGTTGATACGGAAGGGGCGGCGAGGATTGACCATTTGAACCTTATGGACCGTGAAGTTGCCTTGGGAACGCTATCCGGATTAAACGTTTCGATCTACAATATAATTCACCAAGTTTTCCAAGCCCTCGCGTTCCGGACTTGGATCATGGGCCCCCAACAATTGCAAGGCTCGAGAGGCATGTCCCCGGGCCTCCTCCATTGCGTTTTTTACGGCATCCGTCCGGCGAATGGACTGGACCAACCTTTGCATCCGTTCTTGATTTCCCCAGCCGCCGTCGACCAGTGACTTGACATCTTCGTCTTCAGGACAAGCTTCGGCGTAATAGATTGCCGGAAGGGTCACCAAGCCATTGAGTAGATCCGAGCCGACCGGCTTGCCAACCGTGGACTGCTCGCCTGTAAAATCCAGAATGTCATCCACGATCTGGAACGCCATTCCTGTTTCATATCCGAATTTGCGCATGGATTCGATCGTCTCTTCATTGGCGGGGCTGATCATCGCCGCGGCGCGGCTTGCCATCTCGAACAACGATGCGGTCTTGGCGTAGATGCGTTGCGCATAATTTTCACGGTCGATCATACCGCGCGCTGAGAACATTTGCGTCAGCTCGCCGTTGACGATGACGGCCAACGTTTCCGCAAACAATTTCATCAGCGGCAGATAGTTGGTATCCGCGGCGAGTTTGGCGGCGCGCGCAAAAAGGAAATCACCGGTCAAGACGGTTGCGGCAGGTGACCAGCGCGCGTTCAAGGTCGGCATGCCGCGGCGCAAGAGCGAACCATCGATTAAATCATCATGCACAAGCGTGGCAGTGTGGAGCAATTCCAGGGCTGCGCCCAGCGTGACGAGTTTGTTCTCAGGTGCGCCGAGCATATTTCCAACAAGCAGGGTGAGGGTCGGACGGATGCGCTTGCCGCCCGCCGCCAGGATTTGTCCCAATGCGGCACGCAAGTCCGGATGGCGATCATCCGCCTGAGATTGCAGTCGCGCTTCAACGAGTTGGAGTTGCGTTTGTACGGGTGAAATGAATGTGACGTTATTCAAACGGACTCTCCCCAGGAGAGAAGGCGCGCCGCGTTCTCAGTGGTTGCGCCGGCGACCTCCTGCGGGGTGCGGGATTTGATTTCTGCAATTTTATCAGCAATGTGGCTGACGAAGGCAGGTTCGTTTCGCTTGCCTCGCTGAGGTTCCGGCGTGAGATAAGGCGCGTCGGTTTCGATCAGCAGTCGTTCCAACGGCAAGCTGGCAATCACTTGACGCTTCCGTTCGGCGTTTTTGTACGTGACCGGTCCGGTCACCCCGATGTAGAATCCAAGTGCCAGCGCGCGTTTGGCGGTTTCAATGGATCCGGAAAACGAATGCAGCACGCCGGGAGGTTGTGCGAGCGCGTCGTTTGTCGGCCGCAAGCCGGAAACCCATTCCTCCAAGATTTTGATCAAATCCTCGGCGCACTCGCCGTGATCTGCATCCTCTTTCTCGCGGCTGTGGATCACAACCGGTAATTCCAGCTCCGCCGCCAGACTCAATTGTTCTCTTAGAATTGAAATCTGTTCTTCGTGCGGTGACTTGTTCCAGTAATAATCCAGGCCGACCTCGCCAATCGCCACGACCTTGAGGCTCCCTGCTGCGAGTTCTTTCAAGGCCGGGATCGTTTGTCCGTCCCACGACTCGGCTTCGTTGGGATGGACACCGACGGCCGCGTAAAGCATGGGATGCGATTCAGCTAATTTAACGACGACCCGGCTCGAGGTCACGGTCAGGGACGGAACAAGGATGCGAGACAAGCCGGCATTCTTGGCGCGCTGAATGACCGCCCCGCGGTCGGAGTCGAATTGTTCCAGATCCAAGTGGCAGTGTGTATCCGTGAGTGCCATAGATTTACTTCAGGCCCGCAACCTTCAGCCCATCCTGCAGAATGGCCTGCACCTTATCTGGATGGGTCGTTTCGCAATAGACACGCATGATGGGTTCGGTGCCGCTGAAGCGGATGAGCATCCAGCCACCATCTTCAAGCTTGAATTGAAAACCGTCTACGGTTACCAGTTGCGTGACTTTCAATCCGCCGATGGTTTTGGGGTCCGCTTTTAGGATCATTTCTTCGCGTAGCTTGCGATCGCCGCTGAACGGCGTATCGACCCGGTCATAATAATGCGCGCCGACCTTCTCGAAGAGCATCTTTAATAACTCGGTTGGCTTCCTGTCCGTGCGCGCCATGAAGTCCAGCATGTACAAGCCCGCAAGGATGCCATCGCGCTCAGGCACGTTGCCGCGAAACGCGTAACCGCCGCTTTCCTCACCGCCGATCATGGCATCCGTTTCCATCATCTTTGGCGCCACATACTTGAATCCCACGCCGGTTTCGTAGACCGGCACATTGTATAATGTGCCCAGTTTGTTCAGCATGGTGGTCGTCGAAAGCGTTTTGACGATCGCGCCACGCTCACCGCGGATTTCCAGCAAGTAATAAGCCAATAAAGCATAGACTCGCAATTGGTTTACGAAATCCCCTTTTTCATCGCCAACGCCCAGGCGGTCTGCATCGCCATCCGTGATGAGCAAAACGTCGGCTTTGTTGTCAACAGTTGCTTTCAAGCCGACATCGATGTTTGGTGGGATCGGTTCGGGCCGCTTCATTTCGGGGAAGCTAGGGTTGCGCGCATCGTGGATTTCGAGCACCCTGGTTTTGCCGCCGACCAGCAACCTGGCGAACCAGCCGCCGCCATTGCCCCACATCGAGTCGACCATCACGGTGAATCCGGCGTCTTTCAGCTTCTGGAAGTCGACTAGCTCCCCGATGTGCTCGATATAAGCTTTCGAGGCGTCGAACTTGACGATCGAACCGTCCGCATCTGAGTCGCTCTGTTTTTTTCGTTTTACGCTTTTTACATCCTCGGGAATCAGCATCTCGATCTTTTTCAAACCGTCCGGGTCAATCGCACCGCCGTGCTCGTCCCGGACTTTGAATCCGTTGTCGGTTGGAGGATTGTGCGAGGCGGTGATGTTGATTGCCCCGCAAGCTTTCTTATCGACCACCGCGTAAGCGATCACCGGCGTCGGCGTGGCCCCATCCGTCAGCCACACTTTTAGCCCGTTGCCGGCCAAGACCTCGGCCGCGGCCGCCGCGAAGAATTCACTGTCGAAACGTTTATCGTGACCGACGATCACCCATTGCCCTTGTCTGCCCTTCTCCAATAGATAGGAGGCGAATCCTTGTGCCGCACGGCGGACGTTGTCGAAGGTGTAATCCTCGGCGATGACACCGCGCCAGCCGTCCGTGCCAAATTTAATTGTGTAAGGCATAATTTCTCCAAAGTCGCTTGCGGATGGATTCCGCGGATCCAGGACTTCTCGCGTCATATCTCATCACGGCTAATCGTCCTCATTTAATCTGTCCCTTGGGCTGCTTGCGTCTTTAACTTCCTGAAAGAAAAGCCCGCTAGAAAAGCCTCCAGCGTCACAAATGCAAGCAGACGGAAACGAGGACGCAACCCAAGAGCATTGCCTAAGGTCCACGGATACGTATGCTTTGCGTACCCTTTGATGATCTGATGGATGCCATAGTTGTACAGGATCGAAAAGCCCGTGAAGGGTCCGTTGACCGTGAACTGATCTTTGGTCGAGTCGAAACCAAGCCCGATCAGGATTTGACCTATCAATGGAATCATCATCTGTGCGATAGAAACAATGGTCAACGAGACCAGCAACCACATGAGCGAGTCTGGAACAAGCAGGAGGGGAACGATAAAAAATGGGAGCGCCACGATGCCGAGAGCCCTGCATTCATTAGAAATATGGCTGATATTGAATATAGCGACAGCCATGTCTCAGATCGAAAAGATTTTGTCTTAATCGCTGAGAAGTAACCGGCAAATGCCACAATCAGCACCGGCGATTGCCAAAACAAGCCAAATTTCGGATCGAAGCTGATATGAAATAAAGTGGAGAGGTTAGGCGGCGCAAGGTAACCGGCTAATCTGAGATCCGGTCCCTGCTGGAAGACCACAGATGCCTCATTGACGTAGCTGATCGCAAAGATGCTTCGGTAAACCGAGCCGTTATACGCGAACATTAAGGAGAGGGAAATCAATGCGCCAAGGAAACCGAAGAATCCGCACTGCAAAAAGTTCCAACGATTCTGTTTCCGGAGAATGTAGATGGCGTAGGCGATCAAACCTGCGATGATTAATGAAGTTGTGTAATCCATAATATAGGCGAAACCCAGCGCTAAGCCCGCACCCAAGAATTTTCCTTTGGAAATAAAATCCGGCGTGCCCTTCATGGAGAAAAGCAAATAGAATGCAACGGTTAGGAACATGGCGGCGGGAACGTGACCAAAATAAACCTCACTGAACGGCCAAAGCATGGTTCCCAGGCAGACGGCAAGAGTCGCAACGAAAGCCTTCACAGAATTCGGGGAGATCAGTTGAGCTATTTTATATAAGAAGATGCCGTTGACGACGAATGAAGTTCCGATTACGAGGGTGGTGAGCCAATGTTTTATTAACGTACTGGTCAGAACTATTCCGATGATACCTGCGAACTTGTATAAGACCCAGTAGGGAAGCACCGCAGAAAGCGAAGTGCCAATCGACTTATCCGTATAGTAGTGGCCATTATAGAAGGCTTTGTCGACAGCTGCCCAGTGTGGTTGATTTAAGAAAGCATCAATTTGGAAGTCTCCTTGCTCGACCATAGCTCTGGTCGCATCCAGACGCGAGTTGCCATTCGGTTGTGGGTCTTGATAAAAGTATATCGTGGCGAGGGCAAGGATAATCGCCAATAAGTGGGTTCGTTTGATATGCATATCTCCTGTACCTACAGCCATCGGGTTTTCATTAGCCGTCCATCTCATCAGGTATCGATCAAAAATAGTTCGTCACGCCGCTGCAGCGTCTCGGGCAAGAGCTCCAACGAGAATCGGTCCGGTCATATGACAGGTGGGGCCACAGTTTATTTAAGACGAAATTCTCAAATCAAGAGAATTCGAGTTAGGCGGCTGTTTGTGACGAATTTGATTATGAAAAGTATCTTTCTGATCCTTAGAATTAATTATAGCCATTATTTAGATATTAGGGAAATGGATTTTAACGTCTTCATCATTGCCTGCAATTTCTCCCTCAGGACGGCAATCGTGAGGGAGGTGCTGTGAACGATCGAGATCGTTGCTGAGAGGGAACTTATTATCACAGCTGAAGGGCATGCAATTCCGAAGGTCCGTTTCCCATAGAATCAGATCGCAAAAATGTGGACGACTCATCGCAAAACAAAAGGAGTTAATGTGTTTGACAAGATCTTGTTGGCCCCAGAGACTGGAATGAGACAGCGGAGCCGAGAGGCGGTCTGTGGAAACGCCGAGCCTCCACAACAGGGTGCTTTAGCAGCGCGTTTCTGCGGAGTGACGGTCGCCGCGACAGTTGCTTAATCCGGTGAAATCGCAAAGCAAAAATGGTCAACACCACAGGCTAGGCGGCTTGTCGCATTAAGTTGATCTCCTTTTGTGCTCCCGCGAACATATCCTTTATCAATAGGAAGGTCCCTGATTTTAAGATTGATCCATGGGATCAATCGAAAGTGCAACGGTTTATGGTCCACAATGTGTTTGTGGTGTGGCGGCCCGGGGGTTAAGGTCTTTTTGCAAGTTGGCTAGGGCCCTTTGACCGCAAAGTTGCTAAACAGCACGTCTTCACCCGGATCGCCACTGGAGCCGGTGCGGACGATCAGGCCGGCAGTGCCTTTGGTGTAATCGGAATCTTGTTCTTGCAGAAGCACCCGACCATTGAGAATCAATGTCAATGTTTCGCCGCCGCAGACCCCCTCGATGTGATTCACCTCGTTCTGATGGACGGTATTGGGATCCAGGGTTTCTTCATCCAGCGAATCCGCATTGCCATTCGAGTACTTGTAAATACCATAGGTGCCATCCTGGCTGAACTCAAAGCTGTAGAAATCACCGTTGTTGTCATCCCTGCAAGTGACTCCCATCAATCCATCGTTCGGACCTGCGGTCAGCTCCGCGTCCGCCTCCACGCTGATATCCGAGTAATTGCGTTCGCCGCTGGAATTGACCTCCTCGCCCAGGTCCTTTTGATTGATGAGAACGTGATATTGGTTGTTTTTGTATTCGAGCGTATATTTTGAGCTGTGCGACCTCGGCCATCCGCTGGACGGACTGCTGAAATCGTCGCTGAAAAGAGTGTTTGTGAAGGGAGCAGGCGTTGGAATGGATGGAGTTGGAACGGGCGTATCGGTCGGGGCGGAGGTCGGCAATCCATTGGAGAACACATAAAACAGAATCCCGCCGACCGCTGCGAGTATGACACAGGTGAGGATGATGGGCAGGATAAAGCTAGCCGCAGTGAATCCAATAGTGGCCTTCGCTACCTTGTCGGCAGTGACCATCTCTTGGAACGCTGGAGGGTTCGGCTGGCTGGTGGACCCAAAATCATATGGCATGGGTTGCGGCTGGGGCGGCGGCGCATCGCGCAATTCCTTTGGAACGATCACTGTGCTCCCGCAATACGCGCAGGTCACTTCCTTTTCGACACCGGTGGTCGTGATGGGTGATCCGCAATTCGGGCATTGAAAAGTCTTGTCTGCCATGTTCACTCCTTCCTCGGAGGCAAAGATTTTGCCAACTATAGCATATTCGGTTGGCAGTTTCAATGGATTATAATCGCACCACCATGAATCCGATTTACCTCGATTACGCCGCGACCACACCTGTTGATCCGCGCGTTCTGGATGCGATGATGCCCTACTTCTCTGATTCTTTCGGGAACCCGTCGTCGATTCACCGCTACGGACAGCGGGCCGAGGCCGCGATCGAATCCGCGCGGGAGGCGGTGGCCGCCGCCTTGAGTTGCGGCGCCGATGAAATCATCTTCACATCCTGCGGCTCTGAATCGGATAATCTGGCCCTGCGCGGTGCGGCGTTGGCGATGCGTGAGCAGACCGGCGCGAATCGAATCCTGACATCGAAGGCGGAACATCATGCCGTAAGTAAAACCGCGGAGCAGCTTGAAAGATATTTCGGCTTTGAGGTCAAGTGGCTGGATGTGGATGAACACGGTATGGTGGAGTCGCAAACTGTTGAGCAGTCCATTGATGAGAGGACCGCCCTGGTCTCGGTGATGTATGCCAATAACGAGATCGGCACGGTCAACCCTGTTCGCGAAATTTCCGAGATCTGCCATCGGCATGGCATCCTGTTTCATTGCGATGCCGTGCAGGCTGCCGCATATTTGCCAATTGACGCTGGATGGCTCGACGTCGATTTGCTATCCTTGGGCGGCCATAAATTCTATGGCCCGAAGGGCGTCGGCGCATTATATGTTCGCAAAGGCACGCGGCTCATTCCGTCACAAACCGGAGGCGGACAGGAAACCAGTCTGCGCGCCGGAACGCAAAATGTCCCGTATATTGTCGGCTTTGCGGAGGCCTTGCGCCTCGCTGTCAAGGAACGCCAGCAGCGCGTCACCCATGTCCAACCGTTGCGTGACCGAATCATCGGAAGTGTACTCGAAACGATTCCCCAGTCCCGTCTCACAGGTCACCTGAAATCTCGTCTTCCAAATCACGCCTCGTTTGCCTTCAAAAATGTGGATGGCAACTTGCTTTTGACCCTGCTGGACGCGGCAGGCTTTGCCTGTTCTTCCGGTTCTGCCTGTAAGACAGGCAATCCTGAACCGAGTGAAGTGATGGAGGCCATTGGTTTATCGCGCGAATGGGGACTGGGCTCGTTGCGCGTAACCCTCGGCGTCCATACCACGACGGAGCAAATTGAATCTTTTCTTTGGGCTTTGCCTTCCATCGTGGAAAAGGCCCGGGAACTGTTGAAATGACCAAAGTCGTCGTGGCCATGAGCGGCGGTGTCGATTCATCGGTGGCTGTGGCTTTGCTCCAACAACAAGGATATGAAGTTGTTGGCATGATGCTGCGGCTCTGGTCGGAATCCGGAAAAGAGGATTCCAATCGGTGTTGCACTCCTGATGCCATGGCATTGGCGCGGCGGGTGGCGGCTAAACTGGATATTCCGTTTTATGTTGTCGATGCTAAAGATGAGTTTCGAAAAACCGTCGTCGAATATTTCCTCGAAGGTTATGCACGCGGCGAAACGCCCAATCCATGCTTGGTGTGTAATCGCCAGATCCGCTGGGAGTTTTTGCTGAATCGCGCGCTGGCGCTTGGCGCGGACTTTATGGCAACCGGGCATTATGTGAGAAAGCGGGATATTGGTGATAAGCATCGATTGTTGCGCGCGGTGGACCGCTCCAAAGATCAATCGTATGTACTGCATGTGTTGAATCAAGAGAAATTGAAGAGAGCCTTATTTCCGGTCGGCGATTACGCCAAACCGGAGATCCGTAAGATCGCGGAGTCGTTTGGACTGCCGACTGCCTCGCGGCATGACAGCCAGGATTTGTGTTTTCTGGCAGGCGACGACTACCGCAACTTTCTTCAGCGTAACGCGGCTGAGATGCTCAAACCGGGACAGATTGTGAGGCGAGATGGGGAAGTGGTCGGTGTGCACAGGGGCTTGGCGAATTACACGATTGGTCAACGAAAGGGATTGGGAGTCTCTTCGCCCATGCCGTTATATGTTTTGGGCAAGGATGCGGCGGCAAATACCGTGATCGTTGGTGCCCAGGACGAACTGGGTTCGCGGGAGTTGATCGCGTACGATGTCAATTGGATTTCCGGCGAAGCGCCAAGCGAATCGTTCCGGGCGGAGGTCAAGATTCGCTATACGGCGAAAGAGGCCCCGGCGTTGGTCATGCCGACGGATGATGAACAGGTCAGGGTTCAGTTTGATGTGCCGCAAAGAGACGTTACGGCAGGACAGGCGGCGGTTTTTTATCAAGGCGACGTCCTGCTCGGCGGCGGCCTGATTCGGTGAGATACTAATCAAAAAGGAGAATGCCATGAACTATCGCGTGGAATCATTATTATCGGCACGATTGTTTCTTTTTCCTCAACATGCCGATGGACGGATTTATTTTCTGAGTAACCTGTCGGGGCACTTGAGTTTGTACGCGATGAATTACGGCGGTTCCATGCCGGAACCACTTTTGCCGCCGCATATTGCGCTTCAGAATCCGGAATTGATCGGTGGATATTCATATTGTGTGTTCCCGAAAATCAAAAAGATATTGGTGATGATCGATCACGACGGCGATGAGAACTATCAGCCGACGTTGATTCCGCTCAGTGGAGGCTTCCCTGAGCCAACATTTGATAATTATTTCGCCAATCATCGCGTGCATCTCGCCCTGTGTGATAAAGCTCGGAATATTGCTTACTTTTTTGCCGAACGCCGCGATGCGCCGATTCAGGAAACCTATCGTGCCAATGTTAAAACGGGCGAGCTGACCAAACTCGGTGAAAGCCCATGGGGTCTTTATCCCGCTGCCCATAATAAAGGTCACTCGCAGGCCTTGATTGGCGAAGGCTACACGGTGGGTGATAGTGTTTTGTATCAGTTCAAAGGCGACGAACACAACTTGATTTATGGCAAACGATTGGAAGAGCGCGCCGCCGGCGAAGAAGTTCCGTTGAATGGAATCGCGTCCGCCGAGTTTGCGCCGGGCGGAAAGGGTGCCGTTCTGACCAGTGCGGTGTTCGACGATACGTACGGTTTAGGCTACATCAATTTCGCCAAGCCCGGCGAACTCATGCCTGTCCAGGTGAAGGGCACTGTCCATCGAGGCAAGGGCGAAATGGAACGAATTGGTCATTTGGTGGACGATCGTTACTTGGTCCAATATAACATTGACGGTTGCTCGTGGGTGTACGAGGGCCTCTTTAATGAAGAGAAGCTTGAAATGAATTTCAAGCATGTCCTCGTAGGCAAGAAGCCGCTCGATAATGGAAAGCTCGAACACCTGGATTATGATGAAGACGCCGATCTGTTCACTGTGACATTTTCCACGGCCACTTCACCGACGCAGATCTACACGGTCGAAGGCAGGTCGCGCACTAAGATTGTTTTGCATACGAACGAAAAGATTCTCGGTATCCCACATCATCATTTGTCGAGGGGAGAGGATGCCTCATTTATTTCGCACGATGGCTTGCGCCTGTCGGCGCGCTTGTATCTTCCAGGCGCAGCACTTGGCTTCACAGGGCCTCGTCCCGTTGTTTATTACATCCATGGCGGGCCGCAGGGACAGGAAAGACCCGACTTTGCCTGGTTCTCCATGCCGTTGATTCAATTCCTGACGCTGCGCGGCTTCGCGGTTTTTGTTCCGAACGTGCGCGGCTCCACCGGCTACGGCCTCGCCTATACCAAGCATGTGGATCGCGATTGGGGCGGGCAGGATCGCCTTGATCATGTTCACGCCATGACGAAGGTTTTGTCGAACGATCCGCGCCTGGACGTCAAACGTGCCGCAGTGGTCGGACGTTCCTATGGCGGCTATATGACTCTTACTCTGGCGGGTCGTCACCCTGACCTTTGGGCGGCGTCCTGCGATATGTTTGGCCCCTACGACCTTCTAACGTTTAGCGAACGCATCCCTGAAACCTGGAAACCATACTTCAAGATTTCTTT
>Ga0335079_10006995_pt1 | contig 12864 bp, 9 predicted proteins | sample Lox_Sample_33_FD_206719 | JGI IMG/M metagenome (GOLD analysis project Ga0335079, IMG submission 206719) | Soil microbial communities from Loxahatchee National Wildlife Refuge, Florida, United States - Lox_Sample_3.3 | ecosystem: Environmental > Terrestrial > Soil > Wetlands | place: USA: Florida... | reverse complement strand
GGAGCCGGAAGCGAACCCGGTAGTCGCCCGGCGGGACGGAGTCGAGCGGAAATGCGAACCGCCGCCGCATGGGGACGTACACGGCCAGCGCGGTGGACCAGCGGCGCACCGTGGAGCCGCCGCCGTTCACCAGCTCGACGTCCGCCGTGCCCAGGAAGCCGGCGTTGCCCTCGCGGTCCATGTGAGCCCACAGCGTGAGGGAGTCGCCGTCCGCCTCGGCGGCCAGGTCCCGCACGGCGACGCCGGTGGTGACCTTGCCCTTCCGGTAGGTGACCGACGCGACCAGCCGGATGACGAGGTTCACGCCCGCCCGAACCGCCGTGTCGGCGCCGACGACCGGAATGGACGCGCCGCGGCCGGTGACGATCAGCCGGGTCCAGTACTCGCCGTCGGGGAGGTTCTCGGGCGGCCGGGCCAGCAGCCGCACCACCTGCTGCGTCTTGGGGTCGAGCCGCACGCGCTGCGGATAGGCGCGGATCCAGTCGGCCGCCGACGGAAACTCGGGCCCCGGATCGTCCACCATCCGCACGTAGGGCGTGCCGGCCGAGTCCGCGTCGGGGAAGCCGAACCTCAGCTCGATCGTCGCTTCCTCGGGCGTGTCACCCGAATTGCCGATGGTGACCTCGGCGGACTGCGAGCGGTCGTCCATGAAGACCGCCGTGGGCGCGACGTAGATCGCCTCGATGACGGCGGGCACCACGACGGCGAGCAGCACCGTGCCGGCGGCGACGCGCAGAGCGGGAGCGAAGCGGGGGCGCACGCTCAGCTCCCCAGGTTGTACACGGTGAGGGAGATGGTCGCGCTGTACGACCCGCCGGTCTGCGGGAGGCCGGGCAGCGCCGTGCCGCCCAGCCGCAGGAACATCCGCCCGTCGGATCCCAGCGCCGCGATCACCGGCGCGTGCGGATCGAACTGGATGGAGTGCCCACCGACCTGCACCAGGCCGTCGGCGTGACCGAACCGGACCGGCAGCAACGCGCCTCCATCAGCGACCAGCGCGGAGGGGAGCAGCAGCTCCACCCGGACGCTGGCGCCGGCCGGCCCCTGGATCTCGAACTGACCGGCGTGATGCGGATCGTTGACCGAGACCGACGACGGGATGCCGGGAAGGACGGTGCCGAAGCTGAGGTCGCTGACGGCCAGCACCGTCAACGGGGGGACGACGATCACGGGCACAGGCCGTCTTTGCGCCCGGGCGGGTGAAGCCCAAGCCGGCGCCAGGATCGACGCCGCGAGCACGGCGATCGCGAACCTTCCCATGGGTCACCAGCAATCGTGCCGGCCGGAGCACCAACATCGGGAGACCTCTTCTCGTTGGCCGCTGCCGGACCGGCACGATGGCGCGCGAGCTGCGCGCGCTGCTGGCTGGCTGCTAGTACGAAACGGTGAGCGTGACGGTCCCCTGGTAGAGCCCGGTCGTCGTCAGGCTCGGCGGCGACACGGTGCCCGTAATGCCGATCACCAGGGCTCCGGACCCGCTCAGGCTCGTGACGAACGGCGCCGCCGGGCTGAACGTGGTGGAAACCGTGGGGAACGAGGGGCTGAACACGATGCCGTCGCTGGACCCGAAGGTGATCGGGATCGTCGCGCTGCCCGAACCCGTCAGCACCGTCGGCAGCGTGAAGCTGACGGTGACCGGCTGGCTCGCCTGGCCCGCGATCGAGAACCGGCCCTGCTTGGTCGGGTCGGTCTGCCGGAACGGAGTGCCGGCCGTGACGGTCCCGAAGTCGAGGTCGTTGACGCCGGCGGCCGTGAGCGGCGCGATTCCGGTGACCTGTGCCTTGGCGTTGATCGTCGCCGTGGCGGTGGTCTGTGCCGCCGCTGGTGCGGCCAGGATGCTCGCGCAGAGCAACCCGGCGAACGCGCCTGCAGCGAAGCGCTTCGTAAGCGGCATCTACTCCTCCTGTGCGTGACGATGGGACAGTGAGTTCCAGTCGATCGACTGGGGGGGCGTCGCAGGAACACTGACTACGTAGCAAGAGGTAAGCCAAGGAACACCGCACGCGACGAACAGCTAAATCGTTTGTCAGATATCACTTAGAATCGTCGGCGCGGCGCCGAATGGGTGCCGGAACGGTGGCACCGCGCCACCCCTGTTGCGTCAACGCGATAACCCGATTGAACCGCCCTTGAAGCGCCCCGGCATCGACCTTCGAAACGCCTGGCCTGCCCGGCCGCCAGGCGAGCCGGGTCGGACCGCAAAATCACGCCTCGCGCGCGGCCCGCCGCCCGTCTGACCACGGCTCAATCGCGCCTCGAGAACTCGCATTTCTCGCTTGCGCTCGCGGCCACTCTGGTGACACGTAGGTGACTCTCGGCGATAGCCATTCGACGACTCGAGACATCGCAGTGCCAATGAGCGTCCCCGGCGAGAGCCGTCCTCGCGAGTTTCAGTTCCGTTGCCTGGGTCCGATGTCGCTGCACGGACCGGGCGGCGAGCGCGTCTCGTTCCGGACGCGCAAGCAGCTGGCGCTGTTCACCCTCCTGGTGCGGCGGCCCGGTCAGCCGCAGTCCCGGGACGGCCTGATGGACCTGCTGTGGAGCGAGGATAGCGCGGCGCGGGGCCGCCATTCCCTCTCGCAATCCGTGTCGCTCGTGAACAAGAGCCTGCGCCGGGAGGCGATCGTCGCGAGCTCGAAGGACGAGATCGTGATGGGCGACGGGCTCGTCTGGGCCGACGTGGTGGAGTTCGAACGGTGCGCGGCGCAGCGCCGCGGGCTCGACGCGCGGGCGCTGTGGCGGGGCAACCTGCTCGAGGGGATCTGGTTCCGGCACGCGCCCAACTTCGAGGCATGGCTGGAGGCCGAGCGACGCCGCCTGCTCGAGACGATGCGTCGGTCGCTGCACGGGCTGCTCACGACCAGCCGCTCGGAGGGCGACTGGGAAGGCATGCGCTCGGTCGCCGAGGCGTTGCTCGACCTCGACGGGCTGGACGAAACGGCGATGCTCGCGCAGCTGTCGGCCCTCACGCTGCTCGGCGACCGAACGCTGGCGTTGCGCCGTTTCGTCGAGTACGAGGCGCGGCTGAAGGACGAGCTTGGCGCCGAGCCCGGACCGGAGATGCGCGACTGGGCCAGGCGCCAGCGCTGCGGCGGACCGTCGCTGGCCGCGGGCGACGGCGCGGCGACGGGCCGGGTGAGCGAGTCCGTGGCGCCGCTCGCGGTCACGCCGCTCTACGGCCGCACCGCGGAGTTCGCGGCCCTGTGGCAGGCGTGGGACGCGGCGCGCGGCGGGCGCGGCGGCTGCATCGTGCTGGTGGGGCCGCCGGGGATCGGCAAGACGGCCCTGGCGACGAAGCTCGGTGATCAGGTGCGGGTCGGCGGCGGCGCGGCGTGCGTCGCCCGCTGCTTCCGGACCGAGCGGTGCGTGCCGTTCGCGCCGGTGTCGGCGCTGGTGCGGCAGATGGCGGGCCTTCCCGGCTTCGTGGCGCTGGGCGAGGTCTGGATCAGCGAGCTGGGCCGGCTCGCTCCCGAGCTGCGCGAGCGCTTCCCCAACGCCCCTCCCGCCCTCGCGGCGGACGACTCGGCGCGTCACCGGCTCTGCGAAGCCACCTGCCGGGCGGGCGAGTCCGTGTCGTTCGAGCAGCCCCTGCTGCTGGTGGTGGACAACGTCCAGGACGCGGACGAAACCACGATCGCCCTGCTTCACTACTACGGCCGGCAGGTGGCGGGGCAGCGGACCCTGCTGGTGTGCGTGGCGCGCACCACCGACGAGAGCGGCTGCGACGGTGGCGAGTTCGCGACCCAGGCGCGCGAGCAGGGTTTCGCGCAGATCCAGCACCTGGGTCCCCTCGAGGAAGCGAGTCTGCAGCGCATCGCGGCCGACGTCCTGACCCAGCGCGGCCTGGAGGCGACGCCGCCGATCGTGCAGTCGGTCGGCCGGTTGGCGCGCGGCAATCCGCTGCACGCGATGGAGCTGGCGCTCGCGATTCCCGCGCACGACGGCCGTCCGGCGTCGGACTGGCTGCTGGGCATCGCCGACCAGGCGCGGACGGCGGAGGAGTCGTTCGAGGCCTCGGCCTCGACGCGGCTGGCGGCCCTCTCGCGCGGGGCGCGGTCGGTGACGGCCGCGCTGGCGGTGGCCGCCCGGCCGCTCGCCGAGCACGAAATCCTGGCGGTGACCGAGCTGGCGCCGGCCGAGCTGGCCTCGGCGGTCTTCGAGCTCGAGGGCGGGCGGTTCCTGCGGCGCGAGGGGCCGACCTTCAGCTTCGCGCACGACAGTTACGCGACGGTCGCGCGGGACGCGATCCAGCACGAGGACCTGGGCCTGGTGCACGCGCGGCTGGCGGCGGTGCTCGCCGAGTCCGCCGCGAGGAATCCGGCGGCGCGCATCGAGGTGGCGCTGCACCTCGAGCGGGCGGGCATTCCGCGCGAGGCTCGCACGCACGCCGTGGCGGCCGCGGAATTCGCGGGCTCGGTGGGCGCGGTGAGCGAGCGCGCCGAGGCGCTGGCCCTCGTGCGCCGAGTGTCGGGAGCGTACGACGGCGCGATCGCCGCCTCGCTCGCCGAGTGCTACCTGGGGCTCAGGGAATTCGAGCGGCTGGACGCGCTGTGCCTGGAGGCGCGGGCGAGGCCGGACCTCCCGGCGCCCGTGGCAGGGGAGTTCCGATATCTGGAGATCGCGGCGGACCACCACTCGGGCCGCGCGCCGCTGTCGGGCATCTGCCAGGCGCTGAAGGAGCTGCTCGGTCCGAGCGGCCCCGGCGACTTCGCGCATCGTAACGACGCCATGACGCTGCTGATGCGGACCGCGGACAAGACGGGGGCCTTCGACCTGGTGCGGGCGACGGCGCGCGCGCAGCGCCGCACGGCGGCGGCGGCGCCGATGGGCGAGCCGTCGGCGCACGCGCTGTTCGCCAGCGCGTACGTATTCGCGAAGTACTACTGGCCGCAGCGGGCGCTGCCGCTCCTGGAGCGTGCGCGGTGCCGTGCCGAGCGGGAGCAGAATTGGGAATTGGAGCACTCGTGCCGGGATGGCATCGGGGTTGTCCTCAAGCAACTCGGCAGATTTCGGGAGTCGGCTGAGCAAATTCGATTCGGTCTGGCGCTGGCGAAGCGGACGCTCAACCCCCAAGCACAGGCTACAAGCCTTGTGAACCTCGCCGTGTCAGAGATTGCACTTGGCAATTTCGAGAGCGCAGCCGGCCTCTTGGAGGAATCAGCCAACATTGACGCGAACTTCCCGCGCTGGCCCCACCGGGTGTACCGCTACTACAACCAGGCTGACCTGGCAGCTGAGACAGGGAGATTTGATGAGGCACGCGCCGCATACGACAAAGCTCTGTCACTAGCCTTGGACATGGATGTATGGCAGGTCGCGGTCATATCGTGCGCCGGCCTCGCCAGATGTGCCAGGCAGAATCGAGACTTGCCGGAGTCTTTCGACTGGTGCAATCGCCTAAGAGTCCTTCTCGGCAGCAAGTCCAGGGCGCTCACCGATCGCTGGCCGGTTGAAAGCGCGCTTGCTTGGGATGCCTGCGCCAAGGGAGCGACGTCTAGCGCACTGTTATGTCTCGGCCGTGCGCTGAAGGACCTATCACGGAGAGACATTGACCAGTGGTTACGGTTGCGTCTTGAGGCGGCGAGAATCTCGGAGGCAGTAACAGGAGGCACGGCTAGCGCCGAGCGCGAGACAATCAGCGAACTAGGTAGGAAGTACGGCGCGGCCGCAATCGTGGCCGGCGCTCAAGAACGTATCGGAAGTCCGTCTCTTGGCTCCTAACCGGCCGCAGCGAGTCGACCCGGCCGCCCCGGACGCTCACCGCGCGCGAAGACCTCTAGGCCGCCAGCCGGTACCTCGATCTGCTCCTTCCGAAGGCGTGCCGCCACCAAGTCCTTGATGGCCGCGCTGCTCACCGCGACTTCAACCAGCTGCGGATCAAACTGCCGACCAGAGTAACGACGCAGCTCCTCGACGACCCGCTCGTAAGTCAGCGCCCTACGGTACGGGCGATCAGTAGTCATGGCGTCCATGGTGTCCGCAAGCATGATAACCCGTGCGCCAATGGGAATCGCCTCGCCAGCGAGGCCATGTGGATAGCCCGTGCCGTCGTAGTTCTCGTGGTGGTAGCGTACGGCTTGCTCGATTGGACCGCGAAAAGCCGAAATCGTCGACACCAGGTCAGCGGATCGAGATGGATGCGTCTGCATCAACGCCTTCTCAGTGCCGTCGAGCTTCGCTTCCTTGCGGAGAAGTGGTGCAAAATCTTCGTGGATCTTACCGACATCGTGCAGCAGCGCGGCCGTGGTGATTTGCTCAACGACCTTGGACCCGAGACCGCTCTCTTTGGCAAGCTGGCCCGCGACCCTAGATACCCGCAGTGAGTGACCGGAGGTGTACTGATCTCGAGCCTCAATGGCCTTCACCATCAGCTCAAGCAGATCTCTGTTGACCTGCTCAAGTTGCATGTTGACCTGGTAGATATGGCGGACAAAGAACAGCGGCAGCACCAGGAGGAGTATGCCTCCGAGTTGGAACTGCACATACAAAAATGCCAGCAGCGGTCCAAGTGCGGACGAGAAGATGTCATAGACGAGGGAAGGGCCGCCGATTCTGCGCCACGCTGCGTCGAACGGCAATCGGTCGCTCAAAGCAACCGCCGACGTTACCGCAGTCGTGTTGACAACGAAGTAGGTAACAACAGCCGCAGATATGGCGACGGCGCCCGTAGGGGTGAGGTGGAAGTGCGTCAGGGAGGTAGTACCGCCCAGACCCTGATAGACCCAAGATGCCAACGACAGCGAGACGATCAGCTGCCCGACGTTGAAGAAGATCTTAATTAGCGGCTTCTTGCGTACTGCGTACTCGACGCCCAATTCAGCGACTGCCGCGATCGAGACGGCCCATCCGGTTTGGAAAAGCAGCAACGACGCTATGAACGGGATGAAAGCCACCGACGCGTTTGTCTCACTTTCGCCAACGCGCAGGCGGAGATACGTCGCCTCTGACAGGAAGCCAAGTGTGGCGAACGCGGCGACAGCGTTCCAGTGAAGAGCAAGATCAGCGGCAGGTATATCCCAAGCGACCGACGCCAAGCAGACGGCGGCGGCAGCGAGTACGAAAAGAACCAAGAGCCTAACGCGTAGTGTCATGCTGAGTGAATACGACCCCCGGGGAACGGCTTACCAGCTGTTGTTCCCGCCCATATCTTGAACCAGCAGGCGGACGATGGCCGCGATGAGTCCTGCGAACCAACCGAAGTCGAACACGAGCGTCACCCCCTCTCTTTGCGAGAAGTCACACCCACTCGCTAGGGGTGTGCGGACGCTCCGCTCCCACATCCCCGCTTCAGCTCGCTTGAGCCTCGCCGGGGGTCAGTATCCTTTGTGAAAGAGCTCTTGCACTTCGCTCGAAAAGCCTGTCAGGTACCCACTTACCGCACTAGTGCTGCAACAAAAACCACCTGTTGGTCGCATCCAGTACCGCCAGGACCGCCGCCTGCTCGGGACTCTCCTTGATCTCCGCCGTCCCGACCAGCAGCTGCGACGTCCGCCCACCCACCCCATGCACCCCGGCCAGTACCAGCTTCCGATCGAATGCCTCGACGACGCGCACACCCTCCAACACCACGCCCGAATCCACCAGATCCTTCTCGATCGCCTTCACCGCCGCCCGTGCCGCGAGCTGCACCCGGCTCCGGGCCTCGTCCACCCCCTCCTCCATCCCTTCCACCAACACGTCCCCGGACCGCAGCAGCACCCGGATCTCCACCCGCTTGGGCCGCGGGGACTCGATCACCAGGTCCGCATACACCAGCTTGCGCTTGCTCGCCGCGTCCGACACCGCCTGCTGCTCCAACACGTCGATCGGCCGCACTTCCGCCGTCTGCGCCACGCTGATCTTGCGATGGTCCACCTTGATGCCGAGCTGCGCCATCAGCGCACTCTCGACGTTCCGCACCGCCTGCTTCGGCTGGATCTCCGCCGTCGTCAGGACGTGGATCTCCTCGATGTCACCACCCCGACCGCACACGATGCGCGCCGAGAGGACCCCCGACAGCGCGGCGATCAACTGCTCCGCCCGGCGCATCGTCCACGCCTCAGGCGACTCTCCCGATACGGGCAGACCAGGGTTCGCGCTCATCGGCACACCCTTTCGTCCATCAATCTGCGTGCCGCAGCGGGTGCTTCGGGCGCCGCCGGTACCGCTTCTTTGACTTGTGCACCCTGGCAGCGGGCGCGTCAAGCCGACCCTTCACCGGCTTACCGGGGTTCGGGACCCTCAACTTCGATCCGCGACCCATAGCTCCCCGCCTAGACACGCCTCCCACGGCGCCAGAACGCACCCGGGAGAAAGTCTAAGTTGTTGTGCTATAATGGCTTACTTTGCACGGCGTCCGGAGCTGGTCGATCCAGAACGCCATTGGACGGACTACGCTACGATGGAAGCCTTTAAAAGTCAAGGACTTGTGTGCCCACATCTCAAGTGAGGCTTGAGATGCTCCCGCCGCCGGCTTCGTACTCCTTCAGCTTCCGGTACAGCGTCCGCTCGCCGATGCCGAGCATTTCCGCCGCCTTGCGGCGATTGCCCCCCGTCTGGGCGAGCGCCGTCTCGATCGTCGCGCGCTCCACGTCGGCCATGCTCATCCCCGTCTCGTAGACGACCGCGTCCCGGGGCCTTCCTGCCCGCCCGGCCTCCGCGCCTCGCGACACCACGGGGCCGCCGGACACCAATACCTCGGAGTCCGGAGCCTCGTGCGGCACCTCGATCACCTCGACCCGCTGCGGGTGCTCCTCCAGGCGGCGCCGCAGGTCCTCGACCTGCAGGCGCAGATCAAGCAGCGACTGCACGATGTAGGTGAGCTCCTGGCCGGCCACCTCGCGGGCCATGCCCGGCACCTTGACCGGGAGCAAGCGCTCGCGGCCCTGCTCGCGGGTCTCGCGCGGGATGTCTTCCGGCCGGATCTCGCTGGTGGGCGCCAGCACGACCATGGACTCCACGAGGTTCCGCAGCTGCCGCACGTTGCCCGGCCAGGGCGCGTCCACCAGCATCTGCAGCGCCGCCGGCTCGATGCCGCGGAAGGGACGGTCGTGGAGCTTGCTGAACTCGTGGATGAACCGGCGCACCAGCAACGGGATGTCGCTCCGCCGCTCCCGCAGCGGCGGCAGGTAGATCGAGAGCACGTTGAGCCGGTAGTAGAGGTCGGAGCGGATGTCGCCGGTGGCCATCGCCTCCCGGAGCGGGCGGTTGGTCGCCGCCAGCACCCGGACGTCCACCTTGATCGGCGTCGCGCCGCCCACCCGGAAGAACTCCCGCTCCTCGAGCACCCGCAGCAGCTTGACCTGCGTCGAGGGCGGCATCTCGCCGACCTCGTCGAGCAGGATCGTGCCCGTATCGGCCAGCTCGAACCGGCCCAGCCGCCGCTCCACCGCGTCGGTGAAGGAGCCCTTCTCGTGCCCGAACAGCTCGGATTCGAGCAGGGTCTCCGGCAGCGCAGCGCAGTTGATCGCGATGAAGGGCCGGGCCCGCCGCGGCGACAGGTCGTGGATCGCCCGCGCCACCAGCTCCTTGCCGGTCCCGGACTCCCCCTCGATCAGCACCGTGCTCGAGACCGGCGCCATCTGCTCGATCTTGATCAGGACTTCCTGGATGGCCGGATGATCCCCGAGGATCCCGGTCCGCTCCTGCAGCTGCTTGCGCTCGATGAGGCGGCGGCACAGCGCGACGGTTTCGGCCGCGTCCGCGGGCTTGGGCAGGACGGCCGTGAGCCCCATGCGGTGCGCGACCGCCGTCGCATCCGTCTCCGTGGGCTCGAGCAGCCCCAAGGTCGCCACGCGCCCGTCGCGCACCAGGCCCAGCAGCCGCGCGGCCGCGGGCTCGTGCAGCCCGCCCGTGAGCAGCACCAGGTCGGGGTCGTCCCGCAGCACGGCCGCCTTCTGGTCGTCCTGCGCCGACACCATCGACGTCTCGTAGCCGGCGGCCTCGAAGGCCGCGTTGAGGCGGACCGCGGCTTCGAGATCGTCCATCGTGATGAGGATGCGGTGCGCCATCAGGTGTGCTCGGTCTTGCCCCGGAGCAGATCCACCGCGTGAGCCACGAGAGGCTCCAACGCCGCCAGCGAGTCCTTCACGCCGGCCACCGAACCGGGGAGGTTCACGATGAGCGCCGCCCCGCGCGTGCCGGCCAGGCCGCGGGAGAGGGCGGCGCGCGGGTTCCCCGCGGCCCCGTGGGCCCGCAGCCGCTCGGCGATCCCGGGCGCCTCCTTCTCCAGCGCCGCGCGCGTCGCCTCGGGCGTGCGATCGCGCGCCGTCAGTCCGGTGCCGCCGGTGGTGAGGATCACGTCCGCCTCTCCCCCGTCGGCCCACATCACCAGCCGGCCGGCGATCGCGGCCGTCTCGTCGGGCACCACCTCGTGCGCCACCACCCGGTAGCCGCGCGCGGCCGCCCACTCGACGATGGCCGCCCCCGACAGGTCCTTCCGCTCTCCGGCGGCCACGCCGTCCGAGACCGTGAGGACCACGAGGCGGATCAGCGGTGCGAGCCTTGCTTCCAGAACGGCGTCTCCACCACCTCGGCCGGGAGCCGCGCGCCGCGGATCTCGACCTCGAACCGCGTCCCGGGCCGCGCCACGGCGAAGGGCAGGTACGCTGTGCCGATCGCCTCGCCCGTCGAGGGCGAGACGATGCCGCTGCGAACCTCGCCCGAGGGCCGCCCGTTCACCCACACCGGGTAGTGATGGCGCGGGAAGCCGCGCTCCTTCAGGACGAAGCCCACCAGCTTCCGCTCGAGACCCCGCGCCTTCTGCGCCTCGAGCGCGGCCTTCCCCACGCAGTCGCCCTTCTTGAGCTTGACGATCCAGCCCAGGCCGGCCTCGAGCGGCGTGGTCTCGTCGTCGATGTCGTTGCCGTAGAGCGGGTACGCCATCTCGAGGCGCAGGCTGTCGCGCGCACCGAGGCCGACCGGCTTCACCTCGCCGCCGGGCCTGACGAGCGCGCGCCACAACGCCGTCGCGTGCCGGTTGCCGTGGTAGAGCTCGAAGCCGTCCTCACCGGTGTAGCCGGTGCGGCTGATGATGCAGTTGACGCCGGCGACCTTGCCGGTCACGCAGTGGTAGTACTTGATCTCGTCGAGCTTCACGCCCGGCGCGAGCGGCTGCAGCACCGCCTGCGACCGCGGACCCTGCAACGCCAGCAGCGCGACCTCGTCCGAGACGTTGGCCAGCTTGACCTCGAACTTCGCGGCGTAGCGGTTGACGTGCGCCCAGTCCTTGGCGGTGTTGGAGGCGTTCACCACCAGCATCACCCGGTCCGCGAGCCGGTACACCAGGCAGTCGTCCACGATGCCGCCGGTCTCGTGCATGAAGCAGGAGTACTGCACCTGCCCGTAGGCCAGCGCGGCCGGGTCGTTCGACGTCACGTACGAGACGAACGCCAGCGCGTCCTTCCCGGTGATCTCGAACTCGCCCATGTGCGAGACGTCGAACAGGCCGGCGCCCCGGCGCACCGTGTTGTGCTCGGCGGTGATCCCCTCGGAGTACTGGACGGGCATTTCGAAGCCGGCGAACGGCACGATCTTGGCGCCGGCGGCCACGTGCAGATCGTAGAACGGCGTGCGCTTCAGGTTCACGGCCATCGTCTCATCCCATCAGAGTTGCGAGCAGGGCCTTCTGGACGTGGAGGCGGTTCTCCGCCTCGTCGAACACCCGCGAGTGCGGGCCTTCCAGCACTTCCTCGCTCACTTCCTCGCCGCGATGCGCGGGCAGGCAGTGCAGGAAGATGGCCGACGGCTTGGTGTGCTTCATGAGCTCGGCGTCGACCACGTACCCCTTGAAGGCGAGCTTCCGCTCCTCGGCCTCGCCTTCCTGCCCCATCGAGGCCCACACGTCGGTGGTCACCACGTCGGCGCCGTCGGCGGCCTCCTCGGGCTCCTCGGTGATCAGCGTCTTGGTGAGCCGGCTGGCCCGCTCGAAGATGTCGTGGTCGGGCTCGTAGCCCTCCGGGCAGGCGAGCCGCAGCTCGAAGCCCAGCAGCGCCGCCGCGTCCAGCCACGAGTTGGCCATGTTGTTCCCGTCGCCGATCCACGCCACCCGCTTGCCGGCGTAGCCGCCGAGGTGCTGACGGACGGTGAGCACGTCCGCCAGGATCTGGCAGGGATGGTGCAGGTCGGTGAGGCCGTTGATCACCGGGACCGTCGCGAACCTGGCCAGCTCCTCGACCTCGGCCTGGTCGAACGTCCGGATCATGATCCCGTTCACGTAGCGCGAGAGCACCCGCGCCATGTCGCGGATCGGCTCGCCCCGTCCCAGCTGGATGTCGTGCGAGGAGAGGAAGAGCGCGTGCCCTCCGAGCTGATACGTGCCGGCCTCGAAGGAGACCCGCGTGCGGGTCGACGACTTGGCGAACACCATCGCCAGCGTCTTGCCCGCCAGGGGCTTCTCCCGATATTCGCCCGACCGCATCTGGGTCGCAAGCTGAAAGAGGGCATCGACTTGCGGCTTCGTGAGATCGGAAAAGACGAGGTAGTCGCGCTTGGGCATGGCCGTCGGGGTTGTCGGTCAAAATGACAGCAGGCAGGGTGAACCTACCCCTGCCTGCGCCTTGGAGCAAGCACGGGCCGGGCCGTCAGGACTGGCCGGACTCCGGGGCCGAGGCCTGGTCCACCGCGGACTCCGCCTGCTCCGACACGTCGGTGCTCGTCACGCGCCGCACGCCGCGGAACTCGTCGGCCAGCCGGTCATAGTGCCACTGCAGCGCGCGGAGAATGACGGCCGCGGCGGCCAGCACGATGGCGAGGATCGCCAGCAGCAGCGCGCCGAACCACAGCAGGCGCCCGGGAGTCAGCTCCTCGATGTTGATGCCGATGAGAGCGAAGGCTCCGATCATCAGGAGCACCGAGTACCGCCGCATCCGCTCGGCTTCCACCGCC
>Ga0335079_10006991_pt1 | contig 12866 bp, 12 predicted proteins | sample Lox_Sample_33_FD_206719 | JGI IMG/M metagenome (GOLD analysis project Ga0335079, IMG submission 206719) | Soil microbial communities from Loxahatchee National Wildlife Refuge, Florida, United States - Lox_Sample_3.3 | ecosystem: Environmental > Terrestrial > Soil > Wetlands | place: USA... | reverse complement strand
GGGACCGCGGGCGGGATGACGGCGGAGATCTGGATGGTGCCGGCCGGTGCCAGCTTCAACCAGCCGGGTACGGAGGTGGTGAACGCAGCGCCCAGCAAGGTGCCGTATGGGCGGCACGCCGCTCCGGCGCGGAAGAAGAAAGCCACCCAATAGAGCCGCCACCTGCGGCAACCAACCAGGGCCGGTCGCCATGACCGGCCCTTTTTTGTGCCCTTTCCTGCGAATTGCTGAATACACCATAACTCCCGTGTTGATATGATGTTGGCAAGACGTCATGCCATCTTTCCTGCGTAAAACGGCGTTTCTCGGGTTTGTGTTCGCGGCCTTAGTGGCGTCTGCCGCAGCGCCCTGGCGGCCCCTTGGTCCGGATGGCGGAGACGCGCGCAGCCTGGCCGCCGATCCGCGCAATCCCGACCGCATCCTGCTGGGTACGAGCTCCAGCCAACTGTTCGTTTCAAACGATGGTGGATACACCTGGTCGCGGCTCGCGCGGGTAGGCGAGGGCGACCACTATGTCGTTGATCATATTGTGTTCAACCCCGCGCATCCCGATACCATCTACGCCGCGGCATGGAGTGTTGAGACCGACGGCGGAGACGTTTTTCGCAGCCATGATAATGGTCGCACCTGGCGCGCGCTGGCCGGGATGCACGGCAAATCGGTGCGCTCGTTTGCTATCGCACCCTCCGACTCCAGCCTCCTGATTGCCGGCGCGCTGGATGGCATCTTCCGCAGCCGCGATGCCGGCGATACCTGGGAGCGCATTTCGCCTCCCGGCCATCCGGAACTCAAGAACATCGAATCACTGGCCATCGATCCGCGCTATCCCGAGATCATCTATGCCGGAACCTGGCACCTGCCATGGAAAACCGTAGATGGCGGCCGCACATGGGCCTCTATTAAAGAAGGCGTGATCGACGATTCCGACGTTTTCTCCATCATCCTTGACCCCCGCGATTCGCGGCTTGTCTATGCCAGCGCTTGTACCGGGATTTACAAGAGTGAAGATGCGGGCGCCCATTTTCGCAAAGTGCAGGGTATTCCCAAGTCGGCGCGCCGGACGCGCGTGCTCAGCCAGCATCCTCTCGATCCCAACATGGTCTACGCCGGCACGACCGAGGGTCTGTGGGCTACCATCAACGCGGGGCAGAGCTGGCATCGCGTAACGGCTGACAGCGTGATCGTCAATGACGTGCTGGTGGACGCGCGCCATCCCGGCACTGTTCTCCTCGCCACCGACCGCAGCGGCATACTGCGCAGCGAAAACGGAGGAGCGAGTTTTTTCGCTTCCAATCGTGGGTTCGCCCACCGCCAGGTGGCTGCGCTTCTCGTGGATCGCAATGATCCCACCGTGCTCTACGCTGGTGTAGTCAATGACAAGGAGTACGGCGGGCTGTTCGTTTCCCGCGATGCCGGCGAACACTGGACGCAAATCAATGACGGCCTAGCCGGACACGACATTTTCACCCTTGGTCAGACCCCCGAGGGCACGCTGCTGGCCGGAACCAATCGCGGCATCTTCGCCCGCGCCCAGATGGACAAGGCCTGGCGCCCAATGAACAACCTTATTAATGCCACAGCGGCAGCGAACCAGGCCATCTTGCCCGCATCCGCATTGCATACCGGGAAATCGCAGAAAATCCCGACTGACGATCCGTCGCCATCCCATGAGTTGAGCGGGCGCGTGACCCAGTTGGAAATCGTTGGGGAAACCTGGTTCGCCGCTACCGCCGAGGGATTGTTCGCAAGCGCTGATGAAGGCGCAAGCTGGAGCGGTGGCGTTGTTCTTGGACAGCGGAATTTCGTCGCCGTGCGCGCCGCCGGGCAAATGGTTGTCGCGATCACCCCGGCGACGCTCGTGGTCTCCCGCGATGGCGGCCACCACTGGTATGCCCCCAATCTGCCTGACAACATCGCGCCCCTGACAGGAGTGGCCCTGGCGCCGCAGGGCATCTGGCTGGCATCACGCGGCGGCGCTTATGCCTCCCGTGACGGCGGTGAAACCTGGCAGCACGCCATCAGCGGCATCGACGCGCTCGATGTCACTTCCATGATGTACGACGGCGACAATGGCCGCCTGCTGGCCACCACCATCAGTGGAGCCTTCGAGAGCGCCGACCTCGGTCGCACCTGGCATCGCACCGGGGAACCGACTTCGCGCCTGCGGGGCATCAGCTTGGGCGGCGGACGTCTATACGCGCGCACCGATTTCGACGGCGTGGTTGCCCAGAAAGACCACATCCTTAGTGAGGATTCAGCACGCTCCGGCATTCCCGCCCCATCATCGAGCAATTAGCCCAGGCTGAACCAGAAACCCGAAAGTCCTCTTTTTCCACATCACATTGGCGATATTCCCATATTGGGAATATTGTTTGTAATCGACATATTGCATAACCTTATGAAATAAAATAAGTTATGTTAGTGTTCTGCTCGGGTGCTTTTTCGCCAATTCCTATTTCGGGAATTGCCGGATTAGAGTGCAGCCGTCCGGTTTCGGAACGAGCTTTCTTTTCGACTACTTACAGCCGCGACCGAAACGGAATCGGGAATGCTTTCGTTTGGGGGCGATGGATGGCCTCCCCCAAATCGAGCGGCTGGAGAGTGAACGCCAGCGACTTGAGGAAGAGCTGCGCGAGGCCCGAAAAATGGAGGTGGTGGGCCGGCTGGTGGCGAGCGTCTCCCACGACTTCAACAACCTGCTGACCGCCATCCTGATCTACACCGGATTGCTCATGAACCAGTTGCCGCCGGAGAGTCCGCTGCGCCTCCAGGCCGAGCACGTCAACCTGGCAGCCGAGAGAGGTCGTTCGCTGGTGTCGCAGTTGACCGCGCTGGGCGATCAGCGCCCTTTCACGCCCAGCCTGCTCTGTTTGAACGAGGTAGTGGAGAGCATGCGCGACATGTTGACCCGTCTGCTGGGCGAGAGCAGCAGTCTGGAGACCAGCTATGGAGAGTGCTTGGGAGCGGTGTTGGCTGATCGCACGCAGATCGAGCGCATGCTGGTGAACTTGGCCATCAATGCCCGCGATGCTATGCCTCAAGGCGGCGTGGTTCGTATCGGCAGCGCCAACTTTGTGGCCGATGACGTTGGCGTCCCCCGCTGCCCGGATTTGCGGCCGGGCCGCTACGTCCGGCTGATGGTTTCCGACACCGGCTGCGGTATGGATGAGGATACCCGGAAGAACGCCCTCGAACCATTCTTTACCACCAAAGCGCCAGGCCAGGGTTCGGGCCTGGGTCTGTGGACGGTGAGGGAAGTGGTGCGGCAGAGCGGCGGGGAAATCAGGCTGGAGAGCGCCCCCGGACGTGGCACGCGGGTGGAGATTTATTTTCCCCAGTCCGCGGGCGAGGCCCGGATTCTGCCGGCGCGGTCACAGGGCGAAACTCCAGCGCCGGGTTCGGGCACGGTCCTGGTGGTTGAAGACGAAGAACTGGTGCGGCGTTCGCTGCACGAAATCCTGGCCGGCAGCGGGTACCGCGTGTTGCAGGCGCGCAATGCGCGCGAGGCCATGCTGATCGGGCGTGATAACGGCGAGGTCATCGACCTGATGCTCGCCGATCTGGTGCTGCCAGGTTTGGGCGGCCCGGAACTGGCCGACGAGCTGCGACCGGCACAGCCGGACATGCGGGTTCTGTACATATCGGGCTACCACGACGATGCGCGCGTGCGCCGCATCAAGCAAGCGGGGAAGTCTTTTTTCCCCAAGCCGTTCACCGCGGCCGCCATCGCTGAGAAGGTCGGCGAACTGCTGGCCGCGCCCAAGAAGCCGGGCCGAAGCGCCGTGACGCCGGTCACAGCCGAGGCCGCCGAGGGACACTAACATGACAACCACATTGGCCGTGAGTTCCATGCCAAACCTGGGCGAAACTCCGCGCGCTGACCTGTTGAATCTGCTGATTGTCGATGACGAGCGCTCGGTGCGCGACGGCTGCCGGGAGGTGGCGCAGTCACTCGGCTTCAGCACCTTCGTGGCGGAGAAGGCGGAGCACGCCTACCGGGTGCTAGAGGCGCAGAACATCGACGTGGTGCTGCTCGACATGCGGCTGCCCGGCGGGGCCAGCGGCCTGGAGATCCTGCAGCAGATCAAGAGCCGCAAGCCGGAGGCGGAGATCATCGTCATCACCGGCTACGGCACGGTGCAGTCGGCGGTCCACGCCATGAAGCTGGGCGCCTATGACTACGTCACCAAGCCCTTCAACCTGGAGGAGCTGCGGCTGCTGCTGGAGCGGGTGGCGGCGCACATGAAGATGGCGACGGAAAACCGGATATTGCGTGAGAAGATCAAGTCCAAGCAGGGATTCGGCGGAATTGTCGGACGCTCGCCGGAGATGGAAAAGCTCTACCGGCTGATTGCCAAGGTTTCCCGCAGCGCTCACCCCGTGCTGGTACAGGGCGAGAGCGGCACCGGCAAGGAACTGGTGGCGCGCGCCATTCACTTTACCGGTCCTTTCCGCGACCAGCCTTTCATCCCGGTGGACTGCGGGTCGCTGGTGCCGACCCTGATCGAGAGCGAACTGTTCGGCTACGTGCGCGGCGCCTTCACCGGGGCGGTGCGATCCAAAGAAGGCCTGCTCAGCATCGCGCACGGCGGCACGGTCTTCTTGGACGAGATCGCGGAGCTTCCCATCGACCTGCAGTCGAAGCTGCTGCGCGCCATCCAGGAGAAGGAAATCCGCCCCGTGGGTTCGACCAAGAGCATGCCCATCAACGTGCGCATCCTGGCCGCCACCAACCGCGACCTCGAGACGGCGGTGCAGGACGGGAAGTTTCGCAAGGACCTCTACTTCCGTCTGAATGTGGTCACCCTGAGAATCCCGCCCTTGCGCGAGCGCAAGCAGGATATTCCGCTGCTGGTGAGCCATTTTCTGGAGAAGCTGGCGCGCTCAAGCGGCGTGGAGCGCAATTTGAGCGACGAGGTCATGAAGCTGATGCTGGCCCACGACTGGCCGGGCAACGTGCGCGAACTGGAGAATTGCCTGGAGCGTGCGTGCGCACTCAGTTCCGGACCGGTGATGCAGGTGGGCGATCTGCCTACCGGGATTCAGAATGCGCAGTTGCACTCGGCTGGCGGAAGCCTGCCTTCCAACCGAATCGTCACTATCGCGGAGATGGAGAGGCAAGCGATACTGGGCACCATCGACCAGTTGCAGGGGGACAAGCTGATGGCCGCCAAGCTGCTCGGCATCGGCAAAACCACTCTCTACCGCAAGCTCAAGGAATACTCCTCCCAGGATTGAACCTGGTTCCGGGAGCGGGTTTCGAAATGGGAAACCCGAAAAGCGCCGTTCACCTAAGCCTTTGATTTTGCGGCGCACAGTCGTGGCGAAGCAGTTGCACTGAAGGTAAGCATGATTCTGCTGATCACAAATTCGACCCGTGCTTCAGAGTGCGCCGCCGCTATCGAGCGGGCGGTGAACCAGCGCACGCAGATCTGTCCCCGGCTTGCAATAGCTGCGCGTACTTTGCGCACCGCCCAGTGCTCGGCCCTGGTCATCGACCAGCTCCTGATGGAAGCTGATCCCGCCGCTGCGGACGTATTGCTGAAGGAAGCCGATACCGCGATTCCGGTCTTCGTCAATTTTGCCATCTGCGGTATGGAACGCGTCCTGCGTGATGTGCGCTCTGCGCTACAGCGTCGCGAGGGCGAGCGCCTGCGCGCAATAAGGGAAGCCGAAGCCAATCTGCGCAGTCAGTTGACGGAGGCGCTGACCGGCATTCTGCTCTCCTCGCAGCTTGCGATGGAGGTCCCGGCGGTCCCGGCGGCGGCCCAGGCGCGTTTGCGCTCGGTGTACCAACTGGCAATGTCCATGCGGCAGCGGCTGGAACCCGCGGCCTGAGCCGGGTTGGAACGCGGACATCGGCTTAGTAGCGCCGCCGTCTCCCACCCCAGAACGCCAGAATCGGGGGTTCCGGGAATCGGCCCCGGCTGTCCGGGTGGGCGTCTCGCCCGCGCGCCGAGAGCGGGACCAAGACTAGGTCGCGTCACGGAAACCGCTCGCGTTCTGACATTAACCTTTCTTGTATCCGCCTCGCCCCCGCCACATCTAAACTGCTTCCGATTGTGAGGAGGCGAACTGATGGCTGTCAAGATCACTGCCAGGAAGAATGGTCCGTTCCGCGTTGAAACCACCGAAGGCGAAGTCGTCCTGCTCGATGCCGAAGGCGGTCTCTACGACCTGACCAGCAAGCCGGCGTTCTCGCTCTGCCGCTGCGGAGGCTCGGTCAATAAGCCGTTCTGCGACGGCACCCACTCGAAGATCGGCTTCCAGGCTGCCGAGCTGGCGGTGAAGAAGGCCGAGGGCCAGCTTTGAAAGACTCGCTGAAGCCCGGCCTCGAGTACGAGCTCAGGTACCGCGTGCCGGAATCGAAGACCGTTCCCCATCTTTATCCCGAGGCGGCGGAGTTCCAGGTAATGCCGCGCGTCTTCGCTACCGGCTTCATGGTGGGCTTGATGGAGTGGGCCTGCCTGCTCGCCATCCTACTGCACCTCGACTGGCCCGCCGAGCAGACGGTCGGCACGCACGTGAACCTCAGCCATTCGGCCGCAACGCCTCCTGGCTTCGAAGTGCGGGCCAAGGTTAAGCTAGTCCAAGTTGATGGCCGGCGGTTGGTGTTCGAGATCGAGGCCAACGACGGCGTGGACACTATCTGCAAGGGTACTCACGAGCGCTTCGTGATCAACGCCCCAAAATTTGTCGAGAAAGTGAAGGCGAAGGCGCAAGCGGCGCAACACAGGTAAAAGGGCACGGCTTCCAGCCGTGCCGCTAACGTCCATATAGAGGAAAGGGCCTTTAGGCCCTGGGGATTCCCTCAGCGGCTAAAGCCGGAGTTTTAGCTGCAGGTTGCGGCACGCCTGAAGGCGTGCCCCTTCACCCGGCTTCAGCACATCTGTTCTAAAAGGTGAAGCAAAATCCTTCAGTGGATGGTCTTGGTCTTCCTACTCATGTAATCCATCAGCAGATACTGCCCCAGCGTATAAGGCGTGGTGAAGTACGCCTTGCCGCGGCACATCTCGGTGACTTTCTGCACGAACTGCACCAGGCCATAATCCGACGCTAGCATGAAGGTGTTGATAAGAACTCCGGCGCGCTTGCACTTCGAGACTTCTTCCAGAGTATGGCTCACCACCAGAGGATCGAGCCCGAAGGCGTTCTTGTAGATGCGCCCATCTTCGAGGGTCAGCGCCGAAGGCTTGCCGTCGGTAATCATGACGATCTGCTTCATGTCCTTGCGCTGGCGTTGCAGGATGCGCTGTGCCAGGCGCAGGCCTTCCCGCGTGTTGGTGTAATACGGTCCGACCTTCACCCGCGCCAACTGCGACAGCGGAACCTCTTCCGCCGAGTCGTGAAAAAGAATGAGCGAAAGCGAATCGCCCGGATACTGGGTGCGGATCAGGTGCGAGAGCGCCATCGCCACTTTTTTCGCGGGCGTGAAGCGGTCTTCGCCGTAGAGGATCATGGAGTGCGAGCAGTCGAGCATCAACACGGTGGCGCAAGACGACTGGTACTCGCACTGGTGCACCTGCAGGTCGGAGTACTCGATGTTCAGGGGCAGCGTGAGCCCTTCACGCTGGATGGCGCTGGACAAGGTTGCCGTGATGTCCAGATTCAGCGTGTCGCCGAACTCGTAACGCTTGGAGGCGCCGCTGGCCTCGATACCAGTGGCCAGATCGCGGGTGTCATGGCGGCCGAAGCTCGACTTTCCCAGGGAACCCAGCAGGTCGCGCAAGGCCTTGAAGCCGAGGAAGTCGAGGCTCTTGTCGGTAATCTCGAACTTCACCTGCGTCTGTGCCTTGCCGGTCTGGCCGGGCGTGACCGATTGCTTCGAGGGATCGTGCGGCTGATCGATGGAGATGTAATTTTCCCGCTCCATGCGCTCGATCAGCTTCTGTATGAGCTGGTCGAGCGAGCCCTCATTGCGCATCTGGTCGAGTTGCTGCTGCATCTGCTCGTCGAGGACATCGCCGTTCATCAGTGCTTCTTCGATCGCCCGCCGCAATTGGTCAAGCGTCTGCTCATCCGGCATCTCGTAAAACGCATACTGGTTCTGGAAGCCGCTCTGCAGCAGGAAGTCGGAGAGCGCCTCGAGCAGGTCCTCCATGCTCATCTGCGAGGCCGGATCGGCGACGAATTTGGAGTACTTGATGAATTTCATAAGTGAGATCCTTCGCGCGCAAAAGCGGCGCGCTCAGGATGACGTTCGGGCAAAACCGGCCCGAACGTCAGTTGTACGGCCTCCTCGGCGGCCTGGGAGTTGGCGGCTCTTCGCGGCTGTAGGACTGCTCGCGGCGGGCCGGTTTTTCGCCGGCGCTGAAGACGCGCTCCTCGCTGCGTCCGATGCGTTTGTGGGCGTGCAGGCCCTCCAGCACGAATTCGGCCGCTGAGACCTGCAGCTCGGTTGCGTCTTTGGACTTAATGCCCAGCCGCTCGATTTTTTCCGCCAGCCCCTGGATCTTCTTCAGACCCTCCGCCAATTCCGCCGACGGCGCGCCTTCGCCGAACTTGATTTCCCCGCCCAGATCGAACCACTGCACGATCTGCTGCATATCGACGCCTTCAAAGCAGCCGTCGAAAGTCTTGGCTACGGCAGAGCGAATCAGCTCGCGGGCCACGAAATCGGCGCCGCGCACCTCGCCCTCGTATTCGAGTTCGAGCTTGCCGGTGATGGCAGGCATGGCGGAATAAATATCGCCCACGCGCGGCACAATGGTTTCTTCTCGGTTGCGAATGGCGCGCCGCTCAGCGTTGGAGATAACGTTTTCCATGCAGGTGATGGGAAGGCGCTGGCTGACGCCCGAGCGCTTGTCGATGCGCTTGTCGTCTCGCGCCGCAAAGGCGATGCGCTCCACCACCTCGCGCATGAACTTGGGTACCACCAGTTGGTGGCCGTCGCGCTGGCTCCAGGCTTCTTGCGTGGTGATGGCCATGCCCTCGTCCAAGGTCGCCGGGTAATGGGTGCGGATCTCTGACCCGATGCGGTCTTTGAGCGGGGTAATGATCTTGCCGCGCGCGGTGTAGTCCTCGGGATTGGCGGTGAAGACCAGGGCCACGTCGAGCGCGAGCCGAATGGGATAGCCCTTAATCTGCACGTCGCCTTCCTGCATGATGTTGAACAGGCCCACCTGAATTTTGCCAGCGAGATCGGGCAGCTCGTTGATGGCGAAGATGCCGCGGTTGGCGCGCGGCAGCAGGCCGTAATGCACGGTGAGCTCGCTCGAGAGCTGATGCCCGCCGCGCGCGGCCTTGATGGGATCAATATCGCCGATCAGGTCGGCGATGGTCACATCCGGCGTGGCCAGCTTCTCGACGTAACGGTCTTCCGGCGTGAGATAGGCGATGGCGATCTCGTCGGCGCGTTCGTCGAGCAAAGCCCGGCAGCGCGAGCAGATGGGAGCGTAAGGATTGTCATGAATCTCGCAGCCTTCGATGTAAGGCAGCGCGCGGTCGAGCAGCGAGGTGAGCGCGCGCAGGATGCGGCTCTTGGCCTGCCCGCGCAATCCCAGCAGAATGAAATTATGGCGCGAGAGGACCGCATTGACGATCTGCGGTACCACCGTATCGTCGTAGCCCACGATGCCCGGAAACAGCGGCTCGCGCCGCCGCAGCTTGCAGATCAGGTTCTCGCGCATTTCGTCTTTGACGCGGCGCCGGCGAAGGCGTTCTTCGGAAAAGTCACTGCTTCGCAGTTCCCCGAGAATCGACGGAAGATTCATTAGGATGAGGCCCCCTTGTTCAATCGATTATACGCTGCGACCTGAAACCCGGATTTCCGGGGGAAAACGGTCGAAAACCGCGCTGGTGCTGGGATTCACACGGCGTGCCCATTTCCGCCGGCTTTTTGCCTGGCTTTTACGGCTCGCCGCATGCGCGGCAACAATGCCTGGAAATAAGAGACGAGCGCGGCGATGCGTTCCCGCTCCAAGCGCATGCCCAGGAGCGTCTGCTTGAAGTCGAGATCGAGCGGCATGGGAGCAGCGAGGTGAAAAGAAAGCTGAGGTATGCCGGCGTCGGGCGGTTCGGCGTCTGCCTCCAGCAGAAAAATGAGATCGCGGTAGAGATGCAGAGCGTCGTCAATGGTGTCAGTCGGCGCGCCTCCGGGCTCATCGTCGAAGTAGCTGACCTCCGCCTGAAGAAATGAGCGCTCTTCATTCAGGCCAATCACTTCGAAGCGGCGGCGGCCCTGGCAGATGATATCCATCCGCCCGTCGTCGTAGCGCTTGGTAACTTCCATGACCTCGGCGGTGCAGCCGATTTCGGCGATGCTGTTTTCTTTGGCCCGTACAATGCCGAACGCCGTCTTGTGGGCGATGCATTCGCCGACCATCTCCTTGTACCGCGGCTCGAAGACATGAAGCGGAATCGGCGTCCCCGGCAGCAGGACGACATCGAGAGGAAACAGCGGCAGCAGCGCGCCCATGCGAGCGATTGTAACCTGCTATTGACTTCGCTGCCGTAACCCACTACAAGCACCAGCATGGACCCACGGGGAAAGATGGTAGTGATCACTGGCGCTTCAATGGGCATCGGCGAAGCACTGGCGCAGGCTTTCGTGCGCGAGGACTGCAAGGTGGTGCTTTCTTCGCGCGATCCAGGGCGATTGGAGGCCGCGCGCGCCCGCATCGGCAGGCCCGATCGCACCCTGGCTATCGCCTGCGACGTGCGCCATCGCGAGGAAATCGATAGCCTGCTCGGCCTCACGCTGCATAACTTCGGCCGTGTTGACGTCTGGATCAATAACGCCGGCTTCGGCCTGCAGGACTCGGTCGCCTCTATGGACATGCGCGGCTGCCGCGACATGTTTGACACCAACCTGTTTGGCGCCATCGAGTGCATGCAGGCGGTGATTCCGGTAATGAAGCGCCAGCAGTCGGGCATGATCATCAATATTTCGAGCGTGGCCGGCCATATTCCGCTGCCCTATTCTGCCGCGTACTCGGCCTCCAAATTTGCCATGAATGCCATCGGCAAGGGCGCGCGCATGGAATTGCGCGCCAGCGGCGTTCACGTGATGACCGTGTGTCCTGGGTACATTACGACTGCTTTTGCGGACAACGCCGTGAAAGGAAAAGATCGCCTGCGCCTTGGGGGATCGAAGCGGCGAGGAGGCATCAGCGCCGAGCGTGTCGCCGCCGCCGTGGTCAGCGCCTGCCGCACCGAGAAGAGGGAAGTCATCGTTCCCTGGCAGCACCACATCAGCGTCAAGTTCTACCAGCTATTCCCGTGGCTGGTGGAAGGGGTGATGTCGCGCTCGATTGCTCCTGATGACTCCGCCGCCACCGAGACCGCGCCGCGAGCATCCCGCCCCTAGCGAATCTGCTCCAGTTGCGCCAGATGGTTCAGATCGTGGCCGGCCAGCAGCTTGAGGACCGTCTCCAGCGATTCCTCGCCGCGCTCGGGATGAAACGCCACGCGCGCCAAATCGTCCGTCTTCAGAATCCGCCAGAAAGAAAGATTCCATCCTCGCAGAGCCGTGCACGCCTTCACCGCAGTTGCCGGATCCTGCTGCGTGTAGGTACGCGACCACACGTTTTCGTCAAAGGGCTGGATACGATGGTTGGGCTCGGCCGCAATCTGGCGGGTGCGAAAGCCGAGCGCCAGCTCGGCGTCGGCCAGGTGGCAGAAAATCTGGGCCGCGGTCCACTTGCCGGGGCCATAGCTTTTCTTCAGCCCTTGCGGACCCAGCCGGTCGAAGTGCTGTTGCAGTTTGCCGGGAGTAGATTCCAGAACACCGAGGAACGGCTTGTTGCCAAGCAGTCCCAGGATTCGCGAGGTATAGGGAGTCGTTGCAGTTGCCATGCTCGATGGATGTCCGAGTTGCGGACGCGGACTCGCGAAATTATTGCCATCCACGTTGAGACGCAGCAAGCTGCGTCTCAACGAGGGCGATCACCCCAGGTCCATGAGCAGGGCCTGCATTTCCTCGCGGGCGTGTTTGTTGCCGGAGCTCTCAGCTCTGGCAATGCCGGATTGGAGCATCTGCTGCGCTTCCTCGTAGCGTCCGGCGGAGGAGAGCATCTGCCCGGCCATCTGGTATCCGGCGATGTAATCCGGGTGCGCCTCGAGCAGCTTCTTGAATTCGGCCAGCGCAGTTTCAATCTCGCCGGCGCGCGAGTATTCCATGGCCAGGCCGTAGCGTGCAAAAGCGTCTTCGGGATTTTGTTCGAGCACCTGCTTCAGCATCTCAGCGCGATCCATATTGCCTCTCGGAGAAGCGTAAGCCTCGCACGCCGCGCCGCGGAAGTAAAGCTGGACGGGATGACTCGTATCCAGGGCACGGCTTCAGCCGTGCTGCAACCATGCAAACTCAGAAGGGCTCTAGCCCCTGAGGTAAAATGCTGGGGCTCGCTCGGAATTTTATTCAGCGGCCCGGAATTATGGAGGCTGCTAACGGCATGACTGCAGTCGTGCCCTGACATGAGAGTCTTCGCAAAAATGGCCTGCCCTTACTTCATCCCGACAGAAAAGTTCGACGACGGCGCCTGGCCGCACCGCACGCGGCTGCCGCTGGGCGATGGATGGCGAGGACTGTGCACTGCATGCTCCGGCCAGCCGATCGTTCCTAGCGACGACCAACTGCGTGAATTCTGCAATCTGGGATACGCGGCCGGGTGCGGGCGGCTTCCTACGGAACGGCGTTTCGACGCCGCGCGCTTCTGCGTGGCGCGTGACCGCAATCAACGCATCGAGGTTTGTTACGTGCTTGAAACCGCCCACCGTCCGAGTGCGCACGGCGTGCTGGAATATGATGCTGCGGCGAGCCGGTGGGGGGCAAAACATCCCGACCCACGCATCCAGGCTATGGCTGCTTGCTATCTCGAATCCTATTTCGAACGCCGCCGCCACCCGCGGGCTGTTGCTCCCGCGCC
>Ga0335079_10006989_pt1 | contig 12869 bp, 14 predicted proteins | sample Lox_Sample_33_FD_206719 | JGI IMG/M metagenome (GOLD analysis project Ga0335079, IMG submission 206719) | Soil microbial communities from Loxahatchee National Wildlife Refuge, Florida, United States - Lox_Sample_3.3 | ecosystem: Environmental > Terrestrial > Soil > Wetlands | place: USA... | reverse complement strand
AAGGGCGAGAAGCTCACGGCGAAGGGCGGAGTCGCGTCGAAGCTGCTCAGCCTTGTCAAGAATCCTGCCGGCGGTTACGTCGTCGCGTACAACAAGTGGCCGCTCTACACCTACCTGCCGGATACCCAGCCGGGGCAGGCGACCGGCCAGGCGATCAACTCGGCCGGGGGGCTGTGGTACGTGCTCTCCACCAAAGGGGTGGTGATCAAGAAGAAGCCGAAGTGATCGTGGCGGCGGCCGTCGGGGCAGAGACGTCGGTCAGTGAGTTCGCGCACGGCCGTCAGGGCGTCGCACGAGTGGCGGGAGAAGGGCGCCGAAGCCGATTGGCAGTGCCCCATGTGCGAGCGTCGAACCGCGTGACACTGAGAGGTGCGGTGCTTGGCGGTATTCTTAGGGCCGCTCCGCAACTATTGGGAGAGCAGATCTGAGCGCGAAGCGGGGGAGCGGCAGGTACAGCCGTCCCCGACGCAGTGTGCGAGCTGCGGCGGCACGCCAAGTTGGGAGCAGACCTTCGACGGCTGGGGTGAGCGCTGGCTCGGCGCCTGCGCCTGTGGTCGGATCGAGACCTTCTTTCCCGACCGCCGCCTGAGCAGCAGCCGTCAGACCCGCTGACCTTGTTTCTGCAAGGTCACCTGCTGCCAACGACGTTCGGGATGCTCGCCTGGCCGCGCCCCAACACGGCCGCGATCTGCAGCGTCTGCATCCACTGCGGCCACGTCACCGCCAGCTACTCCAACCCGGCCGCCGGCACTCAGGAACCGATGCTTCACGGCAGCAGTTGGACGCCCGCCTGCCCGGCGGTGCAACGCCTGCGCGAATGGTTTACCGCGCCGAGCCGGTGATTGTGCCGGATGGCCAGCTCGACGAGTGAGCCCGGGCGCGACCCTGGGGGCGGGTCTATCCTGTGTCTATGAGTGAGCGGCTGCAGATGACGATCGCGTATGACGAGCCAGATGAGGAGGGTTGGATCGTCGCGCGTGTGCTCGAGGTCCCAGGTGCGCTGAGCCAGGGACGCACGCGGGCCGAGGCTCGCGAGAACGTGATCGACGCGCTGCGGCTGATGCTCGCGCCCGACGAGAACGACTCTCGGGTCGTCGAGGGCAGCGAGCCGCTCGAGCTCACGTTCGCGGGGTGAAGCTAAGGGACCTCGAGCGTCACTTGCGCGCGGAGGGCGCGCACAAGGTGGCTGAGGGTGCCAAGCACAGCAAGTGGCGCAACCGAGACGGAAGCAAGGTGTCGACCGTTCCTCGTCACAGCGAGATCGGACCGGGCCTTGTGCGGGCGATTTGCCGCCAGCTCGACGTCCCCACACCCTGATTGAGCCGGTCGGGTACCGGTCGCAGGCGACCGGCCGCCGTTGTTTAGTCAGCTCGTCGGGCGGTCACGTCGACCGAGGCCTTCGGCATCCGCACGCTCACCGGCGCGAACAGCATCGGCTTCCTCCTCGGCGGAGTCATCTACGGGACGTTCTTCGTCCTCACGCTCTACGTTCAGCAAATCCTCGGCTGGTCGCCACTGCAGACGGGGCTCGCACTGATGGCGACCGCCGGCCTGACGCCGGTCCTGCCTCTCCGCGAAGCGCGACCGCGCAGGCCTTTGAGCCTTCAGCGCCCGTATCGCTCGGCGATTGCGAACGCAGCGACGGCGAACGGGACTGCGACCCAGAACTGGTGCAGCCCGGCTCGGCGGAGCTCCGGCCGGATAGCCACGTCCTCGAGTTCCTTCTCGAGCGTGCCCGGCTTCGAGAGTCGCACGGCTTCGAGCGCGAGCGGGACGTAGTTGACTCCCGCGCCGATCAGCCAGATTCCGACGAGGATCAGCCACCCGCTGCCGGCGCCGAGCGCGAGCACGCCCAGGCTGAGACAGCCGACGACGCCGACGAAGAACTCTGCTCGGATCAGCTTCCAGCGCCGATGCGTGCCGGCCGTGCCCCACAAATCGAGTGAGTGCAGCAGGACGGCGTACACCCACGAAGTGCATCTGCAACCAGCGTACGCCTCCGGGCTCGGCGCAGCGAACGACTTGGCTCAGCCCGCGAGAGGGCGATGTGCCGCCATCCGCATGTTGTCCTACGCCGCTACGGCCCGACGCCGATGGGAGTTCCGGATCCGCCCGGGACGGACCTCGTGCCGAAGCCGCCTGCTCCGGCCGACGATCCGCCGAGCAAGCCGGCGCCCAGGCGCTCGGCGATCGCTCGGACGTTGGGCTCGGCATCCCGCCGGCCGAGCACGACCACGGTGCCGCCGCTGCCGCCGCCGCTCACACGCGCCCCGTACAGGCCGTTCTCCCGGCCGGCTTCACGCACGGCGTCGACGATCCGATCCGTTCGTGCCACACTGAGCCCGCAGCGCGAGTAGCCGGCATGTGATTCGTACAGAAGCTCGCCGATCCGCTCGGCCGCTTCCTCCGTCGGGTGTCGTCGGACGAGCGACACGAGCTCGAGGGCGCGTGCATGCTCCTCGATCGGGAAGAGCGTCGCCGCGCGAACGGGATAGCTGGCCGCCGGCTCGACCGTGCTGAGGGGATCGTCGATCCCGCTCCGCAGGCGCAGGAAGTCGATCCCGAGCACGCTCTCCGGCAGTGCGTCGACGGCGACCTGGTCGCGGGCCAGCTCTGTGAGGTACGTCGCATCTGCGTCGAGCAAAGCCTTGCCCATGAAGGAGGCGCAGCGGACGCGTCGGTAGGCGTCGCCGGAGACCGTGTGGCGGAGACCCGAGTCGATGCCCCAGACGGCGAGCGCCGGTGGGAGGCGCACCGCGTCGAGAACCTCTGCAGGCCGGCAAAGGACCGGAAGGAGGCAGCCTGCTTCACCGTGCATGACCGCCAGCTGGTCCATCGGACCGCACGGCGCAGCTGCGAACACCTGCTCGGCACGTTGGCCCAGCAGCGCCAGTCGCCTCGTGGTCGCGTCGAGGCCGAGGCAAGCGGCGGTCGCGCGGAGAACCGCGACCTCCACGGCGGCGGACGATCCGAGTCCTTTCCCCTCGGGGACGATCGACCAGACGAGGAGCCGAAGCCCTCGCGGAACTGCCGGCTGCTCCCGCAGCAGCAGAGCGACGGGCCCGAGCACGTAGGCGCCCCAGGCGTCGCGCCCGCTGAAGCGCGCGGCAAGCTCATCGAGCCGAGCGGTCGCGAGCTCGGTCGCATCGACGGCGATTCGCCGGCTCTCGCTCACCGCGACGACGAGACCGTCGTCGCGGTGCTGCACGGCGGCGAGCGTCGCCGCCTCGAGCGGCAGCTCGAGCACGAGCCCACCGGAGTAGTCCGCGATCCCGCCGAGCACGTCGAGCCGCCCCGGGGCCCGCGCGATGGCGACCGGCCGGTCGGCGACGAAGTAGGCACTCGCACGCACTCGACGGCAGAACCTCTCCGCGTCGGCGTATCGGGCGTCGGTCTGCCGCTCCGCCGAGGTCGTGCTCGCGGTGGTCATCGGGGCGAGCCTGCCCCAGGCGGCGCCAGACCGCAAGCCTTCCGCAGTAGGGTCGGGCGCGTGGCAGAGGACCTCGAGCGGTTCGCGCCCGGCAGGATCAACCTGATCGGCGAGCACACGGACTACTCCGGCGGCCTCGTCCTCCCGGCGGCCATCGACCTCGGGACGACGATTTCCGGGCGAGCGGATTCAGCGCGAATCGTCTTGCGTTCGACGGCCGACCCCGATGCCGTCGAGCTGGCAGCGGACGGCTCGAGCAGCGGCACTCCGGGCGGCTGGGCACGGTACGTCGCTGCGATCGCGCGACTGCTGGCAGCGCGCGGCCGCCCGGCGGTCGGACTCGTGGGCGAGGTCGACTCGACGCTTCCGATCGGCGCGGGCCTCTCGTCGTCGGCGGCGCTTCTCGTCGCCGTCGCGTTCTCCCTCTGCGACGTCGCCGAGTTCGCGATCGAACCGCTCGAATTGGCGCGCCTCGTGCGGGAGGCTGAACGCGTCGCCGTCGGGGTGCCGTGCGGACTGATGGACCCGGCCGCGATCATCTTCGCCCGCCGTGGGTGCGCGCTCTTCCTCGACTGCGCAACCGCGGAGCACCGCGCGGTGCCGCTCCCGCCCGGCCTCGGGATCGTCGTCCTCGACTCGGGCGTCAGGCACAGTCTCGCGGACTCCGGGTACGCAACTCGCCGCGCCGAGCTCGAGCGTGCGCTCGCCGCGATCGGTCGTCGCGACGCGTCGGGGCTCCGCCCGGCAGAGGCGATGGAGCTGGGCGAGAGCGTGGGTCTCGACGGCGTCGAGGCACGGCGCCTGAGGCATGTCGTCACCGAGAACGAGCGGGTACGCGAATGTGTCGCGGCGCTCGAGTCCGGTCGCAACGTCGAGGACGTGCTGCGGCGTACGTTTCGCGCCGGCCACGACAGCCTTCGCGACGACTATGAGGTGTCGACGCCCGAGCTCGACCTGCTCGTCGAGCTCGCTTCCGATCGGGGAGCGATCGCCGCCCGGATGACGGGCGGCGGATTCGGCGGCTCGGTCGTCGCTCTCGCCGACGTCCCGCACGCGGCGGAGATCGCGGCCTCGGTGGCGACCACCTACCACGAGCGCACTGGACGCGCCGGCAGCGGCATCGTCTGCGCGGCGAGCGACGGCGTCGAGGCGCGGGCCACGGGCCGCTGACCTCGCCGAAGCTCGTGTCGGCCGACCTCGTTCTCTTCCACCTCGAGGCGACCCGCAACGCGTTGGGGACCCGCTGCGCAGTCCGCGGTAACGGGACGGCTACTCGGCCACGCGCACGTCACAGCCGTGATCGCGTAGCGCTTCCACCGCCGTAGGGTCGGCAGAGCGACCGGTGATCAGCAGGTCGACGTCGCCGACCCCGCACAGCCGCGCCACCTCGACCCGCCCGAGCTTGCTGCCGTCGGCCAGCACGACCCGTCGAGCCGCCGCGGCGAGCATCCGCTTCTTCACCGCGGCCTCGGGCAGGTTGATGTTCGTGACGCCGCCACGAGGATCGACGCCGTTGCAGCCGAGGAACACCGTCTTGACCGAGATCTGGTCGAGGATGAGGGTCGCCAGCGGGTCGACGAGAGAGTGCTGGAGGGGTCTCAGCGTCCCCCCGAGCACGACCACGGAGATCCTCGGCGACGCCGACTCGAGCTCGAGCGCCGTCTTGAGCCCGTTGGTGAAGACGACCACGTCGTCGAGTTCGGTGCGCGCGGCGATCGCCCGCGCCGCCGCGGCCGCGGTCGTGCCGACGTCGATCAACACCGTCTCCCCGTCCTCGAGCATGGCGGCGGCCGCCTGCGCGATCGCCACCTTCTCGGCTGCGAAGCTCGACACGCTGTCCTCGAACGGCTGCTCCTGGATCGGGATCAGCCGAGGGATCGCGCCGCCCCGGACGCGATGCACCTTTCCCTTCGCGGCGAGCGAGTCGAGGTCGCTGCGCACGGTGACCTCCGATACGCCGAACCGGCTGCTCAGTTCCCCGACCCGTACGAACTCCCGCTCCTTGATCTCGGCCAGCATGCGCTCGCGCCGAAGCGCGGGCGGCAGCTGCGTCGTCGTCTCGTCGGCGCTCACGGCAGGGTCGCCACCTGAGGTTGCGTGACGGTGAAGAGTCTCCCGACCTCGATCGGCTCCGTCGGAACCTCGAGTCCGGCAAGGCGGCGCGCCGCGTCCTCGGGCGCGACATCGTTCAGAAAGAGTCCGAGGCCTGTCTCCACGCTGGCCCGGATCTTCGTCGCTCCGGGTGCGCGGTGCACCGGGTACAGCTCGAACGCGAGATGCCAATCGACCTCGTCGGCCGGAGCTTCCTGCGCGACCATCATGTACGGAAGGGGGAAGTCGAACAGAGCGTCGTACCGAAGGACGACGTTCCGGAGTGCCGCGGCGAGGTCGCGCTGCTCCACCGGCGTGAGGTCGGCCAGACGTCCAAGGCCGTGCCGCCGTGCCCGCACGGCCACCTCGAACGGCCACCGCGCCGCGAAGGGAACCGCGACGACGAAGCTCTCGTTCCGCGAGACGACGCGATCGGAGCGAGCATCCACAACGGTCGCGTCGCACGAGAGGCATCTGCCGGTGCGCTCACGGTGGTGGCGGTGCGCCGAAGCTTTCGCCGCGGTGATCGGTGGGACGTGATCGAGCGCGTAGATCTGGCCGTGCGGATGCGCGATGGTGGCGCCGACCTCGGAACCGCGATTCTCGAAGACGCAGACGTACGCGTGAGCCGGGTCACTCCAGAGTTCCCGTGCGCGGTCGATCCAGACTGCGAGGACGCGGGCGAGCTCCGTGGGCGAGAGGTCTCCGAACGAGGCATCGTGGCGATGGGTGTAGAGGACGATCTCGCAGCGGCCGAGCGCCGGGCCGGCCGGCCCTTCCAGGCGCGGCAGCGCCGGCGGCGTCGGGCGGAACGACGGGAAACGGTTGTCGAAGACGGCCGCCTCGTACGGGAAGGGGACCTCCGTCCCGCCGGGGCAGAACGGGCATGGCTCGTCGGTCACCGCGGCCGAGTCGAGCGGTCGCGTGTTCCGCGCCGGCGCGATCCCGACCCAGGCCCCGGTGAACAGGTCGAGGCGCTTGTGGATCGTCTGCGGTTCGTCGGTCACCGCCTCGTCGTCGAGGGCTCCGCGCAGGGTGCCGTAGACGAGAAGGCGTCGTCCGTCTCCGTGGAAGAGCTCGTGGCGAGGCAGCCTGCGCATGGTTTCGAAACCGCGATTAGTATCGGCGCGTTCGACGAAAATGGAAAGGTCGGGATTGCGCAGAGGCCGGGAGGCGACGTGATCCGTACGAGACGACTCGGGAAGACGGACCGTCGGGTCTCCGAGATCGGCTTCGGAGCCTGGGGCATCGGCGCCGACTGGGGCCCCGTCGACGACGCGGAGTCGCTCGCGGCGATGCACGCCGCCGTCGATGCCGGCGTGACCTTCTTCGACACCGCGGACGTCTACGGTGACGGCCGCTCCGAGCGGCTCGTCGGGCGGCTGCTCCACGAGCGGTCCGAGCAGATCGTGGTGGCGACCAAGTTCGGTCGGCGCGCGCCGCTCGACGTCGCCGCTTACACCTACGAGAGCTTCCGGGGCTGGCTCGAGCGCTCGCGCGAGAACCTCGGGGTCGAGGTGATCGACCTCGTTCAGCTGCACTCGCTCCCGTGGGAGACGTACTACACGCCCTCGGTCTTCGAGGCATGCGCCGCCCTGGTCGAGGAGGGCCTCGTGCGGGCCTACGGGGTGAGTGTCGAGAAGGTGGAGGAGGGGCTGAAGGCGCTCGAATATCCGGGTATGGCCACCGTGCAGATCATCTTCAACGTCTTTCGCCAGCGGCCGGCAGAGCTCTTCTTCCGGCAGGCCGTCGAGCACGACGTCGGCGTCATCGCCCGCGTTCCGCTCGCATCGGGCCTGCTCACCGGGAAGTTCGACCGGCACACGCGCTTCGTCGCGGAAGACCACCGTGCCTTCAACCGCCACGGCGAGTCCTTCGACGTCGGCGAGACGTTCTCGGGTGTGGGCTTCGAGACCGGCCTCGAGGCGGTCGAGGATCTCCGTCCACTCGTGCCGGAGGGGGCAACCCTCGCGCAGCTCGCGCTGCGTTGGATCCTCGACTTCGACGCCGTCTCGACCGTCATACCGGGCGCCAAGACGCCGGAGCAGGCGCGTGCGAACGCCGCCGCGGCCGAGCTGCCGCCGCTCTCCCGGGCGACGCACGCGGCGATCGCCGACGTCTACCGGCGACGCGTCGCCCCGCTGGTCCATCAACGTTGGTAGTGCAGCTGGGCCGGGCCGCCGGAGTCCTCGACGTGTAACGGCAACCCGACGCTTGAGAAAGCTGTCGGTACTTGTTATATACGAAGATCGAGCCGGTGCTTTGAGAAAGTTCGCATCGCGGACGGAGGGGCGCCGGCTCATCTGGATCGATCCGGGCGAAGAGGAGGAGGGATGGGATCCGACAAGCAAGACGAGGTCAGTAAGGAGCAGTGGGAGGTCTCGCGGCGCCGGTTCCTCAAGTACGCCGGCGGGGCAGCGGCCTACGGCGGGCTAGCCGGGTTGCTCGGCGCGCCGGGCGCCAGCGCAGCAAGGCTGCGACGCGAGAACAGCGACACCGCGTTCTTCGCGAGTCATCCGAAATACCACTTCGTGATGATCTGTCACGTGACGACGAACCCGTTCTTCACGGCGACCGTCTACGGGATCCAGGACGCGTGTGGGATCACCGGCTGCTCCTACCAGTGGACCGGTTCGCAGAACTCGATCACGAACGAGATGGTCTCGGCGTTCAACAGCGCCATTGCCGGCAAGGCAAATGGCATCGGGTGCTGCCTGATCAACAACACCGCTTTCAACGGCCCCACGGACAGTGCGCTGAACAAGGGGATCCCGGTGATCGCGTACAACGCCGACGTCTCGGCGGGCACGGTCAACCACCGGATGGCCTACGTCGGCCAGAACAACCTGACCGCGGGAGCGGCGGTGGGGAACCAGATCCTCAGGACCGGGATCGGGAAGGGCGACGTCGTCGCCGGGATCATCGCGACTCCGGGAACGCTGAACATCCAGCCGCGGATCGACGGCGCGAGGCCGGTGCTCGAGAAGGCCGGCGTCCACTTCTTCGAGGTGGGGACGTCGGCGACCGTGGGAGCGCCGGAGTACAACAAGATCGCTTCCTGGTACGCCGGCCACAAGGACTGCAAGTTCATGTTCGGCGTGGACAGCGGCGACAGCGACGCGATTGCGCAGTTCATCCACACGAACAAGCTGAAGGGGAAGATGGGCGGGTCCGGCTGGGACGTCGGGACGCCGGTCGTGCAGGGCATCAACGCGGGCGAGTTGACGTTCACGATCGACCAGCAGGCCTACCTGCAGGGCTTCGACACGATCATGCAGCTGTTCCTCTACAACGTCTCGGGCGGCCTGATGAAGCCGACCAACACCGACACGGGGCTCGGCATCGTCGTCAAGTCCAACGTCAAGCCGTACCTGTCGACGAACAGGTTTGAGGGGACGGCCTCGAAGCAGCTGACCCTGAAGCCACCGGTCCCGATCCCGCATTAACTTCCCGAGCGTGCAGTCCGGCGCTCCTACCGAAACTGCTGCCCCGACGGCAAGCCCGCCGGGGCAGCACCGTCAACCCTCGTCTCTGGGGCGGCGCGTCCTTGGCCTCTTCCTCTACCAGCGCGAGCTGACGCCGATCCTGATCACGGTCGGCCTGTTCGTGTACTTCACGATCAGGGCCGGGTCGACGTTCACCGCCGCGCTCAGCCTCAACTCGGCCGCCGGCTATGCGGGGCCGATCGGCGCGATCGCCGTCGGAGAGGTGCTGCTGCTCGTGGTCGCCGAGATCGACCTCTCGGCCGGTCAGGTGTTCCTGTTCGCGGCATGGGTCAACTGGTGGTTCTACAACCTCGGATTGCCGGTGGCGCTCTCGATTCTGCTCTCGCTCGCCGTGTGCTGCGGCGTCGGAGCGATCAACGGGCTGATCACGACGCGCCTGAACGTGCCGTCCTTCGTCACGACGCTGGCGACGAACTTCATCCTCTACGGCCTCGTGCTCATCTACTCGGACTACACCGAGGCATCGCCGATCCCGCTGTCGACCTATTCCTCGCCGACCGGTCACGTGAGCTTCGCGGGCCAACTGATGGGTGCATGGCGGTGGTCGGAGATCCTCTGGGTCGTGGCGATCACGATCGTTGCGCACGTCATGCTCACGCGGACGCGGTTCGGCGTTCGCGTCGTCGCGACGGGTGGGAACCTGGTCGGCGCGGCCGAGGCCGGCGTGCCGGTCCGGCGCGTGAAGGTGTGGTGCTTCGTGCTTTGCTCCTTCTTCGCCGGCCTCATCGGGATCGTCGACTCGGTCAAGTACGGGAGCCTCGACCCGGGCAACTTCGGCGTCGACTTCATCCTCTATGCAGTCGGGGCCTGCGTGATCGGCGGAACCGCGCTGACGGGCGGGCGCGGAACGGTGATCGGCGCCTTCATCGGGGCGATCCTGATCGGCGTCCTCGAGGACGGGCTGACGCTGATCGGGGTCAGCACGAACGACTTCTACGTGTGGGTCGGGGTCGTGATCATCTTCGCGATGGCGTTGAACGTGCAGTTCGACCGACTCATCGCACGCTCGAGGGCGGCATGAGCGCCGGGCCCGCCGAGGCGATGCCGCCGCCTGCCTCGGCCGAGCTCGCGCTCGAGGTGCGCGGCGTGACGAAGCGCTTCGGTGCGCTCGTCGTGCTTCGTGGCATCGACCTCGTCCTTCGTCAGGGCGAGGTGCTCGGGCTCGTCGGCGACAACGGAGCCGGCAAGAGCACGCTCGTCAAGATCCTGTGCGGCTTCCATCAGCAGGACGCGGGCGAGGTGCGCGTCGGCGGCGAGCGCGTCCGCTTCCACTCGGTCGAGGATGCTCGCGCACACGGGATCGAGACCGTCTACCAGGACCTCGCCCTGATCCCTCAGCTCCCGGTCTACCTCAACCTCTTTCTGGGCCACGAACTGACGAGAATGGGCCCGCTCCGCATGCTCGACAAGCGAGAGATGCGGAATCTCTCTCGCCGGTACCTCGACGACATCCGCGTACGTGTCCCGAGCGTCGAGGCCGAGGCAGAGCAGCTCTCGGGCGGGCAGCGGCAGGCGGTCGCGGTCGCGAGAGCGGTGCGGGCCGAGCCGAAGATCCTGCTGCTCGACGAGCCGCTCGCCGCCATGGGCGCTCGCGAGTCGCGCCTCATCATCGACCTCGTGAAGGACCTCGCCGCGAGCGGCCGGGTGTCGATCATCGTGATCGACCACAACTACGCCCATCTCTTCGAGCTCTGCGACCGCATCAACGTGATGCAGGGAGGTCGCATCACCACCGACCAGAGGGTGCGGGAGACCTCGCTCGAGGAGCTGACCGAGCTCATGGTCTCGAGCTATCGCAGTCAGCTCGACGAGGTCTCGTGAGCCGGGCCCGTCGAGCCGCGAACGGATGAAGGCGCTCGCGGAGAGTCGAGGTAGGCCCGTTCGACCCTCCTTGGATCCGGACGCTCGTGCCGTGGGCTGCGCACGGTGTGGATGTCTCAAGCGGCCTGAATGAACGAGTACAACGCGTCCTTCGCCCCGTGTGCGATCGGATCGCCGTGGGCGAACAGCAGCCGATCGAATCGAGATCGAGCAACCGCCGGTACGCGTCGCGCAGGCCTGACTTCGTGCGCTCGGGCTCGTCCATCAGCTCGTCCGGGACGAAGCGCAGCGGTCCCTCCGCGGGCCACCGGACAACGCCGTCTGCGACCGCCAACGACCGGTGGGCAGGAACGTGCAGCGCACACTCGTCCGGGCAGATCGCGTCCACTTCGTATGCGACCACTCCCCCGGGAAGTTCGCCCCCGAACTCGAACGGCTCTACTGGGCCACGGCCCTCGAGCTCGTGCAGGCCGTTGCGGATGCAGTGCACCGTGCAGCCGAACGCCTCGCGCAGCCTCCACGCGTCGCGGCCATGGTGGCGGTTGGTCAAGAGAAGGTGTTCAGGGCGGCCGTGCTCGTCGAACCAACCCAATCCCTCGGACGGGATCATCGGGTCGATCACTACGCGCTCGGCCGCGAGGTAGTAGGAGCTGACCTCGCTGCCGATGCTCTCCCGCATGGCCCTCCAGTGCCAGAGACCGGGGGCGATCTCTTCCATCACCGCGAGCCTACCGCGATCGCAAGGCAGCCGACGATGGGAGAGCCGGTGAGCCAGAGCCCTTCGGGTCGCTCGGATGCTCTCTACGCTCCGCACTGGTCGGTTGAGGGGTTGCGAAGTGAGACTCTGGCGCGAGCGTCCCGCACGGGGGCGCGGTCGATTGTTCAGCCTACGGCGAAGATGAAGAAGGCAGCGCAGTCGGCAAAGGCGCGTCTGCCGCGGCGGAATGCTGCTCCTGCTCCCGCGGTTGCTAAGACCAACTGGCGCCCGCCGTCGTTACGAGGACCTGGTCACGTTCACCGCTGCGACTGTTCCCTGACAGGGGATCGGTGACCTCCCCGATGCCTCGCGTCGAGTCGGATGCGAGCGTCACATGGAATGGAGGCGAACAAGATGGCTGTCACGCAGCGGAATGAACCGAGCGCCGGGGACATCGTCGAGGTGAGCGCTCGCCGAGTCGGGGATCACGGCCGCAACGGCGAGATCCTCGAGGTCTTGGAGGCAGGAGACCATCCTCACTACCTCGTGCGCTGGGAGGATGGGCACACCTCGATCTTCTATCCGGGCGGGGGAACGACGTTTCGGAGGCTTGCGCCTCGCCGGCGTTCACGAGGGCAGAAGTCGTGGAAAGGCACGATCGAGACGCTCGTCGGGGTCCTTCGCGACCATGACGTCGAGTTCGAGGTGCTCCCGCACCGACCGACGACGAGTGCGGTCGGCGAGGCGAGGGCGCTCGGGATACTCGCCCAGACGGTGGCGAAGACGTTGGTTGCCCATGACGAGCAGGAGAGGCGTGTCCGCGCCGTTGTCTCTGCGTCGAGCCGGCTCGATCTCCGACGATTGTCCGACGTCGTCGGGGCAACTGTCCGGCTGCTGAGCGAGAGCGAGCTCGCCCGTGCCTATCCGGAATTCGAGCTGGGCGCTGTCCCACCGTTCGGCGGGCCGACGGGCGATCGCGTCGTAGTCGACCGGAGCCTCGGCGAGACGGACCGGGTCGTCGTGGAGGCGGGAGTGCACAACACGTCGTTGCGCCTGCTCACGGGTGACCTGCTCGCCGTGACCGACGCAGAGCTGGCGGCAATTGCAGCCGACTGACTTCAGGCCCGATGTCGGGAGATCAGCCGTCCGATGTCGCTGATCGACAGCAACCCGACAACGTGATCGTCGGCCAGGACCAGTGCTCGATCGAGCTGACCTTGCTGAAGGTCGCCGAGCGCGTCGAGCAGCGGTTCATCCTCGCGTACCTTCGTCGCCTCGTCGATCGGGATCATGCACTGATCGACGCGGGACTCCTCCCAGTCGC
>Ga0335079_10006988_pt1 | contig 12869 bp, 9 predicted proteins | sample Lox_Sample_33_FD_206719 | JGI IMG/M metagenome (GOLD analysis project Ga0335079, IMG submission 206719) | Soil microbial communities from Loxahatchee National Wildlife Refuge, Florida, United States - Lox_Sample_3.3 | ecosystem: Environmental > Terrestrial > Soil > Wetlands | place: USA: Florida... | reverse complement strand
TGGCCTCGTCGGCGGCGACCTTGTGACCGGCGCGGATGTCGTCCACGGCGTCGCAGTCGGAGACCACGTAGCCGTCGAAGTGCCACCGCGCGCGCAGGTTCTGCTGCAGCAGCAGCGAGTCGGCGCATGCGGGCGTGCCGTTCACGCGATTGTACGCGCACATCACCGACTGGGCACCGCCCTCGGCCACCGCCGCGCCGAAGGCCGCGAGGTACGTCTCCTCGAGGTCGCGCGCGTCCACGACGGCGTCGAAGGCGTGGCGCAGGGGATCGGGGCCGCTGTGCACGGCGAAGTGCTTGGGCGTGGAGACGACCCGCAGGTAGCGCGGGTCGTCGCCCTGCATCCCCTTCACGAACGCCACCGCCATCCGGCCGGTGAGGTAGGGGTCCTCGCCGTAGGTCTCCATCCCGCGGCCCCAGCGGGGGTCGCGGAAGATGTTGATGTTCGGGGACCAGAACGTGAGGCCCTGGAACAGGCCGCTCGCGCCCGCGCCGCGCCGGATGGTCTCGTTGTGCTTCGCCCGCGCCTCGATCCCGATCACCGTCGCGACCCGCAGCATCAGCGCCGTGTCCCAGGTCGCCGCGAGGCCGATGGCCTGCGGGAACACCGTGGCGCGCCCGGCGGCCGCGACGCCGTGGAGGCCCTCGCTCCACCAGTCGTAGGCGGGAATGCCGAGGCGCGGGATGGCGGCCGCGCTGTTCATCATCTGCCCGACCTTCTCCTCGAGCGTCAGCCGCCCCACCAGGTCGGCGACCCGCGCCTCGAGCGGGAGATCCGGGTTGCGGAACGGCTCCGAAGCGGGCGCGACGCCCACGGTCGGCGCCGGGATCCCCGACCCGGCGGCGCCGGTGGCGGAGTGACAGGCGCTCGCGGCCGCGAAGGCCAGGAGCGGCGCGAGCCGGGCGAGAGTGCGCATGGTCGTCATGGTCCCTAGGCTATCCGCCCGACGCGGCGCTGTCCATCCGGGCGGGTGAGAGTCGCGCGCTCGCCCGCGGCGTCCGGGCGGCGTCCACCGTCAGCCGGCCCGCATCCGGCGCAGCCGTCGCATCGCGGCGATGCCCGCGGCCGGTCCCGCCGCCAGCGCCACGAAGGCCCAGCGCCAGCCGACCGCCGTCACCAGCCGCGGGACGAGCTGGATCGAGCCCATCGTCAGCAGGAAGCCCAGCGACGTCTGGAGCGTGAGGGCGGTGCCCACCGCGTGCGCGGGCGCCAGCTCCGTCACCAGGGCGCTGAACTGTGCCGAGTCGGCCACGACGGTGAAGCCCCACGCGAGCGCGATCGCGAGCGCGAGGGCCGGCGCCGCCGCGGCCCCGAGTCCGATGACGGCCCCACAGGCGCCGCTCGCCGCCATCGCCCAGATCGTGAGCCGCTCGCGCCCGTACCGGTCCGCCAGCCGGCCGCCGATCACGCAGCCCGCGCCGCCGACCGCGATCGCGGCGAACCCCGCGATGTCGCCCGCGCGCGCGCCGAAGCCGGCGCCGCCCGCGAGAAACACGGCGATCCACGTCCACATCGCGTACAGCTCCCACATGTGGCCGAGATAGCCGCCGATCGCGAGCCGGGTCGGCTGGTCCCGGGCCACCGTGGCCACCAGTCCCCAGGCGAACGGCCGGCGCTCGAACCCGTGCGGGCCGTCGCGGTAGGCGGCGAGCACCAGCAGCCCGCCCACGGCCGCGGCCGCCGACGAGCCGACCACGACCGGCGCGGCACCGGCGCGCTCGAGCCCGTGGACCAGGTAGGGCATCGCCTTCCCCACGGTCAGGGCCCCGACGATGGTGCCGATCGCGAAGCCGCGGCCGTCCTTGTACCAGGTGGCGATCATCTTCATCGCCGGCGGGTAGACGCCCGCGAGGAAGAAGCCGGTGCCGAACCGCGAGACCAGCGCGCCGGCGACGCCCCCGGCCGCCAGCAGGGCCAGGTTGCAGCCGGCCGCCGCGAGCGCGGCGAGCGCGAAGTACGCGCGCGGCGGCACGATGTCGGCCAGGTTGAGCACCGCGGCCACCGCCGTGCCCGCCACGAACCCCAGCTGCACCGCGGCGGTGAGCCAGCCCGCCCCGCCCGGGCTCAGCGACCAGGCGCGCTCGAGCTGCGGCGCGAGCGCGCTGGCGGTGAACCACACCGACATGCCGAGCAGCTCGGCGAGCGCGAGCAACGCGAGAGTGCGGTTACGCGACGCCACGGGCGCGTGTCATCGGGGGGAGGCTGACGGTCGCCCCGGGCTCCCGCCTTGTCAACCCGGCGGCCGGAGCCGATCCTACACCCTGCACCAACGGGACGCGACATGAACCGCATCACCCTGGGCGCGCTGCTCGCGGCCGCGCTCGCCACACCCGCCTGGCAGCCGGCCCCGCCGGAAGCGGGCGCGGCGCCGGTCCTCACGACGGTGGCCGACGTCCCGCTGCCGGGGCCCGCGGTGCGGTTCGACGACCAGAGCCTCGACCTCCGCTCCGACCGCCTGTACATCGCCCACATGGGCGCGGACCAGATCGTGGTGTTCAACGTGAAGAGCCGGCGCGTCGAGGGCACCATCGACGGAGTCCCCGGGGTCACCGGCGTGTGGGCGGTGCCCGACCTCGGACGCGTGTACGCCTCGGTCAGCCGCCTGCATCACGTGGCCGTCATCGACGCGCGGTCGCTGCGGGTCGTCGCGCGCGTCGGCGACGTCGGGTTCCCCGACGGCATCGCCTACGCCCCGGACCAGGGCAAGGTGTACGTCTCGGACGCCGCGGGCGGCGGGGAGCTCGTGATCGATGCGCGGGCCAGCCGCGTCGCCGGCACGATCCCGCTCGGCGGCGAGGCCGGCAACACCGTGTACGACCCGGGCTCGCGGTGCATCCTGGTCGCGGCGCAGACCCGCAACCAGCTGTGGGTCATCGATCCCGCCGGCGACCGGGTGCTGGGCCGCTTCGATCTCCAGGGCGGGGCGCGCCCGCACGGGATGGTCATCGACGCGGCACGGCGCCTCGCGTTCGTCGCCAACGAGGGCGACGCCACGCTCCTCACCGTCAACCTCAGGAACATGAAGGTCGTCGGCCAGGCGTCGGTCGGCCAGGGACCGGACGTCCTCGCGCTCGATCCCGGCTGGGGGCGGCTGTACGTGGCGTCGGAGATCGGCACCGTGGCGGTGTTCTCGGAGGCCGGCGGCGGGCTGGTGCGCGAAGGTGAGATCCACATCCCCAACGCGCACTCGGTGGCCGTCGACCCGCGCACCCACCTCGTCTACCTGCCGCTCGAGAACGTGGGTGGGCGCCCGCTGCTGCGCATCATGGCCGGCACGCCGCCGGCGCGCTAGGCGAGCGAGCGCAGCAGCAGACCCGCCACACCGCCTCCCAGCACCAGCCACGACGCATTCACCCGCCAGCGCAGCAGCAGCACCGCGGCCGCCGCCGCCAGGACCCCGGTCCACGGATCGATCAGCGCCGCCGCGGCCAGCTGCCAGGTCACCACCGCCATCAGCGCGAGCGACGCGACGTTCAGGCCGTCCAGGGCCGAGCGCGCCACGCTGGAGCGCCGGAGCCGCGGGAGCAGGACGCCGCTGAGCGCGACGTACACGAAGGCGGGCAGGAAGATGCCGACGGTGGCGACCGCGGCCCCGGGGACGCCGCGCAGCACGTAGCCCACGAAGGTGGCGGTGGTGAACACCGGGCCGGGCGTGACCTGCCCGACCGCCACGGCGTCCAGCAGCTGGCGCTCGGTGAGCCAGTGCAGGCGCGAGACCAGGTCGGCACGCAGGAACGCCAGCAGCACGTAGCCGGAGCCGAACAGCACGGCGCCGACCTTGAGGAAGATGCCGAACAGCGGCCACAAGCCGAGCGCGGCCGCCCCGACGCCGCCGGCCACGACGACGGGCGCGCCCGCGACGCCCGCGCCCGAGGCCGTCGCGAGGCCGAGGGAGCGCGCTCCCGTCCCCGGCTCGGACGCCCGCCCCCGCAGCGTGCCGAGCACGAGCGCGCCGGCCAGGACGAGCAGCTCGTGCACGCCCAGCGCCGCGGCGGCCGCCGCCGCCGCGCCGAGGGCCGCGAGCCACCACGACTTCACGGCCGTGCGCCCCAGGCCCCACAGCGCCTGCAGGACCACGGCGATGACGACCGGCTTGACGCCGTACAGCACGCCGGCGGCGGCGGGCAGCGTCCCGAACCGCACGTACGCCCAGGCGATGGCGCCGACGACGAGCACCGCGGGCGCGATGAAGCACGCTCCCGCCACGATCAGCCCCGGCGTGCCCGCGCGGGCGCGGCCGACGTGGATCGCCATCTCCGTGGAGTTGGGGCCGGGGATCAGGTTGGTGGCGCCCACGTAGTCGAGGAACTCCTCGCGCGACAGCCAGCGCCGCCGCCGCACGACCTCGTCCTCCATCATGGCGATGTGCGCGGCAGGGCCGCCGAACCCGACGGTGCCGAGCTTCAGGAACAGGCGCGCCAGCTCGCCGAGGCGCGCGCGAGCGGTCGACGTCACCGCGCCGGGAAGGCGGCCGCCGGAAGCACCACCACCGTCCCGACCATGTAGGGCAGGTGGGCCGGAACGGCGCAGCTGTAGCGGTACAGGCCCGCCCGGGCCGCCACCCAGGTCGCCGTCACGGTGGATTGCCCCGGCATCTCCACGGCGAGCCCCGGCAGCACGAACGAGTGGGCGTCGTCCTCGGGATTGACCAGCGTCAGCGCGAGCGTGTCGCCTTCCACGGCCGTGATGGTGCCCGGCTCGAACGCGTACACCTCCCTGCCCGCCAGCACGCCGCCCGCGGCGAAGTCGCGCGCGAGGAACGGGTAGATGCGCTGCATCTCCCGGGTGAGCAGCGGGACCGCCGTGACGGTGACGTTGCGCGTGACGGGCCGGTACGCGGACGCGGGCCGGCCCGGCCCGGCGCAGCCGCTCTCGACGGCGGCGAGCAGGAGCAGGGTGCCCGCGAGGGGCACGGCCGGGAACCGCGACGCGAACGGCACGTGAATCGGCTGGTGCGGGTGTCGGGCGGGAAGCTACCCGGAGCGCTCCGGGCGGACTAGAGGCACCGGAACAGCGCCGTAGCGCCGCGGGTCGAGGAGGTGCGGCTTGAGCAGCAGCGTCGCCGCCGGCGGGTCAGTCCGCGGCGATGGGCTCGACGGCCCGGCCGGACGCCCTCTTCTTGAGCAGCAGGACCAGCGGAATGGCGACCAGGAACAGCGCGGCGGCCAGCTCGAAGATGTGGTTGTAGGCGAGCACCACCGCCTGCTGCGTGACCCGCAGGTCCAGGATCGCCACCGCGCGCTTCGCCGCGGTGACCGGGTCGGAGCCCGACGCCCGCATCGCGGCCGTCGCCCGCTGCAGGAACAGGCGCGTGCCCTCGCCGTACATCGTCACGTGCTCGGCCAACGCGTCGTGGTAGCGGCTGGTGCCGTAGCTGAGCTGCGTCGCCGCCACCGCGATCCCGATGCTCGCGCACACCATCCGCACCACGTTGTAGAGCCCCGTCGCCGCCGTCATCCTCGGCTTCGGGATGGTCGAGAGCGCCGCCGTCGCAATGGCGACGAACAGGATGCTCGTGCCGGCGCCCGACCAGACCTGCGGCCAGAAGATGTCCCAGGCCCCGACCTGGCTCGTCAGGTGCGCCAGCTGCCAGAACGAGTACGCGTTGAGCGCCATGCCGATGGTCACCAGCACCCGGGGCCCGAGCCGGTTGTAGAACCACCCCCCGATCGGGCCGATCACCGCAGACGCCAGGCTCCTGGGCAGCATCGCGATGCCGGACTTCAAGGCGGGAAACCCCAGCAGGTTCTGGAGGAAGACCGGCAGCAGGAAGAGGGTGCCGAACATGCCCATCCCCAGCACGCCCCCCAGAGCGGTGCCGGACGCGAACGGCACGTTCCTCAGGATCCTGAGATCCACCGCCGGCCGGTCGGTCGTCAGCTCGCGCCAGATGAAGCCGCCGAGCCCGACCGCCGCCAGCACCGCGAACCAGACGATCAGCGAAGAGGCGAACCAGTCCTTGTCCTGGCCCTTCTCGAGCATCAGCTGGAGCGAGCCGAGCCCGAGGGCCATCAGCCCGATCCCCGGCCAGTCGATCCGCCCCTTGTGGCGCACCAGGTAGTGGGGGTCGTGGATGAACTCCTGCACCAGGAGCAGATTCACGATGCCGATGGGCACGTTGATGTAGAAGATCCACGGCCACGAGTACTGGTCGGTGAGCCAGCCGCCCAGCGTCGGCCCGACGGCGGGGGCGACGATGACCCCGACGCCGTAGATGCTCATCGCCAGGCCCTGCTCCTCGATCGGGAAGGTCTCCCGCAGGATGGCCTGCGCGACGATCATCATCGTCCCGCCCCCCACGCCCTGGATCACGCGGAACGCCACCAGCAGCGGGAGGCTGCGCGCCGCGCCGCACGCCATCGAGGCGAGCGTGAACGCGACCACGCTCGCCATGTAGAAGCGCTTCCGGCCGTAGCGCTCCGACAGGAGCGCGACGATCGGCATGATCAGGACGTTGGAGAGGAGGTAGCCGGTCGCGACCCAGGTGATCTCTTCGACCGTCGCGCCCAGGGTGCCCATCATGTGCGGGAGCGCGACGTTCACGACGCTGGAGTCCAGCACGGCCATGAACGTGCCGGTCAGCACCGTGCCGGCGACGACCCACTTGTGCGGCGCGGCCTGACTCACCGCACACCCTCACGCGACGTGCGCTCGCGCACGCCGCCGAGAGCGGCATTTTCCGTGCCCCCTCGAGCCGCGCCCCCGTGCCCGCGGCCCGAAACGGCGGTCAGTCGCTAGGGTTTCTCGTCGAAGCCCACCGGCGGGCAGGGCCCGATGTCCAGCGGCGGCGGCTCGTCCTTCACGAGGTACTCGAACTGCTCGCGGAACTGGTCGAGCGAGAGCTTGGCGGTCGCGGCGAACCGGGCCAACTCGTGCGGGTCATCGAAGTCGTCGCGGCGCAGGCGGATCATGTAACGGCGGGCGATGGCGTAGCGGGTGGAGTGGATGTCCACCAGGCGCACCCGGGTGCGGCCGGTCTGCGGATCCAGCATCTCGGTGAACGGGATCGGGACGAAGTGACCACCCTGGATCGAGATCATGATCCCGCTGCACCCCGAGAGCAGCGACTTCGCCGCGCAGTACCCCAGGTCGCGGGTGTACTCCATGTCGAACGGGATCGGGTCGGCGCAGCGCAGCTCGTAGCCGATGTTCTTGGCGACGATGGTCATCTTGATGCCGAACTGCTTGAGCCGCTCCTGCACCGCCGCCTTGAGGATCTCGCCGATCGAGACCTCGGCGATCCGCAGGTTGCCGTGATCGTCGCGCTCGACGTCCTTGAGGCCCGCGAGGTCGTTCGTGTCGAGGCCCTCGACCACGCCCTCGGCGATCACCGCCACGCCGTGGCGGTTGCCCTCGGCGATCCGCTTGATGACCGAGCCCACCAGCGTGTCCACGATCGCCTTGAACTTGACGTTGCGGAACCCGAACTCCTCCGGGATCAGCGTCAGCGTGGCACCGGCCGACTTGCCGATGCCGAGCGCCAGGTGCCCGGTCTTCCGCCCCATCGTGATGATGAAGTACCACCGCGACGTGGCGTGCGCGTCCACCATCAGGTTCTTGACGATCTCGGCGCCGTAGTGCCGCGCGGTCGGGAAGCCGAACGTGTCGATGTCCGGCGGCAGATCGAGATCGTTGTCGATCGTCTTGGGCACGTGCACCACCTGGATGCGGCCCTCGGCCTTCTGCTCCAGCCGCATCGCGGAGTACGCCGTGTCGTCGCCGCCGATCGTGATCAGCTGCGACACGTTCATCCGCAGCAGCGACGTGACCGTGTTCTCGAGCAGCTTGGGGTCGGTGGTCGGATTGGCCCGGGCGATGCCGATGATCGAGCCGCCGCGGAAGTGGATGCGGCTAACCGTCTCGATGGTGAGCGGCACCACGTGCTCGATGTTGCCCTGCATGATCCACTCGAAGCCGTCCTGGATGCCGATGACGTCCACACCCTCCAGGACGCCGCGGATCGTGGCGGCGCCGATGACGCTGTTGATGCCCGGGGCGGGGCCGCCGCCCACCAGGATCGCGAACTTGTGCCGCACCGTCATGGCCGAAACCTCCGTCCCCGTATCTAGCCGCGCCGGCCGGTCCGGCGCAATCCACCGGCGGCCTACGGCAGCATCCGCCGGTCGGCCTCGAGCAGCCCCTGCGGCCGCAGCGCCAGCTGCTGCGCCAGCGCCGCGAGGCGTTCGGTCAGCTCGGTGAGCTGCCGGTCCCGGCGCCGCACCGTGTAGTAGTAGGCCGAGCGGCTGGTCGCGAACACACCCGCCAGCCAGAACGGGACCGCGACGACGGCTGCCACCGCCCCGACATTCTGGGCGAGAATCCCGAGGAGGGGTCCGAGGCCTCCGCCTCCGAGCCCGCCGCCCAAACCGCCGAACCAGCCGCCGATGAGCGGGCCGAGGCTTTCCCGCACGCTGATCCTGGTGCGCCCGCCACGCACGGCGACGGCCACTTCCAGGGTGCGCGTCGACCCCCCGCCCCGCGCACTGGTCCACGAGAACGAGCGCCCGAGCTGGCTCACCTGTCCCGGGTGGGCGCTGAGCCGCCGGATCTCGTCCACCATCACCGGGAACTCGGCGTCCGGCACCTCGCCCTCGACGACCCGCTCGTACGCCAGGCTCGTCGGCGCACCCAGCCAGAAGTTGGGCCGGTTGGCGGCCGGCGCCGCCGGCGTGCCACCCGCGGGAAGAGCGCGCGCGGCCGCACGCACCGTCTCCGGCGCGATGCCGACCTCCGCCGCCAGCGCCTCGATCCCGCCCACCGTCATCGTGCCACCGGCCGTCGGGTGCGATGCCTCGATCTCGCTGGCGCGCTTGACGATCTCCTGCACCTCGCCTTCGCTGTACCGGCGCGGCAGCACCGCCGAGCCCGTCAGCTCCTCGATCAGCCTGGTCGGCGTCGCCGTGCGCTGGTCGTGCCGGATGGCCATCGCGTGGGCCAGCGCACCCTCCACGACGCCCCCGACCTGCGCGAGCCGCGACCGGTGCGCCGGCGGCGCCTCGAGGAACCGGCCGCTGCGGACGGCCTCCTCGCTCGGCCAGTGCCCCGGAACCGCGCCCACCAGCATCTCGTAGACGACGACGGCGAGGCTGTACACGTCGGTGCGCTCGTCGAGGTCCGTGAGGCCCGCCGCCTGCTCCGGGCTCATGTACCCGGGCGTGCCGAGCGGGAAGCCGGTGCGCGTCAGGTTGGTCTGCCCCGCCGTGCTGATCGCCTTGGCGATGCCGAAGTCGGCGACGATGGGGTGCCCCTGCGAGAACAGGATGTTCTCGGGCTTGATGTCCCGGTGGAGCACGCCCATCCGGTGGGCGTAGCTCAGCGCCTCGGCCACCGGCGAGGCGACGGCCAGCGCGGCGCCGCGCTCGAAGCGCCGCTCCGCGTCGAGCCGCGCGCGGAGCGAGGGGCCCTCGATGAACGGCATCACGTAGTACAGGAATCCGCCGGCCTCCCCCGAGTCGTGCAGGGCGAGGATGTGCGGGTGGGTGAGCCGGGCCGCGATCTGGATTTCCTGGAGGAATCGCTCCGCGCCGAGCGAGGCGGCGAGGTCCGGCCGCAGCACCTTGAGCGCGACGTCCCGGCGGTGCTTGAGGTCGCGGGAGAGGTACACCGTCGCCATGCCGCCGCGGCCGAGCACGCGGCGCAGCTCGTAGCGGGCGCCCAGTGCCTCCTGGAGGTCGGCGGGGAGATCGGCCACGGGCTACAATATTACTGCGGCGGCCGGGCTTCCGTACCGCCGCGCCGGCACCCGCGCGGCGGCCCGGCGGCAGCCCCCGCCGGACCCGGCGTCAGCCGCCGCGCACCGCCACCCCGAGCAGCGTGCGCCGGTGGAACAGGCTCTGGTCCTCGCCGATGATCAGGATCCCCGGAAAGCCCCCATGGCTGATCACCACGCCCGCCGGGACCGCCGCCGCGGGAAGCCGGAACGGCTCCCTCACCTGGAACGCCTCGCCCGGGCCCAGCTCGTCCGCGAGCACGTGGGCGCCGAGAGGCGAGCCGCAGGCGGCGTATTCCCGCCCACCGGCGTCCTCGAGCAGGGCGCGCGCGTCGAGCGCCCGCTGACGCACGCGCTTGGCGTCGCTCGAGACCTCCACCGTCGCCACCCACACCCGGGTCCCGGCCCGGTCCGCGCACCGCGCTTCGTCACCTGCGGCGGGCTCGACGCCGATTCCCGCCGCGCACCAGTCGTCGAAGCACTCCCGCTCTCCCGGCGCGCGCCGCTCGCGCGGCATCACCAGCGCCACCGTCACGAGAATCACCCCGTAGCCGGCGAGGTAGAGGCCGAGGCCGCCGGCTCCCCGCCGCACGCCGGACCAGCGGCCCCGCAGCGCGAGCACCGCCAGGCGCGGCAGCAGGACGAGCACCAGCAGCACCGATCCCAGCAACAGCAGGGTCCCGAGCAGATCGAGCAGGGTCACGGTCACGCCTTCGCTATTGGGCGAAGTACTTTACAACGCAAAGTATGGGCCCGCAAGAGCCGGACGCCGGCCCGGGCCGCCTCGCCGCGGAGCCGCGACCCCGGCCCCCACGACACGACGGGCGGCCCACGAGGGACCGCCCGACCACCGCTCGCAACAGGAGCGTCGAAGGGCCGCTACGACGCACCGAGCAGCCGCACCGGCGACTGCCGCGACGCCCGCCATGCCGGCGCCAGCGCGCCGGCCAGCGTGGCCGCGGCGAGCAGCGAGCCGTAGCGGAGCAGCGCGTGCGGATCCCAGGCCGGCAGCCCGGCGACCACCGCGCTCAGCGCGTCCCAGGCCATCATCCCCGCCCAGGCTCCGAACGCGAGGCCGGCCACCGCGACCAGCGCGGCACGAGAGAGCACGAAGGCCAGGACGTCGCGGCGGCGCGCGCCGACCGCGCGGCGCACTCCCAGCTCGCGCAGCAGCGACGCCACCCACAGCCACATCACGGCGAAGGTGCCGAGGGTGGCGATGGCGACCAGGGCGCTGCCCGCGGCGCCCAGCATCCGCCCGAACCACCCGAGCGGCGCCGCCTCCGCCGCCAGGAGGCCCGCCTCCGAGACGCGGGCGAGGCCGGCGAGTCGCCGGCCCGGGGCCTGGCGCAGCGCGCGGTCGACCGCGGGGCCCGCGGCCGCGGGCCCGCGAGGCCGCACCAGCAGCTCCACGGCGGTGGCGGGATGCTGAAGCACGCTGAGATACACCACGTCGGGCGGCTCGTAGCCGCCGCCGAAGCCGGCCGGCGCGCGGTCGTCCACCACCCCGACCACCGTGTACAGCGCGTCCGACCCGTGCCCGACCCGTATGCGCCGGCCCACGGCGCCGCTCGCCTCGAAGTGCAGGTTCGCGAGGCTGCGGCTCACGACCGCGACGCGTGGGGCACCCCAGCGGTCGGCGCCGGTCAGGGCCCGTCCCGCCACGACCCGCAGGCCCAGCGCCCGGAAGCTGTCGGCGCTCACCAGGTGGTGAATAGCGAAGAAGGTGTGCCACGGCAGCGGGAGACCGCCCCACCGGCAGTCGCCACAATCCGAGGCGACCACGTCCTCGGGGCCGAGTCCCACCGTCGCGCCGGGGCTGGTGAGGCTCGCCACCTCGACCGATGGCTCGGCGGCAAGCCGCCGCAGCAGCTCCGCGTAGGCGGCCGCCCGCTCGGCCGGCGCCGGGTCGCCTGCCGTGACCTCGTAGACCTGGCCACCGGCCGCCCCGGCACCCGGCGTGCCACCCTCCCCTGCCGGCCCGCGGGCGCGGGTTGCGAGGAGGGAGCCGGCCACCAGCACCGTGAGGCTGACACCGAGCTGCAGCGCCGGTACCGCCAGAGCGAGCGCGGCCTCATCGGCGGAAACGAGGCGGGCGCCCGGGCGCGTGAACGCCAGCGGCAGCAGCGCGCCGAGCACGAGGCCCGCGACCAGCGCCGCGGCCGCCGCGGCACCGAACGCCGGTGCCACTGGCCCGACCGGGCCCGGCCACGCCCCGAGCGCGACCCGCGCGGCAGCGAGCCCGGTCGCACCGCCGATTGCGAGGGCCGCCGTGGCGATGAAGCCGCCCTCGAGCAGCGACGCGCCGAGCAGGTCGAGCCTCGTGGCCCCCACCGCGCGCCGGATGACGACCTCCCCCGCGCGGGCGGACGCGCGGGCCGTGGAGAGCGCGAGCGTGGTGAGCCAGGTGACCGCGACGACGCCGGCGGCGACGCCGAGCAGCAGGTGGGAGAGGGTCGTGACGGCCGTCTCGCGGATCGCGTCGGGGCTGCGCACCAGGCTGCCCCAAGCGATCCCGAGGTCCATGGCGCCCGCGGGAGCGACCGCGAGGCGGGCCGGGAATGCGCCCCCGCCCCGTCCCACCAGCGATGCCGCGGGCAGCAGCACCGCCAAGGCCGTCGCGCTGGCGGCTGCCAGCAGGACGGCGGTGCCCCAATAGGCGTGCAGGCCTCGCAGGGCCGGCGTGAGGGTGCGGCGTCCGATCATGGCGCGGGGGAAGCTACGGGTGCGACGGGTGGCCTTCCAGGTCGAACCAGCCGCGCACGCGCGAGGCCGCGCCCGCGTCGCCGGCACGGTGCGTGTACTCGTTGGTGCCGGACGAGTAGACGTAGTCCTGCGCCCACACCTGGCCGTGCTCCACGGTCTGGGCCACGGCGCCGATGCAGTGCCGCACGTCGGCCATCGTGGTCGTCGGGTGGAAGGAGAGCCGCACCCAGCCCGGCTTCTCGGACAGGTCGCCGTGGTCGATGCGGTCGGTGATGCGTTTCGAGCGCGACGGATCCACGTTGAGCAGGTAGTGCCCGTAGGTGCCCGCGCAGGAGCAGCCGCCGCGCGACTGCACGCCGAACCGGTCGTTCAACAGCCGGACGACCAGGTTGTAGTGCAGGTCCTCGACGTAGAACGAAACGATCGCGAGGCGCTCGCGGCACCCCCGGGCCAG
>Ga0335079_10006986_pt1 | contig 12872 bp, 11 predicted proteins | sample Lox_Sample_33_FD_206719 | JGI IMG/M metagenome (GOLD analysis project Ga0335079, IMG submission 206719) | Soil microbial communities from Loxahatchee National Wildlife Refuge, Florida, United States - Lox_Sample_3.3 | ecosystem: Environmental > Terrestrial > Soil > Wetlands | place: USA... | reverse complement strand
TCGGAGACGATCTCGACCTTCCACCGGTTGCGCTCGGCGAAGCGCGCGTACATGCGAAACAGATCGCCGGCGAAAAGCGCCGACTCATCGCCGCCCGTGCCGGCGCGGATCTCGAGGAAGACGTTGCGCTCGTCGTTGGGATCGCGCGGCAGCAGCATGCGCTGCAGCTCCTCCTCGAGGCGCTCCATGGTCGCCTTGGCGAGACCGGCCTCCTCCTCGGCGAGTGACTTCATCTCTGGGTCCGATGCGAGATCGCGCGCGCTTGACAGATCGCGCTCCGCCCCTTGCCACTCGCGGTAGCGCTCGACGACCGGCGCGATCTCCGCGTGCTCGCGTGACAAGCCCCGATAGCGATCGAGGTCGCGCGTGACGTCCGGCGCGGCGAGCAGCACGGTGAGGTCTTCGAGCCGTGTCGAGAGCTGCGCGAGCTTGGCGGCAAGTGATGGCTTCATGACGATGGATTCGGATTATCGCTCGCGGCCGCGGGCGATGAACTGCCGCGTCGCACGCCCCGTGCTTCGGGCCGGCGGTCCCTGCACCGCACGGCGGCGAGCCCGCTGAGCTACGGTTCTTCGGGAAGCTGGTAGATCTGATGCAGCAGCGCGAGCAGCTCGGCACGCTCGGCGGCGCCTACCTGGTTGAGCGCCTGCAGCGGGGCGTGGAGAAACTTGTTGGTGAGCCCGCGGGCGAGCTGATCGAGCGCCTGGTCCGGAGCCGCGCCATTGGCAAGCAGCCGCTTCGCGCGCTCGAGCTCCGCGGCGCGCAGCGCATCATGATGACCCTGCAGCGCGTTGATCGTCGGGACTATCGTGCGGCCCTCGAGCCAGCGCAGAAAGCTCTCCGCCTGGCTCGCGATCATCGACTCCGCTTCGCCGACCGCCTCGGCGCGTATCTGCAGATTGCCTCTCACGATGTTCGCCAGGTCGTCGATGCTGTAGAGAAACACGTCGTCGAGCTCCGCGGCCTCGGGCTCCACGTCGCGCGGGACGGCGAGGTCGACGATGAACATCGGCGCATGCCGGCGCGCCTTGATCGCGCGCTCGAGCAGGCCCTTGCCCAGGATCGGCAGCGAGCTCGCGGTCGAGGTCACGATGATGTCGAACTGCGGCAGGCGCTCGGAGAGCTCGCTCAGCGTGATCGCGTCGGCGTTGATGCGCGAGGCGAGCTGCTCGCCGCGCTCGAGCGTGCGGTTCGCCACCGTGATCGACCTGGGTCGCTGCGCGGCGAAATGCGTAGCGGTGAGCTCGATCATCTCGCCGGCGCCGATCAGCAGCACGCGCTGCTCGCCGATCGACGAAAAGATGCGCTGCGCGAGCTTGACCGCCGCTGCGGCCATGGAGATCGAGGCGCTGCCGATGTCGGTGTGCGTGCGGACGTCCTTCGCGACGGCGAAAGTGCGTTGGAACAGCCGGTTGAGCACGAGCCCGAGCGAGCCGGCCGCCTCGGCGACTTTCACGGCCTGCTTCATCTGGCCGAGGATCTGCGGCTCGCCGAGCACCATCGAGTCGAGCCCGCTCGCGACGCGGAACGCGTGCGGCACCGCCTTGTCCTGGGTGAGCGTGTAGACGTACGGGGCGAGCGACGAGACAGGCAGCCGATGGAATTCACCCAGCCACTCGATGACGGGCTCGGCCTCGCTGCCGTTGAAGTAGACCTCGGTGCGATTGCAGGTCGAGAGGATCGCTGCTTCCTTTACCTTCGGCCGCGCCACGAGGTCGCGCAGCGCACCCGCCAGAGCGTCGAGCTGGAAGACGACCTGCTCGCGCACCGATAGCGGGGCGGTGACGTGGTTGAGCCCGAGCGTGTAGAGGGGCATGTGGCAGCGATCCGGAACTGTTTATTCTACCGCAGGCGATGCGAACAGCTTGATTTCGATCAAGAAAGCCGCTGGGCCACGACTATTGCATAGGCCGCGCTCGGCCGGATGCAGGCTCGGTCGCCGGCCCCCTCGTGGGGCCCGTTCTACCTCTATGCCTTGATGAAGTCCTGGCGGCCGCCCAGCCAGCGCTGCAGATGCGCGCTCGCCGCGGCCGGTTCCCGCCGCAGCAGCTCGTCCGCCGCGTCGCGCGCCGTTTCGATCAGCCGGGCATCGCGCTCAGGATCGGCAAAGCGCAGCAGCGGCACCCCTGACTGGCGCGCGCCCAAGAACTCTCCGGGACCACGGATCAACAGATCCTGTCGGGCGATCTCGAAGCCGTCGCTGTTCTCGTAGATCACTTTCAGTCGCGCCTTCGCCGCCTCGGACATCGGCTCCTCGAAGAGCAGGATGCATTCGCTCTCGGCCGCCCCCCGGCCTACGCGCCCGCGCAGCTGGTGCAGCTGCGCCAACCCGAAGCGCTCGGCGTGCTCGATTACCATCACCGAGGCGTTGGGAATGTCGACGCCGACCTCGATCACGGTGGTTGCGACCAGCACGGCAACCTCGCCGCGTATGAAATCGCCCATCACCCGCGCTTTCTCATCGGGCTTCATCCGTCCGTGCAGCAGCGCGACCTTGAGCTCGGAGAGCTTTGCCGTGAGCTCTGTGTGCAACGCCACCGCGGTTTGGAGCTCGAGCTTCTCCGACTCCTCGATCAGCGGGCACACCCAGTAGATCTGACGCCCCGTAGCGCAGGTCCTGCGCACGCGCTCCACGATCTCGTCGCGGCGGCGCTGGCTCACGAGCCGTGTCGCGACTGGCGCGCGGCCGGCCGGCATTTCGTCGATCACTGACACGTCGAGATCGGCGTAGAAGGTCATCGCCAGAGTGCGCGGGATCGGCGTGGCGCTCATCATGAGCTGGTGCGCGTCGCCGATGCCCTTCTGCCGCAGCGCGAGTCGCTGCGCCACGCCGAAACGATGCTGCTCGTCGACGATCGCCAGTCCGAGTCGCGGCAGCGTCACCTCGTCCTGGAACAGGGCGTGTGTGCCGATGGCGAAATGCGCAGCCCCGCTTTCGATCTCGGCGAGGGCTCGCCTCTTCGCCTTTGCCGGCAGGCTTCCCGACAACCAGGCGATGCCCACGGGAAGGTCTTCGAGCCAAGCCGAGAGCTTGCGAAAGTGCTGCTCGGCGAGGATCTCGGTCGGTGCCATGAACGCGACCTGATAGCCGGACTCGATCGCCTGCAGGGCGGCGAGCGCGGCGACTACGGTCTTGCCGCTGCCGACATCGCCCTGCAGCAGGCGCTGCATGGGCTCGGCGCGCGCGAGATCGTGCCGGATCTCACCGATTACCCGTCGCTGCGCGGTGGTGAGCGCGAAAGGCAGGCGCGCGTAGAGGCGAGCGCTGAGCGAACCGTCACCCGGCAGGCGCGGCGCGCGGCGTCGCGCCCGCGCGCGGCGGTGCGCCTTGAGGGAGAGCTGCTGGGCGAGAAGCTCGTCGAACTTGAGCCGCATCCACGCGGGGTGCGTGCGCTCGTCGAGAGCGGACTGCGAGGCGTCGATCGGAGGTTCGTGCAGGTAGCGCACGGCCTTCTCGAAGCCCCACAGGCGGCGCGGTTCGCGCGTCCACGGCGGCAGGGTTTCGGCGAGATACGCGGGATCGTGTGCGAGCGCTTGCTGCACGAGCTTGCGCAGGTTCTCCTGCGACAGCCCCGCGGTAGTGGGATACACCGGCGTCAGGCGGTCGGGCAGCGGCGTGCCTGGCGCGACGATATGGTAGGTGGGATGCACCATCTCCATACCGTAATAGCCATCGCGAACATCGCCGAAAGCGCGTACCAGCCTGCCCTCAACCAGAGCCTTCTGCTGGCTGGGATAGAAGTTGAAGAAACGCAGCACGAGCTTCGACTGGCCATCCTCGAGCAGGCAAACGAGTTGACGCCGCGGACGGTACTGAATCTCGGTATTGGTGACCGTCGCTTCGACCTGCCACGCGCGGCCGGGCTGCAACGCGGCCAGCGGACAAAGTTGGGTGTGGTCCTCGTAGCGAAGCGGCAGGTGGAGCACGAGATCCTGCTCGCGCGCGATGCCCAGGCGGGCGAGTTTCTCGGCGAGCGTGTTGCCCGCCTTCGGCTCAGCCGCCTTCTTTGCGCTCGCCATGCGGGGGGACGCCGGAACGCTTCCGCGCAACCGGCTCCACGAGGCTAGTCCAGAACCAGGATCGCCTCGACTTCGATGCGTGCAGCCCGTGGCAGGGCCGCGACCTGGTAGGTAGCGCGAGCCGGGTACGGCGGCTTGAAGTGCGCGGTCATGATCTCGTTCACCCTGGCGAAGTCAGCCAGATCGGCGAGCAGCAGCGTGAGCTTCACGACCTGCGCGAGCGTTCCGCCCGCGGCGTCGGCTACCGCCTCGAGGTTCGCAAACACCTGGTGCGCCTGGGCCTCCACGCCCTCGCGCAGACTGCCGGTCGCCGGATCGAGGCCGATCTGCCCCGAAAGGTACACGGTGTTGCCGGCCCGGATGGCCTGCGAGTACGGTCCGATCGCTGCCGGCGCGGCGGCTGTCTGGATGGCCTGCCTGCTCATGGAGCCTCCTGCGTCGTCAGCGACGGAATGTAGCACGCCGGGCGCGCCGCCGATTCTGGCAACACGAGAAAGGCCCAGGGACCTAGCGCTCGACGTCGAGCCCGGCCTCGATCCACGCATCGATGCCGCCGTGCAGCGGCCGGATGCGCTTGAAGCCGAGCCTCTGCAGCCTCTGCGCGACCTTCACCGCGGTGGCCTCGTTCGGGCAGGCGCAATATACGATCACCTCGCCGTCGACCGGCACGTCTTTGAACCCGGCCGCGATGTTCTGCATGTCGATCGCGCGCGCGCCGGGGATTCTGCCCGTCGCCTCCTGCGTGATCGCCGAGCGCACGTCGACGAGGGCCTGGACCTTGTTCTGCTCCATCATGTCGCGCAACTCGTCGACCGATACGCGGTCCATGCGCAGCTGCCTGATGAACAGATAGCGTCGCAGCCACTTGAACACGATCCAGGCGATGAACCCCGCGATCACGATCATGACGCCGTAACGCCCGAGCGAGTTGAGTTTCTCGATCACCGTGCCGATGGCGTCGCTGAAGAGGAAGCCGAGCAAGACGGCCACGCCGACCCACAGCCCCGCCCCACCCGCGTCGAAGATCACGAACTTGAGGTAGTTCAGCCGCAGCGCCCCGGCGAGGGCCGTGGCGACCGACGCGAAGCCGGGAATGAACTTGGCGAAGAGCATCGACGCCGCCCCGAAGCGCTGGAATATCGATTCCGTCTGGCGCACGCAGCTGTCCTGCGAAAGCGACATGCGGCAGAGCGTGCTCAGGACGCGCATGCCGAACCGGCGCCCAGCCGCGTACCAGCCGGTGTCGGCCACGAGGGCGGCGCCCACTCCGGCGCCGACCACCTGCCACACGGGACTGCCGCCCATCGCGGCGAGCGTGCCAGCGATGATGAGCGTCGGGTAGGCGGGCAGGGGCAGGCCCGCCTGCAGCGCGAGCACGTTCAGGAAGACGAAACCCAGTCCGTATTGCTGCAACAGTGCGACCAGGTGCTCCAAGGACCCTCCGGGGACTGGACTTCCCTTTCGGATTGGGACGCTCCCAGCGCAAATCAAGCGCCCGGTAAGAACATGCAGTTCCGAGTTTAGTCGCGCCAGGCGGGACTGGGTTACGCCCACGTCCGGGCGAGGGGCCGCCTGGTCTTGACGCGGGTCGAGGCATTACCGCAGAATGAGTAGCCCAAACAAAGGGGGTCCCCACGATGAGCAGGTTTCCTGTTGCGGTCGCGCTGTTCCTGAGCGGCGTCTCGTCGGCGCTTGCTGGCGGTATCGGCCTCGGTTTTGGGGCCACATCCGTCCCAACGCTTGACGAGTTCGGCCTGCTCGGGCTGACCATCGTCGTCGCGATCGCGGGCGGAATCGCCGCACGCCGCAAGAAGAAGTAACACTTCCGCCTGCGCGCGCAGGCGGGTTGTCCTGTCCGAACACGAAGCGATGAGCGACCACGCGCTCATCCTGCTTCGTTTCGCCTATTACGCCGGCGCGCTCGGCACCTTCGCTTTTCTGGTCACTTGGGAGGCCGGCGCTCCCAGAATAGCCCCGCGGACCAGCCGCCTCCGGCACATCCTGCGTAACGTCGCCGTGCTGGGGCTCGTCGTGGTGATCGCCGACGTGCTGGTGCTCGAATGGCTCCTCGGAGTCCGCGAGCGCCTGACCGCGAGCGACGGTCTGTTGACCGCTCTCGCACTACCAGCGCTCGCGCAGTTCGCCATCGGTTTCGTTCTGGTGGACCTCTTCGACTACGGCTTCCATCGCTTGATGCACCGCTGGCGGTGGCTTTGGCTTTTCCACTGCGTACACCACTCCGAGGCCGAGCTCGATGCATCCACCGCGCTGCGCTTCCACCCCGTCGAGGTAACGATCGGAGTCCTGCTCAAGACATTCCTGTTTCTCGGCCTCGGAATCCCGCTCTGGGTGGAAGGAGCGCGAGCGATCGTTCTCAATCCGATCAATCTGCTCCAGCACGGCAATGTCGAGTATCCGGCGTGGATCGAGCGGCACCTCGGCTGGCTGGTCGTGACGGCGGAGATGCATCGGATCCATCACTCGCCCGATGCGCACGAGACGAACTCCAACTACGGTGTCGTCTTCTCCTTCTGGGATCGCTGGTTTGGAACGTATACGCCGCCGAGCTCCACGCGTGGGCGTACATTCGGATTGCGCGCCCTCGTAGCTGACTCCTGGCAGACGGTGGTCGGAATGATGCTGACCCCGATTCGCGCGCGCCGACTGGGCACGCTCTAGCAAGGCGTCGACCGCGGCGTTTTGCAGCCGCAGCGCCGCGGAGTACAATCTTGCCCCTCCGGGGACGTAGCTCAGCTGGGAGAGCGCGGCGTTCGCAATGCCGAGGTCGGGAGTTCGATCCTCCTCGTCTCCACCAATCTGCTGAGGCCGGCGGCGACCGCCGGCCTTGGTCTTTGCGGTGCCGGGTACTTGGCGTGCTGTCGGGAAGTCACTGCCACACCCGCATCGCAATTCCGAGGTCGCGAGGTCGGAATCCGTCACGATCGAAGGGAGATCGACCCGACTGCGCCGGAAGCGCGATGAATTGCGACGACACGTGCGAGATTTCCAGGCAATGCTACGGTCAGCCGAAATAAACCCGTCAGCTTCCCGCAAGCTGCTGGGCGTAGCATCGCGACGTCAAGCCAAACGAAGATAGACCATGCGCATACTCGTCGTTGAAGACGACACGCTGCTCGCTGAGGGGCTGGTCAAGGTGCTCACGCGCGCGGGCCACACGGTCGAACGTGCAGCGACCGGCCGTGAGGCGGATCAGCTGCTCGGCGAAGAGCAGTTCGCACTCGTGGTGTTGGATGTGGGCCTGCCGGACATCGATGGCTTCGAGGTGCTGCGCCGTCTCAGGGCACGCGAATCTCCCACGATGGTCCTCGTTCTGACCGCGCGCGATGCTGTGGAAGACCGGGTAAGAGGACTCGATCTGGGCGCCGAAGATTACCTCACGAAGCCCTTCTCCGTCACCGAATTCGAGGCGCGCGTGCGCGCGCTGCTGCGACGCATCGTCACTCCGACCGCGAGCTGGTCGATCGCCGGGCTCACGGTGGACATCGCCGGCAAGCGCGTGCGAGTCCACGACAAGCCGATCGATCTGACTCCGCGCGAGTGGGCCCTGCTCGAGCTTTTCCTCACGCGTCCGGGGCGCGTGCTGAGCAAGGATCAGATAGGCAGCAACCTCTTCCACCTCGACGAGCAGCCTTCGCCCAACGCGATAGAGGTCTACGTCTCGCGGCTGCGCGCAAAGATCGAGCCCGCCGGGGTGCATATCCGAACGGTGCGCGGCTTCGGTTACCTATGGGCTGGACGCGATGCCTGATCCGCCGCGGCGCCGACCGCTGAGCATCCGGCGCCGCTTGTTGCTTTTTCTGATCAGCTCGCTGCTAATCATGGTATCAGGCGCTGCGGTGGTCACCTACATCGTGGCATTGCATTCCGCGAACAATGCCTACGATCGCTCACTGCTCGATCCCGTGCTCGACATCGCCGACCACGCGAGAATCGACGAAGCCGGCCCTCACGTGGATCTGCCGCAGAAGGCGCTCGACGCTCTCGTCTACGACCAGGTAGACAAGGTCATGTTCCAGGTGCGCTCACCACAAAACGCAATCATCGACGGCGCCACGGATCTTCCGCCGCCGCCGCCGATCGCTCCGGGACAGCACATCTTCTTCGACGGTACCTACGGCGGCGAGGAGATTCGCCTCGCGGCCATGCGCACCGCGAACGGCTTCGTCATCCAGGTCGGGGAGACGCTGCACAAACGCAACCGTCTCGTGGGAGAAATCCTCTTTGCCGAGCTTGGCTCCACGCTGCTCGTCGCGATCGCCTCCGGCGCGCTCGCCTGGCTCGGCGTGACGCGCGGCCTCACCCCGCTCGGGGAGTTGCGCTCCGAGCTCCTGCGCCGCGGACCACGCGATCTGCAGCCGTTGTCGGCGACCGAGGCCCCGGTCGAAGTTGCGCCGCTTGTCGAAGCCTTCAACGCCCTGCTCGGCCGGCTGCGCGACGCGAGCCTGATGCAGCAGCGCTTCCTCGCCAACGCAGCGCACCAGCTGCGCACGCCACTGGCGGGGCTGCAGATGCACCTCGAGCTGCTGCTGCGGCGCGAGCTTCCAGACGACTTGCGCCGCGAGATCGAGCGCATGCACCTCGCAACCGCACGCGCGAGCCGTCTGGCCAACCAGCTCCTCGCGCTGGCGAAGGCCGAGAGCCCCGCGCGCGAAGATCGGGAATTCGAAATTATCGATCTCCGCGTCCTTGCCGACACCGCTGCCCGGGACTGGGCTCACGAAGCGCTCAACCGAAAGATCGACCTCGGCTTCTCGCTCGAGAAGGCGCCGATACGGGGCGACCCGTTGCTGCTGCCGGAGGTGCTCGACAACCTCATCGACAACGCATTGCGCTACACGCCGCCGGGAGGATCGGTGACGGTCAACACCGGCTCTAATGGGGAAAGCTCGTTCCTCAGCGTGGAGGATACGGGCCCGGGCATCCCGCCGCGCGAACGCAGCAAGGTCCGCGAGCGCTTCTACCGAATCGCGGGCACGCCAGGCGAAGGCTCCGGGCTGGGACTCGCCATCGCGCAGGAAGTCGTCGACCGGCATGCCGGCGTTATCGAAATCGCGTCGCGCGAGAACACCGGCGGAACCTGCGTTCGCGTCTCTTTCCCGCACGCCAACTCCTCGCAACCGGCCAGGCCCGGGGCCTAGGGTGGCCGCCGCATTCATGAGAGCCGCAACACTCGCCCGCTTGCTCCTGGTCCTGGGCGTCGCCGCAACCGCGGCGCGAGCAGCTGGCATCGATCACCGCGTCACCTTCGACGACGGCGGTATCTGGAGCCACAACACCGAGCTCGCGATCATGTACACGATGATCGGCGGCGAGGTCGCGACGGGCTTGTGGGAAGGCGGCGAATCGCAGCTTGGCAAAACGAGCTGGCAGGCGATGGACTCGACTGTTGCCGGCGCGCTCCTTGCGCAGGCCGGCAAGTACATCTTCACGCGCTCGCGGCCGAGCCAGACGCCCGACCCGAACATGTGGTTCCAGGGCAAGGGCAACTACAGCTTCCCGAGCGGAGAGACCACAACCTACACCGCAATCGTCACGCCCTACATTCTGGAATACGGCAAGGAGTATCCCGCCGTATACGCACTTGCCCTGCTACCGATCTACAGCGGTGTCGCGCGCGTCAAGGAGTGGGGACATTGGCAGACCGACATCCTTGCCTCCTGGGCGCTCGGCGGCGTCACGGGATATTGGGCGCACACCCGCGACTCGCCGCTGATCTTGAGCGTCATGCCGCACGGCGTGATGGTGGGTGGGACTCAAGACGCAGTTCTGAGCTAGGCCGGGCGCGTAAGGTTTCCGCTCTGGTAGTCATGGACCGCCTGCTCGATCTCTTCGCGCGTGTTCATGACGAACGGTCCGTACTGGACGATAGGTTCGTGTAGCGGCCGGCCCGCGAGCAGGATCACACGCGCCCCATCGTCTCCCGCCTTGAGCTCCACACGATCTCCGTCGGAGAGCACGCCCGCGTCGTGCGTACGCAGTCGGCGCGTCGCACCCGCGGGGCCGACCTCGACGCTGCCTTCGAACGGATAGACGAACGCGTTGTAATCGGCAGCCACCGGATGCGCGAACCCGGCGCCGGCGGGAAGCTCGATGTCGAGGTAAAGCGGATCGGTGCTCGCCCCCCGGATCGGGCCCGGCGTTTCGCGACCGTCGAGCGAGAACGTGCCCGCGATCACTTTCACGCGGCCGCCTCCCGGCAACTCGACCACGGGAATCTCCTCGGGCTGGATATCGCGGTAGCCGGCCGGTTTCATCTTTTCGTTCGCCGGCAGGTTGAGCCAGAGCTGAAAGCCCCGCATGCGGCCCTGCTCCTGCTGCGGCATCTCGGAGTGCACGATGCCGCGGCCCGCGGTCATCCATTGCACGCCGCCGCTCTTGAGATCTCCGGTATGTCCCAGGTGATCCTCGTGGCGCAGATGCCCGTCGAGCATGTAAGTGACCGTCTCGAAGCCGCGATGCGGGTGCGCAGGAAAGCCGGCGATGTAATCATCCGGGTTTTCCGTCGAGAAGTGATCGAGCATCAGGAACGGATCGAGGCGAGCCCAGGCCGACTGCCCGAGGCTGCGCCGGAGCTTGACCCCCGCGCCGTCGGAAGTCGGAATGGCAGCGATGGCACGTTGTAGGGTGCGTGTGGTCATAGTCCAGTTAATATGCGGCCCGGGGACCGTTGGTTCAAGGTGACCCGGAGTCCGTCGAGCGAAGCGTGCAATTCCTATACCAGCCGATTCCAACCCTGCCGCCGTTGGCGTGGTGCGCGCGCATCGAGCACGGGAACGCGATCGTTACCGTCCTCCACGGCGGATCCGTCGAAACCCGCTCACGCGCATTTGTGGAAGGAGCCTGGAACGCTGACTTCGCGGCGCTCGACCTCACAGGCGCAACGGTCGCAGCCGGCACGGGAGGCGTCGCGGAGCGCGACAGGGTTCGATTCAGTGCCAGCACGGACACGTGCTCTCCTTTGTTCACCATCGCCAAGGCCGCTTCGACCTACGTTTCAAACTCGCCCGCCTTCGTGATGGCGGTCGCCGGCGAAGCGCCCGATGACATGTATCCCTTCTACCCCTACGACCTCCTGCGCATTTACCGGCAGGGGCTGCGTTGCTCACGCGGGCAAGTCGCACTTTGCTCGGGGGCAGGCCTCGGCGTGCACTTTTCGATCATCGTGAGCGTGGACGCGCAGGGGCGCGTCGCCTTCGACCGTCATCCCCTATGCGAGGCGCCGACTGACTACAACTCCTACAAGGCGCAGCTTCTCGACGCGGTCTCGAAGGTCGTCGAGAACGCGAAAGACCCCTTGCGAACGCGATCCTACCGGCCCCTGGCTTCGCTTTCGACAGGCTACGATTCGTCAGCGTCCGCCGCGCTCACGAAGTTTGCAGGGTGCACCGAATCGATCACTTTCACCGACAGCCGACGGAACGCCGCGAGTTCGGACAGCGGAGCCGAGAACGCGCGCCTCCTCGACATGAGCTGCCGGGTCTTCGGACGCTGGCACTATCGCGATCTCGACGGCCTTGCAGAAGCCGAGTTCGGGTACGTCGCGATCGCCTCCATGATGCCCCTGGCCGTCATCGGCGAGGAGCTCGGTGGCCGGCTGTTCATCGTCGGAGATTCGGGGGGCTCGATCTGGGATCCGCAGCGCGCGTGGGCGTGCGACGAGCTGAGTCGACCGTGGATGAGGTACACGCTGGGCTTGAGCTCGATCGAATTCCGGTTGCGGATCGGCTACATTGCGTTCGCCCCCCCGGGCATCGCCGCGCGCCACAATCGCAGGATTCACGCGATCGCAGTGAGCGACGAGATGCGACCGTGGTCGGTCGGCGGCGATTACGATCGGCCGCTTCCCCGGCGCATCGCGGAGGAGGCGGGCCTTCCGCGGGCCTCGTTCGGCATGGTCAAGCTCGCATCGGCGCACACTCATCTGATCCACCCGGCGCGGTTCTCGCCCAAGGCGCTCGGGGATTACCGGGATTTCGTCGCCCGGCGTCACGCCGGGGTTCCGCGTAGCGTGCGGTCCTACTGGCGAACGCGCGCCCAGCAGCGCCATGCAGTATGGGGCGCGTTGGAGAGGAACCGCAGCAGCGATCGGGAAGCCTTCTCGCCATCCTACTTCCCGCCGCCCTGGCGGGTCCCCTGGGATTTCATGTTCACGTTCCAGTGGGCGGTCGCTTCGATGGCCAGCCGCTACGCGGCCGCGTTGGTTTCCGACGCCGGATGATCCCCTCCGCCGGCGGCCCATGCCGGTGGAATATCGAGTCGCGGGCGCTTGTTTGCGCTGCACGTGCCAAGGTGTCGCCTTTTAGCCTGCGCGCGAGCGACGTCCCCAGGAGGAATCATGGGCCGGCTGCATGGTCTTTTCACGCGCGCGATTGCGCTCGCGGCAATTCTCATCGCTCCGTCCGCCTACGCGACGTATCACACGTTTGTGATTCAAGAGATATTCTCCAATGCGGACGGCACGATTCAGTACATCGTCCTGCACGAGGCGCTTGGGATGAACGGGCAGAACCTGCTCACTGGCCACGCTCTCACGGCAACGCAGGGGATGTCGACACAAACCTACGTCTTTCCCGAGGACTTGCCCGGCGGGGCCTGCGGCTACTACAGTTGCAATCCGAGTCCAACGGCAAACAAGCATGTGCTGATTGCCACGCAGGGCTTTGCCGCGCTGAATCTGGTCACGCCCGATTACTTCGTCCCGAACGGCTTCATCCCGCTCAGCAACGGAACGATCAATTACGCCCAGGTCGATCAGGTCAGCTACAACGCACTGCCCACCGACGGGGTGAGTGCCATCGATCGCAACGGTAACGTGATAGCGAATCTGGCGA
>Ga0335079_10006985_pt1 | contig 12874 bp, 9 predicted proteins | sample Lox_Sample_33_FD_206719 | JGI IMG/M metagenome (GOLD analysis project Ga0335079, IMG submission 206719) | Soil microbial communities from Loxahatchee National Wildlife Refuge, Florida, United States - Lox_Sample_3.3 | ecosystem: Environmental > Terrestrial > Soil > Wetlands | place: USA: Florida... | reverse complement strand
GGATGCAGGTGTTGATTCTGATCCCAGTTCAATCCGATCACGCGAAAATAAGTCCCCATCCCCAACACAAGAATTAGGAGGAGATCATAGACCCAGGCCCGTTTTTCGTTAGACATCATAGCTCGTAATTTATCATTGAAAACTTAATTAGCAGTGAGAAGTTTATTGCGAGGGCACAAAGTAGATCCAAAAATCTTTACTGGGAACAGGCGAATGATGCAAACTCAACACTCCCTGCGGATACAATTGTTTGAGAATATCGAGCGATTGTTGGTCATTTGAACTCGGGTTTTGCAGGTCTGCCTTCACCATGAACAACTTCGTCCCCGGCACGGATACGGTAGTAGCCAATTGATCCGGAGACATGGCGAAGTCCCGATTTGGGAATCCTGCCCAAACTCCCGGCAGGCGCGTATCCACCCAATAGGGAAATGGCACGATCCATACGGTATCCGTCTCGCCATATACCAAGCCAAACTCTTTGATCACCTCGCCCATCTCCGATGAGTTCCATGCCCCGAGGCGGAACTGCTGATCGAACTGATTTAAGACGAGATTATAGCTTTGTGCGGCGGACCAAAACAATAGTACACCTGTTAGCGTCCATGCCAAAATCTTTCGTTTCTTATCCGACCCGATCACGGTGATCAAACCATCGAGCGCCAATGCAACCAAAATAAACGCCGGGATCAGCGAGCCTCCGGCGCGGTTCAATTCAGGATTCTCATCGGGAAAGGCAAGCGAAAGCGTCGAGGACAATTGAAGGACCGGGATGGAGACTAGCAGAAAGAGGTCAAGCCAGTGGCGCTTTTGAAGATAACGCGCAAAGACCAGTACGACTCCGATCAGGAACAATGCACCGGTCACAATATCCAGGGCGGGACGGTGAGGAATCGAATTGACCCATACGTTGCCATCGTCCCAGTTGAACATGCGCAGCGCATTCCAGACATTTGAAGCCAACACCTGATACCAAGGTCCAGGCAGAGGCTGTTGGGTCGTGCTCATGCGTGCGAGCGTGCGTGCAAAGAATATGCCTTGGTTCTCTTGCGCATATCGCAGCAAGGGCAGGAAGATATAGAAAGAAACAATCCCAACGATGACAAACCATAGTGCCGCAGCGCGGCGTGCGCCTTTGGATTGCGCGTGAAGAATAAATAGAACGATGGCCGCCATCACAACAATGGGCATCACGCGGAAAGGTGTATAACCATGCAATCCGACCCCAAGGAAGATGCCCGATAAAATGAAATCGTTGCGGTTGCGCGTCCGCAAGCCTCGGATCAGATAATAAAGCGTAGGCGCCGCGAAAAGCGGATAAAGCGGAAAACGCAAACCGATGCGGGAGATCAGGTTGGGCCAGTAACCGACTCCAGTGAAAACAAAAGTTAACAGCCCCACGCGCGAGCCGCCGATTTCCTTGCCGAGCAAATACATGTAAGGCAGGGTCAACAGCCCAAAACCAACCGTATCAATTTTCAAGGTTAGGAAGGTCAAACCGGTGCCAAAGATCCAATTCATCAATACCGTCCAATAGAATTGGATGGCTTCGCGCCCGGTGTTGCGCGGAAAGAAGATATGGGTCTGTCCCTGAGTCACGTCATATATATCGAGGAGCTTCTCGGCATGATCGCTGAACGGCTCCGCGGGAGTTTGTTGTATGTGATAGACGCGGAAGAAGATGATCACGATGCTGAAAGCTAAAATTAATAGTGTCCAGCGCGAGATATGGATCTGCCATTCGCGGCGCGAAAAGAACTCGCGTGCCCGTTGCCAGAGCGACGGCGCATTGCGATCCACCAACCACAATGACCCAATCAACAAAGCCATTGCAATGAACCAAAGAGTCAAATTGAATATTGTAAAGAGGTTGCCTGTGAAAAATAAAAAAGCCAATCCTGCAAACGGAATGGAGATTAGAAAAGCTATGGGATGGAATGTCAGCGGATCACAGCCGGAAGATGATTCAGCCAGCGGCGCTAACCCCCACTCACCGCGCAAGATCGCCCAAGTCAATGAAGCTAACGTCATTGCGTAAAGCGCAATGCCAGTCATAGCCGCAGGGTTAGGCGGCTCGAACATCCGTTGAGCCAGAAGAGCCAATGCTAAAGTGATTAAGGACAACCAGGGAAAAGGTGTGGACGGTTGACGTTTAAGGGTTAATGATTGAACCGCTTCCGTTTCGACAAATTGCGGCGTAGCAGATTCAGTTTTGCCTTCCGCGAGATGCGATTCTGGAATTGCAATCTTTGGTTTGCGCCCGAACGAAAGTCTGGATTTTAGATAATCGAGAACAGATGGTTCTTTGGGTTCGTTATCGTTCATTGGGAATTTTCCTAAGGCTGTAATAACGTTCTTGCTCAAACTATTATGATTTTTTCTTCGCAATATAAAATGTATAGGTTCCGCTATCCAATGGCGCAGGCGAAGCATATTGACGCACAAATTTCTCAGTCAGCCACAAATTCCATTTTGTCGGTGCGATGATCCAGCGTCCCGTCAAGACACGCGCTGCCACCGACGGGACACCAAAATAATGTCCCCATTCTAACACGCGCAACGCGGACGGCGAAAAATAATGCCACCAGCGCACAAGTTCAAAGCCTGCACTGTGTAACCGCTTGTCCCACACCTCCGGCATATCGGAGTGAACCGTGCGCGTTACTTTTCGGAACCATTTCGTATATCCCTTGCCGAGAACGCGCGAAATCGAAAGGTCGGTCAGATAACGTGCATTGGGAACGCAAAAATAAAACGGCGCGCCCGGCTTTAACACGCGCGCGGTATCGGCGAGCACCGCATCCACATGCGGAATATGTTCCAACACCGAGTTGCTGAATCCGCTCGCGAAATAATTGCTCGGAAAAGGCGAAAGCGCGCCATCGGCTTCCACCAAGCCGCGATAAGCGCCGTGCGTCTTTGCTTCGTGAATCGGTCCATGCCACGGATCGAGACCCACATCAATTTTTTGTTCAAAAGTCAAGGAAGCGAAATGACCATCGCCGCAGCCAACATCATAGACTGGTGAGGGCAAAGGCAAATCCTGATAGAACGATGATTCCACCGATCGCAAGAGCGCGCGGAAATAGGGCAGGTCGCGCATTTGGAGGAAAAGGAAATCTTTCATAGGTGATGAATTATCTTTTCATTAACCTTTCAAATAGTTTTTCGTACTCCGCCGCGACTGTATCTGGATCATACGCTTTCTTAATCGATTCAATATCGCCGCGAAATCTATCCGGTTCATCCAGGACTTCGAGGACGGACTCCGCTAAAGAATCCGAATCGCCGATCTTGGATACACATCCCATCCCGTGCATTTGGACCGGCATTCGCACGCCGGGCAAAGCAGACGGAACACACGGCACACCGTTCATCATCGCCTCGATCTGAACGAGACCAAAGGCTTCGGTCGAATTCAATGATGGCACGACCAGTACATCCAGGTTTGGATAGAATGCCGACATCTGAATCGGATTGAGATTGCCGAGAAAAGCCCAATGACCGGCATTCTCGTGTTGGCGAATACGCGGCATCAAGCGATCAAAGTAAGCCCGCTCACCCATCACATTTTGGTATTGGCCCGCAAATAAAACTTGCGCGTTTGGATATTTCTTTAAGATAACAGGCAACGCCTCGAGCAGAACCTCGACTCCTTTTTCAGCGGCGAAACGCGCCGCCATACCGATGACCGGTTTTCGATCCGCGCGCTGATGCGCCTGCGCAAACGATTGGATCGCGTTGTGATCAGCGGTTGGCAATTCAACCGGCGGAAGGATCGTCTGCAATTTAAATTTATAACGCGAGAGATACGATGAATGATCGGCGTAGTCCTGCGTGTAGGTCACGATTTGATTTGAAAGAAGCGCCGCCATGTTGTTCTGCCACTTGACCACGAGGTTGACGAAGCGATTGAATAAGCCGGGCGGCAGATGAAGATCGCAGTGATAGGTAAGAACCGCGGGCTTGCGGAACAAACGGCCGCGCACTGCAATGCCGGGCGCATCGAATTGCGGCAGGTGCATTTGCACAACATCGTGATCGGCAATCAGTTTCGTCGCCGACCAGCCGAAGGTCGGCGCGATGACGCCCTTGCTCAGTCGAAACATCACCGGCACGCGGATGATCTTCACGCCATCCATGTTTTCTTCCCGCGGCAAAGATGGATCATATTGTGTGGTCATCACCGTCACCTCATGTCCGCGTTTGACAAAAGCACGCGCTAACCGTTCAGCGTAGATTGTCAAACCGGAAGTATGAGGACGGTAATATGTAAGAACGGTCAGGATTTTCATAAAGCGCAAGGATTATACCCTACTGAAATTGAGAAATTAGCGGTTCTGCCAAGGGATTTGCCCGCAACTTTGTGAATAAAAAGTGTTAATTAATGTGAAGTTGGTATTCAAATCATTTTTCTAAAAGGAGAAAAAACTTATGCCAGCAAAGAAATCAGCACCAGCCAAAGCTCCAGCGCCCGCTATGTCCAGTTCAAACGATTGGGCGAAGTGGGTTTATCTAATCGGCGTGATTGTCGCCGGATTGGTTGGAGCATTTACATCCGTCGCCGCGCCAGTTCAGCCGTATCTGAATTGGCTATTGCTCCTCGCCGGAATCTTATCCGGAGTCTTCTTCTTGGACTCGAGCGATGTTGTTAATTTTGCTATTCGCTTCCTCTTGTTAGGAGCAACTGCCAAAGCGCTCGATATGATCCCAGCCGTTGGTCCATACTTCTCAGGCTTTTTCGGTGGTGTATTCAGCTTCCTCACACCGGTCGGTCTGACATTGCTCTTCATGTATTTCTGGAAAAAATATTTCGGAAACATGATGTAGCTTCCATATCACAAAGAACCGCCGAAACTTCGGCGGTTCTTTGTTTTTAAAACAACTTTTTATTTTCTTTCACCCAATGAAATAATCGTTCGATCCCCTCTTCCAACCCGATCTTCGGAGTCCACCCCAATTCATGCTTGGCTTTGCTGTAGTCTGCATAGAAGACGCGTTGATCGCCGGGACGCCAATCGGCGCGCGCAACTTCGATTTTCTTTCCCAATAGTTTTTCAAGCATCGGTCCGAACTCCGCCCAAACTGCCAGCACATTTTGTGCGCCGCCGCCCATGTTATAAACCCGGCCTTTGGCAATCTCGATCTTTTCAATCGCGGCGTCATAGGCGTTGAGCAAATCATTCACATGCAAAACATCGCGCACCTGCTTGCCATCGCCGTAAATGGTGATCTTGCGTCCGGTGACCGCAGCAATCATCATCCACGCCAACCAGCCTTGATCTTCAATCCCGAATTGGCGAGGACCATAAATACAGGATTGTCGCAAGACCACTGATCGCAAACCATAAATGCGAGCATAGTCGCGAACATATTGATCACCTGTGCCTTTCGAACAGCCATAGGGTGAATGAAAATCAAGCGGCTGAGATTCAGGACAGCCATTGACCAAATCCGCATAGCGCCAACGCGTCGCGTCCTCTGCAACTTTAACATCGTCCATGCCGCCATACACTTTATTCGTGGAAGCAAAAATAAAAATCGGATCGCGTTCGGAAAGACGCGCGGCTTCCAGCGTGTTGAAGGTTCCGAGCGCGTTGGATTCAAAGTCATCGCGTGGATTCGTTACCGAGGTGGTGACCGCTACTTGTCCCGCGAGATGAATGATCACATCCGCCCGGCGAGCGGCCTCCGCTATCGAAGAGGCGTCGCGCACATCGGCTTGGATCACGTTAAACGATTTATCGCCGAATTCTTTTTTCAACCATTCGAGATTTTTCGGCGCACCCGCCCGGCTGAGATTATCGTAAATGGTTACATCTTCGGCGCGCGCGAGCAAACGATTTACATAATTCGAGCCGATGAATCCGGCTCCACCGGTGACCAAATAGTGACGAGCCATGTTCTCTCCTTATCCACGTTATGATTATTTATAGTAATAGGTTTGCCGCCGCGCAAACAAATTGACTGCTAATATGCCAAACACAAATCCACCGACGTGTGCCCACCATGCAACACCGCTTCCATTGGAGCCATCAAGCGAAAGCCAGCCAGAGAATAACTGCAAGACAAACCAGAACAGTAAAAAGATTGTGGCAGGGATTTCCATGATTGTAAAGATGAAGATGATCGGGACAATGCTGGCAATGCGAGCGCGTGGGAATGAAATCAGGTAAGCGCCTAACACTCCGGCAATCGCGCCGCTAGCGCCAATTGAAGGGATCGAACTATTTCTTAACACATAGGATTCGAGCAAGCCCGCGGCAGTTCCACTCAATAGATAGAAAATAAGATAACGTCCCTTGCCCATGCGATCTTCAACGTTATCGCCGAAGATAAACAGAAACCACATATTACTCAAAATGTGAAACCATCCGCCATGTAGAAACATGCAAGTGAAGATCGTCACCCAATAGGTTTCGGGATGCGTCATCAATTTCACCGGCACAAGACCCCATGTGAGCGTCAATTGATTCAAAGCGGAAGGACTGAGACTTAATTCATAGAAAAAAACAATGAAGTTCAGCGCGATCAACAACCAATTGACTAAGGGAAATCTGCGTGAACGAAGGGTATCATACAGCGGGATCATCTTTATTCTCTTTTATTCTAAATGCCACCAACTGCCGATAAATTCCAGAAAGCGATTGGCCTTCGTGGAGGAGAGCATAGCCGCCAAGGATGATGGCGGTTAGATAATTGAGCAAATGGCTGGTCAATGCCATTGCAAGTGAAGTGGATTGATCGCCTGAAAGCAATGTCAAGGCTCCGCCGAGTGCGCCCTCATAGGTCCCAACCGCGCCGGGAAGTGAAGGGATGGCGTTACCAAACGCGCCCGCGCCGAGTCCGAACATCGCCCAGATCCATTGCGCCTGCGGAAAGAAGGCGCGAGCGATCAAATAAAAACTAACGATGGACATGCTCCAATTCAGAAGCATCCAAAACATGAAGCGGGCGAAGAGCCAGCCATCGGTCAACGCACCCAGACCGGTGAGGAACGATTCGAGGATGCTGCCGCCGAAGCGTTGAATCGAGGGCCAACGCGCGCTGGTCTTATGGAAAGTATCCAGCGCCCATTGATCGTTTTTGGCAAGGATGTATAAGAACAGCAATCCAGCAATGACCACCACACCGAGGATCATCGCAATGCGATCCGCGCCTTTTGCGCCAACCACGAACGGCAGCGAACTGAGGAAGATCGCAGCTGTGATTGCCAAATCCATCGAGCGCTCGATCACAATGGTCGGCAGAATTTCAACGAACTTCAAATCTGTTTTGAGGCTCAGTAGGTAGGCGCGTCCCAGTTCACCAAGACGAAACGGCAAAAAGGCATTGAGCAAATAGCCGGCGTTCAAGCTATGGAATACATCCCAATACGGCGCGCGTTCGCGCAATAATGTTCGCCACACCATAGCGCGTACCCATAACCACGCGAACACCAACACAACCGCAACGGCAATGAAGCGATAGTCCGCTGAACGAAGCGCGGCGAACATTTTAGGCAGGTCAACAAAATACAAAATTGCGACGATAATCAGAACACTGACCAATGCGCCGGGGAGCCAACGTTTAATTTCTTTCATTCCTCTTCCAATTTGAGCACGGCCATGAACGCCTCTTGCGGGATTTCCACATTGCCAACCATCTTGAGGCGCTTCTTGCCGCGCTTTTGTTTTTCCAGCAATTTCTTCTTGCGCGTGATGTCGCCGCCATAACATTTTGCCAGCACATCCTTGCGCGTGGCTTTGACATTGGCGCGGCTGATCACGCGTCCGCCCGCCGCGGCTTGGATCGCCACATCGAATAGTTGGCGCGGGATGATTTCCTTTAACTTGGTAATCATCCGCTGGCCCTTGTAGAACGCGTCTTTCTTATGGACAATGGCCGCCAACGCATCCACCGGTTCGCCATTGACAAGGATTTCCAGCTTCTGCAATTCATCGGGACGATATTCCAAAAATTGGTAATCCAGCGAGGCATAGCCTTTAGTACGAGATTTTAATTCATCGAAGAAATCCACAATGATTTCAGAGAGCGGGATTTCAAAATTGAGTTGAACGCGATGCGGCGCGGGATATTCCTGACTCTTATAGATGCCGCGCCGCTTCGTGACCAAATCCATGATGGGACCATAATAATCTGTCGGTGTGATGATCTCTATGGTCATCCACGGCTCGCGGATCTCAACGATTTTCGATTCGTCACTCGGCAATTCGGCAGGGGAATCGACCGTGATGATTTCGTCGCCGATCATCAACACTTCATATTCTACCGAGGGCGCGGTGAAAAGCACATCGAGATCGTATTCGCGCTCGATGCGCTCCTGGATGATTTCCATATGGAACAATCCAAGAAAACCGGCGCGAAATCCAAAACCCAGCGCTTGCGATGTCTCGGGTTGGAACGTCAGTGAGGCATCGTTAAGTTGAAGTTTATCGAGCGACTCGCGCAACTCAGGATAATCATCCGCTTCAACGGGATAGATGCCAGCGAAGACCATTGGCTTGGGATGACGGTAACCCGGCAACGGGTCGGAGGCAGGATGCGATGTGAGCGTGATGGTGTCACCGACGCGGCAATCGTGAACGGTCTTGAGTCCGGTTGCGATATAACCGACTTCGCCCGCCTTCAAATTTTGAACGGGTGTCATGACCGGTGCGAAGATACCAATCTCAACTGGTTTCATATCCACTTGAGTGGCGAACATATGTAATGTATCTGTCGGCTTGATCGCGCCTTCGATCACGCGGATGTAAGCGATCACGCCTTTATATGAATCATAATGCGAGTCGAAAATCAAGGCGCGCATGGGCTTACCCGATTCATCCTTCGGAGGCGGGACGCGCGCCACAATGGCTTCAAGCACTTGCTCCACATTCAAGCCGTCTTTGGCAGAGATGCGGATTACTTCGTCAGCTTTGACACCCAGCAATGAGGCAATATCTTCCGCCACTTCATCGGGACGAGCGGAGGGCAGGTCAATTTTATTGATGACAGGAATAATGATCAGGTCGGCATCCAGTGCCTGATAAAGATTGGCGAGTGTCTGCGCTTCGATGCCTTGCGTAGCGTCCACAACCAAAACCGCGCCTTCACAAGCCTTGAGGGCGCGGCTGACTTCGTAGCCGAAGTCCACGTGACCGGGCGTATCGATCAAATTTAGTTCGTAGGCGTTGCCATCTTTGGCTGTGTAATTCATCCGCACCGCGGAAGCTTTGATGGTCACGCCTTTTTCGCGTTCGAGGTCCATCGTATCGAGGATCTGTTCAGTGGTATCGCGATCGGGAACGGTTCCGGTTAAATGTAATAAGCGATCTGCCAGCGTGGATTTGCCGTGATCCACATGCGCGATGATACAGAAGTTGCGAATGTGTGTGGTCATAGAAGCGCCGAAAGTATAACCGATTTAAAGAAGCAACGCGCCGTGTGGCACGTTGCTCATACTTTCATGTTCCAATCTGTGCCAGGAGCTGGCGGTAATCTTCGGCGTTGGGCGGATTCATCAGCAGGATTTGATTGATGACTTCCACCGCTTCTTTTTTCTTGCCGGCCGTCAGCAGGGATTCGCCGAGCGCATCCAGTTGAGCGATCGCCTCATCCATGCGTCCTAGCCGATGAAGTTGTTCTGCATGCATCCGGAGGAAAATAGGCTGATCTTCGTGTTCCTTGATCATTTCTTCAAGGAACGACAAAGCGTCATTTCCCTTCGAGTTGGAATCCAAATATGTAATTAAACTCTCCAATTCAGCCATCGCTTGGGGTTGTTGGCCCATGTTCATATAAAGCTCTATCAATTGCTTGCGCGATCCCTGATCGTCCGGGCGCAAAGTGCGGATTTGCTCGAAGACTCGCACAGCTTGTTTCCAGTCGAGCCTTTGCATGTCAATATCAGCCATGCGCTGGAGGATATGAACATTCCATTGGCGATCTGCACTAGCTTGTTGAACGAGGCGCAACGCGGTTGTGTAGGTTTTGCGCGCCATATCCAGTTCGGCGAGGCGGTAATAGATTTCCGCCAACTCAAGGTATTCGTTGATCGCTTCGTCTATCTGACCACGCGCCACCAGTTGATCAATCAGGCGCGTGCGTGCCGACAGATCCATCGGTGAGATCTGGATCACGCGGCGCAGTAATTTGGTGGCTTGCACCACTTCGCCGCGCACGCTGTAGGCGTGTGCAATGACCGAAAACTTGGCAATCGCATCCTCTGGGCGGCCGTCTTGAATCAATAGATCACCCATCAATGTATGAAGCGGCAAATACGTGGGCGCATGTTGTACCGCGTTGTAAGCCTCATCCATCGCAGACCGCAGTGTTCCTTTACGGGCCAATTGATGAATGCGGCTCATCGATTCGATCACACTGCTGGATTGCGCCTGCAATACAACTTCCGCCAATGGGATGGGCGTATCGCCGCCCTGTGTTCTTCGCATTTGCTCGCGCGTTTTATGGATCTGATCGCGCCAATCCGCGCGCATTAACATCTTGGCGACATTTTCGCACAAACGGCGGTTGACCGTATCGTCGTTCTGATTCTGCTGAGATTCGATCAACGGCTCATACAACTGATTGATCGCATCGGACTCCTCGGCGGAGACCGTTGTCGAATCAGCCAGCTTCAACGCTTCAAGATACTCCAATGAAGCTTCTTTAACCTGCCCCTTTTTGAACAAAATATCTCCGAGCAATAAACGCGAGCCGAGAGCATAATCATTGTGTTTGACCGAGTGAGTCAAATTACGAATCGCGCTTTCCAAACGTTCACTCTTGGCGCGCATATAACCAAGATTGAAATATAACGCGGGGTGGATGAAGCCTGCCTCCAGAGCATGTTCCAATTCCTCCGCGGCCAGGCTGTCTTGTTTCTTCGTCTGTGCATCAATCGCCTGGCCCAAATGCAAGACGACTTTGGTTTGTTCCACCTGTTGCAGAGAAAGTTGTCCGGTCCCTTTCATGATGGCAGAAAGACCGCGTCGCTCCTGCGCCGACGGATTCTCCTCTGAATAATCAAAGAGCACCTCTGCCAGTTTGGTCAAAGCCTTTTGGCTTGCCTCCGCAACCGGGTCCATACCGGAGGCGGCGTGCTGCGTTGGCTGAGTCGTCTCCAGTTGTTTGACTTTGGCCATGCTGATCGGCGCCGTCCCGCCCCTGGGTCTGATCGGTTTGGGTAAGAGTTGCCCCGACTTCAAAAGCGATTGCGCCTGTTTGGCTTCAGGACTTTGCGGCATCAGTTGCAGAGACTTCGTCACGAATTTCTGGGCTTCGTCCGGCTTGCCCGAACGTTGAAGGATGCTGGCAAGCGCGAGATATTCCGTGACCGCTTGTTGCGCATGTCCAAGCCGCTCGTGAACCATCGCCAGCCGCGAGTGCGCGCCCGTATGATCAGGCTGCAGGGCTGTGATGCGTCCCCAGTTTTCAATGGCTTTGTCTACTTCGCGTTGGTCGAAAAATTTTTCGGCGGCTTGCGTGGAGGCATCCACCGCTCCATTCAAATCGCCGAGACGCTCTGAAATTTGCGCGGCCCTCTCGAAAGGCGCGGGGTCAGCTGGTGAAAGTTGGGCCACGCGTTGATACATGTGCAGGGCTTCGTCCAGCTCGCCTAATTGATATAATGCCAACCCCAGGCTGTTGAGCGCCTTCGGTTGGTCGGGGAATTCCTGCAGGGCTTTGCGATATGCCGCGGCGGCTTTTTTCCAATCCTGGTCCCAAGCCGCGGAATGGCCCTCATTCATTGCTTTCTGGAAAACGTCATCTCGTCCGGGCATAGGTCTATTTTACCGCTGGATTTTTATATTGGAGATTCTTTAACGATTTTGTATTAGAGCTGATCGGAGAGATAAAAGCTCCGAGGGGTCGTTTCCGTCGTGGATTCGTTGAGAACCTTTATCCGCGTTCATCTCCGGCTAAAACCTTCATCTCGCCCCAACTCGCACCGGAACGGGCTTCCGTTAAAAGAGGAATGTCCAACTGATAAGCCGATCCCATTAAATCCTGAACCAGTTTGCAAGTTTTCTCCAGTTCCTCTTTCGGAACTTCCAACACCAATTCGTCATGTACCTGCAATAACATCTGAGCGCGCAAGTTCGCCTTTTTCAAAGCAGGCGGAATATGAAGCATGGCAATTTTCATAATGTCTGCCGCCGTGCCTTGAATCGGCGCGTTGATGGCTTCGCGTTCTTCGCGGTTTTTCATTTGTACATTTTGTTTGCTCTGTAATGCCGGGAAATAGCGACGGCGGCCCAATAAGGTTTCGACATAACCATCTTGCGCGGCTTGCTTGCGGATGCCATCGAGATATTTTTTGACGCCCGGGAATTGCGTGAAATAGGCTTTGACGAATTCATCAGCTTCTGCCAATGTTAATTCGGTGGAACGCGTCAGCCCAAAAGCGGACATGCCGTAAATGAGTCCGAAGTTGATGGCTTTGGCGTGGCGGCGCATTTCCTTGGTCACTTGTTCGAGCGGAACGTTATAAATTGCGGCGGCGGTCGTGGCATGAATATCTTGGCCGGCACGGAAGGCATCCAGCATGGCTTGATCCTGTGCCATGTGCGCCACAATGCGAAGCTCGATTTGCGAATAATCCACCGACAATAAAGCATTTCCCTGCGCGGCGATGAATCCATGCCGAACGCGGCGACCTTCTTCCGTGCGGATGGGGATGTTTTGCAGATTCGGATTCGAGGATGATAAACGTCCAGTGACCGCACCGGTTTGGCTGTAGGAAGTGTGGACGCGTCCGGTCTTCGAATCAACGGCGGCGGGCAACGCATCCACGTATGTAGATTTGAGTTTAGATAATTCGCGATGTTCGATAACCATATCCACAACGGGATGTTTGCCGCTCAACGCATCCAACACATCACCAGATGTG
>Ga0335079_10006983_pt1 | contig 12875 bp, 11 predicted proteins | sample Lox_Sample_33_FD_206719 | JGI IMG/M metagenome (GOLD analysis project Ga0335079, IMG submission 206719) | Soil microbial communities from Loxahatchee National Wildlife Refuge, Florida, United States - Lox_Sample_3.3 | ecosystem: Environmental > Terrestrial > Soil > Wetlands | place: USA... | reverse complement strand
GCGGTGGCGCGGAGTCTCGCCGACCCCGCGCGTTCCCGCGACGCGCAGGGCGCGGGCCACTCGGCGCTCGCGTATCTGGCGCTGAGTCAGGGCAAGCTCGCGATGGCTCGCCTCGAGGTGGAGCGTGCAACGGCGGTCCAGCGGGGTCGCGGCCTCGAATATGGGACGATGCTCGAGGTCGCGCCGTTTCTCGATATGAGCCGCGCGCGCCTCGAAGCCGCGCGCCGCGAGCTCGAGAGCTGGAATGCCGCCGCCGAGCCGGCGAGCGAGCTACCGTCGGTATTCTTCAATGCGCACGACGGCATTCATTCCCTACTGCGCACGTATCTGCTCGGCCTGATCGATGCCCGGCTCGGGAACGTCCCCGCCGCGGAGCAGGCGGCGGCGCAGCTGGCCGCGCAGCAGGGACCGCCCACCGGGCTCGGATTGCCGCATGACCTGAGTCTCGAAGTCCGGGCGGAGATCGCGCTGGCGCAGCATTCGCCGGCCGCGGCGCTCGCCGCGTTGCAGGAACGGAGGGATCAGGCGTGGTACGAGTACCATTTCGGCTCCCCCATGTATTCGGGAGCGCGTGGCCGGTTTCTCCGCGCGATGCTCGAAGCGGCGCTTGCGAAATCGGACGACGACGTGCGTCGCGCCGTTTTCTCGTTCAGCACGTTCGAAGGCTATTCGGGCTTTGACCTGGTTTATGCCGGACCCGCGCGGCTCAGGCGCGCCGCGCTCTACGAGCGTTTGGGCGACCGGGAAGCGGCGGCGCGCGATTACACACGATTTATCGACTTGTGGAGAGATTGTGACGCGGAATTCCGGCCGATCGTGGACAGCGCGCGGGTCAGGCTCGCGAAGCTCGCGCCCGGGTCATGAGTTCTCGAGGCCCAGGAGCGAGAGCCGTTCGGCGAAGCGGGTGAGCGCGACGTGCTGATTGCCCCCGAGATGGTCCTTGAAGAACTCCCGGGAGTACAGGGCTTCGGCGGGTACGCGGGCCCGGCCGGCGCGCCGGCGAATGCACCGCGCCATTTCCCAGCGCTCGAGCGCCTCACCCAGGCGATTCTCGAGATTCCGTTCGAGAATTTTCTTGCTGTCGCGAATCAGCCGTTTTCCAATCCCCTGCGGTACTGGGAGTGTGGGCGTAACGGTGGCATGCGGTTCCCCAGCCGCGTTGGGGAAATAGTCGTCGGTCCACTCGTTCAAGCGACGCAGGCGGCGATACATGGCGTGCCCGGCGATGGGCACCATATGCACGAGCTCGTACGCCGTATAGACGTTGCGGTCGGTCAACTCGAGCGCGCTAGTCGAGAGAACGTAGTTCGGGCACAGGTGCACGCCCTCGAGACGCGATAGCCGGCCGATGAGCGCGATCAGCGCGCGTACGAGCCATACGCGGCCGGGCGTGGTTACGATCAGGAAGTCCACGTCCGCATCCGATTCGACATTGCTCCACGCCAGGGCGCCCGTGACCGCCACCATGCGCACGAACGGGAGGCGTGCAATGCGTCGCCCCCACGCGATGGCTCGCGGCCAGAGGCGGGCGGCGTACCCGGCCCGACGCTGGCGCACGGCGACCAACTCTTCGCGGCCCGCCAGCGTGTAGAATCCGTGGCGCCGTGCGATCGCTCCTGACGGGCGAACCACGCGTCCGAGGACACGGGCGGTCTCATCAGGGCGAGCCTTGATCCCGTGGAGGTAGCGGTGCAGAGTCGCGAAGTCGAGAGCGTAGTCGAACACGTCGCTGTAAGCGACCGCCCGCAAGACGGCGCGTTCTATTGCTGCAGCTCGAGACGAGAGCGGCGTCGGGTGATGGCTACGGAGCGAACGATGCATGAAGCCCGGATCGACCGAGGGCATTGAAAAAGGTACTGTGACGAGTCACGAGACGGGAGCGAAGGCGCTGGCGCTTTCGAGCCCGGCGTACCTCGCCGGGCGACCGATCCGCCACGCCCTGGTGCTCGGCGGTACGGGATTCATCGGGACCCCCCTGATGAGGAGCCTCGGCGACGCAGGCGTGCGCACGACATGTCTGGTGCATCGAATGCCCCTCCAATCCCAGATAAGCGCGGTTCAAGTGGTACGAGGTTCCCTGGACCGCTACCCCTGGCACACACTCGAGCGGGACGCTCCAGATGTCGTGTTCCATTTAGCGCGTATCCCCGGACGCGGCGGCCTGCGTGGCGCCCTTACCCGGGTCCGCAACCGCCTGGCCAACGAACGTCTGGTGCTCGCGCTTGCCGCCCTGCCTCGTCCACCGCTGGTCGTATTTATCGGCGGCACGCTCGCCTACGGATCGCACACAGATGAGCTGATTACCGAGAGCACCCCGCTCGCGCCCACGAGTTTCTCGCGGGACTACCACGCGGCCGAGCTGCCGTGGCTCACCGCGCAGCGGACCAATGACGTGCCGGTGATGATCGCACGGCCGGCGTGGGTCCTGGGGCGCGGATCCTGGTTCGCGGCGTTCTACCAGCGGGTGATTCAAGCCGAGCGATACGTCCCGCAGTACGGTGACGGAGAAAATTGGATGTCGTTGGTGCATGTCGAAGACTGCGCCTCGTTCCTCTTGTACTACGCGCAATCCGGCCTGCCGGGTTCCGCGGTGAACGTGTTTGCCGGGCCTCCGATCCGGCAGCGCGAGTTGTCGGAACGGCTCGCCCGGCTCACCGGGCTGCCGGTCCGCCGTATCTCGCTCGAGGAGATGGAGCGTCGATTCGACCGGGCCGTGCGCCAGGCCTTCGAGTTCTCGGCGCGGATCGGCACGGTTCACAGTGCGCTGCACGCCGGGTTCCGGGGGAGGCATCGTGATCTGGACCGCGACCTCGAGGATCTACTCCTCGCGGAACCGGTTCAGGGGTGACGTCGCAGCGCGTAGAGCATGTGCTCACCAACGAAGCGCAGCGGCGTCCGATTAAGCAGACGATCGGCGAGCCACAGGGTTCGGATCGTGGCGCCACCCTCGCGAAAGTGGCCAGCGCGATACCAGGCCGGGTACAGAATCGAGAATCCCTCAGACCGTTCGATGGTGAACGCGGAGGCGAACTGGCGGGCGATTTGCCGCGGGAAGTACAACGTTGCATCGAGCGGCGCCAGCTCATTGTACCCGCGCCAGCGATCCGTTAATCGAGCGATCGCACGTCTCGCCCGTCCCCGCAGCGCGTGTATCGCGGAATCGAGCAAATAAATCCGGCTCACAAACGTCAGCACAAGTACTCCGTTCGGGGTCAGCACGCTCGTCAACGCACGCACGGCGTGCTCGAGACTCGGTTCGGTGTTGAGCGGTCCGAAAAAGGAGTACACCAGGTCGAAACGCTCCCCGGAAAACACCGATGGCAGGTCTTCCGCGCATCCACGCGCAATCTGCGCGGCGCCTCCCGGAAATTTCTGCCGGGCGAGCTCGACCATGCGGGGAGATACGTCGATACCGAAAAACCGGCGCGCGGGATATCGGCCCATGAACCAGGCCAGGTCGGTACCCGGACCGCACCCCAGATCGAGCATCGAGGACGCGGGGTAGCGTTCGACGGCACGGCGGAATGCTTCCCGAATGCGCACCAGCACGTGGTTCGACGCGTAGCGCTGCTCCGCGATGTCGGCAAACGTGTCGTAATAGCTCCCGGTAGCCCGCACGTCGGGATGGTCCACGCGCAGCCCGCTCATGGTTGTTTGCTCTCATCCGCCAGCTCCCGAAACAGGTCGAGGAAGGAGTCGACGTTGGCTTGCCAGGAGAACGGACCCGAGGCGAAGTAGCGTTTCCCAGCCTCCCCGAGGCGTCTCGCGTATCCGGAGTCGCCGGCCAGGGCGCGCAGCTCGATCAGCAATGCGTCATCGTCGTCGGGCGGAACCAGAATTCCGTTCTTGCCGTGGGTGATGTGCTCTTCGATTCCTTCGCCCCGTGTGCCCAGGCTTGGAACGCCGAGCGACATGGCTTCCAGATACACCGCTCCAAGTGACTCACGCACACTCGGTAGTGCCATGACGCTCGCTCGAGCCATGCGTTCTCGCGTCGTTCGCGCATCGAGCGCGCCCGTAAACTCCACCTTGGGTTTCACTCCCAGCGCTGCGACGAGACGCTCGAGCCTCCCACGCTCGGGGCCGTCGCCCACAATCACGAGGCGCGCGCGAGGGTGTTCCGCGGTTAGTCGGGCGAATGCCTTGATCAGGCGATCAATGCGTTTACGCGGAATGAGCCGAGCCACCGAACAAATCGTGAACTGGTCCGGCCACTCCGCTACGAGCCCATCAGCGGCCTCGATCCCGAGGGGGATCACCAAGGAGCGGTGAGGGCCGGCCAGCGCGATTCCCTCCCGGCGCAACGCCTGAGACAGGTAGACTGCGCAGTCGGCAGTCGAGAGAGTTTCGGCGATCATCTGGCGCGATCGGATGCTCGCCGGAGCGAGATCGTAGATTTCGTGATCATACAGACTCACGACGTACCTTGTGCCGCGGCGCCTGCCAACGAGACCTCCCGGCAAGAGGGCCGAGTGGAGGAGCACGACATCAATGGGTGCGGAGCCGGCCCAAGCATCGAGTCCGGCGGTGGCGGCTCGTACGAACAGCGATCGTTCGATCGGGCCTCCTCGCCAAACCACGGGCAGGCGCGCGTATCGCGGATGTGTTACGGCGAAATGCGTGTCACGTTCCACCGTGGGCACTCGGATTCCCCCAAACCCGCTACGAATCGACCATGGGAGCGGGACGATGCCACGCACCTGGTGACCGGCTGCGGCGAAGCCCCGTAGCTGTTCGTCGTGCCGCACTCCCCGCAGCGGCATCGCGGGTGAGGGCAGGTTCGGCGACACGGCGGCGATGCGCATCAAAGCGCTCCCGCCAGTTCCTGAATTCGCGATGCCCACGTGTGCTCCGAGAGCACACGTTTCCGTCCTGCCTCGCCGATGGCCCGCGCCTCTCGCGCGTTTCGTGTACTCCACCGTATGAGAGACGCTGCTTCCGGTATATGCCGAAACGTGAGAACCTCGCGCCCGGGCTCGAGCGCTGCCGCCACGTCTTGATTGTGCTGTGTCAGGTAGCAGCAGCCATAGCCGGGGAATTCGACGTCACGGAGCTTCAGATAGCTCTGGTATTTCCCCTCGAGACCACGTCCTTGGTTCAGCCCCAACACAACCCGGCAGTGGGACAAGAACGCGGTCATTTCCGATTCACTCAATGGACGGCTTCCCCGTCGCACCAGCGGCTTGAGCAACCGGATCAACATTCGTTCCCGACGGCTCCCGCGGACCCGAACGTCTGGCTTCGCTGCTGGTGGCGGCTCGGGTGCCGAGCCAAGTTGAGACGGTTGCCATCCGTGTCCCCGGATCGCGACCCGGCTCCCCAAGGCCCGGAGCGCGGCGAGGAGAATCACACGATTACTCGTCGGTGCTCCGACAAAGCCGACTGCATGCTCCGCGATGTCACATAATGCTGGGGGCAGCGCTGCGGGATTCAAGGCGTAGGGCCGGCAAAGCATAGGACGGCCCGTGGCACGATAGCTCGGGATTGCGGCGTGTTCGGGGAACCAGTTGAGCGAGGTCACCTTCGCTAGTGCCTCGACGTAATCGAATGCATAGACACTGTCGCAAAAAAAGTTGATCCACGGCACGCCCATCTCGACGGTCCGCACGATGAGACCGGGATCAATGTCCGCGGAGAAGCAACAGGAGATGATTGCGTCCAAGCCGCGCTGTGCGTGTGCGTGTTTGATTTGTTGCCAGAGACGCTCCGACATTTGATCCCGCTCGAGCGAGCGACCGGGCGAGCGACTCTGTGGCGGCCGAGCCCACTCGAAATCCACTTTTTGTGGAAGCACAACACTCGGCAACACGCCTTCGAGTCCCTCATAGAATTGACGCCGCCACACGTGTCGGTAGCGGCTCGTCGTATGACAGTCGGGGACTAGCGCGAAGACGCGCGTAACGGTTTTCATTTCAGCACAATCGTAACTCGAGGGAGCTTGACAGGCTCTGCTTTATCACCGCCGACTCGTGTTCGCGCCCTCCGTGCAGGTGGATGGGCTCTTCTTGGAAGGGCGCTCTTACGAGCCGCTGGCCTGCTGCGAACGCTCATACTCGCGCGCCTCCTCACTCCGTTGGACTTTGGTGTAATGGGTACGGCTCTCGTGATCATCGGCGCTATCGAGGCGTTCACGAGCACCGGATTCGAAGCCGCGCTCGTGCAGCGACGCGATGACGTGGAGCAATTCTACGACTCGGCTTTTACGTTGCAGGTACTCCGCGGTGCGTGCCTCGCTCTGCTCCTGTGGTGGATCGCTCCTGCCGCAGCGCTGTTTTTCAGCGGTACGGAGCTAGTTCCCGTGCTACGCGTCACGGGCATTGCTCTGGTGCTTCGAGGATTCGTCAATCCGGCCAGGCTCCACCTGATTCGGGAACTTCGCTTCGACAGATTGTTCTGGTGGAGCGTCCCCGAAGCCACCATCGGTCTTCTCCTGGCGGTTGGGTTCGGTCTTTGGATGCGAAACGTTTGGGCTCTGGTGTGTACGTTCATCGGGACACAGGCCGTCACCACCGTGGTGTCCCACTTCATGGTCCGGCGACAACCACATTTCGCTCTCGATTGGTCGCGGGTCCGCGCGATGGTTCAGTACAGCAAATGGGTGCTGGCAACCCACATTCTCGATTTCTTGATCTTGCAGGGCGACAGCGCATTTGTCGCCAAGGTTCTCGGAGTTGCGCAACTCGGCTTCTATCAGGTCGCCTCCAGAGTCGCCGAGCTACCCCTCAGAGGCTTCACGCAAGTCGTCGGTGATGTTGGCCTCCCGTCGCTGAGCGCGATGCAGAATGATCGCGAAAGACTGCTCCGCTGGTACTTTACAGGCCAAGGTGCGGTGCTGCTCGTTCAAATCCTGTTCGTGACACCGGTACTATTGTTTGGCGGCCAGATCACAGGGGCGCTGCTCGGCGATCGTTGGTTGCCCCTGGTGACCACGTTGAAGATCTTGACCATCGCAATGGTGCTGCGGTCGTTCCTTGTCATCGCCAGCACACTGTTCAACGCATACGGTGAGCCTCGCTACAGCTACCGAATTCACGCGGCACGCCTGGCGTTCATGGGGGTCGTGATATACCCACTGGGTCGACTCCTAGGAATTGAAGGAGTCGCCATCGCTGCGGTGGTCGGGCTGATCGGAGGAACGCTGGTGTACTTCGTAACAATCCGCAGGTTGCTTAACGTGGGGGGCCTCGAGCACCTCAAGCGTCTATTGCGGCAGCGTTCTCCCAAGTGGCGGTTTGAATGAACGGTCGCCAACAACCGTCGCCACTCGTGTCAATCATCACTCCGACCTTCAATCGGGAACGATATCTGCGCGACGCCGTCCGATCAGTGCTCCTGCAGACATTCGATAACTGGGAGCTCTTGATTCTTGACGATGGCTCAACCGACGGCACGGCAGCGTTTCTCGATACTCTGACAGATAGGCGCATACGACGTTTTGCCGAGCCGCATTGTGGCAACGCCGCGCAGGCGCGAAACAAGGCGATCGCCAAAGCGTCCGGTTCGCTGGTGGCGTTCCTGGATTCTGACGACCTCTGGGAGCCGGAGAAACTGGAATATCAGCTCGCCGAATTCAATGCTCGCCCCGAGTGCCGGTGGGGATTCACGGGCTTCAAGTACGTCGATGACGACGGCCGGGAATCAGTGTTGTTGAGAGCCCCGTTCATGCCGGAGGTGCGTGGATGGGTCTTGGAGGAAGTCCTCAAACGGCGTGTGCCAATTCCCGCTACGGCAACCGTAGTTCAACATGACTTGCTTGTTCGTGTAGGGATGTTCGATGAGTCGCTGCGCGTCGGTGAGGACCTTGATCTCTGGATCAAACTAGCGGAGGTCAGCCCAGTAACTATGGTAGCGAAGCCGCTGGCGAAGATGCGGCGGCATGCGGGCAATCACCAAGTCGGCATCCTTGAGTTGCTGAGTTGTCATGACCGGATCTATGAGCGAGCCCTGACGCGCATTAAATCTGGGCGCTTGCGTTCCGTCTGTAGGAGCGGGCGCATTCGACAAGCTACGGAGATTGTTGGGACCGCGCGCAAAGCGGGTAGCTATCGAGAGGCTCGCCAAGCTCTCAGAAGATCCTTCCCGTACTCAGGCTGGCATCCGAGCTGGTATGTGGCTGCGGCTAAGACCTGCCTCTCTGAATTGACTTCGAGACGGCTGCTGCGAATCGATCGTTCCACCCGGAACGAGCTCTAGGGTCGCGCGGCGCTCACGCCCAACCGTACAGTCGTGCAAGCCCGTCCAACGTTTCCCAGTGAGCCAGCAACGAGGCTGGAGAGCGACGCGCCGCCGCGGCCGGGCACGGGATACTCGTAAAATCAGGCACGGCGTACACCGGAGCGCGAAGATCGGACCCGCTGAAGTCCAGCTCGGTCGCAAGGTTGTTGGCTGTCCCGTCCCGCACCGAGAGCGGCGCCAGATTCCAGCGCCATTCGATCAGCCGCAAAATCGAAGTGTGATCATACACCGTGTGCGACGTGTATCCTCGCCTGGCGAACGGCGAGATGAGCAGTGCGGGAGTTCGAAACCCGCGTAAGCCATCGCTGTTGCCCGCGGCACGATCGGCGTCCGGGATTGGCGCGGCGGAGGGGGCGACGTGATCGTAGAAACCGCCCCACTCATCGAAGTTGATGAACAGGATCGAGTGCTTCCACCCCGGACCGCCCGATACCGCGGCGTACACCCGATTGAGAAACGCCTCTCCCACGCGCAGATCGTTGTGAGGATGATCATCTCCGCCCGTGCCGGTGGTCTCGTCGAGAAATGACGGCTCGACGAAGCAGACAGCCGGAAGCGTGCCCGCGGCACAGTCGGCGTAGAACGCATCGATCGTTTCCGAGATCGGCCGGTATTTTGTCCCCCACAACGTCAGAAACGGCAAGTCGCTGTAGTAGTACCGGCCCGCTATTCCCGCGGTCTCGAGCCGGTCCCAGATCGTAGGCAGCGTGCTGATAAACGACAGGTTGCTGTATCGATCGGTCTGTGCGGCGTGCTGGTAGAAACGGTTCGGATACGTTGGCCCCATGAACGGGCAGAAGTACCGATCGAACGTCATCCACTGCGGCGCGGCCTGACCAAAAAATGGCAGATCCGCACCGCCGTAGTAACCGGTGGAGAACACGTCGTTCGCAAGCAGCCATCCGTCACACGCGCCGTTGTTGTACTCTACGCGACCGCCCGCGTACGAGTGGTCCGGATCGTGGTAGCTGCACCCCTGAAAATCGGGAGCCAACGCGTGGGTCTCGTGTGTCACGCCGTTCGCGTCGCGGTAACTCAGGCCCACCTGCCGTCCGTCCGCCCCCGGCAACCAGCCAAGCAAATGGTCGAACGACCGATTCTCCATCATCACGACGATTGCATGTTCGATTCCGGACAACGCGGGATCAGGCAGGATGGACGGGTCGGCATTCTCACTACAGCCCCAGCCGAGTGCGAGCGATCCCAGCGCGGCGGTGGAGTTGGCGAGGAACTGGCGTCGCGAAAGTCTCATCGCGCTGGAAAGGTGCAGCACCTGAGCGAAGATCAGAAGGCCTGTGCGAAAAGGCCGCAGCAAACGCTGCGGCCCCTTGTGCTCGCTTGCAATGCCGCGCGGATTACTGGCCGACCGTGAAGTCGATCCGTTTGAGAACCTTGCCTTCCTGGTCCCGCACTTCCACGTGCCAAGCTCCAGTCCAATCGGCAGGAACCGTTTTGCGACTCCAGGTCCGCCACGGCGATCCACCCACCTGCAGCGCCACATCGCCCACTTGCGTGTCACCATGGAACCAGACGTGGTGGATGGTCGTGCCGTTCGCACCACTCAGCTTGGTCCAGCACACCACCTGGCCCACATCGGCGGGGAACGTGGTGCCCGTGTCCTGCGGCACGCGATCGGTCACGGTTTTGGCCACCACGGCCTCTGAGACGGTCGCCGCGGATGCGGCGGCCGCGGGGGCGGGGGCGGGGGCGGCGGCTGGGGGAGCGGCGTTGCCCTGCGTCGAATCCTGGGCCGCGAGCGTGCGGCTCAGCAGTACGGCGATAACAACCGCGATCCGCTTCATGCCGAGACTCCTTCCGTGTGGGTTTCGTGGTTCGAGACAGTGCGACGTCGGCGTGCTTCGAGCGCCGCCCCCAATATGGCGGCCATCACGCCGCCCGCGGCAGTTCCTCCGAGCTGAAACCATATCTGGTACTCGTGCATCCGGCCGCGGCACTTGGCCGCGAGCACGGGACCGACGAGCGACGTGCACGACGGTTGGCTTGCCGCGAATATGTTACCGGCGGCGAAGCCGCCGATCAGCGGAATGAGGCACAGCGTGAGGTGTCGAAAGAAGATCTTCATCGTGGCAAACATCTCCCGCCGTTCCACCCAAGGTAATGACCGTGCTCACAGCTGCGCGGGTCAACCGGCGTCTGTTGGCCAACCCGCACCGCGCAGTAGCTTTGCGATCATGGCGACGAAAGCCGCTGATCCCGCTCGACGTCTGCAGGCGGCGCTGGCGAACCGCTATCGCATCGACCGCGAGCTGGGCGCGGGCGGTATGGCGAGCGTGTATCTGGCGGAGGACCTGAAGCACCACCGGACCGTCGCCGTGAAGGTGCTCCGCCCCGAGATCGCGAAAGCCGTCGGCCCGGAGCGCTTCGAGCGCGAGATCGCGATCGCCGCCCGTCTCAATCACCCGCACATCGTTCCCCTGTACGACTCCGGGGCCGCGGATGGATTCCTGTTCTACGTGATGCCGCACATCCAGGGTGAATCCTTGCGCGCACGGCTGGTGCGCGAGAAACAGCTGCCCGTGGACGACGCGCTCCGCATCGCGCGCCAGGTTGCCTCGGCACTGGGCTATGCGCACGCGCAGCGAGTCATTCACCGCGACATCAAGCCCGAGAACATTTTGCTCCACGAAGGCGAGGCGATGGTCGCGGACTTTGGCGTGGCGCTCGCGCTCAGTTCGCTCGGAGACGTGCGACTCACCGAGACCGGGCTCGCACTCGGCACACCAGCGTACATGAGCCCGGAGCAGGCGCTTTCCGAGCCTACGCTCGATGCCAGAAGCGACATCTACAGCCTCGGCTGCATGCTGTTTGAAATGCTCGTGGGTGAGCCGCCCTATACAGGCGTGACCGCGCAGGTGCTCATTGCCAAACGTCTCAATGACCCTGTCCCCTCCGTCCGCCGACTGCGACCGGCGGTACCCGCCAACATCGAGCGCGCGCTCAGCACGGCGCTCGCCAAGATGCCGGCCGATCGATTCCGGACGGCGGGCGAGTTCGCCGAGGCGCTGGCAAAGCCCGCCGCGGCTCCGCTCGAGGCGAGGACGCGCTCCGTGGCCGTGCTGCCGTTCATGAACTTGAGCGGCGTGGCCGACAACGAATACTTCGCCGATGGCATCACCGAGGACGTGATCGCGAACCTCTCCCGAGTGCGGGCGCTCAAGGTCATCTCCCGGCGGTCGGTCATGCAGTTCAAGGATCGGCAGCAGAGCCTGCGAGACATCGCCGCACAGCTCGACGTGGGCACGCTGGTCGATGGCAGCGTGCGGCGGGCCGGCGACCGGGTGCGCATCGTGGCGCAGCTCGTCGATCCCGCCACCGAGCGGCAGCTCTGGACCGAAACGTACGACCGCGAGCTGAACGACATATTTGCCATTCAAACCGACGTGGCGCTGCACATTGCCGCCGCGCTCAAGGCGGAGCTCTCGCAGGACGAGCAGACTCGCTTGCGCAAAGAACCGACGCGCGATCTCCAGGCCTACCAGCTCTATCTTCAGGGCCGCCGCTGGCACGTGACCTACACGCCCGCGGGCATGCAGCGCGGCATCGAATTTTACGGCCGCGCCACCGCCCGGGATCCGGAATACGTCATCGCTTTTGCCGCGCTGGCCGCAGCCTACGCAGAATTGTGTGAAATCGGTGGCATCGATCCGGACTCCGCGCGACGCGGCGCGAGTGCGGCGGTCGAGAAAGCGCTTTCGCTCGATCCCGAGTCGGGAGAAGCGCACTGTGCGGCCGGAGTTCTCAAGATGATGTGGGACTTCGATTGGGCCGGCGCCGAGCGGGAATTCCAGCGGGCCCTCGAACTCAGTCCGTCGAGCGCCGACATCTACGACCTCTACGGGCGGTTGTATTCCGGAATCGGCCGCTTCGACGAGGCATTGGCCCTTGAACGACGAGCCCAGGAGCTCGATCCGCTGGCGCATCGCCTCGACGTGTCGACCACACTGCTGCGCGCCGGCCGCTACGTCGAGGCCGCCGACGCCGCGATCGCGGCGCTCGAGCTCGACCCCGACCAGGATCGCGCGCGGGCGACGCTCGGCTGGGCATTGTTTCAGCAAGGGGAAAGAGATAAGGGAATCGCTGAAATCGAGCGCGCCGCCGTCATTTCACCGACCCACAGCCTGTGGCTCGCCCAGCTGGGCGAAGCCTATGCGCTCGCGGGCCGTCGCGAGAACGCACTCGATGTGCTGGCGCAACTGAAGGATCTCGCCACCCGCGAGTACGTGCCGTCGTATCACTTCGCGTACGTCTACGCGGGACTGGGCGACGCCGATCGGGCCATCGACCTGCTCGAGCAGGCGTATGCGCAACGCGCCGCGGCAATTTATGGCGTCAAGGCATCGTTTCTCTTCGCGCCGCTACGATCGCACCCGCGCTTCGTGGCGCTGCTGCGCAAAATGAACCTGGCGTAGGAGGATCAAGTGCGATTCACCCGACAGCTCGCGGTGTCGTTCGTCATTCCGGTGCTCATCGGCAACGCCCCGGTGCGGGCGGGCGATACGCAGGAGGACGTCACCAAAACGATCGCGACGTTCAAGAAGAAAGACCCTGGAATCGAAAAGTTCTTCCAGGATGCCGTAGGCTATGCCGTCTTTCCGACTGTGGGAAAGGGGGCGATCGGG
>Ga0335079_10006981_pt1 | contig 12877 bp, 12 predicted proteins | sample Lox_Sample_33_FD_206719 | JGI IMG/M metagenome (GOLD analysis project Ga0335079, IMG submission 206719) | Soil microbial communities from Loxahatchee National Wildlife Refuge, Florida, United States - Lox_Sample_3.3 | ecosystem: Environmental > Terrestrial > Soil > Wetlands | place: USA... | reverse complement strand
GGTCCTGGCACGCGTGTTCCCCACCGACCTGCGGGCGAGCGGCACCGGCTTCGCGATCGGGCTCGGGCGCGGCGGGGCGGTGATCGCGCCGATCATCGCCGGCTTCCTGTTCACCGCGGGCTATGCGCTCCCGGTGGTCGCCATCATCATGGGTGTCGGCCCGCTCGTGGCGGCGGTGTGCCTCGCGCTCCTGCGCATCGAGCCGCGAACGGCCGCCGGCTGAACGCGCCGCGCTACGACTTTCGGTCCCAGTCCGTCTTGCCGCCGTCCTGGCCGGCGACGGAGTAGAGGACCTGGGCATTGCGGGTCTTCTGGAAGTCCTCGAGCGACTGGCCGCGCATCGCCGCGTAGATGTGCAGGTTCGTCGTGCCGACGGTCGCGCCGAACTTCTCGAGCAGGAAGAAGATCACGCCGTAGCGAATCAGCGCGCGCCAGTCGCGGCGCCGAACGAGGTCGCGTTCCTCCTCCGTCAGGCTGGCTTCGGCGAACAGCGGCTCGGGGTCCGCGAGAAAGCGCCGCCGGAATTCCGGCTCGATCAGGCGATGGAGGAAATGGTTGAGGCGGTAGGCCTTCACGCTGCGGTCGAGCGTGTAGGGGTAGGTCCCGGCGAGCTTCTCGGCACCGGCCCACTGCCGGCCAATGCGCGCGCGGTAGGCCGGTAGCGTCTCGTCGGGCGGATCGTCGGAGTCGTTCTCGAAGATCAGCGTCGCGATCGGCGTCATCGACGGCAGGTAGTACGACTGGTGGATCTTGCGCACCTTCCTCGAGAGGGCCCCGCGCATGATCAGCCACATGATGACCTCGGCGCCCTCCCAGCCGCCGCGCTCGGCGTACTCGGCGATCGTGAGCTTCGTCAGCGACTCGGGGTCCTTCTCGAGGCGCTCGAGGAACTCCATGTCCCAGGGGGTGTTGTTGTAGCCGCAGCGTTCGCCGTGCACCTGATGCGAGAGCCCGCCGGTCCCGACGATGGCGACCTTGAGGTCCTCCGGGTAGCTCTCGATCGCCTTGCGCAGCGATCGGCCGAGCTTGAAGCAGCGGCGCGCGGAGGGAATCGGCAGCTCCAGGACGCCCACCTGCAGCGGCACGATCGCGCCCGGCCACACGGGCTCGTGCGGCCAGATGACGGACAGCGGCGAGAAACAGCCGTGATCGAGCCCCTTGCCCTGGAAGTACGAGAGGTCGAACTCGTCGGCGACCAGCCCGTTGGCAACGTGCTGTGCGAGCCGCGGGTGGCCGTCGATCGGCGGCAGCTTGCGCGCGCCGCCACCCTCGTCGGCGGGCCAGAAGCGGCTGCCGACCCCGAGGGCGAACTGCGAATAGTGATCGAGGAAGAACGAGGTGATGTGGTCGTTGTAGATCACGAACAGCACGTCGGGCGCCTTGTCGGCGAGCCAGCGCTGGACGGGGCGGTAGCCTTCGAAGATCGGCGCCCAGACCGGGTCCGCCTGCTTGCCGGTGTCGAGCGCGAACCCGATCGTGGGGGTGTGGGACGAGGCGATGCCACCGACTATCGTAGCCACGGCCGGACTCCGCGATGAATGCCGAACCCAGGCGTCGAGCTTAAGCGAGCGGCGCGCCGCGCGCGCGGCCGATCGCGCCGCGCCCGCCCGAGCGGATCAGCGCGCACTTCTGGACAGATACGCCGCCAGCGCGTCGAGCTCTGCGTCGCTGATCTCGGTCTTGCGAAAATGCGGCATCACCGAGATGCCGTGGCGAACGACCTGCTTGACCGTCGCCGCCTGCAGGTCGGTCCACTCGATGAGCGCGCCGGGCTTGGTGCCCTGGTACTTCGCCATCAGCGCATGGGTTCCGGGATGGTGGATGCCCGGGTCGTGGCAGGGCGCGCACCATTTCTCGTACACGACCCGCCCCGCCGGGCCCGATTCGGCGGCCGCTGCCGGCACGACGGCGCTCGCCGCGACGGCGACCGTGACGGCGACTGCTCGGATGCTCATTCGCACGCCTCTCATCGCTGCGTCCCCCGCAGGTGCTTGGGCCAGATCGCGTAGCGGCCCGCCGACAGGATCCCGTTGGGGTCGATCGCATCCTTGAGCGTCTCGTGCAAGCGGTGCAGGGCGTGATCGCCGAACGAGTAGACGTCCATGACCGGCTTCTGGAACACCGGGGCCGTGCGGTACTCGCCCCAGCCGTGCTCGCCGCCGATCTTGATCAGCTGCTTGAAGCCCTCGCGGTAGCGCCGGTTCGTCGCCGGATCCTCGGTCACGGGCGTCGCGAGGATGAAGACGAATGCGCGCTCCCAGAAGCACGCGGGCAGGCAGAAGGTCTGGAAGAGCGGCATCTCGAGCGCGCGCGCCGCCTCGCTGAACACGCGATTGGCCTCGATGATCGCCGCGCCGTTGCGCGGAATGATCGGCGAGAACCACATGTGGCCCTTGGAGGGCGTCGGGTTCCACGGCGTGCGCGCCCCGATCGAGAAGGCGCGCAGCGACGGCACGCCGAGCTCCGGCTCGTGGTAGTCGGACGCCTTCGCCGGGTCGATCGGGAGCTTGAGCTGGTCGACGATCCGAAAGCGCGCGCCCCTGATCTTGGAGAAGTGGCGCTGCGCCGCGCTCCACTGCGCCTCGACGACTTCCATCGGCCCGTAGAAGCTGAGCCACAGCTCCCAGTACGGGATGCGCTTGCGAATCCCGTAGGACTCGAGCTCCGCCGAGTAGCCGAGCTTGACGCCGCCGAGCAGAGCGCGATGCTCGTTGTCGAGTGCCGGCGGCCCGTTCTCCATGAAGAGCTGCACCTGCCCGATCGGCGGGTAGCCGAGCAGCGGCGAGGACAGATCCGGGAAGCCGGACGTGATCCGGCTGTTCTCGCAGTAGTTGAGCGTCTCGACGAGTGGCGAGAGGTCCTCGAAGCGCTCCGCCGCGACCGTGCAGCGCAGGTAGGCTTCCGGCTCCGGCATCAGCCAGAAGCCCATCTTGGTCACGATGCCGTAGTTCGACTGCGAGAAGATCCCGTCGAGCCACGGCCCGCAGCCCGTCTTGTACTGCTGCCAGGTGGTCGCGTTCGGTATCGCACCCATGCCGGTGCGCAGCAGCTCGCCGGAGGGCAGCACGATCTCCATGCCGCAGTGCGAGTCGAAGTGATTGCGGTACTTGGCCGCCGTGTAGCCACCGCCGCGGTCGAGCGCGTTGCCGACGACGCTGCCCCAGCCGGGATCCGGCGTGTCGATCCAGACCTTGAGCTTGCGTTCCTGGATGTAGCGGTAGAGGTCGAAGTAGCTGACGCCGGGCTCGACCAGCGCATAGGCATTGGGCTCGTTGACCTCGAGGATGCGGTTCATCCGCTTGAGGTCGAGCACGACGCTGCCGGAGTAGGGCGGCGCCGAGCCGCCGTAGCCGAGGTTCTTTCCGGTCGAGATCGTGTAGAGCGGGATGCGGTAGCGGTTCGCGATGCGAACGATCTCCTGCACCTGCGCGGTCGAATCGGGCGCCAGCGCACCCGACGCCTTCAGCTCCTCGGGCTCGTTCAGGAAGGGCGAGTAGGCGTCGCGGTAGAGGTCGAGGTCCGCGTCGCTCGTGAAGATCCAGTCGCGGCCGACGATGCGCTCGAATTCCCCCAGCGCCTTGGCGTAATCGGCCTGCGTGACTCCCGGCGGTACTCTCATCGAGGTGTTCCTTGCGTCCGAATGCTGTGTGCGCTTGCCGCCGCGCTCCGACGCCCGCTCAGCCGGGCGCAATCACCCAGGCGACCAGCGAGTGGGCGAGGCCGCCTCGCGGCGCGCGGCGCGTGACGACGCGCATCCACTGGTCCCACGCGAGCTGCTCGAGGCAGAGCAGCGACCGCTCGGTCGTCATGCCGACGACCGTGGCGTCGCCCGTGGCCCAGCGCGGCCGCAGCTCGTCGAGCCAAAGCGCCGTGACGTCCCCTTCGATCGCGTGAACCGGCCATCCGCGGCGTCGGGCGCCGGCCGCGAAGGCACGCGAGGCGTCGAAGCGCGCGTCGAACACGGCCGCGCCGGGCCGGGCAGTCCCCGGCCATCCGGACGCGGGGTCGCCGATCGCGGTCCGCGCGAGCGTCGCGAGTCCGACGCCGGCCGCCGCAGCGGTGCTGCCCCAGACAAAGTCGCGGCGATTCATGACGGCTCCCTGTCCCTGCAACGCGCGATCGATCATAGGCCGGGCGAGGGCGGCGCAGTCGACGCTGAAGGCAGGACGCATCGCCTCCGAGCGCATTCGCCGCGCGCGGCGCTCGCCCCGGCGGGGCCAGAAAATGCCCGCAGCACCTCGGGTTGCGGCGGCATATCAGCCGTGCCGGAGCCGGCGTACGATCGCTCTGGGCCGGGCGTTGCCCTTCGCCGTCGGTCGAGTTGCCGTGCCCGCCGGATCGAGCCCCTGCGGCGACGCTCAGGTCCGATACCCGGAGCCGAGGAGAGTCTGTTGCGCGCTGCGGTCTTTCACGGGAACCGGGATCTGCGACTCGAGAACGTTCCGGAGCCCGAGCCCGGGCCGGGCGACGTGAAGCTGCGCGTCCGCTACAACGGCATCTGCGGCAGCGACCTGCACGAGTACTACGACGGGCCGATCACGACCCGGACCACGCCGCATCCGCTGACCGGCGTGTGCAACCCGATCATCATGGGCCACGAGCTGTGCGGCGAGGTCGTGGCGCTCGGCGCCGGCGTCGCGGACCTCGCCGTCGGCGACCTGGTCGCGGTCGAGCCGCTCGAGACCTGCGGAAAGTGCCTCTACTGCGGGCTCGGCCAGTACAACCACTGCCCGCTGGTGGCATTTCACGGTTACAACCGCGCCGGCGGCGGCCTCGCGCAATTCACGGTCGTCAAACGCCGCATGGCACATCGCCTGCCGCCGCAGGTCAGCGCGCTGCAGGGCGCGCTGATCGAGCCACTCGGGATCGCCTGGCACACGGCGAATCGCTGCCTGGTCGAGGCGGGGCAGACGGTCGCGATTCACGGCGCCGGCCCGATCGGCATCGGCGTCTTCCTGACGCTGAAGCGCCGTGGCGTGCAGGCGATCATCGTCGACCCCTCGCCGGCGCGCCGGGCGGCGCTCGCCGGCCTCGGCGCCAAGGTGCTGCTCGATCCTTCGAACGGCGACGTCGTCGAGGCGATCCGCGACCTGACCGGCGGGCGCGGCGCGCACGCGTCGGTCGACGCGGCGGGCGTGCCGCAGTCGTTCCACGCGATGCTGCACGGGACGCGGGTCGACGGCACCGCCGTCGTCGTCGCGATTCACCACGAGCCGGTCGTGATCCCGCCGTTCGACCTGCTGATGCCCGAGGTCCGCCTCACCGGCGTCGCGATGTCGGTCAGTGCCTTCCCGAGCGTCATCGACGAGATGGCCCGCGGCAGCTACCCGACCGACGGCTGGGTCGAGACGATCCCTTTCGACGGCATCCTCGAGTCCGGCTTCGAGCGCCTGCGCCGCCAGCAGGGCATGAAGATCCTCGTCGACGTCGGGCACGCGTGAGGGCGCGAGGCCGTCACGCGCGCACGTGACCCGATGCGCGAAACGCACGCTGTTGCCACGAGAGTGAGCGAATGAAAAGCGACCAGCTGTTCAAGGTCGAAGGCTACGGGGTCATCGTGACCGGCGGTGCGAGCGGTCTCGGGCTCGGCTTCACGGAGGCGCTTGCCGAGAACGGCGCCAGCGTCACGATGCTCGACGTCGACGCGCAGCGGATCAAGGACGAGGTCGCGCGCCTGCGCGCGCTCGGATACGCGGTGCGCGGCGAGGTCGTCGACGTGCGTGACCATGCGGCGCTCGATCGCGCGGTCGACGGCGCGGTCGCGGCGCACGGGCGTCTCGACGTCGTGTTCGCCAACGCCGGCATCGACTCCGGGCCCGGCTTCATCGGCAATTGGGTCGGCACGGAGCGCCCGCGCAACCCGGATGGCGCCCTCGAGCGCTACAGCGACGAGCGCTGGAACCGGGTCATCGACGTCAACCTGACGGGCATCTTCGCGACGCTGCGCAGTGCAGCGCGCTTCATGCGCCCGCAGCGCTCCGGCCGGATGATCGTCACGAGCTCCGTGGCGTCGTACCAGTGCGAGCCGGCGATCGGGTCGGCGTACATGGCGGCGAAGGCCGGCGTCACCCACCTGATGCGCTGCGTCGCGCAGGAGCTCGCGGCCTACAACATCACGGTGAATGCGATTGCGCCGGGCTTCTTCGTGACCAACATCGGCGGTGGGCACGCCAAGAACCCGGCGGTGCAGAGCGCCGTCGCGAAGGTCATTCCGATGCACCGCGTCGGGTTCCCGGAGGACATGAAGGGGCTTGCGCTCTTTCTCGCCTCGCCGGCCTCGGCGTACCTGACCGGTCAGCAGATCTCGATCGACGGCGGCTGGACGCTCGGCGTCGCCGATTGATCGCGGACGCCGCGGCGCCGCCTCACATCTCGCGTGACAGGGCGATGATGAGCTCGCGCAGCCACGCGTGGGCGGGATCCGGCTCGTGGCGCTTGTGCCAGAGCAGCAGTTCGTGCTGCTCGGGCGTCGGAAACGGCAGCGGGAACGTCTTGATCGCGGCGCCGGCGGCCGCCATGCGCGCGACCCGTTCCGGGAGCGTCGCGACGTAGGACGTTCCGGCGAGCACGAATGGCAGGTGCAGCAGGCTCGGCACCGTCAGGTGCACCGTGAGGTCGATGTCGAACAGCCGGCGGACCAGCTCCTCCGCCGAGGCCGTGTAACCGCTCGGCCGGCCGAACACGTGGGGCAGGGCGCGGTACTGCTCGGCCGACAGCGAGTCGCCGACGGTCGGGTGATCGCGGTCGACGGCGCAGATCCAGCGCACCGGCCTGAGGCGCACCATCCGCAGGCTCTCCGGGTACTCGCGCACCTCGTAGAGCTTCAGGTGATCGAGGCACAGGCAGAGGTCGGCCTCGCCGTACTCGAGGCGCGACAAGGCGGTCTGCGAAATCAGCTCGATCCGGCAGCGGATTCCGGGGGCCTCGGCCGCCATGCGGCGCAAGATCGCCGGCAGGAAGCCCGGCACGGCCTCCTCGGACACGATCACCGTGAACTCGCGCTGTGCCGTGCCGGGCGTGAACGTCGGTTGCGTGCCGAGCGTCGCCTGGATGCTGAGCAGCGCCTCGCGCACCGGCTCCATCAGCGACAGGCCACGCGGCGTGAGCTCCATCTCGCGCCCGACGCGCACCAGCAGCGGGTCGTCGAAGTACTCGCGCAGCTTGTGCAGCGCCGCGCTCATCGCCGGCTGCGACAGGTGCACGCGCTCGGCCGCACGCGTCACGTTCTTCTCGCGCAGCAGCACGTCGAGCGCAATCAGCAGGTTAAGGTCGAAATGGTTGAACTGCATGGCCGGCACGCGGCAAGGGCGCCAACCACGCATGCTAGCAGAGCGACCTCCCGCGAGCGGGCGCGCCGGGGAGCTTCGGTACGGACGCGTGGCCGACCCCCGGCCGGGCCGGCGGGGCCCGTCGCCAGCGCCGACCGCGCTACAGGCTGCGGGCGTTCATCTCCCGCGCGATGTACTCGGCCTGGCGCAGCGCGAGCGCCACGATCGTCAGCGTCGGGTTCGCCGAGCCCGGCGTCGTCAGCGCGCTGCCATCCGACACGAACAGGTTCGGCACGTCGTGGGCGCGGCCGTGCGCATCGACGACGCCGTCGCGCGGGTTGCGGCTCATGCGCGCCGTCCCCATGTTGTGCGTCGCCGGCGTCTGGCGCGAGGTCGCGGTCCGGATCGCGCCGACCGCCTCCCAGATCGCCTTGCCCTGGCGCTGCGCATGGGCGCGCATCGCGGTGTCGTTGTCGTGCTCGTCGACGTGCAGGTGGGCAACCGGCAGCCCGAAGCCGTCCTTGACCGCGGGATCGAGCGTGACCCGGTTCGATGCACGCGACAGGTCCTCGCCGTTGATCAGCATCCCCGCCATGCGGTCGTAGTGATCCATCAGGAAGCCGAGCTCGCGGCCCCACAGGGTGTTCGGGAATCCCGCGAGCGGCAGGCTCGGCAGGTCGAGCGCGGCGAGCTCGAGGTGGTAACCGCCGGCGAAGCCGCGCTGCGGGTCGTGCTTGGTCTCGTCCTCGACGATGCCGGCAAGCGTCGTGCCGCGCCAGAAATGGATCGGCTTGTCGAACACGCCCCAGATGAAGCCCGCGGTATGGCGCGCGTAGTGGCGCCCCACCTGGTCGTTCGAGTTCGCAAGCCCGTGCGGGAAGCGCGCCGACTCTGAGAGCAGCAGCAGCCGCGCGGTCTCGACGCTGTTGCAGGCGACGCAGACGAGGCGCGCCTTCTGACGCTGCTCCTGGCCGGCTGCGTCCCGGTAGACGACCGCATTGACGCGGCCGTCGTCGCCGTGCTCGATGCGCGTCGCGCGGCACTCGAGGCGCAGGTCGAGATTCCCCGTCGCCTCGGCGCGCGGGATCTCCGTGTACAGCGTGCTCCACTTGGCGCCGGTCTTGCAGCCCTGCACGCAGAAGCCCTGCTGGATGCAGAAGCCGCGCCCGTCGGCCGGCTGCGTGTTGACGGCCAGGTGGCCCGTGTGCACGCGGCGGTAACCGACCCGGCGGGCGCCGTGATAAAGCACCTTGAAGTGGTTCGAGGCCGGCAGGCCGGGATTGCCGTGCCGGCGCGTCACGACGAGGCGGCGCTCGGCGAGCGCGTAGTACTTCTCGAGCTCGGCGTACTCGATCGGCCAGTCGATCAGCGAGGTGCCCGCCACGTCGCCGTAGGTCGTGCGCGCGCGCACTTCCCACGGCTGGATCCGAGGCGTCGCCCCCGTCCAGTGCACCGTCGTGCCGCCGAGCGTCTTGCAGGTCCAGGAAGGCAGTCCCGGGTAATCCTCGCGCACCGTCCAGTTCCCCGAGGTCGTGCGCGGCTCGAGCCAGGTGAGCTGCACGAAGGCCTCGCCGGGATTCTGCGAGAACGTGCCGTACGACTGGCGCGCGCCCGCCTCGATGAGCACGACCTTGATGCCGCGTCGCGTCAGCTCATGTGCGAGCGTGCCGCCGCCGGCTCCCGATCCGATGATGACGACCGCATTCGAGTCGTCGTGCGCAATCTGCGCCATGTGAACCCCCGCCCGTGTCTACCGTCGTCCCAGTGCGCGCGTCACTTCTGCGTCTGGCCGACGACCGGCCCGCTGTCCTCGAGCGGCACGTCCGGCAGCCAGTCGAGATCGTTGAAGCCGCGCGTCAGGTAGCCACCCTTGGAGAACGCCTCGCCCTCGTAGCCGAAGTGCGCGTACGCGATCGCCGAGGCATACAGCGTCGCGAGCGTCTTGGCGCGCACGAACTGGAAGAACTCCGAATGCTCGATCGCCTTGAGCGCCTGCACGCGTGCGGCCTCGGCCTGGGACGCGAAGCCATCGCCGAGCGCGGCAAGGCCGGCGGCCACGGGCGCGCGGGCGTGCGCGTCCGCGGCGATCGCGGAGTCGATCGCCTTGACGACGAGCGCGTAGGCGGCGTCCTCGAGCCGGTCGTGCGGGGCGATCGTCCGGGTCATGCTCAGCAGCCGCGCGCCCTCGGCGGTCGAGAGCGTCTGCAGCTCGACCGACCAGGCGCGTGCCGGTGCGATCAGGGCGAGCGGTCCGCCGGCCGCGATGAGCCCGGTCAGCACGCCGCTCGCCGCGAGGAAGTCGCGTCGCGGGATGGAGCCGCTGGTACTCACGGGAACTCCTTGACGATGCCGTGCGCTCGGCGACCGCGGCAGCATAGCCACGGCGACTGCCGCGTGTCGATGGCCGCGGCGGCGGCGCCGCGATCAACGAGTGATTGCCTTGTGAGTCGAGTTTGCGCGCGCTCGAGACATGAAACTCGACGGCTGATCGTTCACAATGCCCCGCATCCGCCCGAGGGGGATCGCGCACCGTATGGTCGACAGCAACACCCCGAATACCCGCTACTCCGTGCTGGTCGTCGGCCTCCTGAGCCTGAATTTCGGCATCCTGTTCTTCGATCGCAACGCGCTCAGCTTCCTGATGCCGTTCGTCAAGCCCGACCTGGGGCTCTCGAACACGCAGGTGGGACTCACGGCCTCGGCGCTGTCGCTCGCCTGGGCGCTCGCGGCGCTGTTCATCGGCATGGCCGCCGATCGCGGCGGCAGCCGCAAGGCCTACCTGCTCGGCGCCACGATCGCGTTCTCGGCCTGCTCGTTCCTGACCGGGATCGCGACGTCGTTCGCGATGCTGGTCGGCGCCCGGCTGCTGATGGGCTTCGCCGAGGGCGGGGTCGCACCGATCTCGCAGTCGATCACGGCGCTCTCGGTGCCGCCGGCACGGCGCGGGCTCGCGATGGGCGTCATGCAGAACCTCGGCTCCAACCTGCTCGGCTCGTTCGCGGCGCCGGTCGCGCTCGTCGCGATCGCCGTGAACTGGGGATGGCAGAAGGCGTTCTTCCTGGCCGGCGTGCCGGGACTGATCTCGGCGTTGCTGCTGTGGTACTTCGTGCGCGAGCCGGGCGAGATGGGCCACGGGACGAAGATCGCCGAGCCCCTGAAGAGCCGCCTGCGGGAGATCCTGCGGCACCGGAACATGACGCTGTGCGCGGTGATCTCGGTGCTGCTCGTGTCCTACCTCGTGATCTGCTGGACGTTCGCGCCGTTGTTTCTGACCGAGGTCCGGCGCTTCCCGCCCGAGACGATGAAGTGGCTGATGAGCGCGCTCGGCATTTCCGCCGCGGTCGGCAGCTTCGTCGTGAGCGGCCTTTCGGACCGCATCGGCCGCCGGCCGGTCATGATCGTGATCTCGTTCCTCGGCGTGATACTGCCGCTCGGCGCGCTCTACTACACGGGCTCGCCGTGGGTGCTGGCCGCGATCTTCTTCTTCGGCTGGGCGCTGACGGGCCTGTTCCCGCTCTTCATGGGGACGATCCCGTCGGAAACGGTGAGCCTGCGCCACATGACGACCGCGATGGCGCTGGTGATGGGCGTCGGCGAAGTGTTCGGAGGCGTGCTGGCCCCGACGCTGGCGGGGTGGGCGGCCGACCGCACCGGCCTCAACGCGCCCATGTGGATCATGATGGGACTGTGCGTGGCCGCGGGGCTCCTCGCGCTCGGGCTCGCCGAGACGGCGCCGGCGCGCCGCGCGCTCGCGGGCGAAGCGGCTGCCTGAGCGGCGCCGGCCGGCGCCGGAGCGTCCCCCGCGCACCGCGGCACGGGCGCGCTGCCGCCGGCGCGTCGTTGCTCAGTGGCGGATCGTTGACAGCGCGCCGCCGTCGACCGCCCATGCGGCGCCGTTGACGAACGCCGCAGCGTCCGAGAGCAGGAAGGTGACGACTTCGCCGACCTCGGCGGGCTTGCCGATCCGGTCCTGCGTCGCGACCTTGCCGAGCACGCGCTTGCCCGCGTCGACGTCGCCCTTGAACATCATCTTCAGCATCGCCTCGAGCAGCGGCGTGTCGATGACCCCGGGCATCACCGCGTTCACGCGCACGCCACGGGCACCGACCTCGCTCGCCGCGGTGCGCGTGAGCCCGATGACGCCGTGCTTCGACGCATTGTAGGCACAGGCGCCCGCGAGGCCGCGTTCGCTGGCGATCGAGCCGGTGTTGACGATCGCGCCGTGGCCCTGGCGCAGCATGACGGGCAGCACGTGGCGCAGGCCGAGGAAGATCCCCCTGAGGTTCACCGCGATGATCCGGTCGAACTCGGCCTCGTCGTACTCCTCGGTCGGGCCGAGCTTGCCCTCGATGCCGGCGTTGTTGAAGAACGCATCGATGCGCCCGTACGCCGACAGGGTCCGCGCGACGTAGGCGGCGACATCGGCGGCCTTGCTGACGTCGGCGACGTGCGTCGCGACGCGCACGCCGAGCGCCGCGACCGTGTCACGGCGGGCCGCGAGTGCCTCGCCGTTGATGTCGACGAGCATCAGGTCGGCGCCCGCGGCCGCGAGCGTCAGCGCGGTCGCGTGCCCGATGCTGCCCGCACCGCCGGTGATCACCGCGATCTTGCCCTGCATCGACACGCTCATGGCCGATCTCCCGAAGTTGTCTTGGAGCTGCGAAACGGCATCGTCAGCAGGAAGAGGACGCCCCGCCAGCCCAGCAGGCGCATCGCCTCGCGGACGTTCGCCGGCGTCAGCGTCACGGTCAGCGGCATCGTGCCGAACACCTTTGCCTTGATCACCAGCTGGTTGCCGCCGCGCTCGATGCGGCTGACGCTGATCAGCTCGCGCATGTCGGTGCCGTAGAGCTTCATGCCGGCCGTTCCAGTCGATCGAAGTCGATGGCGAGGTCGTCGCACATGACCTGCGCGGTCGCGCGGCCGGCGCCGAACACGCCGCCGCCGGGATACTGGAAGGGTCCCACCAGGTACAACCGCTCGACGCCCGGCACGCGGTACTGACCAAGCTCGGGGGTCGGGCGGTGCGCGCCGCTCTGGTAGCTGGTCGTGGCAATGCCATGCAGGTCGCCGCGCCGGAAGCTCGGCGAGGTGCGCTCCATGTCGACCGGGCTGTCGCAGTGGTACCTGAGGAGGACATCGTCGAGGTTCGCGACGAAGACGCGGAAGCGGTCGAGCATGCTCCTTGCGTAGCTGTCCTTGGCCTCGTCCCAGGAGCGACCGTCGGGACGCTCGTACGGCACGTAGTCCCAGATGTGCGCGATGCCCTTGCCGGGCGGCGTGCGGCTCGCGTCGAACATCGAGAGCGATCCGAGCCCAAGCAGGTGCGAGCGCACGAAGCCGCCGTAGCGCAGGTCATCGAAGCACTCGCGCAGCTCGCGGTACGACGATGGCATCAGCTCGATCATCACCGACTGCACCGGGTCCGGCGTACGGAAGCGCAGCGGGCCGTTGAGCGCCGCATGGATCGTGATGCAGCCGGCTTCGGTGATCTGGGTGGCCTCCGCGGCCCGGCGCACGTCGGCGTCGAGGCCGGGCACCATGGTCCCGAGCTGGTGCGGATGGATGGCGCCGATGACGGCTTCCTTCGCGACGTGGCGCTCCCCGTT
>Ga0335079_10006980_pt1 | contig 12878 bp, 10 predicted proteins | sample Lox_Sample_33_FD_206719 | JGI IMG/M metagenome (GOLD analysis project Ga0335079, IMG submission 206719) | Soil microbial communities from Loxahatchee National Wildlife Refuge, Florida, United States - Lox_Sample_3.3 | ecosystem: Environmental > Terrestrial > Soil > Wetlands | place: USA... | reverse complement strand
ACGATGTGCCAGTCTTCGCGATTGGTGCGGTCCCAAAACTCGACCGCGTCGCTGCCATCGAAATCCGGTTTCTCGAGCTCGGCCGGGTGAAAATACCACTCGCACACGATCTCGGTGCGGTCCACGCCCTTCGGCCAGAGCGTGTGAATCAACATGTAATCGGGGTGCAGCGCGAGCAGCAGGTTCGGATAGATGGCGTAGTACTGCACTTGCCTGCGTTGAGTTTCATTCAGCCCCGGCAAATACGCCCGGCGCAGCCGGCCGTCCGTGCTCATGGTCGCGGCACCGCCCGAAAATCCCATCGCGCCTCCAATGTAGTTCGCGCGCGGCGCCTCGTTGTCCGCGCCGAGATAATCGGTGAGGCGGTTGAGACCCGGGTGCACGAACGGGCAGTGGAGGCACTCATTATAATTCAGCACCACCAGCTTCCAATTCGCTTTCACGTCATAAACGATGCGGCGATGAAGACGGAGCTCTTCCATTCGCCACGGGGCGAATTTTTGGGGAAGCTCGTCCAGCTGCCGCTCAAGCGGTTTGGGTCTGGCCCCGAGGTGCAGAAAGATGTGCCCGTCCCAGAGACTCGTGTGGATGGCGTGCAGCGGATAATCCTTCCGGGCAAACGCCACGCCTTCCATGTGCGGCGCCCCGAGGAGGCGGCCGTCGAGCGCATAGCTCCATCCATGATACGGGCATAGGATGCGTCCGCCAAAAGTGCCTTCCAGCTGCGAGCACAGACGGGTGCCGCGATGCCGGCAAACGTTATAGAACGCGTGGATTGCGCCGTTTTCGGCGCGCGTGAGGATGAGGCTTTCGCCCGCCACTTCGCGGACCAGATAGTCGCCGGCATTGGGAATGGCGTCGGCCCGGCCCCCGCAAAACCAGCGCCCGCCAAAAAACCGATCGATCTCATCCCGGAACAGGGAAGCATCCGTGTAATACCGGGCGGGAAGCGTCTTCGTATTTCTCTTCACAGGGAACATCGTACGTCAGCGCGGTTGGCGGATGCGCCGTGATTCAATCCGCTCAATTCCGCCCAGGGCCTTCAAGCAGGTCCGAAGAATGGCGCGCGCCGCCTCGTAGCGCTCCGCGCCGGCTGCTGTGCGAAGCCGCTTGTCAATTTTTTGTCGTGTTTTTCGGCCGAGTAGCACAACCCGCCAGCCGCGCGCCGAGAGGCGTACGCGCTTCGCGCGCTTATCCTCGGCCGCGGAGAGTTCCACAGCCCCCAGCGCCACCAGTTCAGCGACCGCCTTCGACGCAGCTTGCTGCGTCACCTGCATCCGCTCGGCCAGTTCGGTGATGGTCCGCTCCGATTCGATGAGGTGCTGAATCAGAAACCCGTGGCTCTCGCGGACATCGGCGAAACCCGCCGCCCCGGCCTTCTCCATCACAAGTTCATTGACCCGGAGTCCCACGAATAGCGCCAGATATGCGAGATCGAGCTGCTCCAGCACTTTCCCGCTTGATTGCACAACCATGGTTGTGTATTATACCAGCGAGGAGGGGAGAATCATGCCCGAGACGAACGGAGAGCGGGTGAGGCGCTATCTGGAGGCGGTGGCTTCCCTGAAGGCGGCCGAAGAGGTGGCTGCGTTTTACGCACCGGACATGGTGCTTCATGAGCTGCCCAACCGGATCGCCCCGCGCGGCCGCGTCCGAAGGGCACAGGAAATGCGCGCGGCATACGCCAAAGGCCAGCAGTTGCTCCGGTCGCAGCGGTTCGATGTACAGCGCCTCGTCGAATCCGGCGACGAAGTCGCGGCCGAAGTAGAGTGGACCGGCACGCTCGCGGTGCCCTTTGAGAATCTGCCCGCGGGCGCCGAGATGAAGGCCTACGTGGGCATGTTCCTCACGTTTCGCGATGGCAAGATCGTTTCGCAGCGCCAGTACGATTGCTACCCGCCGTTCGGTGAAATATTCGTGCCATAATCGTCCAGCGAGGTGAACATGCCGCAGAATTTGGAGACGGTTCGAGGATTTTACGAAGCGATGGGCCGCGGGGACATTGCATTCGTGCTCGGCTTTTTCGATCCGCAGATCGAATGGAGCGAGGCTGAGAACTTTATCTACTCGGAAGGCCACCCGTTCATCGGGCCGCAAGCGGTCTTGAGCGGCGTGTTCGGACGGTTCGCGGCCGAGTGGGACCGGTTTGCCGCAACTCCGGAACAAATTCTGGATGCCGGCGATGCGGTGGTCAGCCTCGGCCGCTACACCGGCACCTACAAGGCGACCGGCGCCGACGTGAACGCGCAGTTCGTCCACGTCTTCACACTGCGGGACGGCAAATTGGTCAAGTTTCAGCAGTACACCGACACGGCGCAATTCCGCGATGCGGTGAATCGCGGCGCGTCGGCCGGCGCTTAGAAGGACGTTTTTCGTATATCGCCGTCTACACCGGTGTTATGCGTTTCGCCGCGCGTTCCCTCCTTCGCCGGCCCATATTCGCGGTGGCCGCCATTGTCACCATCGCGCTCGGAATCGGCGCCAACATCGCGGTCTTCAGCGTAATCTATGGCGTCCTGCTGCAGCCTCTCCCGTTTCGCGATCCTGGCCGACTGGTCCAGATCTGGGAAACCCACCCGGCCTTTCCTGAGCTTCAAGTCACCGTGCCCGATTTTCGCGACTGGCAGGGGCAGTCCCGGAGCTTCGAGCAGATCGGCGCCCACACCCTTGCCGCCATGGATCAGATGACGCTTCTCGGTGTCGGCGAACCCGAGCCCGTCCATGGCACGAACGCCACCTATGACCTGTTCTCCACCATGGGAATTCAGCCGATAGTTGGCCGTGCATTCACGGCGGATGAGGATCGCCGCCGCGCGCGCGTCACGCTGATCAGCGAAAAACTCTGGCGGCGTAAATTTAGAGCCGACCCCGGCATCGTCGGCCGGCAGATTCGGCTCGAGCCGTTTTCGTTCACCGTCATCGGGGTGGTCTCCACGCAGCAATCCTTTCCGCAATGGGCGGATCTGTGGATCCCGTTTTCGCTTCTTGAGGATCAACTGCAAACGCGGCGCAAGTATCATCCGCTTGAAGTGATCGCGCGCCTCAAACCCGGTATCAGCGCGGCCCGGGCGCAGCGGGAGATGCAAACCATCGCGCAGCGCCTCGCGCAGAAATATCCGGACACCAATGGCAGCGAGAGCGCGCAGGTGATTCCGCTTGCCACCCAGGTGACCGGCGACGTGCGCCCCTCCCTGCTGCTGGTTTGGGCGGCCGTCGGACTGGTGTTTCTCATCGCGTGCGCCAACGTGGCGCACTTGCTGCTCGCCCGGATCATTGAGAGACAGGACGAATTGGCCATTCGTGCGGCGCTGGGCGCGAGTGCCTGGCACTTGATCACGCACGTTCTCAGCGAGACCCTTCTGCTGGCGGGCTTAGGCGGAGCCGCCGGACTGGCAATCTGTTTCTGGACAAGCCGGCTTCTGCGCACGCTCGCCCAAGATCAGATACCGCGCATGGAATCGACCGGCTTCCCGGCGCCGGTGTTGCTGTTCGCCCTGGCGATCTCGCTAGTCTGCGCTCTGCTATTCGGCCTCCCCGCGTGTGTTCGCATCTTTCGCGACCGCCGGGCGGCCGGGCGATCGGTGATCCGTTCGAGATCGCGTTTCGTACGTGCGTTGATGGCGGGCGAAGTAGCCGTCGCGTTCGTCGCGCTGGTGGCGGCGTCGCTGCTGTTGCGCAGTTTCGCCGGGCTGCTTGGCGAAAACCCCGGCTTCGACGCCCGCGGGGTCGTAACGGTCGATATCTCTCTTCCGTCTGCCCCCGATAAAGCGGCGCCGATCTTTCGCACGCAAATTCTGCCTGCTCTCCGGGCGCTGCCCGGTGTCGAACAAGTTGCGGCCGCGAATACCGCACCCATGAGTCTACTGTCGACCGAGCACAGCCGGTGGGCCACTCGCTTCGGGATCGAAGGACGCACCTTCCCCTCAGGACAATTTCCGGTCGCGCAGATTCGATACGTCTCACCCGAATACTTCGGCGTACTGGCGATTCCGCTGAAGCGCGGCCGGTGGCTCAATGCTTCCGACGAAGGTAAGCCGCGATGTGTCATTAATGAGACCCTCGCCCACACCTTTTTCCCGGGACAGGACCCCTTCGGCCGGCATCTCATTCTGGGCGTCATGGACGCAAGCCAGGGCGCGATCGAAATTGCGGGCGTCGTTGGGGACGTGCGGGAGTTTGGCCCCGACGAAGAACCTACAGCGGCGTTTTACATCGCCAGCGACGGCCCTGGCACGGTGCTTCTCAAAAGCATGCGCGATGCCGGCCAGCTCGATCGCGAGATCCGCCAGGCGGTCCACGCAATTAACGGTGATGCCGTCGTGCGCCCGGCGCACAGCCTGCGGCAGAACCTCGACGACTCACTGGCGCGCCGCCGGTTTGCTCTCACGTTGATGGCCGTCTTCGCGGGACTCGCCGCTCTCCTGACCGTCGCAGGTTTATACGGGCTGCTGGCCTATTCGGTGACCGGCCGGCTGCGCGAATTCGGTCTGCGGGCCGCGGTCGGCGCCATACCGCGTGAACTGGCGTCGATGATTCTGCGCGAAGCCCTCCTGCTTACGATACCGGGCGTCGCCGCCGGCCTGGTTCTCTCGCTGTCGTTGGCGCGGGTGATGAAAAGTTTAATCTACGCGCTCTCGCCAGCCGATCCCTTATCGCTCGCTGCCGCCGGCATCCTGCTGATCGTCCTCGCTTCGCTTTCCGCCTGGTTGCCGGCCCGTCGCGCCGCCGGCGTCGATCCTGCCACTGCATTGCGCGCGGAGTAGCTACTTCTTCGTCCACTCGTCTTTGACGTGGCCTTCATTGATCTCTTTGTTATTTTCGTCGCAGGAGTATTCCATGATCTCCTGGCCGGGCTTCATGAGCACGAAGGTCCGCGTGTTCTTCCAGGGCTTGGTGTACATCTTCGGATCGTCGATGGTGACTTCATACTTCAGGTGCTGGAAATCGGGCCGGCCGATCCGTTCAATCACATGCAAGGCGTCGCTGGTGAGCCGTTCCGGCTCGGTGTCGAGCCAGGTCCGGCCGTTGGAGCCGACGGTATCGATCACGAGCGTGTCGCCGTCCCATTTGCCCACCGAGTTGCCCATCCAGGTGGCATCGAGATCCTTGGGATGGCCACGGCCGTCCGTCGGCACCACATGAAACATATTGTTCTGCTCGAACAGAATTGCCAGCCGGCTCGTGTTCTGGACGAATTCGAGCGGATACGGCGTACCCCACGACCGCACGTAACCCCACGGCAGGCAGTGGACTCCGTAATCGAATTTCGACTTGGCGTTTTCCGACCGCCCGTATGGTGTGAGCAGCGAATCGAGATCCTTGAACCCGATACTGCTGCAGCCGGGAGTGCCGCCGACACAGCGACCGCTGACATCCTTACTCATATCGCCCACGCGCGGATGATCCCACACGCCGCTCAGGTCGGGCTTGCCGTTGGACAGCTTAGGGACAGGCTGGCAGATCGCGGCGGTCACTGCCAGGGCGCCGAGTGCAACCACGGGGAAAATTCTCATGGGAAATCCTCCTCTGTGACTCAAGATCATATCGCGTCCTCGACACTCATGCGCGCTGTCAGGCACGGTCAAGGGACGGCATTCCGGAACTGTCGTTCCGGAATTTGGGAAGGATTAGTTGAAACCAAAGGAATTGTGCGCAGTAAGTGGGAACGATCGTTCCCAAAACGGGTGCGCCGCGAAGCGATTCCCATGCTGGTGGGATATCCATGGTTCTTCATGCCGATTCCATTATGGCGCAGGGGTTGCTCAGGACCGAGGTGTTTCGAGGTGCGGGAACGGGCGCAAGCGTTTCGAGATCAATGTGTTCGGAGAAATTCAGAAGATGCGTGACTGGGTTTAAGAGGGGTTGCCGAGAACGGCCCGGTCGATCGCTTCAAAGAGTTCCTCAGGCCGAACGGGCTTACTGATGTAGCTATCCATGCCGGCGGAGAGACAGCGCTCGCGGTCGCCCTTCATGGCATGAGCGGTCATGGCGATGACAGGAACATGGGTCGCTGTCACTGTTTCGATTTCACGGATGCCGGCGGTGGCGTCGAACCCGTCCATTTCGGGCATTTGGACGTCCATGAGAACGGCATCAAAATGCCTCTGACGGAACTTCTCGAGGGCTTCTTTCCCATTTCCGGCAAGCTCCACCTCAAAACCGTGCCGTCTGAGCAGATTGGCGGCAATCGTCTGGTTAATGGGGTTGTCCTCGACGACGAGGATCAAACCGGACCGAAGGGAGCGAGCAGGGCGGCTTTCGCGCTCGCGGAGGCCGGACTCCGCGGTGGCGTTCGGGGCGGCGGCCGGGCCCAAGCGGACCACGCAATGGAAGGTGCTGCCTTGCCCAACAACGCTGTCGACGCTCAGCCTCCCATCCATCATTTCCGCCAGATTTCGAGCGATTGTGAGGCCCAAGCCGGTGCCGCCATAACGGCGTGTGGTGGAAGTATCCGCCTGAGCAAAGGCGTTGAAGATGGATTCCAACCTCTGCGGCGCGATGCCGATTCCAGTGTCAGCGACGGTCAAGTGCAGCCAGACACCTTCGAGATCGGCCGGCTCGGGCTCGATGCGAACGGCGACCCGACCGTTCGCTGTGAATTTGAGGGCATTGCCCACAAGATTGAGTAAAATCTGGCGCAACCGGCCGGGATCACCGACCACGTAGCGGGGGATCTCAGGAGCGACAAAGTAATCCAGCCGGAGCCCCTTGCTGGTGGCGGTGATGGCGAGCGCCCGGACGGCAGGATCGAACGCCTCGCGGAGATCGAAGGTGATGGATTCAAAATCGAGCTTACCGGCTTCGATTTTGGAGAAATCGAGGATGTCATTGATGACGGTCATCAAGGACTCGGCCGAGGACTTGACCATTGAGAGATAGTCTCTTTGTTCGGCAGTGAGCTCGGTACCGAGCGTAAGATCCACCATGCCGAGGATACCGTTCATGGGCGTGCGAATCTCGTGGCTCATGTTGGCGAGGAACTCGCCCTTGGCGTGATTGGCGGCTTCGGCAGCTTCTTTCGCCTTACGCAGCTCGCGTTCGAAGCGGCGACGCTGGGTGATATCGCGGTCGATTCCGCGGTATCCGAGGAAGTCGCCGTGCTCGCCGAGAATGGCCAAGCCGCTGGTTTCCAGGATCACCGGCTGGCCGTCTTTATGGAGGTTGGTGTTTTCCAAATCGCGGATCGGCTCGTGATTGAGCGTGGCGGCCGCGAAGGCGGCGCCGACGCGCTCGGCTTCATCCGGCTCCATCAGATCGAAGGGCGTCCGGCCGAGGATCTCCTCGGGTTCGTATCCCAGCAGAACCTTGCTTTTGGGGCTGCAATAGGTATAGCGACCTTGAGCATCGACTTCCCAAACCCAATCGCGCGTGCATTCGATTAAGGATCGGAAGCGCTCTTCGCTTTCACGCAGCATCTGCTCGGCTTGCTTGCGCGGGGTGATATCGGAGAAGAGGCCGTCCGCGTAGCGGACGCCATTCGCCTCATAGGTGGCGGTGGAGCGATCGTGCAGCCAGATCCACTGGCCGTCGTGGCGCTGAATGCGGTATTCGATGTTAAAAGAGCGGTTCTGCTCAAAGAGCGCGGCAAAGGCTGCACGCACCTGGGACTGGTCGGCGGGATGGATGCGCGCCAGCCACAATTCGTCGCTCCTCGTATAAATTTCTGCGGGCGTATAGCCGAAAAAGTCCGTCACATTGGGGCTGATGTAGGTGGTGTGGCCGCGAGCGTCGGCGGTCCAGGTCACGTCCGGGAGATTGGCGACGAGCCGGCGATAATTCTCTTCGCTGACACGGAGAGATTCTTCGGCCTGCTTGCGGGTGGTGATGTCAGAAAGGATGCCATCGGCATATCGCATGCCGGCCCTTTCGTAGGTGGAATAGGCCCGGTCGTGCACCCAAATCCACTCGCCGGACTTGCGGCGGACGCGGCATTCGACGTCATAGGCCCGCCCGTCGGCAAAGAGTGCACCGAGAGCCTCGTGAACCCGGCCGACATCGTCGGGATGAATACAACTCACGAAGATACGAGCCCCTTGGCTATAAATATCTTCCAAGGCGAACCCACTGAGCCGCTCGATGGTGGGGCTGATGTAGACGAAATGAAGATCGGCATCGATCGTCCAGACCACATCGGGAATGTTGGCGACAAGCGTCCGAAATCTTTCTTCGCTCTGGCGGATCGCCCCGTCCGAGCGGCGGCGGGCGGTGATATCCCGGCCGATTCCGCGGCGGCCGCGAAATTTCCCGCCGGGATCAAAAACAGGCACACCGCTCAATTCGAGGACCACTTCAGAGCCGTTCTTGGCGAGGCAGGCGATTTCGAGGCACGAGAACGGCTGGAAGGGTGCACTCCGAAAACTGGCGACGATCTCCCGCATGCGATTGCGTTCGCTTGGCTGCGCCAGGTCCGTGGGACGCTGGCCGAGGATCTCTTCGGGCTCGTAACCGAGTAAGTCTTTGATTTTCGGGTTGCTGTAGGTATAGCGGGCTTCGGTATCGGTTTCCCAGATCCAGTCGCAGGTGTCCTCGACGAGGGCGCGAAAGTGCTTCTGGATGCGTGCCTGTTCAGCGGTCATGGTATCCCGCAAGGAAGACGGCCTCGGTTTCGGGCGTACGGATCCCCGTTGGATGTGATCGGCTGCGGTGGCAGCGGGCTTTAGCCAGTCAGCCGCCGATTCACGCCGATGAAGGCAAATTCAAAGAAGGAGATTTAGCTGACGACGCCGCGACGGACGGCGCTGAGGACGAGTTCGGCGGTGCTGTGGAGGTCGAGCTTTTCCATGATGCGCCAGCGGTGGGTCTCGACGGTATGCAGGCTCAGGTTGAGGCGATTGGCAATCTCCTTATTGCTGTTGCCTTCGGCCAGCAACTGATAGATCTGGCGCTCGCGGTCGGTGAGCAGATCGAAACGATCCTGCGTATTGCGCAGGTCTTTGAGGCGGGCGAGGCCGTCATGGAAGATCTCAGCGACAGCGGGGCTGAAGAAAGACTGGCCTTTTTCGACGGCGTGGATCGCCTCGATGAGCTCGTCTCCGGCGGAGTTCTTGAGAAGGTAGCCGCGGGCGCCGGCCTTGACGGCCCGGAGTACGTAGCGTTCGTCGCTATACATGCTAAGGATGAGGACGGCGGTGTTGGGAGAGTGCTTGAGGATCTGGGAGGTGGCCTCGATGCCGTTCATCTCTTTCATGGCGACGTCGATGACGGCAACATCGGGTTTGTGCTGGCGGGCGGCTTCGATGGCCTCGACGCCGGAACTAGCTTCGGCCACAATGTCGAATTCGTCCCGGCTTTCGAGGATATGGCGGAGCCCCTGCCGCATGAGGGTGTGGTCGTCGGCGAGCAGGATACGGGTTGGCATTATGCAGTTACCTGATGGGATGCGTTGGAGACGGAGGGGGCGGCGGGGTCTTTGACGGGAATCCGGAGGGAAATGCGGGTGCCGCGCCCGAGTGCGGAATCGATTTCGACAGCACCTCCGACAATGGCGGCTCTCTCGCGAATGCCGAGGAGTCCCAATCCGGTGGTGCCGGAGGGCATCCCTTTGTCATTGACCTGGAACCCACGGCCGTCGTCGCGCACCTCAACCTGGAGCCAGCCGGGGCCCTGTTGCACGGCGACGCGCACCTTGCCGGCGCCCGAGTGCTTCTCGCAATTGTGTAGCGCCTCCTGGACGACGCGATAGACGCAGGTCTTGACGGCATCCGGGAGCTGATCGGAGATATTTTCTTCGACGTATTCGCACGCGATGCCGCTGCGGCGGAGGAAGTGCTCGATCTGGAACTGAAGAGCCGGCGCGAGCCCCAAGTCATCGAGGATGGCAGGGCGCAACAGCACCGAGATATCGCGGATGGTCCCGACGGTTTGTTCGGCGAGGGCGCGGGCGCGATCGAGGCGCTCGGGAAGATCGGCAGCGCGGCCGGCAGCGGCAGCCTGAGCGCGCGAGATCTCGATCTGGAGGAGAGCGAGGCTTTGGCCGATTTCGTCGTGGAGTTCGCGGGCGAGGCGGCGCCGGTCTTCCTCTTCGACTTCGAGCAAGCGGGCGGACAGCCGCTGCAACTCTCCCTTGGCTTGCTCGACTTCCTCGTAATGCTTTTCGGCCTTGTCGGCGAGATGATCGGAATGCCGGATGCTGATGACAGCGACGAGAACGCTGAGCATGACACCGAGGCCAAGCATGAGGAGGAGCCGTTGAAGCCCCTGGTGTCGCGAATCGGCGAAACGGTTCTCGTCATCCTGGAGACGCTGCTCATCGGCGTGGCTGACGGCGATCAAGGCGGTGTACAACTCGCCGCGGCGGGGGACAATCTCGCGCTGGACGAACTCGTACTGTTCGGTTTGGGAGGATCGGAGCATCCGGGCGGGGACGGCCCTCAGGACAGAGAGAAAATCGCTGAGCTGGCGGCGCAACTCGGGCAGCTCGGATCGCTGAGGCGAGATGCGGCCGAGGCGAGAGAAAATCTGGTCGTTCTCTCTCTCGATGTCCTCCAGCTGCGTGGTGAGGATGCCCGCCTGTTCGGGAGTGGCCCGGATGAAGAAGTCGCGAACGTAAATTCCTTCGAGCCACAGATTGCGGCGGAGGGCGGTCAGGGCCTGCTCCTCGCCGACATAATGGCGGAAGATATCCACCTGGGCCTGGGAGGTAGTGACCTGAATGTAATAAGCGTCGGCCGCCGAGAGGATGAGGACCGCGATCACGGCCGCATAGCCCACGCGCAGAACGGAGCGTCGTCCCAAATTCCGGAGCATTCTTGCCGCCCAGACCGGCTCAGATCCCTCAACCACAAGACCATCTTACAGCGCGGGAAAATCAGGATGGCGAGGGTTACCTTTATTGTCGGAGGCGGGTAGTCCGTACAAAATACGACGTTCATTGTATTTCAGGTGGCAGGGAGGAGGCGTAAATTGAAATTAATACGGTCCCGGCTGCGTCGAATGGCGCCGGGGCAGCGGGGCCGGTTTTAGCGAAGGCCGTTGCCTCCCGGGCGACGGTTAAAGGGCAGGTGAGAACCTGCCCTTTTCTTTTATACATCCAGTTCCCTGGGCCCCCCGAGGCATCCTACACTGAAACCGCAGGCCAGCGGATGAACATTCTGGAGTTCTCGGTTCTGGTGTACGGGGTGTCGGCGGTCGCCGGATTCCTGGGGGCACTGACCGGGCTGGGCGGCGGGGTGGTGGTGACGCCGGTGCTGACCCTGCTGCTGGGCGTCGACTTTCATTACGCCATCGGCGCCACTCTGGTGTCGGTGATCGCGACCTCGTCCGGCGCGGCCGCGGCATACGTAAGGGAAGGGTACTCAAACATCCGGGCAGGGATGTTTCTGGAGATAGCCACGACGCTGGGGGCCGTGGCCGGAGCGCACCTCACGTCGGTGGTTCCAACCTCCGCTCTGGCGGTGATCTTCGGCGCGGTCCTATTATATTCGGCGTGGCACTCGCTGCAACCACCCGCGATCACAACGACGGCGGGCGCGGACCCTTTAGCGATCCGCCTGAAATTGGATAGCGCCTACCCGGGGCCCCGGGGGATGATCACGTATCACGTGCGCCGGGTCAAGGCGGGATTCAGCCTGATGTTCGGCGCGGGGCTGCTGTCGGGTCTGTTGGGTATCGGATCCGGCGCGATGAAGGTGCTGGCGATGGACCAAGTGATGCGAATTCCCTTCAAGGTGTCGACCACGACCAGCAACTTCATGATCGGGGTGACAGCGGCGGCGAGCGCGGGCGTGTATCTGCGGAACGGGTACATCGATCCGGGGCTGGCAATGCCGGTGATGCTCGGGGTGTTGACGGGATCGCTGCTGGGAGCGCAGAAGCTGATCGGGCTCAGGACGCGGGTACTGCGGCTGGTGTTCGCGGTGGTGATCGGGGCGTTGGCGATCGAGATGATCTATAACGGGTTCTCGGGAGGCATGCGGTGACGGACGAGCGTCTCGAACGGATGGTCGGAACACTGCTGCGGGCGGGAGTCTTGAGTTCCGCTTTCATCGTGCTCGCGGGAGGGGCGTGGTGGCTCGCCGAGAGAGGCACCTCGGCGCCGGCTTATCATCAATTTCACGCCGAACCGAGACAACTACGCAGCGTATTCGCGGTCATCGGCAGCCTGGGTCACCCGCAACCGGAGACGTTGATCCAGTTCGGGCTACTGGTGCTGATCGCGACACCGGTGGCGCGGGTGGCGCTGGCGCTGCTGGCTTTTGTTTTGGAACGAGACCGGAAGTACGTGGTGCTCACACTGATCGTGCTGGTGGTTCTGCTGTACAGTCTGGCGCAGTCGTTGCGGAGCCCGGCGGCTCACGAAAAAAGGGGACAGACACCCTCTTCCGCACCGAATCCCACCGTGCACGGACAAGTTGCGGTAGCGGAAAAGGTGTCAGTCCCCTTTTTTCAGGCTCACAGCCAAATGCCACGAAGGTTTCCGTTTCGAGAAGGCTCCGCACAGATTGTGGCGGGCAACCCGGGCCGAAAAGTCTTCGGACGGGCGGTTTCACGGGAGAAACCGCCGGCGACAAGATCGCCGGCGCCACTGCGTTGGCGAATCCCGTCAGGCGACGGGATTGCGAAGCACGCCGATGTTTTCGATTTCGACTTCCACGATGTCACCGGCGGAGAGCCTTCGGGTGGCGCCGGGGGTGCCGGTGAAAATGAGGTCGCCGGGCATCAGCGTGACCCAGCGGCTGATCCAGCTCACCATGGTGGCGCAGTCGAAGATGAAGTCGGCGGTGCGCTCCTTCTGAACCACCTCTCCATTGAGGCGCGTCTCGAGCAACAGGTCGTCGTAGCGGAGCCCGGTCGCCACCGCCGGCCCCACCGGCGCAAATGTGTCCGAACCTTTGGCCCGCCACCACTGCACGTCTTTGCGCTCCCCGTACTGCCAGTTA
>Ga0335079_10006979_pt1 | contig 12878 bp, 13 predicted proteins | sample Lox_Sample_33_FD_206719 | JGI IMG/M metagenome (GOLD analysis project Ga0335079, IMG submission 206719) | Soil microbial communities from Loxahatchee National Wildlife Refuge, Florida, United States - Lox_Sample_3.3 | ecosystem: Environmental > Terrestrial > Soil > Wetlands | place: USA... | reverse complement strand
CCCGGGCCCCCGGGGCCGCCGCCGGGCTGTGTCTGACCGCCGGTCTCGCTGCCGCTGAAGCGGCCGAAATTGCCGATGAGCTGCTGGAAGAAGGTGAATTCGCGGCCCGGCGCCGGCGTCGCATTGGGGTCGGGCACGACGGCGACGCGATCATTCATGGTGCGCCGCTTGATGTCGAGGACCACGCCAGCCTTGTCGAAATCAATGACGACGACTTCCTGGTCGAGAAGCTCGGGCTTGAAGAAGGCGACCTCTTTCGTCTTCTGGCTGATGTAATACCAGGTCGCATTGTCGAAGGTCGCGACGCTCGAGGGCGAGCCGAGGATGCGCGTCACCGTCGCCTTGTCGGTGGTGCCGGGCTTGATCTGGCTGAGCTGCTCCGGCGTCGGCAGGTTGCCGCGGGGATCGACCGGCACGCCGCAGCCGGCAAGCGCGAGGCCGAGAAGGGCGGCGGCGAGGAAGGGGCGTCGGTGTGACATGGGCTGCGCAGTTTCGGCCGATTGACAAGGCGGGGTGAGGCGCCTATCTGCGCGCCAAACTGCACTGACCGGAGACCCGCTGTCAATCATCGGACGCCGGCGGCAGGGTAGGAGCGGATGGGCGTACTGGCCTCATTGTTTCGGCACAACCCGCGGCGTGTCGCGGTCAACGCCGCCTATCGGCGCATCGTCGAGCGTGCGCGCGAGCCGGTCTTTTACACTGAATGGGGCGTCCCCGATACGCTCGACGGACGGTTCGAACTGCTGGCGCTGCATGCTTTTCTCGTGCTGCACCGCCTGAAGCGCGAGCATGGCGCGACCGAGGCCTTCGCGCAGGAGCTCTTCGATACCATGTTCGCCGATCTCGACCGCGCCTTGCGCGAGATGGGCGTGAGCGATCTCGGCGTCGGGCGCCGTGTCAAGGAGATGGCTTCGGGCTTCTACGGCCGCATCGTCGCCTACGACAAGGGTCTCGCCGACGCGGCGGCGCTCGACCTGGCGCTCCGCCGCAATCTCTACGGCACGGCGGCGCCGAGCGAGGCGCAGCGCGCCGAGGCGGCAGCCTACGTCGTGCGCCAGGCGGCGGCCCTCGAAGCCCAGCCGCTAGCGGCGCTGCTTGCGGGCGAAGTCGAATTTGCGCCGGTGGCGGCATGAGCGAATTCTCGCGTCCCATCGACATCGCAAAGCTGCCGCCGGGCGAGACGATCCACGAGGTTGCGGCCACGGCGGCGGAGCGCGCCGCGCTGGCGCGGCGCTTCTCGCTGCTCGCGCTCGACCGGCTCGAAGCGCGGATCGGGCTGCAGCGACTCGCCGGCGGGCTGATCCGCCTCGACGCAAAGCTTTCCGCCGATGTCGTGCAGGAATGCGTTGTTACGCTCGAGCCGGTGGCGAGCCGGATCGAGGACAGCTTCACCTTGCTCTATGGCGCTGCTGCGGACGAGGCAGGCGAGGTCACCCTGAGCGGCGAAGCGGAGCTGGTCGAGCCGCTTGCCGGTCATACCGTCGATATCGGCGAGGCCGTGGCGCAGCAGCTGTCGCTGGCGCTCGATCCGTTTCCGCGCGCGCCGGGCATCGAAGCGGCGGCCTTGCCTGCGGCCGACAGCAAGGCAGAATCGCCCTTCGCGGCACTCGCCAAGTGGAAGCGGAAGGGTTAACAGGCATTAAACAATGGCAATAAGGTTGCCAGCCAGCGCGTTTTTCGCTACTTACTCGCGGCTTCCGCCCCTCGGGGCTTTTCCGGACAACGTCAATGGCAGTTCCCAAGAAGAAGGTATCGAAGTCGCGTCGAAATATGCGCCGGGCACATCACGCCTTGAAGGCGCCGGGCTATGTCGAGTGCTCGAATTGCGGCGAGATGAAGCGCTCGCACCATGTGTGCGGCGCGTGCGGGCACTATGACGGCCGCGAAGTGACGGCAAGCGCGGCGGAGACGGCGTAAGCCGTCGGGGCTGAGGTCGGCGCCGAATGGGCGACAGGGTCATCATCGCTCTCGATGCGATGGGCGGCGACCGAGCGCCGGACATGGTGGTGAAAGGCGCGAGTATCGCGCTCCAGCGTTTCCCGCAGGTTCAGTTCATCTTCTACGGCGTCGAGAGCCGGTTGCAGCCGCTGATCGGCAAGCTGCCGCGGCTCGCGCAGCGCGCGACCATCCGTCACACCGACGACGTCGTCACCGGCGATGCCAAGCCTTCGGTGGCGCTGCGCACCGGCCGGCGCTCCAGCATGCGCCTTGCCATCGACGCCGTCGCCGAGGGCGAGGCCGATTGCGTGGTCTCCGCCGGCAACACCGGCGCGCTGATGGCGATGGCGAAATTCGCGCTGAAGATGCTGCCGGGAATCGACCGGCCGGCCATGGCCTCGTTCTTCCCGACGCGACGCGGCGAGAGCGTGGTGCTCGACCTCGGCGCCAATGTCGAATGCGATGCCGACAATCTCGTCCAGTTCGCGCTGATGGGCGAGGTCTTCGCGCGTACCGTGCTCGGCCTGCTGCAGCCCACGGTGGGCATCCTCAATGTCGGCTCGGAAGAGGTCAAAGGCCATGAGGAGGTGCGGGCAGCGGCGGCGCGGCTGCGCGCTCCGGGCTCCCCGATCAGCTTCCATGGCTTCATCGAGGGCGACGACATCGCCGCCGGCACGGTCGACGTCGTCGTCACCGACGGCTTCACCGGCAACATCGCCGTCAAGACAGCGGAAGGCACGGCGCGGCTCTATGCCGATTTCCTGCGCGCCGCGTTCAAGCACTCGCTCACCGCGCGGCTCGGCTACGCCTTTGCCGCGACCGCGCTCAAGAAGCTGCGCGCGCGGCTCGATCCCCGGCGCTACAACGGCGCCGTCTTTCTCGGCGTCGGCGGCATCGCGGTGAAGAGCCATGGCAGCGCCGACGCACTCGGCTTTGCCAATGCCATCGGCGTCGCCGTCGATATGAAGGTCAACGGCTTCCTCGACAAGATCAGCAGCGGCGTCGCCACGCTGGCGGCACTGCAGCCGCCCGTCGACAAACCGCAACCGGCCGCCCTGTGAGATGAACTTCCGCTCCCGCGTCATCGGCTGTGGCGCCTATTTGCCGGAGCGGATTGTCACCAACGCCGAGCTGGCTCGCCGCCTCGACACCTCGGACGAATGGATCGTGCAGCGCACCGGCATCCGCCAGCGCCATGTCGCGGCCCCGGGCGAGCTGACCTCCGATCTCGCCGCTCACGCCGCCGAGCGGGCCCTGGCGGCGGCCGGGCTCACCGGCGCCGATCTCGATCTCATCGTGCTCGCCACCGCAACGCCCGACAACACCTTCCCGGCGACGGCCACCAAGGTGCAGGCGCGGCTCGGCATGATTGAGGGCTGCGCCTTCGACGTGCAGGCGGTGTGTTCGGGCTTCATCTACGCGCTCGCCACCGCCGACAATTTCATTCGCTGCGGCCAGGCGCGCCGGGCGCTGGTGATCGGCGCCGAGACCTTCTCGCGCATTCTCGATTGGGAAGATCGCGGCACCTGCGTCCTCTTCGGCGATGGCGCCGGCGCCATCGTGCTCGCTGCCCATCGCGACGAGGACGGCGGCGCTCGGGAGCGGGGCGTGCTCTCGACCCATCTCCATGCCGATGGCCGGCATTACGACATCCTTTACGTCGATGGCGGCCCCTCGACGACGGGAAGCTGCGGCTTCTTGCGCATGGAGGGAAAGGAAGTGTTCCGTCACGCCGTGCATCGCCTCGCCGAAGTAGTGGATGAAGCGCTCGCGGCCAATGGCCTTGCCGCGCGCGATCTCGACTGGCTGGTGCCGCACCAGGCCAATCGCCGCATCATCGACAGCATGGGGCGCAAGCTCGACCTGCCACCAGAGAAAGTGGTGGTGACGATCGATCGCCACGCCAATACCTCGGCGGCCTCGGTGCCGCTCGCGCTCGCCGAGGCCGCCGGCGATGGCCGCATCAAGCCGGGCCATCTCGTCCTCATGGAGGCGATGGGCGGCGGTTTGACCTGGGGCGCCGCCTTAGTCCGCTGGTAGCGCGAAGATTAACCACCGCGAATCTATCCACAAGTTAAGCTTCTTCCTGCAAGCGTCTGTAATTGACCCATTTCCCGCCCGGGTTTAACGTTCCTTGGCAGGGAGGAAGGCCAATGGCGGGGCAAACGGTAACGCGCGCGCAGCTGAGCGAGGCCGTGTACCAGGAGGTCGGCTTGTCGCGCAACGAATCGGCCGAGCTGGTCGAGACGGTGTTGAACGAGATCTCGGAGGCGCTGTCGCGGGGGGAGATGGTCAAGATCTCTTCCTTCGGAAGTTTCGCCGTGCGCCGCAAGGGCAGGCGAATCGGGCGAAATCCGAAGACGGGCAAGGAGGTGCCGATCAATCCGCGCCGCGTTTTGGTCTTCCGCGCCTCGCATGTGCTCAAGGATCAAATCAACGCTGCGCTGAGCAAAGTGGTGACCACGGCCGGCACCACCACCACCAGCACCCGTTCGGCTTGAGCATGCCCGAACTCTTCGATCAGCCGCCCGGGGTCGGCTCCGACCGCGCGCCGCGCCGCGCCGCCAAATCCGCCGAAGCTTTCCGCACAATCAGCGAGGTAGCGCAGGAGCTTGAAGTGCCACAGCATGTGCTGCGCTTCTGGGAGTCGCGCTTCCCGCAGGTGAAGCCGCTGAAGCGTGCCGGCGGGCGGCGCTATTACCGTCCCGACGACGTCGTCCTCCTGCGCCGCATCCGCCAATGCCTCTACGATCAGGGCTACACTATCAAGGGCGTGCAGAAGCTGCTGCGCGAGGGTGCGCTCAAGGGTGAAGGCGCCTTGCCACGCGCGCCGGCGACGAGCGCCGCGCCCGTCGCGCCGCCGCCGCAGGCGCGCCCGAAGGAGACGGCGCCGCCGCGGGCGATCCTGCTCGAGATCCGGCGCGAGCTGCAGGAGTTGCGCGATCTCCTGAAGAAGCGCGGGCGGTAGCCCGGAGGGCTGGCGTCAGGCCGGCGAAATCGCCGTCGGGCGCTCGGTGTTTCTGTAGATCAGCAGCATATCGATCGTCGCGCCGTCCGACGCGAGCGGCAGCACCAGAACCTCGTGCCGCCACGAATAGCGCGCGATGAGCTCCCTGCCGGCCTCATGGAGCGGCTCCTGCCGCTTCAGCGCACGCTCGTAAAAACGGCGGGTGTATTCGCGCATCGAGGGTTCCGGAATGTCCTCGACGTATTTTCCGGTCATCTCGTATCCGAGGTGTTGGGTCAACAAGGTCCCGACGAGCCGATAGCGAAATCTCAGAGGATCGCGCTGCACCTCGACCAGGGACACGCGTCCCAGAGCATAGGGGAAGTCCACAGGGTCGATACTGGTGCGCGGCGGAAACCGGAGAGCGCCGCGACGATCGTTCCAATACCGATAGAGCCGCAGAAGACGATCGTCCTGACTGGCGATCTCAACCGGAAACGGGCGGTGGGTCATGGGGCATCATCATAGAGTCTGCTGCCGCTGAGCGCAGGGCCCCCTTGGACTATCACGCGGACGGCGAGGCGGGGAGCCCGGGCGTTGCGGCACTGCCGAGCAGTTACTATAGTTCTCGGCATCGGTCGGGCATTAGCGCAGCCTGGTAGCGCACCAGCATGGGGTGCTGGGGGTCGTCAGTTCGAATCTGACATGCCCGACCATTCTTTCTGAAAGCCGAGCCTTCGAGACGCCTGCGCCGTGGCCGGCGGCGCCATGCCTGCGATATTTCGGTATGATGCTTGGGCATCAGCGAGGGGGCCCACATGGCGAATGGGCAGATCGTCATCGTCGGCGGCGGTGCCGGCGGGCTCGAGCTCGTCACCCGGCTCGGCGATACCCTCGGCAAGCGCGGCGAAGCCGGCGTCACCCTGGTCGAGCGGTCGCGCACGCATCTCTGGAAGCCGCTGCTCCACGCCGTCGCCGCCGGCAGCATGAATCCCTCCGAGCACGAGCTCAACTATCTTGCGCAGGCGCATTGGCATCATTTCCGCTACCGTCTCGGCGAGATGGTCGGGCTCGACCGCAAGCGGAAGGAAGTGCGCCTGGCGCCGGCCGTCGACGAAGAGGGGCGGGAGATCACACCGGCGCGCAGCCTCGCCTACGACACGCTGGTGATCGCCATCGGCAGCGTCACCAATGATTTCGGCACGCCAGGCGCCGCGCGCTTCGCCGTGCCGCTCGAGACGCCCGAGCAGGCGGTGCGCTTCAACCATCGCCTCGTCAATGCCTGCATCCGCGCACACACCCAGACGGAGCCGGTGCGTCCGGGCCAGCTCCATGTCGCGGTGATCGGCGCCGGCGCCACCGGCACGGAGCTCGCCGCGGAGCTGCATCGCACCGCGCGGCAGGTCGTCGCCTTCGGGCTCGACCGCATCGATCCCGAAAAGGACATCCGCATCATCCTGATCGAGGCAGCGCCGCGTATCCTTCCCGCCTTGCCGGCCCGCATCGCCGAGGCGACCACGGCGCTGCTCGAGCGTCTCGGCGTCGAGCTCAAGACGGGCGCGGCCGTGCGCGAGGTGCGCGCCGACGGCGTCGTTCTTGGCAATGGCGATTTCATTCCGTCCGAGCTGGTCATCTGGTGCGCCGGCGTCAAAGGGCCGGAGGTGCTGAAGGACCTGGACGGTCTCGAGGTCAACCGTCTCAACCAGCTCGTGGTGACGCCGACGCTGCAGACGACGCGCGATCCTGAGATATTCGCCATCGGCGATTGCGCCTCCTGCCCGCGCGAGGGCGGGGTCGGGACGGTGCCGCCGCGCGCCCAGGCGGCGCATCAGCAGGCCGCGCACATGGTCGCCCAGTTGCGCCGCCGCCTGGTCGGCGCCGCGCTCGAGCCCTATCGCTACCGCGATTTCGGCTCGCTGGTCTCCCTGGGACGGCATGGCGCGATCGGCAATCTCATGGGCTTTGTCTTGGGCAAGGAGCTGTTCATCGAGGGTTATCTCGCGCGGCTAACCTATCGCTCGCTCTACAAGATGCATGAATACGCGCTGCATGGCGGGCGGCGCACCTTCCTCGCCTCGCTCATCCGCCGGCTGTCCCGCGGCGCGGAGCCGGAGGTGAAGCTGCACTGATCGGGTAATTACTGTGAGATCAGAGCTTTGCGCGGTCGAGCTCGACCACTGTCGCGGCAATCGGCGCCGATCGCGGCTGACGCGGCGTCGCGACCTTGCGGCCGGCTTCGGTCAGCTTGCAGATGAGCCAGTCGGGCTTGATCGGGTTCTTGAACCAGGGCTCCGCCCAGCCCTGCTCGATGCAGGCCTGAATGGTGCGCGGATCGATCTGCTGGCCCTGGCGATCGAAGAGCGGCAGCTTGCCGCCGGGCTGATCGAGCCCGCGCCGGAGCCAGGCGCGCTGCACCGGGCTCGGCACCGGTTTGCGGGTGACGCGGATGTCGCTCATCGCGGGGCCTCCCTCCCTCGACTGCGCGATAGAGCGATGGTAATCGCGAAGAGGTAGAAAGGCCAAGCGCTAACAAGCGGAGGCTGAGATGGCGGTGATGTTCGTCTATGCGACGGCCGGCGATGCCGACGAGGCGCTCCGCATCGGCCGCGCCGTGGTCGAGGCGCGGCTTGCGGCGTGCGCCAACGTCCTGCCCGGCATGCGCTCGATCTATTGGTGGGAGGGGCGCGTGCAGGACAGCGCGGAGGCGGTGCTGGTGCTCAAGACCACCGAGGCGCTGCTCGAGGCGCTGGTCGCGCGCGTCAAAGAGCTCCACTCCTATGATTGCCCCTGCATCGAGGCGCTCCCGGTGGTTGGCGGCCATCCAGCCTTCCTCGACTGGGTGGTGCAGGAGACGCAGGGGAGCCCTGCGGGCGAGATCGACGGATTGCTGGATGGCGGCTGACATGGCAGCCTTGATCCCGGATCACCCCTGGAGCGCCTGATGAGCACGCGGTCGGCCAGCATCGCTCTCGTTTTCGCCAATGTCGGGCACATGCTGACGCATCTGCTGATGCTGCTCTATCCGACGGTCGTGCTGGCACTGGGGCAGCGCTTTCATCTCAGCTATGGCGAGCTGATGCTTCTGTCGCTCCCTGGAACGGTGCTCTACGGCGCCGGCGCCTTGCCGGCGGGGCTGCTCGGCGATCACTGGAGCGCCGAGCGCATGATGGTGCTGTTCTATGTCGGCAGCGGGGTTGCGGCGATCGCCACGGGCTGTGCCGCCGGGCCGCTCGGCCTGGCCGTCGGGCTTGGCCTCGTCGGCCTCTTCGGCTCGATCTATCACCCCGTCGGCATCGCCTGGCTGGTGCGCAACGCCGAAAACCGCGGCCGGGTGCTGGGCTGGAACGGGATTTTCGGCAGCATTGGCGTCGGCATCGCGCCCGCTTTGGCCGGCGCGCTGACGCAATGGATCGACTGGCGTGCGGCTTTCCTGGTGCCGGGCGCCATCGTTCTGACGATGGGTCTGGCGCTGGCGGTGCTGGTGCAGCGCGGCGTGGTGGTCGCCGCCAAGACCGACATCAAGCCGCAGCCCGAGCCAGAGCGCGGCGATGTCCGCCGCGCTTTCTTCGCGCTCTCCGTCACCATGCTCTCTGCCGGTATCATTTATCAGGCAATGACCGTGGCGCTGCCCAAGCTCTTCGAGGAGCGTCTCGTTGGGCTCACCCACGGCAGCACGCTCGGCGCGGGCGGCTTTGCCAGCCTCGTCTTCGCCGAAGGCATGGTGCTGCCGCTGCTCGGCGGCTGGCTCGCCGATCGCTACTCGCTGAAATGGGTCTATGTCGCGAGCTGGGCGCTCGCCATTCCGGTCTTCCTGGCGACGGTCCGGCTCTTCGATTTGCCGCTGTTCGCCGCGATCATCGTCGTCTTCTCGCTGATGTCGATCGTGACGCCGACCGAGAATGCGCTGCTCGTGCGCTACACGCCGGGGCGCTGGCGCGCGACCGCCTTCGGCGCCAAATTCGTGCTGTCGCTCGGCGTCGCCTCGCTGGGTGTGCCGCTGGTCGCCTTCATCTATGACCGCACCGGCGATTTCGCCTGGCTCTTCCTCGTGCTCGGCGCGTTCGCCGCGGTCATCGTCGCCGCGGGTGCGTTCCTGCCGCGCGACGGCGACAGTGTCGCGGCGGTCGAAGCGGCGCCGGCGGAATGAGCATTGCGATCGACCGCATCGACCATTTCGTGCTGACGGTGCGCGACCTCGCGGCCAGCCTGCACTTCTACGAACTGGTGCTGGGAGCGCGCATCGTGCCGCCGCCGGGCGGCCGCGGCCCGACCGCGGTCGCCTTCGGCCGGCAGAAGATCAACCTCCATGTCGCCGGCAAGGAGTTCGAGCCCAAGGCGACGCATCCGACCGTCGGTGCCGGCGATTTCTGCCTGATCACCGAGCAGCCGATCGACGAGGTGCTGGCCCATCTCGAGGAATGCGGCGTCGCCGTCGAGCTCGGCCCGGTGCCGCGCCACGGCACGCTCGGACCCATGACCTCGGTCTATTTCCGCGACCCCGACGGGAACTTGGTCGAGGTGGCAAGGTATGGGGCGGCCTAGAAATAACCTCTAGGCAATGTGACTCTCGTCCTGCCGGGCAAGCATCTGACGGACCTTTGCCGCCAGCGTCGGCGACGAGAACGGTTTTCCCAGCAGTTCGACGCCGGGGTCGAGTCTGCCCTGATGGACGATGGCGTTGCGCGCGTATCCCGTTGTGAACAGGATTTTCAATGAGGGGCGGATCCGCCGGGCAGCATCCGCCACCTGGCGTCCGTTGAGACCACCGGGGAGCCCGACATCCGTGAACATGAGCCGCAGATCGGGCTCACCTTCGACGAGGCGCAAGGCCGTGGCTCCATCGGCAGCGGTGAGCACGCGGTATCCCGCCGCCTGAAGCACGCCGGCGCTGTAGGCGCGGACTTCTTCATCGTCCTCGACGACCAGGATCATCTCGCCATGAGCGCGTGGCTCGAGCGCTTCCGGCTCGCTGGCGGCGTCGCGCGCGACTTCGGGCGAGATGAGGCGCGGAAGATAGATCTTAACCGTCGTTCCCTCGCCGGGCTCGGTGTAGATCTTTACGTGTCCACCAGACTGCTTGACGAAGCCGTAAACTTGGCTCAGCCCCAGGCCCGTGCCTTGGCCAACCTCCTTGGTCGTGAAGAAGGGCTCGAACGCCTTGTCGGCGACGTCCTTCGACATGCCGACACCGGTGTCGGAAACCGCGATCAAGACATGCTGCCCCGCGGCCACGTCCTCGTGCGCACGGGCGTAGTCCTCGTCGAGAAAGGCGTTCGCCGTTTCGATCGTCAGCTTGCCGCCGCCCGGCATGGCGTCTCGTGCATTGAGGGCAAGGTTGAGAATTGCGTTCTCAAGCTCGTTCGGGTCGACCAGGGTGCGCCATATGCCGCCAGCCAGAATCGTCTCGATCGCTATGCCTTCGCCCAAGGTGCGGCGCAGCAGATCGGAGATGCCGGCGACGAGCTTGTTCGGATCGACCGCTACCGGCTCGAGGGGTTGCTGACGGGAGAACGCGAGGAGCCGCTGCGTGAGCTGAGCGCCACGTTCGGCTGCCCGCACGGCAGCACTCGCTGCCTTCGCCATGTCGAGATTGTTTCGCGAAATATCCGTCATAGCGAGGCATCGCCGCAGCATATCGACGTTGCCGAGCACCACGGTGAGAAGATTGTTGAAGTCATGGGCGATGCCGCCGGTCAGCTGCCCGACGGCTTCCATCTTCTGTGCCTGGCGCAATTGCCGCTCCATGCGCTGGCGCTCGGTGACATCGCGCACAAAGACCAGAGCGCCAATGACTGACCGGTCGGACGCGTAGAGCGGCGCAAAATCTGCGTCAAAGCTTCCGCCCTGGCCGGTCCTGGGGAAGGCGACGTTGCGATTGTGCAGCGAGGTCTTGCGGCCTTGCAGCGCCGCGCGCAATGCGGTGTCGGCGGGCGTGCCGGCAAGGTCCGGGCGGAGATCGAATACATTTCGCCCGAGGACGGCGCCGCGCGGCACATCGGACATAGCCTCCATTGCCTGGTTCCAGACCGTAAGACGGAAATCCGTGTCGACGCCGATAATCCCGTCGGTGCTGCTTTCGGCGAGAAGCTGCGAGAGTTGTTGCTCGCGGCGCACCGCGTCTTCGGCGCGCAGGCGGCCGCTGACATCGACGACGATGCTGATCGCGCGGACGAATCCGCCCGTGCCGTCGCGCTCGATCGTGGTCGTCTCGAAAGCGTCGACGACCTCTCCCGACTTTTTGAGATAGCGCAGGTGCACGTCCTCCAGCTCGCCGGGAGCAAGGATCTCTCCGAAGCGGCTCAGTCGCTCTGCCGCGCCACTGCTCTCCTGGAACTCCGCGATGGATCGCCCGATGACGTCATCGCGGTTGCGGCCTAAGAGCTCGAGCCAGCGGCCGTTCACGTCGATGATGCGCCAATTCCGGTCAAGCGCGTGCATGGGCACTGGAGCATTGCGGAAAAGCGCCCGCTGGATCGCCTCGCTCTCGCGTAGCGCGAAGGCGGCGCGTTCGGCACGATCATGCTCCTCGGCTTCGCCGCGCGCACGCCGGATAACGACAAGCGCCGTCAGCAGCAGCGCGCCCGCCGCGGCGGCTGCCAGCGCGGCGAAAGCGGCCAGGCTTAGATACCAGTCGCGCGCCACGTTGCGCTTGTCGATGCCATAGACGACATAGACGGGATAGTCCCGGAGCTTCCTGTAGCTGGTAATTCGGGAGATCCCGTCAACCGCCGACACAGTATCCAACAATCCCGTTTCCCCACTCGCCAGGCGTTCGGTTAGCGCCGCGCTGTAGTGCGGCGGGGTCCCCGAGCGGCCGCGCATGTCGATTTCCGGAAATCGCGCCAGAACCGTCCCATCCTCCCGGACCAGGCTCACGGCATCGCCAGGGGCCGCCACCACGCTCCTCCAGAACTCGATGAGACTGCGCGGTGCGAGCGAGAGAACGGCGACTCCCCGGAACGAGCCATCGGGGGTCGAAAGGCGCCGGGAGAGCCGCAACACTGGGCGGCCGATCGAAGGGACGACGAACGGCCCGTCGAGAACGAACGAGGCGCCGTCGCGTGCCGCCTTGAAATAGAGCCGCTCCCTCACCGCCTTAGCGGGCGGCGGGTCCATGAGCACCAAGGCCGGATCGCGCAGCGTGAGCACGCGGACGACACCCTGGTCATCGGCGAGAAACGCCCCGGAAACGCCGTCGACGCGCCCCGTCACCGTCTCGAGAAACTCCTGCACCTCCCGCTCGTGAGCAGCAATATCCGACCAGGACCTGCCCTTAACCCCATCGTCGATCTGCGCCAGAAGTAGCTCGTCCGAATCGATAACGCGCTCGGCCTGCTGGTGCAGAAGGTCGGTCATGCGCGTGACATCGCGGCGCGTCTCGCGGTCGACGCGATCCCAGCTCCACCAGGCCACCGCGATGACAAGCAGCGCCGGTCCGAGCAAGGCCGCGACGAGCAGCGTCCGATAGGAGCCGTATGACCTGCGCATCGCCGCCTAAGCCTTCTCGAGCCGCGCGCCGATGCCAAAGCCACGTTCGTCCCGGCGATGGAGCCGACGCGGCGCTCTCGGACCGAGGCCTCTCCGTTTCCGAAGCCTTCTGGCGTCTGGGAGTATGCTCAACACACGTTTCATTGTATCTAAGTGGCGCACCACACGCCACCGAAGCGGCATGGCCACAGTGGTGATACCTTAGCTGCCCGCGCAACCGGCACGAGCCGGATCGGGACCGTGCCTCTTCCTCTTCCGTCATCTAGCTGGCACGGGACTTCCTGGGCGTGTCAAAAGCGGGCCTTCGATCGAAGGCAAGGAAACGCGGGAACTTTTTGGGTTTCGGCCCGGGTAAGGCCAAATTCGCTGCATGCACAAATTGCGTCCTTCGACAGGCGCGCTGCGCGCGCCAGCTCAGAGCCTGACAATTTATAGGTACCATCGAGGCTGAAGTCTGTGATTCGATGGGGCAGGTTCATAGTCAGGAGCCTGCGATGGGTGAGAA
>Ga0335079_10006976_pt1 | contig 12880 bp, 11 predicted proteins | sample Lox_Sample_33_FD_206719 | JGI IMG/M metagenome (GOLD analysis project Ga0335079, IMG submission 206719) | Soil microbial communities from Loxahatchee National Wildlife Refuge, Florida, United States - Lox_Sample_3.3 | ecosystem: Environmental > Terrestrial > Soil > Wetlands | place: USA... | reverse complement strand
TCCCAACGGGTATGAGTAACCGATTACCCCGTTGAAATCGTGCTAAATTACGAACTGTGAATGCGACCACAATCCTGCTGCTCATTGCCGCGGCAGGACTGGTGTGTAGCACCGGTTTCCTGGCCCTGAGCATGGTGGCCGCGGTGCGCTTTCGCCGCCGCGGCAAATGGCAGAGCGTCGAATCTGCTTCGCTTCCGCCCGTGACCCTGTTGAAGCCTCTCTGCGGTCTGGAGCCGAATCTCGAAGCCAATCTCGAGAGTTTCTTCCACCAGGATTATCCGCAGTTCGAAATTATCTTTGGCACCCGCGACGAAACAGACCCGGCTTTGGGCGCAGTCCATTTAGTGCAGCGCCGCTATCCCGAAGTTCCCCTGAAGATTGCCTATTCGGGCGAGCCGGAGCGCCCCAATGCCAAGGTGTGTTCGCTCGACAAGATGCTGGAGTCCTCGACACACGAGTATCTGGTGATCAGCGACAGCGACGTTCATGTGACGCCGGATTATCTCCGCGAGGTTGTGCCGCCGCTGCTCGATCCGAAGATTGGCATGGTGACATGCCTTTATCGCGGCGTTCCGACGGGGGGTATCTGGTCGCGGTTGGAAGCGCTGGGCATGTCGGTGGAAATGACGGCGGGCGTCCTTGTGGCCGACATTCTGGAGGGAATGAAATTCGCTCTCGGGCCCACGATGGCGCTGCGGCGCGAAATTCTGGAATCGGTCGGAGGCCTGCGCCCCCTCGCCGACTATTGCTCTGACGATTATCTGTTAGGGCAGCGGATTCACGCGTCCGGCCGTACCGTGGTTCTGTCTTCACATGTGATCGATCACGTTGTGCTCAACCGATCGTTCGGCGCATCCATCGCCCACCAGGTGCGCTGGATGAAGAGCACACGCTTCTCCCGGCGCATGGGCCACATCGGCACCGGGCTGACCTTTGCCATGCCATTCGGCCTGCTGGGTTTGGCCTCGGGGATCGCTGCCGGGAATCCCTTGCTGGGTGCGGCTTTGCTGGGCTGGGCGCTGGTGAGTCGCATGATCCTGTCGGTCGTGGTGGGGTGGGGTGTGGTTGGCGATCGCCGTGCGCTGCGCTGCTGCTGGTTGTATCCGTTGCGCGACCTGATGGGATTCGGTTTCTGGTGCGCCAGCTTCCTGAGCAGAAATATCATCTGGCGTGGGATCCACTACCGTCTCGAGCCGGGCGGAAAGATGAGCCGCATGGGTGCGCCCGACGAGAAGCCTGCCTCAAAGACGATTGCTGTAGATAATCTTGCCTGAACTTTCCGCGACCACAAATTTCTGTGCCGTCAGCAGCGCGTCCACGTGCTGCTTTTCAAAAGACGGCACAAAGAGAAACACTCGAGTGCCGGAATTCCACAAACGCAGCAAGCCGGAGTCATCCAGGAAGATCTTCGGCGCATCGGGATAAGTCGATCCAAACCACATCGAGGTGGTGCGTCCATTCACCAGATCGATCGGCCGCCGCAAATAAAAGAGCAGGGAAGACCCGAATGCCTGATCGCCGTAGATGGCGACTACGTCGTTTGGCCCGGCCTTCGGTTGGATCTGTTGCGCCAGGTCGTGCGACGAAAGATAAGGTCCAAAGCGGTCGAGAGCCACGTGCGCCGCGATTAGAAATAGTCCCATCGCGAGGCCGGTGATCCAGGTGGCGGCGAAATGTTTGCGCCGGGTTCGCATCCAAAAAGCCGCCGCCGGCCCGAACACCAGGGCAATTGTGGCCAGGATTGCCGGCAGTCGCAGCGCCGCAAACGATTCGCCCGTCAGGTCGAGCATGTGCGACATCGAGAGCGTGTCTTCCGACAGATCATGCTTAGCGAGCACGGTGCTGATGTCAGGCACATAGGGGAGACTGCGGGAGGTCCACAGTCCGCCGATGAGCGCGGCGCCGGCCACCAGCGAGACCACCGCAAGAACGGCGGCGGTTGGAACCAGCCATCTCCGCTCCCCCGAAAATTCCTCATCATCCGCAACCGCTCCCGCCAGCAGCAGCAGTATCGGAAAGTAGGCGGGCAGCGTGTAGTACTCCTGGCTGGTCGAAAACGCGAAGAAGATAAGCACGACCCCCGCCCACAGCCAGCAGAGCAGGCGGGTGCGGGCCGCGAAACTGGACTGCACACTCCGCTTTTCCTTGAAGTCGCGCCCAAGATTCCGCACCGCAACGGGCAGGTAGATACTCCAGGGGAAGAGCCACACCAGGTGCAGACTCCAGTAGAGCGCGGCTGGAACCTTGTTGTAATCCTTGGGATAGCGCTCTCCGAGAAACCGCAGAAAGTGCTCGTTGACAAAATAAAACCAGAAAAACCGCGGATTGCGGAAGCCCGCCAGCAGGTGCCATGGCGCCGCGATGACGAATAGCAGCAACAGGCCCGAAGGCAGCCGGAAGTCGCGCCACCGGCGCCAGTCTCCTGTCAACGCCACAAACACCACCGCTGTGATGCCAACGAAAACCAGCGCCACCAGACCCTTGGTTAGCACCGCAAGAGCAAGCGAGGCATATCCCGCATACCAGTGCCACACCGGCCCGGCAGTCAGCGCCCGCAGGAAAAAATAGAAAGAGCACGCGATGAGCAGACTGAGAATCGCTTCCGGGATCAGAAACCGGGTGAACAGGTAGTATCCGGCAGCGGTGGTTACGAACAGAGCCGCGTACAAACCGGCCCGCGCTCCGAAAGCTTCCCTAGCCCATTTCGCCGCCAACCCGGCGAGCAGCAACATGGCTAGCACGATCGGCAGCCGAGCTGCGAATTCATTGACTCCAAAGACGCGATAACTGAACGCCACCAGCCAGTACATCAGCGGAGCTTTCTCCAGGTAGCGCACTCCGTTGATATGGAGGGTGACATAATCTCCGGAAACCAGCATCTCCCGCGCCGCCTCGGCGTGGGTCGAGTCGGCATCATCCTGCAGCGCAGGTGTAAAAGCGGAACCCAGGTAGATCACCGCGCACAGCAGAAACGCCATGAGCCATGCGGTGGATGTGACCGTGGAGCTATCTTGCTGGTTGCTGGACGCGGACGCAATGGTCAAAGTCGGAAGAGTCCTCGCAATACGGCTACCATGCTATCAGGCGAGAGCGGCGCAAAGGGTTTCCCTTCGTATACCTTGGTGGTTGCCGCCGATCTCAGAAGGCAGGAAACCACGCTGGGCACGAGGGTGAGGGGCCACGTAGCGTGGAGTTAGTTGCCGTTGGTGGCGGCGGCCGCGTCTTCGAAGAGGATATTCACGTCGCTGCCTTTACCCACGCCGAGAATTTGGGTGGCGGCTCCGCGGTTGGCGGCGATTTCCAGGTAGCCCATGCTTCCCAGAATGCCGAATACTTCTCCCGGCGCGCCGAGTGCGTAGGTGGCTTTGATCTCCGTGATCTCACGCTTCCCCACCATGATCTTAAAGGCCGGCGGTTCTTCCTGGAAGAGAGCGGGAACGTCTTCCGGGGTAATGTTGGTGACCAGATTTCCGAATCGATCGATCTTCAGCACGACACCGCGCAAGTGATGCTCCTTGACCGCTTTCGGCTTCGGGGCGTTAAAGCGGACAAAATCCTCTACTTCTTCACCGAACTTCGCGGGATCCACGCCTTTCGCAATGTAGGCTGCCAGGGGCGAAAAAATGTCGCGCCCATGAAAAGTATTGCTCATCGGCTGGAGGAAGTAGTGTTCGGCAGTTGCGTGGCGCACATGCAAACGCTCTTCCCGGGCATAAACCAGAGACAAAACTCCATTATCTGGACCGACGAAATGATAGCGATCGGTGGTCGCTACAATGGGCCGCCGCGCCGTGCCCACTCCCGGATCCACCACCACCATGTGTACCGTTCTTTCTGGAAAGTAGGAATAGGCCTGCGCCAGCGTCAACGCGCCGTCCAGTACATCGAAGGGTTGCACCGAGTGGGAAATATCCACGATCTCGGCTTCCGGGACAATCCCCAGGATTACCCCCTTCATCGTTCCCACGAAGTGATCGCTCAAACCGAAGTCAGTGGTCAGCGTAATGATCGGGCGATTCGACAAGAATGCTCCTCAGCAAATCCTGAATGGGCAGGCAGAATTTTCCCCAGAAATGCCGAAAGTAACGCGAAGATGAGAAGGAGTCAAGGCACGGAGGTAATACGGGGGAGTCGGTAGTGAGGAGGCAGGAGCCGGTCTGAATCCTGCCTACCGACTCCTGACTACTCAATCTCAATATTTCCCGATCCGGTCTCGATTTCCACCGGCACACCGCCGCCGCGCACTCTGCCGCGGACTTCCTTGCGCCCTATGGAACCCTGCACGGTCACTGGATGATCCACGGAAATCGAGCCGGAACTGGTATGCGCATCCAGGTCGAAAGCAGCTTCGGTAGGAAATTTCAGCTGCACACTGCCGGAGCCGGTGTGCACCGTCCATGCGCCCGAAGGATTGCCGTCGGCTCGAATGGTGCCGCTACCCGCCTTGGCCTCAAGCGAGCCATTCACTCCCCGCAGTTCCAGCCGCCCGGAACCTGTGCTGGCGCGAACTGCTCCCGGCGCCGTTTGCTCTAGCCGAATGTGGCCGCTCCCGGTATCAGCTTCGAAGCCACCCCCGATGTCGGTTGCTTCGATCGACCCGCTGCCCGTTTTGGCGCGAACGAAGCCTTTCACGTGTGTTATCTCGATGTCGCCTGAGCCGGTGTCAGCCCGGACCGCGTCGGAGATGTTGTAAACCTTCAGTCCGCCCGAGCCGGTACTGACATCGAGCGGCCCGTGAACTCCGTCCACGGTCTGGTTGCCCGACCCGGTGTGGGAACGCAGGTCGGTTTGCGCGGGAACCACCAGTTCGTAGCTGATAGAAACGTTATGCCGTAACTCGGGATCGTCGATGTGGCCAACCCGAATGCTATTGCCGCTCTGCTGGATCGGCGGATTCGCTTCCAGCCGCCGCACTTTCTCGTCGGCATTTCCGCCGAACCATTCCGTGACCCTGATATGTCCGGTCACTTGCACCTGGTTTGATCCCCCAGTGCTTACCTGGATGCTTCCCGAGCCGGTAGCGACGTCCAGACTTACAGGACCAGTGACGCTGAGCGAGCGTTGAAACGACCCTTCGGCCGAAGCCATCGCCGGCAACGCCTGAACCAGAGAAGCCAGCGCAACCAATACCAGGAAAATCCGACCCATTCTCATCACGCCCCCAATCCCGAGCAATGAACCTCAATCGATGCGCACATCCCCCGACCCGGTATGCACACTCAAGAGCGGGCCGCCGCCGTGCACCTTACCACTCATGGTGTGAGGATGCTCGCGCACTCGGCCTTGAATCGTCATGGTCACCGGATGGGTCACATCCAGTGTGCCCGAGCTGGTGGACACATCGAGATCGAAGGATGCTTCTGAGGGCAGCCGGAGACTTACGTCGCCCGAGCCGGTGCGTATCTCCCAAGCCCCGGTCTGTGTGCCATCGACGGTAATGTCGCCGCTGCCGGCCTCCGCTCGCAATGCGCCGTTAATATCCCGAACCTCAATGTTTCCCGAGCCGGTGTGAACATGGATGTCGCCCGGTCCCTTACTGCGAACGCGGATGTCGCCGCTGCCGGCTTCCGCCTCGACGGGTCCTGCGACCAAGTCCGCCTGCACGTTGCCCGATCCGGTGTGCACCCGGACTTCGCCGTTCAGATCGTTGAGCCGCATGTCGCCCGAGCCGCTCTCAAGATCAACGTTTTTCTGTATCCCGTCAACGCTCTGATCGCCCGACCCGCTGTGCGTGCGCACTGTAGTGTCTGCCGGAACGGTGATTTCGTAGTCGATCGAGAGATTGCGCACGCTGGGATAGTCGATCTGAATGCTATTCCCGTTCTGGTGGAGCGGAGGGTTCTTCTGGATCTCTTCGACGTCCGCCTGCCGGCTCTCTCCGAAAGGCCAGTTGTGGCTGGCGTAGATCTTGGCGTTGATCTGCACGCTGCCGCTGGGCCCGCGGCGCACCGTGATGTCGCCCGAATGCGTGAATACCTGAAGGTCAACCGGGCCGGTGACCTGAAAACTCCGCTGAAAGGTTCCCTGCACTGAAGCGGCAGCGGGAAGAATGGCTACCAGCAGAAAGGAAACAAGGAGAGCAGATCTTTTCATAACTCCTCCAGTTTGCTGACACCGGAAAAGAAGACCTCGGACTGCAGCACATCCGGCGCGTTACCCGAAGTCCGCAAATCCGACATCAGAGGTCTGACGCCCGAGGTCTGAGGTCTGACGGCCGCTTATTGCAACACTACCTCGTCGCCTTCTTTCAAGCCGCCGAGCAGTTCGGTTTTCGCGCCATTGGAAATTCCAATATTCACCGCGAGTTTTCTCTTGCCGTCTTTAGCTTTCGGATCGGGAATTTCGACGGACGCCTTCTTGTCCTTGTCGTAGATGATCGAGCCTTCCGGAATCTGCAGCACGTTTTTGTGCTCGTCGAGGATGATCTCGGCGTTTGCGGTCATTTCCGCCTTGAGTTCGCCGCCGGGATTATTGATGGAAACGCGCACTTCGAACGTGGTGACGTTATCTTTCTCCACGCCCATGGGCGAAATCTTGGTGACCTTGCCATTGAAGGTCTTGTCCTTGAACGATTCCACCTTGATGCGTGCAGGCTGTCCCAGATAGACCTTGCCGATATCGCTTTCGTCGACCTTGCCCTTGACGTAGACCTCGCTGGTATCACCCAGCGTCATCACCAGGGTGGCGGATGATCCCAACACCAGGATGGAACTGACCGCATCGCCAATTTCCACATCACGCGAAAGCACGATGCCGTCGATCGGTGACTCGATGTCGGTGTAGCTCAGCTGCTCTTCGAGTTGTTTCAAGTTGGCGCGATTATGGGCCACGTCCGCCTGTGCCTGCGCGATCTTCGCTTTCAGTACGGTGCATTGCGCCTTGGCAACATTCTGTTTGTTGACCGCCAGGTCGTAATTTTTTTGCGCGTCATCCAGGGCAGATGCCGAAACCACGCCATCTTTGGCCATGCCTGTGGCTCGCTCATAGGCACGCTTCAGCAATGGCACATCGGGACCTTCGGCATCCACCTTGGCGCGTTCAAAATCCGCCTCTGCGCTGCGCTGGCTGGCTTCCGACGATGCCAGCGCCGCCCGCGCCTGTTCTACCTGCGCCTCAATCTCTTCTTTATCCAGCTGCGCCAGCAGTTGCCCCTTCTTTACCCGGTCGCCGTACTCGACATAGAGCTTTTTCACAATTCCGCTGGCCTTGGATTTCACTTCGACCTTGGTGATCGGCGTGACTTTGCCGGTGGCGACCACACTCTTGGCTAAGTCGCCCTTTTCCACCTTTGCCAGCTTCGAGGGATCAATCTTGGTGCCGCCACGGGTAGCCGCGATCAATCCGACCGCGATCAGCAGGATGCATCCCAACGCGATACCGCCATAAATTATCCGTTTGCGACGTTTTTTCTTGCCATTGCCATTGCCGTTCACAAATGCCTCCTGCCGGAATCCTGCTTAGAGTTCGTGTCCTCGCTCCTAGTTACGCAAGGGCCTGATAATTTGTTCCTGAAATCCAAACTTGGGAAGTATTCGCCGGATACTTGTGCATCCGATGGCTTAGACCGCAAAATCCCGAAAATGGAAGCAGGAAATCTGTTTCCAAGGATAGGGCTTTACAACTGTGCAACGCGGTGATCGCAGAAGATAAGTTTAGTGTACATTCCAAATCGGGTCGAGTCAGCCGGTTTTATCGGACGCTGTGCGAGGTCCTTTGGAATGTTAGAATTACCCATCCATGATCGCTTTTGTGCTGCTCCGGGTCTTCCTGATCCTGCTCCTGGTGGCGGCCAACGCATTCTTCGCCGCGGCTGAGTTCGCCCTGGTGAGCCTGCGCGACACCCGTATCCAGCAGCTGATTGAAGCTCACCGCATCGGCGCCCGTACGGTGCAGAAACTGCACCGCAAGCTGGACGAAGTCGTAAATGGCGTCCAGTTGGGCGTCACCCTGACCAGCCTGACCCTGGGTTGGATGGGCGAGCCCACCATGGCCCATATTGTCGAGGGCTTTGTTGGGCAGGTTCCGCACGCCGATATCTATTCGCACGGCATCGCGATCGTTCTCGCCCTGACCCTCATCACCTCTCTGCACGTCATCCTGGGCGAACTCGTACCCAAATCGCTGGCGCTGGAACGGGCCGAGCAAGTGGCGCTGGCCGTTGCCGCCCCCATGGATGTTTTTCTCACCCTCACGCGCCCGTTCATCTACGTGATGAGCCGGGCCGCCGGCTCCGTGCTCCGCATCTTCGGTTCGCGCAAAATCCAGCAAGGATCCGTGCACTCCCCCGACGAATTGAAGCTCATCGTGACCGCCAGCCGCCAGTTTGGGCAGCTCCCCTCCTTCCAGGAAGAGATGATCCTGCATGCGCTCGAACTCGACGACATCGTGGCTCGCGAGGTCATGGTCCCGCGCCCGGACATCTTTTCTTTGCCTTCCGACCTGACCCTGGAAGAAGCGCTCACCCGCGTGGTCGCGGATCAGCACTCGCGGATTCCGGTTTATGATCCGCTGCGCGGTCCGGAGCACATCGTCGGCGTGCTTTATGCCAAGGACCTGATGCGGTGGACGCGGCTGCGGCTCACGGTAAATCCCAGCCCTCCGCTGGCCGCCAGAGTCGCCAGCATGAAGATCAGCCAGATCATGCGAAACGTTCTGGTCGTTCCTGAAACCAAGGTGCTCACAGAGCTTCTCCACGAATTCCGCGAGCGCAAGCGGCATCTGGCGGTGGTGGTCGACGAATTCGGCTCTACTGCGGGCGTCATTACCGTTGAGGACATTCTGGCCCAACTGGTAGGCGAGATCGAAGACGAGTTCGATCTGGCCCCTCCCGAGGAAACGCCTTTGGAAGGATCGACTACTTTGATTCTGGAGGGTTCGGTCAATATTCGCGACCTGGAGTCGGACTACCAGGTCTCGCTGCCCCGCGACGCGGGTTTTGAGACGTTGGCCGGCTTCATGCTGGCGCGTTTGCAAAAAATTCCCCAGGTGGGAGAGGGATTCGAGCACGCAGGCCACCGTTTCACGGTGGAGGAGATGGAAGGCCATCGCATTGCCAAAGTCAAAATCGAGACGCTGATGACCAAGACGGTGGAGCAGGCAAGCTAGGTAGATCTTCCAGAGAGCCGCGTCTCTACCTAAAGCGACCTGACGACCGACGACCGAATGTTGCGCTATATTTCACGCCGCGTGCTGTACACGCTTCCGGTGATCTGGCTGGTGGTGTCGCTGGTCTTCCTGCTGATTCACCTGGTGCCGGGCGATCCCATACTGCAAATGCTGGGCGAGGGGGCTCCGGCCACCGACGTTGCCGGGTTGCGTCATCAATACGGCCTCGATGCGCCACTGGGGCAGCAATACTTGCATTACTGGCGAGGCGTGGTGCACGGCGATCTTGGTCCGTCGCTGCGATTCGGCGAAGGTGTGAGCAGCCTGATTGCGCAACGCTATCCTTATACTTTGCAACTCACCGTGGCGGCGCTGCTGGTGGCTCTGCTGCTGGCCATTCCGGCGGGCGTCTGTTCGGCACAACGGCGCAACCGCTGGGAAGATCGCGCCATCAGCGTGGTCAGCCTCTTCGGACTGTCTTTTCCCAATTTCGCGCTGGGTCCGGTCTTGATTTTGCTCTTCGCCATCAAGCTAGGATGGCTTCCGGTTTCCGGCTCAGGAAGCCTCGCTCATCTGGTGCTTCCGGCGATCACTATGGGAGGTGCGCTGGCGGCAATCCTCACCCGCATGGTGCGCACTTCGATGCTCGAGGAGTTGGGACAGGACTACATCCGCACCGCCCGCGCCAAGGGTCTCCCGGAGCGGACCGTCGTTTACCGCCATGCCCTGCGCAATGCCATGATTCCCGTGCTGACCGTGGTCGGCCTGCAGTTCGGAGCGCTGTTGGCCGGAGCCATCGTAACCGAAACCATTTTTTCCTGGCCCGGTATCGGCCGCCTGACCATCGACGCCATCAGCAAACGAGACTACAACGTCGTCCAGGGATGCATCCTGGCGATCGGACTAACCTACGTCGCGGTAAATTTTCTGACCGATTTGCTGTACTCGGTGGCGAATCCGAGGATTCGGCAGTAACAACGAGAACCGCAGAGCCTTGCGAGAAGAGATCCCAAGATGGAGACATTGCCAGATGAAGGTAGTTTGTGCTGTTTCTGACGGCAGAGCAACAACATGCAAGGCGGTAAGAGTACTCGGAGCAAGCTCTCGGACCGGAGCGGTTCGCATAGCACTCAGGGAGATCGTGGCGCTGAAACCATCCAAGACAAGGAACTTGTTTCATTCGTAGGTTGCGAACATGTCCACCACCGCCCTCTCGCTTCCTCGCGCCGCACGCCGCAATCTTTTGGCGGTGACCGGGACAGTGCTGGTCGCTATCTTTCTGATCCTCGCTGTATTCGCCCCAAGGATTGCTCCCCAGGACCCGGCGCAGATTGATTTGCCGAATCGGCTGGCGCGTCCTTCGGCCGCGCACTGGTGCGGCACCGACGAACTCGGCCGCGATATCCTCTCCCGCCTCATTTACGGGGCGCGCATCTCGATGCTGGTGGGCAGCTGCGTGGTGGCCACCTCATTGCTCCTTGGCCTGATCATCGGGTCAATCGCCGGCTATTACGGAGGACGCATCGATCGCTTCATCAATATCCTGGTGATGAATGCCTTCCTCTCGTTTCCCGGAATTCTGCTTGCGATTGCCTTCGTCGCTTTCCGCGGTCCAGGCATTTTCAATCTGATATTCGCGCTCTCGCTCGGAGGATGGGTGGGCTATGCCCGCCTGGTGCGCGGGCAGGTGCTGGTCACCCGGGAGCGCGAATATGTGGAGGCAGCCCGCGCATTGGGCGCGGCTGATTCGCGGGTAATCGTTCGCCATATCCTGCCTAACATTATTCAGCCGGTCGTGGTTCAGGCCGCGATTGGCATGGCCGGCGCCATTCTGGCGGAAGCCACCATGAGCTTTCTGGGACTGGGCGTGCCTCCGCCCACCGCCAGCTGGGGCTCCATGCTCAACGATGGCCGGGCACATCTATTCGACGCGCCTCATCTGGTATTATTCCCCGCACTGGCGGTTATGGCGGCCGTGCTCTCATTTAACTTCATCGGCGACGCCCTGCGCGACTATCTTGATCCCCGCTCCCGCCTCGAAGTCGGCCTGTGAATTTCGATCCCGGGTGCGAAGTCTGCGGGATTGCGAGCAGATGCTTTATAAGCCACACATTTATAAAGGGTTATCCGTATCTTGCGACCGGAGCCGCAACATTTCCCGAAACGCCGTGTTTGGAACAGGTGAGCAGGCCAAAAGGAAAGGCCGAGAACAAGAGAGAACACAGAGACCCCTTAGACGAGGACACGAGGACATTATGACGACAAAACTAATCAAGACCATGTTTCTGGGCGCGGCCCTGGCGGCCTTCATTCTGCCGGCAGCAGCACAGAGTACAACCGACAACTCCCCCAGCACGACTAGTAATCCGCCGAGCACCACCACTCCGACTCCTAGCTCCGGCGATACCGAGACTGCGAAGCAGGCTGCTGCTCGGAAGACCAAGCAGCAGGATCGCATCGCCAACGGCGTGGGCGATGGCCAGCTGACGCCCGGCGAGGCTTCGACCCTCGAGCAGCGCGAAAAAGAAATGAACAACGAAGAGAAGCGGATGCGCGCGGCCGACGGCGGCAAGCTGACTGCAGCCGACAAGGCTCAGCTCGACAAGCAGCAGGACCAGATGTCCAAGGCGATCTACAAGCAGAAGCATGACGCCCAGGGTGTGCCGACCGAGGGACAGAAGGGCACCGACAAGAGCTTGGAAGCCCAGCACCGGGATCGTCAGCAAGAGCGCATCGATAAGGGGATCAAGGACGGATCGCTGACCCCGGCCGAAGCCTCTCGCCTGGAGAAGCATCAGGCCCAGATCAGGCAGCAGACCGCCGAGATGCGGTCGCAGGACGGTGGCAAGTTGACCTCCGCTGACAAGCAGCAGATTCAAGCTGAACAGAAGAAGCAGTCTCGCAACATCCACTATCAGAAGCACGACAAACAGCACAAGTAAATTGAGGTCCGAGTGAGCGGCGCCCCCGGAGACGGGGGCGCTTTTTTATTGCTTCCCGCAGCTGGGCGCAGCATCTGGTTGAGAAGCGGAGCAAGGCGGACGCATTCCACTGGAGGCCGGGAAAACATGATCATGCGCATCTGGCGCGGATTTACGCGGGAAGCTGATAAGGACATCTATTTCGAATACATCAAAGAAACCGGCCTCCAAGAGTATGCCTCGATCCCGGGAAACCGCGGGGCTTGGACGCTGCGGCGCGTGCGCGGTGGCAAGGCCGAGTTTCTGGTGATCTCGCTATGGGATTCCTACGATGCCATTCGGATGTTTGCCGGCAATGATTATGAAAAGGCGGTTTACTATCCCGAGGACGACAGATTCCTTCTCGAAAGAGAACCTTATGTGGGGCACTATGAGGTTCTGAGCCGGCTGGGATCCTAACGGGAGCCTGCAGGCCCCAAAACAACCGTGGAAGCCGGGCCTGTTCCCGCGGGCCCCTCTTTTTCTCCATCTTTCCAATTCATTCAAAACAGGCCGGATTTTGCTCTTGACATGTATTGCAAATAGCAATATTATGTTTGCGATTTGCAATATGACGTTGGGCGAGAAAATCCGTTACCTGCGCGAGGTGGAAGGTTCACTGCGCGGTCTGGACCGTCCCTTGACCCAGCAGGAACTGATCCGGGCCATCCGCAAGGAGCTGGGCAAGTCCATCAGCCAGTCGTATCTCTCGCAAATCGAGAGCGGCGCACGGCCGCATATGACACAGTCGACGCGCACCCTGTTGGCGCGCTTTTTCAAGGTGCATCCGGGATTTCTGGTGGATGACCCGGAGG
>Ga0335079_10006973_pt1 | contig 12883 bp, 14 predicted proteins | sample Lox_Sample_33_FD_206719 | JGI IMG/M metagenome (GOLD analysis project Ga0335079, IMG submission 206719) | Soil microbial communities from Loxahatchee National Wildlife Refuge, Florida, United States - Lox_Sample_3.3 | ecosystem: Environmental > Terrestrial > Soil > Wetlands | place: USA... | reverse complement strand
CGATAGGGTGTTATCCCTATAACGGTTTAGCAAACCGCCGCCTTCAGCCACTCGGCCACCCCTCCGCGCAAGAGCGGTGACATCACGGCGTATGCCGGAATGGCTTGTAGCGGTGAGGGTTGGGCGTGTCAACGCGACCCATCCACAGGCGCGCCGGCGCATGCCGGGACATTCTGCCCTCGCGATCCTCGACATTCTTTTTCGAACCCGAAAGAAATTGCCGGTGTGAGCTCTTTCATACCCTCACCGCGCGCGCTCGTGCAAATAATCGCATGGAGGACAAGGCCGGTTGATGCTCCGCAGACCCCTTCGGGCGACATGACCCGCGAGCAGCTTGAGCGCTGGATGGCGCTGCTTTCGCTCATCGCCATCTGGCTTCTTGTGGCCGCGTGCGGAAATGTGACGCTGTGGATGGTGGCAGACGGGTAACGGCCTGCCTCCCGGCACATCACCAGGGGCCTTCGGCGGGCGTTTTTGCGCCGGTCAGGGCCTGCCAAAGGCCTTGGCGGTTTACTTCATCTTAATAAAGAACGCCCGATGATTCCGGCCACGGAGAGTGGGGAGTGGGGACATGGGGCTGTCCAAGCGTTCGATCGAGATGCTGCTCGATCTTGTCGAGATCAAGCTCAGCTATATGGATATATCCGATCGCGAGGATGCCCGCGACATGCAGATCCTCGAACGCTGCAAGGCCGAGCTCAGGGCGCTCGATCAGGGCACGCAGGCCATGCTCGCGAACGAGCGCCGCCGCCTTGTCCGTCCGCGCGCCGCGGTCTGACGCTCAGAACGTCGCCGCCATCGCGCGCGCCGCTGCCGGCCGCGCGCCAATCGCTTTGAACCAGCGCTCGACATTGGGGAATTCCGGCAGCGCCACCTTGTGCCATTCGTAGCGCGCGACCCACGGATATGTAGCCATGTCGGCGATCGAATAGTCGCCGGCGAGGAACGGCACCTCGCCCAGGCGCTTGTCCATCACGCCATAGAGCCGCCGCGTCTCTTTCACGTAGCGTTCCTGCGCATAAGGGATCTGCTCCGGCGCCTGGCGCAGGAAATGATGCGCCTGGCCGAAGAACGGGCCGACCCCGCCCATCTGGAACATCAGCCATTCGAGCACGGCATATTTTCCGCGCGCATCCTGCGGCATGAACTTGCCGGTCTTTTCGGCGAGATAGATGAGCATCGCGCCCGATTCGAAAACGCGCAGCGGCTTGCCGTCGGGGCCGTCACGGTCGATGAGCGCGGGAATTTTCGAATTGGGATTGATGGCGATGAATTCGGGCGTGAATTGCTCGCCCTTGCCGATATTGATCTTGTGCAGCTCGTAGGGAAGCGCGGTCTCCTCGAGCATGATCATCGGCTTCCGTCCGTTGGGCGTGCCCCAGGCATAAAGATCGATCATCGCCGGCCCTCTTCCTGATATGTCGGGCTTTTCCTAGCGCACCGCCCCCGCGCGCGGAAGGGCGAAGCGGGAACAAAGCCTTGCGCCGGGCGTTCGCTCGGCGCGGGAAACCCCGCGCACGAGGAGCACCTGCATGCGCGTTCTGGTGACAGGAGCCGACGGCTATATCGGCGCGATGCTGACCCCGCTTCTCCTCGAGCGCGGCCATCGGGCGGTGGGGTTGGACGCGGGATTCTATCGCGACGGATGGCTCTACGAGGACGGGCGCAAGCGACCCCAAACCGTCACGAAGGACATTCGCGACATCGCGGCCGCGGATCTCGCGGGCTTCGACGCGATCGTGCATTTGGCCGAGCTGTCGAACGATCCGCTGGCGCAACACGACCCACGCCTCACCTACGCCATCAACCATCGCGGCTCGGTCGAACTCGCAGCGAGCGCCAAGAAGGCGCGTGTCCGCCGCTTCGTCTACACTTCCTCGTGCAGCGTTTATGGCGCGGCTGCGGACGGCGGCTACCGTACCGAGGAGTCCGCACCCAACCCGCAGACCGCCTATGCCGACTGCAAGGTGCTCGTCGAGCGCGACGTGATGCCGCTCGCGGGCGACGGCTTCGCGCCCGTGTTCCTGCGCAACGCCACCGCCTACGGGCCGAGCCCGCGCATGCGCTTCGATATCGTCCTCAACGATCTTTGCGGCCACGCCTGGACCGCGGGCGAGGTGAAGGTGCTGAGCGACGGTACGCCATGGCGCCCGCTCGTCCATGTCGAGGATATCTGCCAGGCGATCGTGGCGGCACTTGAAGCGCCGGAAGAGGCCGTCGCGGGACAGATCTTCAATGTCGGCGACGACGCGCAGAACTACACCGTGCGCCAGATCGCCGAGATCGTGGCTGCCGTCTTCGCCGGATCGCGGCTGAGCTTCGGGCCGCCTTCGGCCGACAATCGCTCCTACCGCGTCGCATTCGCCAAGATCGGCGCGCGCTTGCCCGGTTTCCGCTGCCGCTACACGGCGGCCGATGGTGCGCAGCAGCTTCACGACGTCTTCTCCTGCATCGGCATGAGCGCGCAGACGTTCGGCTTCCGCGCCTACACGCGGCTGAAGCAGCTGAAGCACCTGGTCGCGGCCGGCGAGATCGACGGCGAATTCCGCCGCACCACGGCCGCGCGGCCCTCGCTCGTCAACGCATGATCTTCACGAAGACGCGGCTTCCGGGCCTCGTTCTCGTCGAGCTCGAGCCCAGCCGGGATGCGCGCGGCTCGTTCGCGCGCATCTGGTGCCGGCGCGAATTCGCGGCTGCCGGGCTCGATGTCGAGATTGCGCAGTCGAGCCTCTCCTCGAACGCGGCGCGCGGCACGCTCCGCGGCCTCCATTTCCAGCGCCCGCCGCATGAGGAGGTGAAACTCGTGCGCTGCGTTCGCGGCGCGATCTTCGACGTCGCGGTGGATTTGCGGCCCAATTCGGCGACTTATTGCCGCTGGCAGGGGTTCGAGCTCGCGGCCGAGACCGGCGCCGCTCTCTATATACCGAGGGGCTTCGCGCACGGGTTCGAGACGCTCACGGACGACAGCGAGGTGCTCTACCAGATCTCGGCCTTCTATGCGCCCGAAGCATCCGCCGGCGTGCGTTGGGACGACCCCGCCTTTGCCATCGACTGGCCGCTGCCCGTGGCCGCGATCTCCGAGAAGGACCGCTCCTGGCCCGATTATCGTGCTTTAACGGCTTTGCGCTAAGATTGCGCGCCGCGCGGTCTGGCGTGCGGCGGAAAAGGGCGAGGACGGCATGACGACGCGGGTCCATCCCGTGATCCTGTCCGGCGGTTCGGGGACGCGGCTTTGGCCGATGTCGCGGGCGCTCCATCCGAAGCAGCTCTTGCCGCTCGTGTCCGAGCGCAGCCTGCTTCAGGAGGCGGCGCTGCGGGTCGCCGACCAGACCATGTTCGCCGCACCGCTCGTCATCGCCAACGATGAGCACCGCTTCATGGTCGCCGAGCAGCTGCGCCTCGCCGAGGTCGCGGCGCGCGCGGTCGTGCTCGAGCCGATGGGCCGCAACACCGCCCCCGCGATCGCGGTCGCGGCGTTGCTCGTGATGAAGGACGATAAGGACGCGCTCCTTCTTGCCATGCCATCGGACCACGTGATCGCCAATCTGGCGGCATTCCGCGCCGCGATCGAGCGCGCGGCCGAGGCCGCGCGGCAAGGCCATCTCGTCACGTTCGGCATCACTGCCGACCGGCCTGAGACAGGATACGGCTATATCCAGTGCGGCGCGGCCATCGCCGGCGCGCCCGGCAGCTTCGCGGTCGCAGCCTTTGTCGAGAAACCCGACCGCGCGCGCGCCGAGGCCTACATCTCGTCAGGCGAATATTTTTGGAACAGCGGCATTTTCCTCATTCCCGCGGCGCTCCTCGTCGCCGAGATGGAGCGGCTCCATCCGGCGACGCTGGCGGCGTGCCGCGCGGCGCTCGCGCGGGCGAAATCGGATCTCGACTTCCTGCGCCTCGACCGCGAGTCCTTCGCCAAGTGCGAGAATATCTCGCTCGACTACGCGGTGATGGAGCATACGCGCCACGCGGCGGTCGTTCCGGTCGAGATGGGCTGGAGCGATGTCGGCACGTGGGATGCGCTGTGGCAGATCGGCGCGAAAGACGACGCCGGCAACGTGATCTCCGGCGACGTCATCGCCGAAGCGACGAAAAACTCATACCTGCGCTCGGAAGCGGGCCTCGTCGCGGCACTCGGCATCGAGGACCTGATCGTCGTCGCGACCGGCGACGCGACACTCGTCGCGCATAGGAGCCGCGCCGCCGATCTCAAGACCCTCATCGCCCGGCTCGAGCGCGCGGAGCGGCCCGAGCTTGCGGCGCACCCCCTCGTGCACCGGCCGTGGGGCACCTACCGCACGATCCATGCCGGCGAGCGCGTGCAGGTGAAGCACATCATGGTGAAGCCCGGCGGCAAGCTGTCGCTGCAAATGCATCATCACCGCGCTGAGCATTGGGTGGTCGTGCTCGGCACCGCCAAGGTGGTGCGCGGCAACGAAGAGATCATGCTGCACGAGGATCAGTCGACCTATATCCCGCTCGGCACGCAGCACCGGCTCGAGAACCCGGGCAAGATTCCGCTCCACCTCATCGAGGTGCAGTCGGGCAGCTATCTCGGCGAGGACGATATCGTCCGCTTCGAGGACACGTACGGCCGGGCCTGAGCCTCAGATCTGCGTGCTGAGCCGCAGCAGGAAGATGTTCTGCGAGAAGCCCGTGGTCGATTGCAGCCCGGTCGAATTGCGGCGCTCGAAAGTCCAGGTGAAGCCGAGATAAAGGTTGCGGTTCATCAGGTATTTGGCGCCCGCGCCGAAGCTGTAGACATCGTCGGTACGGTCGATGACCTTCCAGTCGTCGTTCTCCCAGCCGGCATTGGCGTTGAGCAGCAGATTGCGCAACAGCTCATGGTCGAGGCTGATGACGGAGGTGCTGGCGAGATAGCCGGGCGACAGCGCGGCGCCGGGCGCGACCGCGCCGATTTCGGCGTTGCTGTTGTAGGGAACGCGCGCCGTGGTCAGCTTCAGTGTGTCGAGCGTGGTGAAGTTCCACACGAGGCTGCCGCCGATATCGAACCCGCTGATGGTGCCGAACTGCGAGGCGCGATAATCCTGCTCGAGCCAGCCGGCATAACCCTCGACATAGGTCACGCCGGTGAGGTCGACGCGCAAGCCGGCATCGATACGGTAGCCGTTGGAATCGCGGATCGGGATGCCGTTTCCGGCGGCATGGTCGAACTGCTGCGAGTTGCCCGAGCCTCGGAGATAGGCCTGGTAATCGGGATAGAACTCGTACGTGCCTTTGACCGCGCCCTCGAAGCCCGTTTCGTTGCGGTCGTCCTGAAAGACGGTGCCCCCGCCGATGGCGGGCGGCGCCTCGTAGTCGTAGCGCGTCACGATCCCATCGACCTCGTAGCCGATGCGGGTGCCGGTCTGCGCGATCCCGACATTGCCGGTCTCGGTGTTGTAGACGACCGGCTTTGCGGCGTTGCCCGGCGAACTTACCGACGTGCGCGGCTCGTGAAGCCGGTCGAAACGCACGCCGCCAAGAATATGGGTGAGCGCCGTCAAATCGATGCGGCCGCTCAGCGCGCCGTATGCGTCGTCGTAATTCTCACTGGTATGCGAGGAGTAGCGGCCGAGCGCCGCGCCGGCGCTGACGTCGATCTCGTTCTGCGGCAGGTTCGAGCGGATGTCGAAGGCCGGCACCACCTGCGTCAGCCAGGCGCCGACCTTGCCGGTCTCGGTCGCGAACAAATTGTCGTTGAAGCCTTCGTCGAGCTCGGCGCGCGGAAAGAAAAAGAAGTCGCCGAAACGGATGCCGAGCGGATCGATCTCGGGCCGCGCGCGGTCGGTCACCGTTTTGCCCACTACGGCCGGCGCGCCTGGCTGCGGCGGCGCCTCGGGCCCTGTGGGCAGCGGCGGGATGGGCGTCATGGGCTCGATCACCTGTGCCCGACCGAGCGATGGCAGGAGCCCCAGCGAGAGGCTGCACAAGGCGACCAAGAGACCATGCCGCATGGCTTTTTCCCCTCTTGCCGGCAACTGGCGCGGCAAGTCTAAGCAGTTGATATCAAAGGCAGGAAGAGCTGACAAGCAAAGGCGCCCATCAGCCTACTAATCGTTACGACTCGTGACAAAACGATCACACAGAGTGCCCGAAAGGATCAGAATCCCTCACCACAGCAGGTAGAGCGGGCCGAGAATCATCGCCCAGCCAACCGCTCCCAAGGCAATGATCACCGCAAGCCGCACGCCCAGCGGCAAAACGCGCGTCGACCCGAGCGCAGTCTGTTGATCACCGTCAACAATACCGCCCGTCGGTCTAAGCTGTCGCACGCGGTGCGCTATGGCCCGAGTCCCCCCGTCCCAAAGCTACCACAAGGGGTGAGCCGCGCAAACCTTACCCGAGACGGGTGCGCAACCGCTCGTTGACGAGTGCGGGGTTGGCCTTGCCGCCGGTTGCCTTCATCACCTGGCCCACGAAATAGCCGAACAGCTTGTCCTTGCCCGAGCGGTATTCGGCGATCTTGTCCGCCTCGCGCGCGAGCACCGTCTCGATCGCGGCATCGATCGCTCCGGAATCGGTGACCTGACGCAAGCCGCGCGCCTGGACGATGGCCTTGGCGCCTTCCCCGGTCTCGGCCATCGCCGCGAACACGTCCTTGGCGATGCGCCCCGAGATCGTGCCGTCAGCGATAAGGTCCAGAAGCTCGCCGAGCGCGGCGGCGGCAACAGGGGACTCCTCGATCCCGACGCCGCGCTTGTTGAGGACGCCGAAGAGATCGCCAGTCACCCAGTTGGCCGCGATCTTGCCGGCGCGGCCGTGCGCGACCGCCTCGAAATAATCGGCGGTCGCCTTTTCGGCCACGAGCAGATCGGCCTCCGCAACCGAAAGGTCGAATGTGTCGATGAAGCGCGCCTTTTTCGCGTCGGGAAGCTCGGGCAGGCGCGCGCCGATCTCCTTGACCCAACTCTCTTCGAGCACGAGCGGCAGGAGATCGGGATCGGGAAAATAGCGGTAGTCGTGCGCCTCCTCCTTGCTGCGCATCGGCCGGGTGATGCCGCGCGCGGCATCGAAGAGCCGCGTCTCCTGCGCGATCGTGCCGCCATCCTCCAGCAGCTCGACCTGGCGGCGCGCTTCGTACTCGATTGCTTGCATGACGAAACGGACCGAGTTCACGTTCTTGATCTCGCAGCGCGTGCCGAGCGCGGCGCCGGACCGGCGCACCGATACGTTGGCATCGCAGCGGAGATTACCTTCCTCCATGTTGCCGTCGCACGTGCCGAGATAGCGCAAGATCGCGCGCAATTTCCGCAGATAGGCGCCCGCCTCCTCGGCGCTGCGCAGATCGGGCTCGGACACGATCTCCATCAGCGCGACGCCGGCGCGGTTCAAGTCGACGAAGGTCGCATGCGGATGCTGATCGTGAAGGCTCTTGCCGGCATCCTGCTCGAGATGGAGGCGCGTGATGCCGATCTCGCGCGTCGTGCCGTCGGCGAGGTCGAGTGTCAGGCGGCCTTTGCCGACGATCGGACGATCATACTGCGAGATCTGATAACCCGCCGGCAGATCGGGATAGAAATAATTCTTCCGCGCGAACACCGAGACGAGATTGATCTCCGCCGCGAGCCCAAGACCCGTCCGCACCGCCTGCTCGACGCAGAACCGGTTCAGCACCGGCAGCATGCCGGGAAACGCCGCGTCGATCGTCGAGACCTGCGTGTTGGGCTCGGCGCCGAACGCCGTGGCCGCGCCGGAGAAGAGCTTCGCCTTGGCGATCACCTGCGCATGGACCTCGAGGCCGATCACGACCTCCCATTGCCCAGTGCGGCCCTCGATGAGGCTCATGCGCGGCCTCCGGCGAGGAAGGCGGGCTCGGCCGAAAATCCCGCCGCCGCCTCGAGCGCGGCGGCAACCGCGAGCACGGTCTCCTCGTCGAAGGCGCGGCCGATCACCTGGAGACCCAATGGCAGGCCGTCGTCGCTCAATCCCGCCGGCAGCGAGATCGCGGGCAATCCGGCGAGGCTTGACGGCACGGTGAACACGTCGTTCAAATACATCGCCACCGGATCGTCCATCTTCTCGCCGATGGCGAAGGCGGAGGACGGCGCCGTCGGCGTCAGGATCGCGTCGCAGTTTTCGAATGCGCTCGCGAAATCGCGCGCGATGAGCGTGCGCACCTTTTGCGCCTTCAGGTAATAGGCATCGTAATAGCCGGCCGAGAGCACATAAGTGCCGATGAGGACGCGGCGGCGCACCTCGACGCCGAAGCCCGCCCCCCGCGTTTCCTCGTACATCGCCTCGAGGCTTTCGCCCGGAACACGCAGGCCGAAGCGCACGCCGTCATAGCGCGCGAGGTTCGATGAGGCCTCCGCCGGCGCGATGATGTAATAGGCCGGTAGCGCATATTTTGTGAGCGGCAGGCTGATCTCGACGATACTGGCGCCCGCCGCCTCGAGCCAGCGCCGGCCTTGCTGCCACAGCGCCTCGATCTCCGCAGGCCCGCCGTCGAGCCGATATTCGCGCGGAATGCCGATGCGCAAGCCGCGCACGGGGCGCGCGCACGCCGCCTCGAAATCCGGCACGGCAATCGGCGCCGACGTTGAGTCCTTCGCGTCGTGCCCGGCCATCGCGCCGAGCATGATGGCGGCGTCGCGCACGGTGCGCGTCATCGGCCCGGCCTGGTCGAGCGAGGAAGCGAACGCGACGATGCCCCAGCGCGAGCAGCGCCCGTAAGTGGGCTTCAATCCGACGATGCCGCAAAAGCTCGCGGGCTGGCGGATCGAGCCGCCGGTGTCGGTGCCGGTCGCGGCGAGTGCTGCGCGCGCCGCCACGGCTGCGGCGGATCCGCCCGACGATCCGCCGGGCACGAGCGGACGGTTGTCGTGCCGCCGCCGCCACGGGTTCTCGACCGCGCCGAAGGCGCTCGTGACGTTGGCCGAGCCCATGGCGAACTCGTCCATGTTGAGCTTGCCGAGCATCACCGCGCCGGCGCGCCAGAGATTGGCCGTGACCGTCGATTCATAAGGCGGCCGGAACCCTTCGAGGATGCGCGAGCCCGCCGTCGTTGCGACATCCTCGGTGCAGAACAGGTCCTTGATGCCGATCGGCAGGCCTTCGAGCGCGCGGCCTTCGCCGGCGGCAAGGCGCTTGTCCGCGTCCGCCGCCATCGCGAGCGTGCGCTCGGGCGTCTCGACGAGATAGGCATTCAATGGCCGTGCCGCCGCGACTGCCGCGATATGCGCCTCGGCGAGTTCGCGGGCCGAGAATTTCTTCTGCCGCAAACCGTCGCGCGCGGCGGCGATGGTGAGGCCCGTAAGGCCCGTCACTCCACAACCTTCGGCACGACGAAGAAGCCCCTCTGCGCCTGCGGCGCGTTCGCGAGGATGCGCTCGCGCACATTACCGTCGGTGACGACGTCGTCGCGCACCGGCAGGCGCATGTCGGCGACGCTCGCCATGGGCTCGACGCCCTCGGTCGGGACCTCGTTCAGCTGCGCGATCCAAGCGAGGATGTTCGACAGCTCGCTGGCCAGATGCTCCTGCTCGCCGTCCGGCACCTTGATGCGCGCGAGCGCTGCGATTCGCGCGACCGTGGCCTTGTCCAACGCCATGCGCGTCCCCTAGCATCCGTCATGCCGGTCTGCAACCCCAGCGACATCAAGAAAGCGCTGCATCCGGGCGCGCGGATCCTCGGGCTCGATGTCGGCACCAAGACCATCGGCATGGCGCTTTCGGACACGCGGCTTGTCATCGCCTCGCCGCTCGACACGATCCACCGCACGCGCTTTCGCGACGACGCCGCGCGGATTTTCGCCGAAGTTCGAAAGCACGGCGTTGGCGCGCTCGTGGCGGGACTGCCGCTCGCTCTCGACGGGCGCGACAGCCCGCGCACACAGGGCGTGCGCCAGTTCGCGAAGAACCTCCTTGCGCTCGAGGACCTGCCGCTTGCCTTCTGGGACGAGCGGCTTTCGACCGCCGCGGTCGAGCGAGGGATGATCGAAGGCGACCTCTCGCGCAAGCGCCGCGCCGAACTCATCGACAAGGCCGCTGCCGCCTACATCCTCCAGGGGTTTCTCGACCGGATCGGGCAGGACAATCAGCCGTAGCCCGCCTTGCGCGCGTCTTCGGCACTCGCGAACAGCAGCACGTCGCCGGCCGCAAGCGCCGGCAGCCGGTCGAAATCGGAGGACGCCTTCCGCGTCGTCATGTCGCCATAGCGCGCGATCTCGGTATCGGTCTCGCAATAGACGCAGCGCGCCAGCGCCCGGGTCGAGCGGATGAACCAGAATTTCGGCGCCAAGTGCGCCTTCTCGCTCGGGTGCTGGGTGATGCAGCGCGGATTGGGACAGCGCAGGCCCTCGGCATGGCCATAGACCTTGCGCTGCGGGGCCGCCTCGCGTGACGTGAACGGCATGAGCCCCAGCACTTTCGCGATCAAGGCCATGCGCACCGGCACGCCATAGGCCGCCTGCTTGAAATAGACGCCGCGCGGATCGCTGTCGAGGTCGTAGCCGAGCTCGTTGACGCGCGGCAGCGGATGGAGCACGCGCGTGTCGCGATAGCGCCGTCCGCGCAGGAACTTGGCGTCGATCACGGGATAATCCGTGCCGAGCTTCTGCCCCGGCGCGAGCCGTTCGCCCTGGAGCCGCGTCACGTAACACACGTCGAATTTGAGCGCGCGCTTCTGGCGCCGCTCCGCCCCGTCCTCGTCCGCGCCAGCCGGGACCTGTCCCTGCGCGCTCAGGTCGAGCTCGCTTCCCGGCGCGACATAGACGACGTCGATGGGCGGCAAGTCCTCCTCGCCCGCGAACACGGCCTCCTTGGGATAAGGATGGTGGTGATATTCCTCCTGCAACCGGCGGCCGACATGGTCGGGCAGCTCGAACCCCTTGGCCGGCATCGGGATGATGTTGGCCTTGAAGCGCGCGAGGCCGTAGACGAGCGAATGCACCGTGCGCCCGTTCCTCAGATCGCCGACGAGGAGCACGTTCAGGTCCTTCAAGCTCTTATGCTCGCGTCGGAGCGTGAAGAGATCGCACAGCGTCTGCGTCGGATGCTCGTGGCCGCCATCGCCGCCATTGAGGACGGGGATGTCGACATATTCGGACGCAGCGCGCGCGGCGCCTTCGTAAGGGTGACGCATGACGATGAGGTCGGCGTAATTCTCCATGACGCGCACCGTGTCGGCGAGGCTTTCGCCCTTCGCCGCCGACGACGTCACCGGATCGACGGTGCCGAGGACGCTCCCGCCCAGCCGCACCATCGCCGCCTCGAAGGAAAAGCGCGTGCGGGTCGAGGGCTCATAAAAGAGGCTCGTCATCACCTGGCCAATGGCATCGCCGCGCCGGCCGCCAATTTGATGCGGGCGCTCGGCCTTGCCCATTTCGGCGAGGAAGCGGTCGGCGAGATCGAAAATCTCCTCGATCTCCTCGTTCGACAGGTCGTTGATGGTGCAGACGTCGCGCTTCATCCCGCCTCTCCGCCGCCATATAGTGATAAAAGGTTCACGCGAAGAGTTCCATGCCGGTCTCATCCGGAGCGGGCGGATATGCGATTTGCGCGGCGCTCGCCTTCCTCCTGGGCTCCGTCCCGTTCGGGCTCATCCTGACGCGCGTCGCCGGCCTCGGCGACATTCGCCGCATCGGCTCGGGCAATATCGGCGCGACGAATGTGCTGCGCACCGGCCGTAAGGGACTCGCGGCGCTGACGCTGCTGCTCGACGGCGGCAAGGGCGCGGCCGCCGTGCTCGTCGCGCACGCATGGGGCGCGGAGCTCACCGCGATCGCGGCACTCGCCGCGGTGCTGGGACACATGTTCCCGCCCTGGCTCGGCTTCAATGGCGGCAAGGGTGTCGCGACATCGGGCGGCGCGCTCCTCGCGCTTGCCTGGCCGGTGGGGCTCGCCTGCGGCGCGACCTGGCTCATGATCGTCATTGCGACGCGCTATTCCTCGCTCGCCGCGATCGCAGCCGCTGCGCTTGCACCCGTCTATGCCTGGCTCATCACCGGCGCGAGCGCCACGAGTGCCGTCACTCTCGTCATCGCGCTTCTCGTGCTGGCGCGCCATCGCGACAACGCGCTCCGCCTCGTGCGCGGCGAGGAGAGCCGGGTCGTCCTCAGACGAGGCCATTGACGCGCGGCCCCGCTTTTGCCCATGGTGCGGCCCCCATGAGCGGCGCCGCGCGCACGTTGAGCCCGTCCGAGCGTTTCGACTGGCTGCGCCTCATTCGCAGCGAGAATGTCGGACCGATCGGTATGGTGTAGGAAACGCCACATGCCTTGACACCGCACATCCTGGGCCGTAACCTCTGAGGTATCGTAACCAGTACGGTTACGGCAGAGGGGAGAAACGGAGATGAATGAGTTGCCCAGGAGACGTTGCGGAGATTGGCGATGGCGATCAAATCGTTTGCTCACAGGGGCTTGGAGGAATTCTTTTGTGATGGCCGTACAAGGAGGATTGGAAGCGACTATTTGAAGCGGATTGCTGTGATTCTCGATGCGTTGGACGGGGCGACCCATGTCCATGATTTGCACGGAGCATACGGATTCCATCGGCTGTCGGGTAGCCGCGTGGGCGAATACGCAATGCAAGTCACCGGCAACTGGCGCTTAACCTTCCGCTTCGAGAATGGAGATGCGGGCGACATCGTTGACGTGAATTTCGAGGATTATCATTAGCGATTCCTCGCCCGCAAGCGTTAACTCGTTCCGAAGGGGACTGACGGAACATGCGATGCGAGCGAAAGAGGCGACCAACTCCTCCGGGTGAGGTACTGGCGGAGCTATACCTAAAGCCTCACAACATTTCGATTGCCAAGTTTGCGGAGGCAGCCGGGGTTACGCGCAAGCACATGAGCGCGATTGTCAACGGTCGAGCAGCCATCACGGCTGATACGGCCACGCGGATCGCGACTGTGCTGGGCACTTCGGCACAATACT
>Ga0335079_10006972_pt1 | contig 12883 bp, 15 predicted proteins | sample Lox_Sample_33_FD_206719 | JGI IMG/M metagenome (GOLD analysis project Ga0335079, IMG submission 206719) | Soil microbial communities from Loxahatchee National Wildlife Refuge, Florida, United States - Lox_Sample_3.3 | ecosystem: Environmental > Terrestrial > Soil > Wetlands | place: USA... | reverse complement strand
CGCCACTCTGCCACGCCGATCAGTTGTTAGTCAATCCAGGCTTTGAAACAGGGGACTTTGCGGGCTGGACTGTGTACCGGCCAGCGCCGGGTCCGTTCGGCGGCACTCCCATCTATGGAGTGGCTACCGCCGGCACACCGATTCCAGGAACAACGTTCACGGGCATGAATGAAATCGTACGTTCCGGCACATACGCCGGCTATGCTGTCGTGTGCCAGACTCATCCGTGTTCGGGGGGCGGCGACTACCTCACGGATTACCTTGAGCTGAGCCAGGTCGTCAGTCTCATACCGGGTGATAGCTACACCGTGGGGTTTTATCTGGGCAACCCAATCTCGACAACCCTCAATGACGGAGCACTAATTTACGTCGATGGCACGGCAATCACGTTAACATCGAAGCCGTCGTTTCTGCGTCAGGGCTACAACTTGATAGAAGGAACGTTTACTGCTTCGGACCCGGATCCGACGATCACTTTCTTCATTCAGGGCAGCGGCTCCGGCCACGCCGGCTTGTCGTTCGATGATTTCCACCTGAATGGACCACCAGCTCCGGTTTCGGAACCTTCGTCCTCGCTGATGCTCGCTATCGGCCTGCTGGGAATCGTCGGCACTGCCAAGCGCAGGTTCTTTTGTGCTTGATCTCACCGTCTTCGATCGACGCGCACTTCCCCGATGAGTGGCAGTGCTCAGTGGATGATCGTGCCGACCTGCTCGCCGGCCGTCATCCGCATGATGTTGCCATGCGTGTTCAGGTTGAACACGATAATCGGCAGCCGGTTGTCGCGGCACATCGCAATTGACGTTGCGTCCATCACGCCCAGGCCCTTCGAGAGCACTTCGAGGTACGTGATCTTTTCGAACTTCACTGCGTCGGAATGCTTCAACGGGTCCTTATCGTAGACGCCGTCGACGCGCGTGGCTTTGGCGATCACCTCAGCCTTGATTTCGAGCGCGCGCAGCGTCGCCGCCGTATCGGTTGAGAAATACGGATTCGAGGTCCCAGCGGCGAAAACAACGATCCGGCCCTTCTCGAGGTGGCGAATCGCCCTCCGCCGGATATACGGCTCGGCAACCTGGTGCATCTCGATCGCGCTCATGACGCGGGTCGGGATGCCGTCTTGTTCGAGTGCGTCTGACAACGCCAGCGAGTTGATCACGGTCGCCAGCATGCCCATGTGATCGGCCGTCACCCGGTCCATCTTCTGCGCCGCGGCCGCCACGCCGCGAAAGATATTGCCGCCGCCCACGACCAGGCCGACTTGAATGCCTCGCGCCGCCACGTCGGCTACCTCGCGCGCCAGCTCCTTCACGCGGCCGGCATCGATACCGAACGCCGCGCCTCCGGCCAAAGCTTCGCCGCTCAGCTTCAGCAGCACGCGCTTATAGCCGGACATTGGTCTGATCAGGCCGCTTGTGGACCGGCGCCGTCGCTACCCGCCTCGGCCGCCGCTACGTCGCCCACTTTGAAACGCACAAATCGCGCCACGCTGATATTCTCGCCCAGCTTGGCGATCTTCGTCTTCACCAGTTGCGCGATGGTCAGGGTGGCTTCCTTCACGAACGGCTGCTCGAGCAGGCAGACCTCTTCATAGAACTTCTGCAGCCGCCCTTCCACCACCCGGTCCACCACTTTCTCGGGTTTGCCCTCATTGAGTGCTCGGGCGCGGGCAATCTCCTTCTCTTTTTCGAGCACGTCCGCCGTGACGTCTTCCTTCCGGATGAAACGCGGATCGGCCGCCGCAATGTGCATCGCCAGGTCGTGCACCAGTTCTTTGAAATCGTCTGTGCGAGCGACGAAATCGGATTCGCAATTGACTTCCACCAGAACGCCGAGTTGGCCGCCGTGATGAATATAGCTGCCGATCAGCCCCTGTTTGGTTGCCCGCGACGCCTTCTTTCCGGCCGATGCGATGCCCCACTTCCGCAGCAGCACCTCCGCGTCGCCGATGTCGCCCTTGGCCTCGACCAGCGCTTTCTTACACTCCATCATCCCCGCGCCCGTCCGTTCGCGCAGGTCTTTCACTAATGCCGCGGTAACTTCCGCCATATCCTGTCTTTTGATCCTTACCGTAACGCCGGCGATCTGGTCGCCGGCCCGAGTACACCGGCGACCAGATCGCCGGCGCCACTCAAGAGAAACTCTAGCGACCGCCTAATGGCCGCTCTCGGTGACCGCCGGCTCGGTTACCGGTTCCGCCGTCTCCGAGTTGGGACCCTTGCGTTGGGAAGGCGGAGCCGCTTGCTCCTCCAGGCTCAAGCTCTCTCCCATGATCTTATCCACGTACTTGGGGTCCACGTATTCGGTGTACTCTTCCATCCCCTCGCCGGCCGGGGTCTCATCGGTGATGATCTTATCGGCCGTGAAGTCCTGCTCAGTCGCCAGCGCGCGGCCTTCGACCACCGCATCGGCGATCTTGCTCGCGAACAAGCGAATCGCCCGCAGCGCGTCGTCGTTGCCCGGTATGACCCAATCGACTTCGTCGGGGTCGCAATTGGTGTCGACGATCGCCACCACTGGAATTCCCAGCCGCCGCGCTTCCTTTACTGCGATCGCTTCCTTGTTGGAATCGATCACGAACAGCACGTCCGGCAGACCCGGCATATCCTTGATGCCAGCCAGGTTCTGTTCCAGGTGCTTCCGCTCCCGCTCCAGCCGGATGATCTCTTTTTTGGGTCGGCCGGCGTACCCGCCGTCCACCGCCGCCATCGCTTCGAGTTCCTTCAGACGCTTGATCGATTTCTGCACCGTCGCCATGTTGGTGAGCAGCCCGCCCAGCCAGCGCTGGTTGACGTAGAACATCGCGCAGCGGTTGGCCTCTTCGGCGATCGCCTCCTGCGCCTGCCGCTTGGTGCCCACGAACAGCACGTTCTTGCCTTGCGCGGCCATCTCGCCTACGAATCGCGCCGCGTCTTTGAACATCTTCAGCGTCTTCTGAAGATCGATGATGTAAATCCCGTTGCGTTCGCCGAAGATGTATTCCTTCATCTTCGGATTCCAGCGCTTGGTCTGGTGCCCGAAATGAACGCCCGCTTCGAGCAATTCCTTCATGGATATTGCCGGCAAAATACCTCCTAGTACGGCCCCCGAGCGCGCCCAAAGCGAAATTTGCGCCCAAAGACCTTTTTGTCAATCAAAGCCTGAAAGCAACAACCCGTACTTCTACTTCCAGGCCACATGGAAACAGCCTTAGCGTTTGGAGAATTGGAACCGCTTGCGCGCGCCCTTCTGGCCGTACTTCTTCCGCTCATGAGCGCGCGGGTCGCGCGTCAAAAATCCGAGCTTCTTCAGCCGGGACCGCAGTTCCGCGTTGAACTCCACCAATGCCCGGGAAATGCCGAGCCGAACCGCGCCCGCCTGGCCGGCAACTCCGCCGCCGTCACACAGGACCAGGACATCGAACTTGTCCATGGTCTCGGTGGCCAGTAACGGCTGCCGCACCACGGCCCGCAAACTCTCCGTTGGAAAGTAGTTCTCGAATGCGCGGTTGTTGACCTTGACTTCGCCCTTGCCGGGCCGCAAGAACACACGGGCCACCGAACTCTTCCGCCGGCCCGTCCCCAAATACTGCACCATCGTCGCTGCCACTCGCTGTTACCTTCCCGCTATTTCATCGCCAGCACTGCCGGCTTCTGCGCGGCGTGCGGATGGCGATCTGTCGCATAAACTTTTAGTTTCCGGAACATCTGCTTGCCCAGCTTGGTTTTCGGCAGCATTCCCCGGATGGCTTCCTCCACAATGCGAACGGGCCGCTCTTCGCGCACCCGCCGGAAGCTCTTCTCCACCAGCCCTCCGGGATATCCCGTGAAGTGCCGGTAAACTTTGTCTGTTTCTTTCCGCCCGCTGACCCGAACCTTGCCGGCGTTGATCACAATCACATGATCGCCCGTGTCCAGGAACGGCGTATACGATGGCTTGGTCTTGCCCATCAGCAACATAGCCGCCTTGCTGGCCAGCTTGCCCAACACTACGTCCTGGGCATCGATCACATGCCAGCTCCGGCTAATCTCGTTCTTGGAAGGGAACTCCGTACTCATCGACACACGTCTCCAACTCGGCCTTTTGCAATTCTACTAGCCTACCGAGCCGCGCAACGAATGTCAAATCGGCGGGGCATGCTTTCGCTGGACGCGAGTGGCGCCGGCGATCTTGTCTCCGGCGATTCCATCTACGAAGCGGTTCTTCCCGAGACTTTTGAAGTAGCGCCGTCAGCTTGCCGGAAATACGACTCCGCCGGCTTCCCTCCGTAGCCCCGCCGAAACCCCTTTTGATATAGTTGACTCACGACACGTCAGGAGGCTTCCCGCGTGCGAATCGATCGCGCTACCTTTATTCTCTTTCTCTGCTCCGGGCTGTCCGTCCCGCTCGCTCTCGCCCAACAGCCGGCAACTCCGCCCAAGGAAGGTGTTGTCCCCGCCGAGCCCGGTAACCCGTACCGGCGCGCGGCGCAATTGCCCGCTCGCATCCGCGATTTTGCGGCCAGCCAGGCTTCACTTCAGCCGGGTCAATCCACCATGCTCGTCTGGGAGATCGAGAATCCCACCGGCATCACGCTCGAACCCGGTCCGGGACGCGTCCAGCCGCGCGGCAACATCCAGGTGACCCCGTCGGCCACCACCACCTACACCCTCACGGTGCACGGGCCGAACAATCAGGTCCTCACCAAAGAAGTGACTGTGACGGTGGCCGGCACAACTCCGATCAACACATCATCCGCTACCGAAAACGCAAAAAAGGAAGTGGCGCGCCTAGCCAACGGCAAGCCCGATCTTTCCGGCGTCTACGATTTCAGCTTCGGCGGAGGCGCCCGGGGTGGAGCCCGAGGCGCGGCTCCCAGCGGTCCCGTCCTCAAACCCGGCGCTGAGAAATACCGCATTGTGCGAGGCCCGGATGATTCCGGCCAATATTCCGATTGCATGCCGCTCGCCGGCCCGCAGGCGTTTGCTGTTCCCTACCAATTTCAAATCGTCGAAGGTCTGCATTCGGTTGCCATTCTGTTCGGATACCCCGGCACGTTCCGCACCATCCCGACGGATGGCGGCGCGCATCCGGTCGACCCCGACCCCACCTGGATGGGCGATTCCATCGGCCGTTGGGAAGGCGACACCCTCGTCATCGACAGCATCGGTTTCAACGACAAGACCGAGATCAACGGCTTCAAGCACACCGACGCCCTCCACATCATCGAGCGCTTTTCACGCCCCGAATTCAATACCCTGCGCTACGATGTCACGATCGAAGATCCTAACGTGTTCGCCGAGCCCTGGAAAATGACCCGCAGTTTCGCGCTTCGCCCGGATCTGACCAAGGTCGATGAGTTCGTCTGCGAGCACAACGAAGACTACAGCAAATATTTCGAGAAGAAATAGCACGCCATGCGTTTGACCGCCTCTGTCCTCGCCGTCGTTTCCATCGGCGCCGCCCAGTCGATCCGCCCCGAGGCGCCGAATCCCGAAGCCACCTCCGGAGCCATTCAACGCCGCGTCGCGCCCCCCGCTCGCATTACCGAATTCGAAGCCCAGCCGGCTTCCATCCAGGCCGGCCAGCAGGCGGTTCTGGTTTGGGCGACGGAAAACCCGAACGGTGTCACCATCGAGCCCGGCGTCGGACGCGTAGTGCCGCGCGGCACGCGCACCGTTTCCCCGTCAGCCACCACCACCTACACTCTCACCGCCCATGGCCCTAATAACCAGGTCGTCACCAAAGAGCTGACCGTGACCCTCGCCGGCGGTAACGCTGCGTCCACAACTGCCGCTGCCTCCGAACCCGCGAAGGTCCCTCGTTTCGCGAACGGCAAGCCCGACCTGTCCGGTGTCTACGACGCCAGCGCCCCCCGTGGCGCCGGCGGTCCCGCCCCTTCTCCGAAGCTCAAGTCCGGAGCCGGGAAATACCGCGTCGTCCGCGGCCCCAATGATTCCGGCCTCACTGCTGATTGCATGCCGCTCGCCCCGCCGCAGTCGTTCAACGTCCCCTATCAGGTGCAACTCGTCCAGAGCGCGCATGCGCTTGCCATCCTGCATGGATATCCCGGCACCTTCCGCATCATCCCGACCGACGGCGCCGCGCACCCAGTCGACCCCGATCCCACTTGGATGGGCGATTCCATCGGCCGCTGGGACGGCGACACCCTCGTCGTCGATACCATCGGCTTCAACGACAAAACCGAAATCAGCGGCTTCAAGCATTCCGAGGCGCTCCACGTCACCGAGCGTTTCACGCGCTCCGACGTCAACGCCGTCGACTACGAGGCGACGATTGAAGACCCCAACGTCTTCGCCGAGCCGTGGAAGATCACGCGCCGCTTCACTCTCCGCACCGACCTGACCAAGGTCGACGAGTTCGTCTGCGAGCATAACGAAGACTACGGCAAGTATTTCGGTTCCCCCGTGGCGCCGGCGATCTTGTCGCCGGCGACCACATCCCCCGCGTCACGTGAGGGCAGCAAGGAATAAATGCGAATGATCCGTACCATCTTATTAGCCGGCACGCTGGTCTTCGCGGCAGCGGGCCAGGTTGTCCCCGCCGGCGCCGGCAATCCCTACGCGCGCGCGGCGCAGTTGCCCGCGCGCATTCTGAGCTTCACGGCCGAGCCCGCGTCTCTCAAGCCCGGCCAATCGACCACGTTGAAGTGGGCCACCGAGAACCAGAGCAGCGCAACGCTCGATCCAGACATTGGCACGGTGGTGGCGCGCGGCAGCCGGCAAGTGTCGCCCGCGGCCACCACTACCTACACCCTCACCGTGCACGGTGCCAAGGACCAAGTCCTCACCAAAGAGGTAACCGTGACCGTGGCCGGCACGACTCCCGTGACCGCCAAAAATGCCGCGCCGGCGAAAAAAGAGATCCCGCGCATGCCCGATGGCAAGCCGAATCTCTCCGGAGTCTACAACGCCATCTTCCCCGGCACATTCTTCCAAGGCGGCCCCGCTATGAACATCGCCGGCGTACCCGGTCCCGCCGAGACCAAACCCGTGCTCAAAGCCGGCGCGGAAAAATTCAAGGTGGTCCGCGGCCCCAACGATGCCGGGCTCACTTCCGACTGCCGGCCGACAGGCCTCCCGCAATCCTACTTCGCGCCGTACCAGTGGCAGATCGTCCAGTCATTAGACAAAGTCGTCATCTTGTATGAATACCCGCACCTGTTCCGCGTGATTCCCACGCACGGCGGCCCGCACCAGGCTGATCTCGATCCCACCTGGATGGGCGATTCCATCGGCCGCTGGGAAGGCGACACGCTCGTGGTCGACGTCACCGGATTCAACGACAAGACCGAGCTCCCCGGCGGGTTTCGTCACACCGAATCCCTGCACGTCATCGAGCGGTTCCGCCGCATCAACTACGACCAGCTCGAATACACGGCCACCATCGAAGATCCGAACGTGTTCGAGAGACCTTGGGTGGTCAACCGCATTTTCCCGTTGCGCCCCGAGCTGGAAAAGGTCGATGAGTTCGTCTGCGAGAACAACGAGGACTACAGCAAGTATTTCAAGAAGGAGTAGCCGGCAACGCTCAAAAATTCCTGGCTATTCCCGGTCATCGAATCGGTTCACCTCTGCGGCATGGCGTTGCTGGCCGGCACCATCCTTCTCACCGACCTCCGGCTCTTCGGCTTCGGTCTGCGCCGGCTGACGCCTGCTGGCGTGGCCGCTTTCCTGGCCCCCTGGACCCGCGCCGGTCTCGCCATCCTGTTGACCACCGGCCCGTTGATGTTTTCCTCCGACATCTCACGCTACGTCGCCAACCCCGCATTCCGCGTCAAGATCGTGCTAGTTCTGGCGGCGCTCGTTTTTCACTTCACCATTCATCGCAAGGCCGTCGCGGCCGGAAAAGGGCGCCTGACCGCCATCGTCTCGATGCTCTTATGGAGCTGCGTCGTTCTGGGCGGCCGCGCCATCGCCGATTTCGATATCTGAGCCGCCATGTCCGTACTCGGCATCTGCGAATGGATCGAAAATACGGCGTTCAGCACCGGCCTGCGCGAATCGACCTGGGGTTTTCCAATTCTCGCCGCCGTGCACGTCCTAACCCTCGCCTGGTTTGGCGGCGCCGTCCTCATCGCGCCGGCTGACCTGCGCGCGTGGAAACGTCTCGGCCTCTTTTTCGTGTTACTAACCGGCGCCGTACTTTTCTGGATCGAACCCCTCAAGTGCTATCACAGCACCGGCTTCTGGCTGAAGATGGCGCTGCTCATTCTGGTCGCCTTCGCCAATCGCCGCTCTGCGATTTACCTGCTCCTCTGGGCCGCCGTTATTTTCGCCGCCCGCGCCATCGCTTTCTTCTAGCGTGAGGCCTCCGGAGGCCGCTGAAAAACAGCAGAGTCTCAGGCTTTTGGAAGGCAAAGCTGGCGGGCGAAGGTCGCCGGCAGATCAGGACACGGTAATCGATCGCGATTCTCGGCTGGAATAAATCTCCCAGAACTTGCCGGCAATCGTACTCGGCTCGATCGTCGCGCTTCCAGTATCCCAGGCCGTGCCCTTCACGAGCCCGAGAACGACAACTTCACCGACCGTGATGCCGTCCACCGGAAGTTTCTTCATGAGAAGCCCGACGAGCTTGTGCTTAGCGGCGTTGGCGATCGCCAGTCCCATTGAATTCCATTGAACCGCCATCGCGTCGGCCTGCGGATCGAACAGGCCCAAACCGCCGTTCGTGACCAGCACCGCCCCTTTCGCGGCCCGTAGATCCGCCACCGCTTCCTGGACAGCGAAGACCAGGCTCGTCACACTTACATCGAATGCCGTATGGAGGGCGGTGGCGTCGGCGTCCAGGACGTCGCCGGCTGTGTTGCCATAAGCATTCCAGTGAATCGCGGTGACGGGCCCAAGTCGGCCGGCTACGCGCTTGACGAGATCCCTGGCGGCGTTCGGATCGGAGAGATCTGCCGGAAACGCAGCCGCCGTAATCCCGCGCGCCTGGAGCGTCTCTCGCGCCTTATCGAGTTTATCGGCGCTCCTGGCGACAAGAGCGACTTGGAAGCCTTCGCCGCCAAACCGGTTCGCCACCGCGTCCGAGATCCCGGGTCCATGTCCACAAACGATGATAGTCTGCTGCATATCGCTGCCCCCAGGCTACCAAGAACAATACGACCGTCAAACGGCGCATTCGCCGAACGGCAAAATCTAAGGCCTTTCCGACCCTCGCAATGCCCCCAAATCAGCCGCCCACGCACCTTTTTGATATCATTGCAGAGCAGATTCCCTGGAGGTTCTTCGGATGAGTTCGCGGCTGATCATCCCCGTCTTGACGCTTGGCTTGCTGGCGGTCACGCTGCCCCTGCAGGCCCACCACTCCACCGCCATGTACAACATGGCCAACCCGGTCACCGTCACCGGAGTGGTGAAGCGCTTCGAGTGGACCAATCCGCACGCTCACATCTTTCTTGAAGTCACCGACGAGCAAGGCAAGAAGGTCGAGTGGGACATCGAGATGATGAGCCTCAATCACCTCAAGTCGTATGGCTGGGCGCACAACACCGTGATGCCCGGCGACACCATCAGTTGCACCGGCGGCGCCGCCAAGAGCGGTTTGCCTGCCATGCTCAGCTCTCTCATTAAGCTGGCTGACGGCCGCGTCATCAAGTCCTGACGATGCCCTGCCGCGCCCCTCAATCGGTCGCGATCGTGAACGCCGTGTAGCTGAACAGCGTGCCATCCGCCGCCTCGAGCATGAGAGTCCACTCGAAAGGCCGCCGTCGTCCCACCGTCCATGCCCCCGCCACCGCCTCCTCCGGCACTTTGAACTGGAGCGCGGTCGCCGTCTGTGCCACCAAAGCCGCCGGGAAGCTTCGGACGCCGTCCGTCAAATAAACGGCGCGAACGTTTGACCGGCCCAGCTCGTTGCCGCGCGCGGTCACCAGATCTCCCCCAGTCGCGGTCACCGGATCCACGGCCGTGATTCTCGGCGGCAGCGCCGGATCGACGCCGGATGTCGCGTAATATCCTTCGCGAGATCGCGCCAACAGGTCCGGCCGCTTCACACCCACGTGAATCCTGCGATATCCCGGAACGAACGGTCCCGGAGTGTACGCGAGGTTATACCCGGAGCGCAGCTCTTCTTCCATTGCACCGTAGATCGTTTCTAGCGTTTGCTCCTCGGAAACTTCCAAATACGCGCCGCCGGTTTCTCGCGACATTTGGCGCAGCGCGAGGCCGCCGATCTGGCGCCAGTATCGCAGGCTGATACGCGTCGGCGCATAAGAGCCCGAATCGAAATTTTGGATCGCATAGATCGTGGTATCGGCACGTTGCGCCGACTCGATCGCCGCCTCCAGTGTCGATTCGCTGCCATAGTCGATGCCGTCGGAAACCAGGAGGCACGCCTTCCGGCCCCCTTCCCATTTCAAATATTGTCCGCACGCCCGTACCACCGCATCGTACAAAGCCTCATTCGCGCGGATGAGAACCCCGCCGGGAGGCGTGGCAACCAGGTTCCGGCGTTCCACCAGCGGCTCGATTCGCAGCGCGCCTTCCAGCGGGCGGAGGTCCCGGTCCGGCGGCCGCCTGGATTCTTTCTGAGAGTCGAACAGCATCACGAACGCGCGGTCCTGCTGTTCGAGGCGACCCTCCCTCCGCAACACCCGCCCGAGAAAACCGTAACTGGCCTCATGTACGCGGTCGAATACCCGACGCTCGCTCGCGCCGATGTCCATCAACAAGCCGAGCGCCATCGGTGTATCGGCGTCCCGAACGAGCGAGCGGATCGTCTGCCTCCGGTCCGATTCGTCAATCAGGAAATCCGCGGTTCCCAGATCGGATTCGATTGCGCCGCTCCGGCTTCGCACGCCCACGTGAACGGTGACCAGACGCTCGCTGCCCGGCGGAATGGATTCCTGCGCGCCCACCTCCGCGCGGCGCAATACTCCGCTCGCCGCTACCATCAACGCCTCGCGTCGAGTCATAGTCCCCGGTATACGCTCGCCTCGCTCCCTTGTCAATCCGGGCGCCGGCCTTGAACTTGTTCCGGAAAACGAAATGCGATCGCATCCACGCTGTTCAACTCACCACACCCCAAAAGGAATTGCCGATTCGATTGTAGACATGCCGATCTGCGCCGTGGCGCGTCGGCGCGGCATGATTTGCCGGATGCGCCCCCAACTCGATAAGCCGGCCCCGGAATCGCCGTACAACAGGCGTGTTCGATCGCCCGCCGCCATTAGCAGTACCTGCAAGCAAGCCCCCCTTCTCCCCCCTCCGAATTCCTTCCTTTCCCTGCCGAAAGATGTTACGGTAGAGCCGAGTTTAGGACTCTCCATGCCCACCACGGAGGCCGGTCTTCGGCCCGACGCGGGGGAGCGGGCGTTTCTCGATGAGGTAATTGCTCGCCACAGTGGCCGTCCGGGCGCACTGCTGGGAATCCTGGAAGAGACGCAGGAGCACACCCCCCGCAAATTTCTCTGTCTCGAAACCATCCGGTATATCGCCGAGAAGTCCGGGACTTCGCTGTCTCAAATCTTTAGCGTCGTTACCTTTTACGCGCTTTTTAACCGCGAGCCTCAGGGCGAACACACCATCTCCATCTGCCGGGGAACCGCCTGTCACACGCGCGGCTCGCGCAGTCTTCTGGAAACTCTGCGCCTCGAGCTCGGCCTGGATGAAGATGGCGCCCACGCCGACAAGCTGACGCTGACCACCCCCGATGGGCACTTTACCATTCGCACCGTCGCCTGCTTCGGTCAATGCGCATTGGCGCCTGTTGTCGAACTCGATCACCGCATTTGCGGGCATATGAATGAGGGCGTGCTGAAGCGCGAGGTAAAGGCTCTCACCACGGAGAACTCCCAATGATCCGCATGGAGGACATCAGCTCGTTCAATGCCGTGCGCGAAGCCGGCTTGGCGAAGCTCCTGCCCGATGTGCCGAGGCTGGCAGTCGGCATGGGCACCTGTGGGCGCGGCAATGGCGCAGAGGCCGTCTATCGCGCGCTCGCCGAAGCCGCCGACCGCGCCGGCGCGCGTCTTTCCAGCGTCGGCTGCTTCGGGCCGTGTTCGGAAGAGCCTCTCGTTAGCATCTGGTCGCCGGGTGCTCCTATGGTCATCCTGCGCCGGGTTCAGGAAAGCGACGCCGAGCGCATCGTCGCCGACTTGATGGACGGACGCATCCCCCCGGATCTTGCCTGGTGCAAGGTGGAGGAGTGGGATCACATCACGGCCCAGATCAAGTACGGCCACGGATATCCCGAGTTGATGTCCTGGCACGACATTCCTTTCTTCAAAGGTCAAAAGAAAATTGTCCTTCGAAACTGCGGGCTCATCGACCCCGAAGATATCGAAGAATAAGGCCCTCATCGATAGCCGCCCGGAGACCATCGTCGAGCAGATCAAGGCCTCCCGCCTGCGCGGCCGCGGCGGCGCCGGCTATAGCACCGGCCTCAAATGGGAGTTTCTCGCCAAGGCTTCGGCGGATGCCAAATATCTCATCTGCAATGCCGATGAGGGCGACCCCGGCGCTTACATGAACCGCAACGAGATTGAGAGCGACCCTCACTCTTTGCTCGAAGGAATGATCATCGGCGCCTACGTCACCAAGGCGAGTCTCGGCATCATCTATGTGCGTGCCGAATACCCCGTCGCCGTTCATCGCCTGATGCACGCCATTGAGCAGGCGCGCGAGTACGGGCTGCTCGGCGCCAATATCCTCGGCCGCGGATTCAATTTCGATATCGAGCTGGTCGAAGGGGCGGGCGCATTTGTCTGCGGGGAGGAGACCGCTCTCATTGCTTCCCTGGAAGGCTTGGCCGGACGTCCGCGTCCGCGTCCGCCGTTTCCGGCGCAGAAGGGTCTCTGGGGCCGCCCCACCAATATCAACAACGTCGAAACCTGGTGCAACATCGCGCCCATCGTCATCAAGGGCGCGCAGTGGTTCACCCAAACCGGCAGTCCCAAAAG
>Ga0335079_10006971_pt1 | contig 12885 bp, 10 predicted proteins | sample Lox_Sample_33_FD_206719 | JGI IMG/M metagenome (GOLD analysis project Ga0335079, IMG submission 206719) | Soil microbial communities from Loxahatchee National Wildlife Refuge, Florida, United States - Lox_Sample_3.3 | ecosystem: Environmental > Terrestrial > Soil > Wetlands | place: USA... | reverse complement strand
ATCCGCCGGGTCCTCGATGAGATCGAGTTAGCCAACGCCAAGATACACGGCTACGGTTCTTTGAATTTCGGGAATAACCTGCGGCAATGCTACCGGCATCTCGCCGAACGGGACGTGTCCGAAGAAGATCTCAGCACCGTCATGTCGTTCGCCGAGCGGATTCTGGATTGCCCGATGGAAGTGATCGCGGGCGTCGCCGATACTCTGGAGTATCTGGCTCCGCGCCACGACCTGACTCTGTTCACCAAGGGCCATCCCGAGGAGCAGAAACTCAAAATCGACCGCTCCGGACTCGGAATCTACTTCGGCCACACGGCCATCGTGAAAGAGAAAGACGTCGCCGCGTACCGCGCCCTGGTCAAGGAGCGCGGCATCGATCCGGAGCTGGCCTGGATGGCCGGCAACAGCGCGAAGTCCGACATCAATCCGGCGCTCGAGGCGGGATTGAACGCCGTCTTCATTCCGCACTCGCATACGTGGGGTTTGGAGCGCCAGGAAATCCGGCCGGGCAAAGGCCGGTTACTGGTGCTGGAGCGGTTCGCGGATTTGTGCACTTACTTCTGATGTGGTCGAGTGACTAACATCAGTAACTCGGCTGCGGCTCTCGGTTCGTATGCCGGTGATCGCGCCTGGGCGGACGATCGCCCGTCCGTACTGCAAAACGATTGGCTCGCGTTGCACGCGCGCTGGACTCAGAGGGTGTTGCGGCGGCCGCTCCAGCAAGTCGTGCTGCTCGTCGTCAACCACGGGCGCAACCATCGCGGCGGGGTGTCCGGGTTTCTGCGCGCGATGGGCCGCGCCACCGAAGCTCGACTTAGCGTGTGACTGTCGCGCGGATACCAGCCCGGAGCAGGAACCGACTATTCGCAGATCAGGTTGATCTGGCCGATGCCGCCGCTGACGTTGACACGCACGGTGGCGTCGGAATTTCCCGGCGGTTCGTTCACCCAGCGATCCCCGCGCTTGGTCAAGCCGCGCGCGCTGATTTCCCCGAGCCCCCCGTGGGCTTCCACTTCCACCCGCGATCTGCGGGGCAGCCGCACGGTGGCTTCCCCGACTCCGCCACGCACCCGCACATCCAGATCGTTCCGGGGATGGCCGGTCAAATCCAGCTTCAGCTCTCCCGCGCCCATTTCGACATCCACGTTATGCAGCGCGAGCTGGCCCAAATTCAGGCGGCCCTCGCCGGCTCCCATCTTGACGCTGATATCCATGGGGACGTCTTCGTTCAACCGCAGATCCCACTGGTTCTTGTCGTTGTTGCCGATCGAATGATGGCTGGGCTGCTTGACGCTGAGCGTGCCGCGGGAACCACTCACCTCGTAATGCACCTCGGGCTGTCCGTCGGACGAACGGTAACGCAAGTCGGCGTCCAGGAGCGGCACGGCGCCGCCGTGCACCGTCAACTCGCCCGCGCCCATCTCAATCTCGACCTGGGCGGATTTGGCGCCCTTCAGATCGATGCTCTTGGACAGGTGCTCCACATTCGGCGTGTCGTGTACATCCACGTAACATCCGGCGCCCAACACCGCCAGCGCCACAGTTCCCCCCAGCAGCGCGATCGTCTTGAGTCTGGCTTGGTTCACAACGGGCCTCCAACCAAGAGCATACGCCAACGCGCGCCCGTGTGTTCCTTGATTGTTGGGGAAGGGATTGTTGAGGGGGGCGGGTGAATCGCCCGCCCGGCTACACTCTGCGCAGGACGCGCGCCGGCAAGGTGACGACGGCCCAAACCAGCTCCAGCACGCCTCCCACCGCCACGCCTACGATCCGGAAGGGCAACAGCAGCAGCCAGACGAGCGGATAGAGGATCAGCGCCACCAGGGCCAGCGGCCAGCAAAAGAACAGCATCACGCACCACACCAGGAACGTCAGCATAGGACTTCCCCGCGGAGCGCGGCCTCGGCGTTCTCCGCGTCGTCGAACAGCGGGACGATCTCGCCGATCCGGGTCATTTCCAGAACTTCGCGCACGCGCGCGTTCGGATTGGCCAGCATCAACTGTCCCCCGCGGCTCTGCAGGGCTTTGTGCAGTTCCACGACAAACGCCAGACCCGTCGAGTCGATATACGGGACCCCACTTAGATCGACGACGGCCTTGACGATCCCGGCTTTTTGCAGGCAATTCTTCGCCGACAGAAATGCGACGTCGGAGCCGGTCACGAACCGGCCCGCGAGGCGCAGAACACATACGCCGTCACGAATCTGAGATTCCAAGCGCATACGAAACTCCGGAAGCTCGCGCCTCCCTTATGGTAGTGCCGCAACCTATTCAAAACGTTTCACCAATTAGACGATTGGGCGGCTGAAAAGGTTCATTAAAGTTCGTATATGGCAGAATAGAAACCACATGCCACAAACAGCGGATATCGTCATCATCGGCGGCGGCATCGTCGGTTCGAGCGTCGCCTGGCACCTCACCCAGGCGGGTTGCCGCAGCGTGCTGGTGATCGAGCGCGAAAGCCAGCAAGGCCTGGGATCCACGGGCAAAAGCATGGGCGGTGTGCGCGCGCAGTTTGCCACAGACGTCAACATCCGCATGTCGCTCTACTCTATTCCCGTGTTCGCGGCCTTTGAGGAGATCACCGGATATCCGTCCGGCTACAAGTCGCACGGCTACCTGTTCGTAGCCACTGCGCCCCGGCATGTCGAGTACTTGCGGCGGAACTTCGAGCGGCAGGTCGCCCTGGGTCTGCAGACCGTCGAGATGCTGGGCCCGGACGAGGTGCGCCGCATGGCGCCGCAACTGCGCGCCGACGATGTGCTGGGCGGCAGCTTCTGCGCGACGGACGGCTTCGTCGATCCTTACAGCGTCATGAAAGGCTTTATGGCCGCGGCCGCCGGTAACGGCGCTACGCTGTGGCGCGGCGTCGAAGTCACCGGCATCGATCGCGACGCGCGCGGTGTCGCCGGCGTCCGCACGTCCCAAGGTCCCGTCGCGACGCGCATCGTCGTCAACGCCGCCGGGCCCTGGGCCGCGCAGGTCGCTCTCCAGGCGGGCATCCAACTGCCGGTCGTTCCGCTGCGCCGCATGCTGGTGCCCACCGAACCCTTCCCCGGCTTACCCGAGCGGCTGCCGATGGTGATCGACATGACCACCGGCTTCCATTTCCGCCCCGAGGGGGTCGGCCTGCTGCTGGCCTGGAACGATCCGGAAGAAACCCCCGGCTTCAAGACCGCGTTCGATCCGGCATTCATCGAGAAGATCCTGACCCACGCGGTCGCGCGCGTGCCCTGCTTCGAGAATCTGCAGGTCAATCCGCACCGCGCTTGGGCGGGACTCTACGCCGTCACGCCCGATCATCACGCCATTATCGGTCCCGCCGCGGAAGTGCCCGGCCTGTTCTTCGCAAACGGGTTCAGTGGCCATGGCGTCATGCATTCTCCCGCGACCGGGCGCCTCACCGCCGACCTGATCCTGCACGGATCGAGCACCCTGCTCGACGCCCGCGATTTGGGTTTCGCGCGCTTCGCCGAAGGCCGCCTGCTCGAAGAAACCGCCGTCCTCTGACGGGGCGCAAGCTCCCGCTCGCCGCGGCGGGAGTTTGGACATTTCGTCTCCCGCTCGTGGCGCGAGCTTCGGCTCGCCGCAGCGAACGTCAGTAAGCCGTGAACTTCCGGTCGGCCTTGATCGCGCGATCCCGGTTATCGAATCGCTCTTCCTTCTCCGCGATCACAAACTGCATGGCGCACCGCGGAGCTTTGCCGAGGTCCTCCACCGGATCGTAGAGAACGAACTTCGCCCGCACCGGCGCGCCCCGCAAATTGCGATCGCCTTGATTCCCGGCGCCCTCGCCCACGATGTCGGCGCGCCGGAACGCGATGTCTTCCGGCGGCGCGAACGGCGCGGTCTGCGGGCTCGCCGCCGCGATCAGGAACAGCAACGGCCAGCGCATGGCAGCCGAGCCTTTCACACAAGTGTTCGCTCGAACCGGCGGACCAGCCCCGCCGCCGCGCCCGGTAGCTCCTGCCGGGCGTTGTGGCATGATCGAATCATATGGAAATCACCTGGCTTGGACACGGCACTTTTCAATTCCGTCTGCCCTCCGGCGAAGTCATCCTGATGGATCCGTGGACCGAAGGAAATCCGGCCTACCCGCAGGGCCACCAGATCGAGCGCGTCGATACCATCTGCATTACGCACGGCCATTTCGATCACATCCATGACGCCGTGCCGCTGGCGAAGCAGTTCTCGCCGCAGGTGGTCGGGATTTTCGAAACATGCCATTGGCTCGAATCCCAGGGTGTGGCCAACACGCGGCCCATGAACAAGGGCGGCTCGCAGCAAGCCGGCGCCGTCACCGTCACCATGACGCACGCGGTGCACAGTTGCGGGATCCTCGACGACGGCAAGATCATCTACGGCGGCGAGGCCGCGGGATACGTGTTGCAATTCGAAGACGGGCGCGCGCTGTATTTCGCCGGCGACACCAATGTGTTCGCGGACATGCAACTGATCGCCCAGTTATATCATCCGGAACTGGCGTTCCTGCCCATCGGCGACCTGTATACGATGAGTCCCCGAGAAGCCGCCTTGGCTTGCCGGCTGCTGCAGCCCAAGCGAGTCGTGCCGATGCACTTCGGGACCTTTCCGGCGCTGACCGGGCGGCCGGACCAACTCGCCGGACTGATCCGCGACCTGCCCGGCGCCGAGGTGTGGACGCTGGAGGCGGGGAAAACGGTGGAGTGGTGAAGACCCGTTAGACCTCGACCGGAATTGTCTCGCTCCTCACATTTGTCTCAAATTCGCCGGCCCGAAGCTCTTTAGGTTTCAGTGAAAATGCCCCGATTCAGTTGACCCCGCCGACGCGCTGCTGCCAACATGGTCACATGAAGGCCGTTGCCGTCTATCCCGCCGCGCACGACGTCAAGATCATCGAGCGCGCCGAGCCCCGCATCGCCGCGCCCACCCAAGTCAAGCTCCGCATGCTCGAAGTGGGCGTATGCGGCACCGATAAAGACATCTGTGCGTTTGCCCTTGGATCGCCGCCGCCGGGCGCGGATCATTTCATCCTCGGCCACGAATCCCTCGGCGAAGTCGTGGAGACCGGTCCGGCCGTCCCGGATCTGCGGGCGGGCGACCTGGTGGTGAGCACCGTGCGCCTGCCTTGCGCCGACGCCGCGTGCCCCGCCTGCCGCGCCGGCCATCCCGATTTCTGCACCACCGGCAACTACTCCGAGCACGGCATCAAGGACTTGGACGGCTTCATGACCGAGTTCGTCGTCGAGGACCGCGCCCGCCTCCATCCCGTGCCGCACGAGCTGCGCGAGGTGGCCGTCCTGGTCGAGCCGCTGACCATCGCCGAGAAGGCGCTGATCGAGGTGGACGAAATCCTGACGCGGCTGCCGTGGAATGCAGGCCGGCGCCGCGCCGTGGTGCTGGGCTCGGGTCCGGTCGGCTTGCTCGGGGCCATGGTGCTGGTGAACGCCGGCTACGAGACCTGCGTCTATTCCCGGTCGCCGAAGCCCAACGCAAAGGCCGCCGTCGCCGAAGCCGCCGGAGCCGTGTACATTTCTTCCCAGGAGGTTTCCATCGAGAAGATGGTGGAACAGGCGGGCCCCATTGACCTGATCTACGAAGCCGCGGGCGCGCCGCAATTCGCCTTCGAAGTGCTGAAATACCTGGGTCCCAACGGGATCTTCGTTTTCACGGGCGTGCCCCGCGCCGAAAAGCCGGTCGTGTTCGATACCGAGCGCATCATGTACAATCTCGTGCTGCGAAACCAGGTGGTGCTGGGGGTGGTGAACGCCGGCCCGCTGGCGTTCGACAATGCCGTGCGCGACATCGGAATCTTCGCCGCGCGCTGGCCCCATGCCGTGCGCGCTATGATCACAGGCAGGTATCCCATGGAGGCTTTCCGCGATCCTGTGATGGGCAAGGCCGGCGGGATCAAGAACGTGATCGCCATTTCCGGGGCGGGCCGGCCTTGATCGCCGAGCTGCAGCGGCTCTCCGCGGACGAGCGCCGCGAGAAGAATTGGAAGCGCTGGGGGCCGTATCTTTCCGGGCGGCAGTGGGGCACGGTGCGCGAGGATTACTCCGCCAACGGCGCCTGCTGGGACTACTTTCCGCACGATCACGCGCGCAGCCGCGCCTATCGCTGGGGCGAGGACGGCCTGCTCGGCATCTGCGACCGCGAGTGCCGTCTGTGCTTCGCCCTGGCCCTCTGGAACGGGCGCGATCCCATTCTCAAGGAGCGCCTCTTCGGCCTCGCCGGGCCGGAGGGCAATCACGGCGAAGACGTCAAAGAGTGCTATTACTTCCTGGACTCCACCCCCACGCACTCCTATATGAAGGCGCTCTACAAGTATCCGCAAGCCGCCTTTCCGTACAACTGGCTGCGGGAGGAAAACGCCCGGCGCGGCCGCGATCTGCCTGAGTTCGAACTGGAAGACACCGGCATCTTCGACGAGCAGCGCTACTTCGACGTCTTCGTGGAATACGGTAAGGCCGCGCCCGACGACTTGCTCATCCGCATCACCGCCGTCAACCGCGGTCCGGAACGCGCCGCGCTGCACCTGGTGCCGGCGCTCTGGTTCCGCAACACGTGGTCGTGGGGGCGGCACGGCGAAGGCTACTGGCCCAAGCCGAAAATCGCGCGCACCGGCGATGCGGCCCTGCTCGCCGAACACGCGTCGCTCGGCAAGTTCGTCCTGCAGGCGGAGGGCGCCCCGCAGCTTCTCTTCACGGAAAACGAGACGAACACGCAACGCCTGTTCGGGGCGCCGGGCGCCGGGCCGTATGTCAAAGACGCGTTTCATGCCTATGTCGTCGAAAACCGCGCCAATCAAGTGAATCCGCAACCGGAAGGCACCAAGGCGGCCGTGCTCTATCGCCTCTCCCTCGAACCCGGCGCCAGCAGCGCCATTCTGCTGCGGCTGGCGGCGGACGGAGCCGGTCCCGCCCCGGACGCGAACCAGGTGTTCACCCAGCGGCAGGCCGAGGCGGATGAATTCTACGCGATGTGGCTTCGGAAGGGTTTCACGGACGAATCGCGCCGCATCGCCCGCCAGGCCTACGCCGGCCTGATGTGGACCAAGCAGTACTATCATTATTCGGTCGCGCAGTGGCTGGAAGGCGATCCCGCGCAGCCGCCGCCCCCGCCCGGACGCGATGATGGACGCAATCACGATTGGAAGCACCTCTACAATCGCGACATCATCTCCATGCCGGACAACTGGGAGTACCCGTGGTATGCCTCGTGGGACCTCGCTTTCCACACGATTCCACTCGCGCGCCTCGACCCGGCCTTCGCCAAGGAGCAACTGGTGCTGCTGCTGCGCGAGTGGTACATGCACCCCAACGGGCAGGTGCCGGCCTATGAGTTCGCCTTCGGCGACGTCAACCCGCCGGTGCACGCCTGGGCCTGCTGGCGCGTCTACAAGATGACCGGCCCGCGCGGCGGACGCGATCGCGTCTTCCTGGCTCGCGTCTTTCACAAGCTGTTGATCAACTTCACCTGGTGGGTGAACCGCAAGGACGTGGCCGGACAGAATATTTTTTCCGGCGGTTTCCTCGGCCTGGACAATGTCGGCGTCTTCGACCGCTCGCAGCCGCTGCCGGGCAACGTGATCCTGGAGCAGGCCGACGGCACCGCCTGGATGGCTTCCTACTGCCTCACCATGCTCTCCATGGCGCTCGAACTGGCGCGCGAGGATCCGGCTTACGAAGACGTCGCCTCCAAGTTTTTCGAGCATTTCGTGGCCATCGCCAGCGCCATGAACTCCCTGGGCGGCTCCGGGCTCTGGGATGAGACCGACGGATTCTATTACGACCAGCTTCACGTCGATCATTCCGTTGTTCCCCTGCGCGTGCGCTCCGCGGTGGGACTGATGCCGCTGGTCGCCGTCGAGGTGCTGGACTACAATGTCATCGAGCGTCTGCCGGGCTTTCGCAAGCGCATGGACTGGTTTCTCGAGAACCGCCCCGATCTATGCGAACAGATTTCCTACATGGAGCAGGATAGCTCCACGGGACATACCCACCGGCTGCTGGCGATCCCGTCCCTCGGGCGCCTGTTGCGCGTGTTGCGCTATCTGCTCGACGAGAACGAGTTTTTTTCGCCGTATGGAATTCGTTCGCTTTCCAAGTTCCACCACGAGCATCCCTACATCCTGCATACCGACGGCACACAGCAGCGCGTCGACTACGAGCCGGCGGAATCAGCTAGCGCGGTGTTCGGGGGCAATTCCAATTGGCGCGGCCCGGTCTGGTTTCCGGTCAACTATCTTTGGATCGAGGCGCTCGAGCGGTATCACCACTTCTATGGCGACCATCTGCGCGTGGAGTGTCCGACCGGATCGGGGCGCATGATGAACCTCAAGGAAGTGGCGGGCGAGATCATGTCGCGCCTGGCCCGCATCTTCCTGGCGGGAGCCGACGGCCGCAGCGCCTGGCAAAGCTCGCCCCGCTACGCGCAGGACCCCCACTGGCGCGACCTGGTGCTGTTCCACGAATACTTCCACGGGGACAATGGACGCGGTCTAGGCGCCAGTCATCAGACCGGGTGGACCGCGTTAATCGTGCGCTGCCTCGAAGATCTGGCCCGCCGGAACACCGCGGCGCAGGTCTGAGCATGGCGCGGCGAACGTGGACTACATGGCTCTCGCTGCACCGGCGTCACTCGCATCGCAGCGCCGCAATTGGATCGACCTGAGTCGCGCGGCGCGCGGGAACATAGGCGGCCACCAGCGAAATTACCGGCACGAGCGCCGCTGCCGCGCCGTAAGTGCGAAGGTCCAACGGCGCGACGCCGTACAGGACGCTCGCCAGGACCTTGCTCGCGGCCGCTGCCACGGGCAGACCCACAACGACGCCCGCCACCGGCGGCCACATGCCGCGCCACAACACCATGCGCAGAACGTCGGCCGGCCGCGCGCCGATCGCCATGCGGATCCCGATTTCGTGCGTGCGCCGGCTCACGGCATGGGCGACGGCGCCGTAGATGCCCACCGACGCCAACAGCCAAGCGAGACCCGCAAAGGAACCAATCAGAATGGCATACCATCGCGGCTTGGCCACCGCGTTGTGGAGCACGTCTTCCATGGTCGTGACCTTGCCGAGCGGCTGATTCGGATCGATGGCGCGCAACTCGCGCCGCACGGTACGGACGAGAAATCTGGGATCGTTCCTAGTGCGAATGGCCAGGTCGACAAACTGTGTGGGCTGGCGGTCGAAGGGCAGATACATCGCGGGCAGCGTTTTGCGGGCGAGCCCGAGATCCTTGATATCCGTGATGACTCCCACAATGGCGCGCGCCTCCTTGCCGAAATACAAGCGCCGCCCTACGGGATTCGCCGCGCCGAAGTAGCGCCTGGCAAACGATTGATTGACGATCACGCCGCCAGCCACCGCGTTGTCCGCCGGCTCCAGGAAACGTCCCGCCACCAGTCCGATTCCCATCGTCTCGAGGAAATGCGGGGTCACGGCACGGCAGTCGATTTCCGTCTGGTCTCCCAGTTCCGGGTGGCCTTCGATGCCCACCGTCACGCTCCACAGGAAATTGAATTCCAGGGGAAGGGAATTGGTGGCTCCGGCGGCTTCGACGCCCGGCAGCAGATTCATGCGCTCTACCAGGCGTTGGACGAAGGCGGCCTGCTGCCCAGGGCCGGAGTAGGTTTTGTCGTCGAGCATCAGGTGCGCGACCAGCAGGTTGTGGCGCTGGTATCCGGGATCGATGGCGCGGATCAGCAGGAAACTGCGCAGCAGCAACCCTCCGCCGATGAGCAGGACCAGCGCCGCTGCGATCTGGGCGGTCATCAACAGATCGCGGAAGCCGGCACTGCGGCGCCGGCCGCCCGCGGCCGATCCACGCAGGATCTGCTGCAGGTCCGTACGCGAGTAGCGCCACGCCGGCAGGCCGCCGAATAGCAGCGCCGTCGCGAGCGCCAGCAACGCGGTGAACGCAAACACCGCGGGCTCGGGCCGGAGAGATTCCAGGCGCGGGATGCGATCGGGATAAAGCTGCGCCACGATGCCCACAACCCAGAACGATAGAACCAGGCCGGCCGCCGCGCCCGCCGCCGACAGGGCCATCGATTCGGTGAGAAGCTGCCGGGCAAGCCGGCTGCGCGGCGCGCCCAGGGCGGTCCGCACGGCCAACTCCCCTTCGCGCGCGGATGCGGCCGCCAGAACCAGGCTCGCGATATTGCCGCAAGCGATCAGCAGGACGCATCCGGCCGCCGCAAACAGGATGAGCAGCGCCGGGCGGATGCCGCTGGCCACTTCTTCATCCAGCGGCACGAGATTGAAGCCGCGCGGCCAGGGCTGGTGTGGTTCGTGGCGGAATACCTGGCGTGCGAGCACCTTCAGCTCGGCGCGGGCGTTGGCTAGTGGGACGCCTGCCCGCAGGCGCGCGATCGTCCACGCCGGCTCCGGGCCAAAGGCATCGTTAGCGGCCGGAAACGGCTGCATCAGATCGGGCTGTTCGTTGATGGTGGGCGCGATCAGGCGAAATCCGGGGGACATCACGCCGACCACCGTGCAAGGGTAACCATCCACCGTCACCGTCTGGCCGAGGATCGCGGGATCCCCGTGGAAGCGCCGCCGCCAAAACGCGTCGCTGAGGATGGCGATGTGTTCGCGGCCGGGCGCCAGATCGGCAGCCGCAAAGGCGCGGCCCATTGCGGGAGCCATGCGCAGAGCCGGAAACAGGCCGGGAGAAACGTGCGCCGCATAGATGCGTTCGGCCTCTCCCGGCGCGCTGACGTTGCTCATCCAGGGGCCGTAGTAACCGATGTCCTGGAGAACGTGACTGGTGGCCCGCAGACGGCCGATCTCCTCAACGGACAGCAGTTGCTTATCGCGATGCAACATGGCGCCGGGTTCCGATCGGGGATCCAAGTCCACCGACCAGATTTGGACCAGGCGCTCCGGGTCGGGGTAAGGAAGCGGTTTGAGCATGACCGCGTAAATCACGCTGAAGATGGCGGTGTTCGCGCCTACGCCAATCGCCAGCGTCAGCACGGCGGCCAACGCCGGAACGGGATTCTTGCGCCACGTCCGCAGAGCGAAGCGGAGATCGGCGAGCAGAGTCACGGCGCTCCTTTACGGCTTGATGGTCACCATCACCACGCCGTGGCCGGGCACGGCCGCGGTGAAGCTGCCCGTCTTTTCGCCGAGGTCGCGCTTGGCCCAGAGATCGCGCACCTTGGCTGCCAGGTGATGGGGATAGCCCAGATCGGGCCAGGTCACGGTGATCTCGGCTTCCGCTCCCGTGCGATTGAGCAGCGCCACGGCGCGGCTCCCATCGGCGAGTTGTCTTCCCCAGACTTCGAGCCCATCGGCGCGCTTCACTCTGCGGCCCTCGCGCCCCAGCGGGTCCTGATCGATCGCGATCACTTCCTTGTTCGTCAGGATGTCGCGTATGTCCGGGCTCATGCTGCGAATGTCGTTGCCGGCCATCAGGGGCGCCGCCAGCAGGCACCACATGCTGAAATGCGCGCGGTATTCGGTGAGGCTCATGCCGCCATTGCCGACTTCCAGCATGTCGGGATCGTTCCAGTGACCCGGCCCCGCGTAGGATTGCAGGCCATCCTGCAGATCGAGAATCTGCACCACGCCGAGCCCGCCCCACTTCTCTGTGCCCTCCCATTTGTCGAGGATGTCGCCGGTGGTGCGCCACAGGTTGCCAACATCGCGCGCCCATAGCCAGGGCTTTGTGGAGCCCCACTCGCACAGACTGAACACGATGGGCCGGCCGGATTTCGCGAGCGCGTCCCGCATAATCGAATAAGACGCCGCCGAATCCTGCGTGCCGTGGTTGCACCAATCGTACTTCAGATAATCGACGCCCCACGCGGCATATTGACGGGCATCCTGAAACTCGTAGCCGCGGCCCCCGGGACGGTTCTGACAGGTTGCCGTGCCGGCATCGGAGTAGAGTCCGAACTTCAACCCCTTGGCATGCACGTAGTCGCTCAAGGCCCGTATGCCGGCGGGAAATCGTTTTGCGTCGGCGATGATGTTGCCTTGCGCATCGCGGTCCACCTGCCAGCAGTCGTCGATGACGATGTACTGGTAGCCGGCGTCTTTCATGCCGCTCGCGACCATGGCGTCGGCCGCCTGCTTGATCAGGTCCTCGCTCACATTACAGGCGAACTTGTTCCAACTGTTCCAGCCCATGGGCGGCGTCCGCGCCAGGCCGTTGTCGAGGGCCGTCAATTGGCCGGCGGCGGCGATAAAGCTCAGCGCCGCGATCCGTAGGGCAAGGCTCGTGATCGATTTCCGCATATTCATGTCTTTTATTATGGCATCCTTAGCCCGTTGTGCAACCTGGCGGTAAGGCGCTGACATTCCCGAGCCAAACGCCGAGGCTCCGGGATCGGGTCCGGCGGTCGTCTGGCCGTCAATTACTTTCAGCGTCTGTTCCGCCCCCGGCGCTGTCCTGCCCCGGTTCACTTCCGTTAGCACCGTCTCGCCGGCCTGTTTCTTGCCATTTCACCTGCGACGCCGATGACCGCGCCGTGCGAGGATGTCTCACTCGCTGACACGCCGCCCAGAGCGCGATCCTAGAATCTAACTGCGCCGCTGTTAGAAGCGCGTCCGGTGGTGGAGTCACTTCATGAGCTGCCGGACATAGCTGCACACCGAGAGAAGCTGTGAGTTATCCATGCCGCCGATGATGTTACGAATAACGGAGGCGAAGACGCCTTTCGTAGCGGCAATCCCGAGGTTGGCCGACTGCTCCGTGAAAAAGCCCACATGGGCAAGTTTCAACGGTCTCAAGAAGAAATACTCCATCCCGCTGTCGTTGAGTTCCACGACGATATCCGCCAAGGCATCGCGGTGTTGCTTGCTGTCCTTCGCTTTTTCGATGGTCGTAAGCACTGCCAGGGTCTTCGCGCGCAGGCTTTCCGAGTGGTAAAAACGAAGGAATGGCTTGTTT
>Ga0335079_10006969_pt1 | contig 12889 bp, 16 predicted proteins | sample Lox_Sample_33_FD_206719 | JGI IMG/M metagenome (GOLD analysis project Ga0335079, IMG submission 206719) | Soil microbial communities from Loxahatchee National Wildlife Refuge, Florida, United States - Lox_Sample_3.3 | ecosystem: Environmental > Terrestrial > Soil > Wetlands | place: USA... | reverse complement strand
GAAGTATCGGAGTCGCCGCCGGAGCGGTCAAGGCGTCGTTGCTGCACCTCCGAGCGCGGACTACATTAGCCGTATCCGCGGAGGCTCCAGTGGCCGGCCACAATGTATGGAAGAAGATCAAGCGCAAGAAGGCCGTAACTGACGCCAGGCGCGGCGCTCAATTCACCAAGCTGATAAAGGAAATCACCGTCGCCGCTCGCCCGGGCGGCGGCGACCCCGCGGGCAACGCGCGGCTCCGGACGGCCATCGACGCCGCCCGCGTCGCCAACATGCCGTCCGACAACATCGAGCGCGCGATCAAGAAGGGCACCGGCCAGCTCGAGGGCGTGCAGTACGAGGAAGTGACGTACGAGGGGTACGGCCCCGGCGGGGCGGCCATCTTCATCGAGGTCACGACCGACAACGCCAAGCGGACGGTCGCCGACATCCGCCACCTCTTCACCCGCTTCGACGGCAAGCTCGGCACCACCGGCTCCGTCGCCCACCTGTTCGAGAAGCGCGGGGAGTTCTACGTCCCGGCCGCCAAGTACGACGAGGACGCGACCATCGAGGCCGCCCTCGAGGCGGGCGCCCTCGACGTGGTGAAGGAAGGGGACCACTTCGTCGTCACCACCCAGCCTCACGACTTCCACGCCGTCCAGGAGTCGCTGAAGAAGCACGGCATCGCGTGGGAATCGGCCGAGATCGCGATGATTCCGCACTCCACGGTGCGGGTCGAGGGGCGCGACGCCGAGAAGCTGGTCAAGCTGATGGGGGAGCTGGAAGAGCACGACGACGTGGCCCGGGTCTCCTCCAACTTCGACGTCGACCTCGAGGCGCTGGCCGAGGTGTGATCGTGCTCGGGCTGGATCCGGGCGCCGCGGCCACCGGGTACGGCGTGGTCGAGCTGGAGGCGCCCGGCGTGATCCGCCTGGTCGAGTGCGGGGTCGTCCGCACCGCCGCCTCCTCACCGCTGGAGCAGCGCCTGTCGCAGATCTTCGACGCCGTCTCCGAGATCATCGCCCGCCACCGGCCCGGCGCCATCGCCGTGGAGAGCGTGTTCGTCGCCAAGAACCCGCACACGGCCCTGGTGCTGGGACACGCGCGCGGCGCCGCGCTCCTGGCCGCGGCCAAGGCGGCCGTGCCCGTGCGGGAGTACGCCCCGACGATGGTGAAGAAGACGGTGGTCGGCACCGGGACGGCGACCAAGGTCCAGGTCCAGGTGATGACGGCGCGCCGGCTGCACCTGCGGACGCCGCCGACGCCCGACGACGCGGCCGACGGCGTGGCGGTGGCCCTCACCCACTGCATGCGGGGGGCGCGCCCCTTCCGGCGCGCCGCGGTCGGATGATCGCCCTGCTCGCCGGCACGCTCGCCGTCAAGGAGGCGGACCGCGTGGTGGTGCGCACCACCAGCGGGGTGGGCTACGAGTGCTTCGTCACCACCCGCGCGCTCGCCGACCTGCCCAACCTCGGCCAGCCGGTCGAGCTGCACACGTCGCTGGTCGTGCGCGAGGACGGCCAGTCGCTGTACGGCTTCACCACCGCCGAGGAGCGACGGGTGTTCCAGCGCCTGCTGCAGGCGAGCGGGATCGGCCCGCGGCTGGCGCTGGCCATGCTGTCCCAGTACTCGAGCGAGCGGCTGGTCCGCGGCATCCGCGAGCGGGACGTCGCCACGCTGGTCGCGGTGCCCGGCGTCGGCAAGAAGACCGCCGAGCGGCTCATCCTCGAGCTGGCCGACAAGACCGGGGACCTCGCCGCGGAGCCGGCGGCGCCGACCAGCTCGGCCACCGACGCCGCGACCCAGGCCCTGATCCGCCTCGGCTACAGCGCGCCCGAGGCCGACGACGCGGTGCGCCGCGCGCTGGCGCAGGACGGGCGGCGCGACACTGCGGCGCTGCTCAAGGCCGCGCTCGGCTTCCTCGCCGGCGGCCGGCGATGACCCCCGGGCGCTCGGAGATCACCACCCCCGACGTGCTGCCCGAGGAGCGCAGCGCCGAGGCCTCGCTGCGGCCCTCGCGGCTCGACGAGTTCGTCGGCCAGGCCAAGGTGAAGGAGAATCTCCAGATCGCGATCGACGCGGCCCGCGGCCGCGGCGAGCCGCTCGACCACGCGCTGTTCTTCGGCCCGCCGGGCCTGGGCAAGACCACCCTCGCCATCCTGCTCGCCAAGGAGATGGGCGTCAGCATCCGCACCTCCTCGGGCCCGGTGCTCGAGCGCCCCGGCGACCTCGTCGGCCTGCTCACCGGGCTGAGGCGCGGCGACATCCTGTTCATCGACGAGATCCACCGGATGCGACCCACGCTCGAGGAATTCCTCTATCCCGCGATGGAGGATTGGCGGGTGGACGTGCGCGTGGGCGACGGCCCGCACGCCGAGACCATCCCGATGGCGCTCGAGCCGTTCACCCTCATCGGCGCCACCACGCGCTACGGACTCCTGACGCCGCCGATGCGCGCCCGGTTCGGCATGGTCGAGCGGCTCAACTTCTACCCGCCCGAGGACCTGGCGCAGATCGTGAAGCGCTCGGCCGGCATCCTCGCCGTCGAGACCGACGGCGGCGGCGCCGACGAGATCGCCAAGCGCAGCCGCGGCACGCCCCGGGTCGCCAACCGCCTGCTCCGGCGGGTGCGCGACTACGCGGCCGTGCGCGCCGAGGGCCGCGTGGACCGGGAGACCGCCCGGCAGGCGCTCGCGCGGCTCGACGTGGACGAGTTCGGCCTCGACGACATGGACGCGCGGCTCCTGAAGACCATCATCGAGAAGTTCGAGGGCGGGCCCGTCGGCCTGGGCACGCTCGCGGTGGCGGTGGGCGAGGACGCCGGCACGCTGGAGGAGGTCTACGAGCCGTACCTGATCCAGCAGGGGTTCCTCCAGCGCACCCCCCGCGGCCGCGTCGCGACGCCCACCGCCTACCGGCACTTCGGCTTTGCCGCGCCGGAGGGCCAGAACTCGCTCTTCGGTTCGTGAGGGCCGCGGTGGACCGCCGGCGGCCACGCTGAGAACAGCGGCCTTCGACTACGGCCTGCCCCCGGAGCTGATCGCGCAGGCCCCGCTGGCGGAGCGCGACGCCAGCCGGCTCCTCGTGCTCGAGCGCCGCAGCGGCACGGTGAGCCACCGGCGGTTCGCCGACTTCCCCGATCTGGTGGCCCCCGGTGACCTGGTCGTCCTCAACGACTCGCGCGTGATCCCCGCCCGGCTGCCGGCGCGCCGGTCGGGCGGCGGCGCCGCCGAAGTGCTGCTCGTGGCCCGCGAGACGGACGGCGCGTGGCGGGCCCTGGTCCGGCCCGGCGCCCGCATCCGCGCGGGCTCCCAGCTCGCCCTTGGCGGCGAGGACGCGGTGGAGGTCCTGGCCACCCTGCCCGACGGCCAGCGGCGCGTGCGCCTGGCAGGGCCCGGGGGGGACGCGGCGGTCGTCGCCCGGCGGGGGCAGGTTCCCCTTCCTCCTTATATCAGGCGCGCGCCGGCGGAAGCGGACCGGGAGCGCTACCAGACCGTCTACGCCACCGAGCCGGGCTCGGTGGCGGCGCCCACGGCAGGGCTGCACTTCACGCCCGCGGTGCTCGAGCGGCTGGAGCGGCGGGGGGCCGCCGTGGCGCGGCTGACGCTGCACGTGGGCCCCGGCACCTTCCGGCCCGTGTCGGTTGCCGAAGCCGAGCACCACCGGCTGGACCCGGAGGCCTACGTGCTTCCCGAGGCGACGGCGCGGGCCGTCGCGGCCGCGCGCCGCGCGGGCCGCGCGGTCTGGGCCGTGGGCACCACGGTCACCCGGGTGCTCGAGGCGGGCACCGACGGCGCGGGCGGGGTGAAGCCGGCGGCGGGCTGGACGTCGCTGTTCATCCGGCCGGGTCACCGGTTCGCGGTCGTGGACCGGCTGCTCACGAACTTCCATCTGCCGCGGTCCACGCTGCTGATGCTGGTCTGCGCCTTCGCCGGGAGAGAGAGGGTCCTGGCGGCGTACGCCGAGGCGATCAAAGAGAGATACCGGTTCTACAGCTATGGCGACGCGATGCTGGTTCTGTGACGGAAAGGCAGTGATCAGGGAGGTTGCCAGACGGCAAGGTGGGAGTGGTTCCCAGTTGTGCAGTTCTTCGGATGCCAGACCAGTGACTCGGAAGACGGCGGTCGGGAGCCTGTTCTGGGTCTGGGCGACTTCAGTCTGGTCACCACTGTCAGCTCGCCGTCCGGCAACTGCTCTGATTGCCGTCGGTCTATCCACTGATTCTCTCGAGGCTGCGTGTTCGAATTCGATCTACAGGCCACCGACGGTGCGGCCCGAGCCGGGCAATGGCGCCTCCCGCACGGCGTCGTCCAGACCCCCTGCTTCATGCCCGTGGGCACCCAGGGCACGGTGCGCACGCTGTCGCCGCGCGACCTCGAGGCCTGCGGGGCGAGCCTGGTGCTGGCCAACACCTACCATCTCCACGTGCGCCCCGGCGAGGCCGTGGTCGCCGCCCTCGGCGGGCTGCACCGCTTCATGGGCTGGCCCCATCCCCTGCTCACCGACTCCGGCGGCTTCCAGGTGTTCTCGCTGGAGGGCCGGCGCCGGGTCGCCGAGGAGGGCGTGGAGTTCCAGAGTCACGTGGACGGCGCCCGCCGCCACCTCTCGCCGGAGCGTGCGGTCGAGATCCAGTGGGCCCTCGGCGCGGACGTGGCGATGGCCTTCGACCACGTCGTTCCGGGGCCGAGCGGACGGGAGGCGGCCGAGGACGCCGCGGCCCGGACGCTGCGCTGGCTGGGGCGGGCCGCGGCGCGGTTCGCCGAGCTGGCGCGCGACGCCCCGGAGCGCCAGACGCTGGTGCCGATCGTCCAGGGCGGCACCTTCGCCGACCTCCGCCGCGCGGCGCTGGCGGGCGTGCTCGACGCCGGCTCCTGGCGGGCCGTGGCCGTCGGCGGCCTGTCGGTCGGGGAGCCCAAGCCGCTGATGGACGGGGTCCTGGAGGAGCTCGAGCCCGTGCTCCCGCCCGCGCTTCCCCGTTATCTTATGGGGGTCGGCTTTCCCGAGGATTTCGTCTCGGCGATCGCGCGGGGCATGGACCTCGCGGACTGCGTGGCGCCGACGCGGATGGGGCGGAACGGCGCCGCCTTCACCGACGACGGCCCGGTCAACATCCGCAACGCGCGCCACCGCGAGGACCCGGCGCCGCTCGACCCGGCGTGCGACTGCGAGACCTGCGTGACCTTCTCGCGCGGCTATCTGCGTCACCTGTTCGCCGCGGACGAGCTGCTGGGGTTGAGGCTGCTGTCGCTGCACAACGTGCGGTTCCTGATCCGGCTCGCCGCGCGCGCCCGGGACGCGATCCTGGCCGGGACCTTCGATGGGTGGAGCCGCGCGTGGCTCGCCCGCTACAGGAGCAGGGAGCAGGCGTGATCGTTCATCCGGTGTTCGCGATGCTCGCACCGTCCGGCCAGCAGGGGGGCGGCGCGATCTCGGTATTCGTGCTCCAGATCGTGGCCTTCATCGCGATCTTCTACTTCATCCTGATCCGCCCGCAGCGGCAGCAGCAGAAGCGGCACGAGGAACTGCTCAAGCAGGTCAAGCGTGGCGACGAGATCGTGACCTCGGGCGGCGTCGTGGGCGAGGTCGTGCACGTCAAGGACGACCGGATCACGGTCAAGAGCGGCGAGGCGAAGCTGGTGATCGAGCGGAAGGCGATCGCGCGGGTCGTCACCCGCACCGCGGAAGAGGCGTCCACGACGTGAGCCTCAGGCAGCTGCACCTGCTCGGGTCGCCGGTGCTGCGGCAGCGCGCCCACGAGGTCGCGGGCGTGGACGAGGGCGTGCGCGCCCTGGTGGCCGACCTGTTCGAGACGATGCGGGCGGCGAAGGGCGTGGGGCTCGCGTCCAACCAGATCGGGGTCGCCCGCCGCGTGGCGGTCGTGTCGGTCGAGAACGAGGGCGAGTTTCCGCTCATCAACCCGGTCATCGTCGAGAGCGCGGGCAGGCAGGTCGGCGAGGAGGGGTGCCTGTCGATCCCCGACATCTACGCCGACGTCGAGCGGGCGGAGCGGCTGGTGGTGGAGACGCTGGACGAGACTGGGACGCGCCAGCGCATCGAGGCCCGGGGGTATCTCGCCCGCGCGATCCAGCACGAGATCGATCACCTGGACGGCATCCTGTTCCTCGACCGGATCGGGCCGCTGAAGCGGCGCCGCCTGCTCGCGGACTGGAAGAAGTCGCGGCAGGGTGCCGAGGGCCATCTCAAGGACGTCGTACCGGAGGGCGCCAGCAAGCTGTAGGCAACCGTGCGGGTTCTCTTCTACGGAACGCCCGAATTCGCGGTCCCATCGCTCAAGGCCCTCGTCGGCGAGGGCTTCGACGTGGCCGCAGCGGTGACGCGGCCCGACAAGCCCACCGGCCGGCACCGCTCCGCGGCGCACCCCTCGGCGGTGAAGGTCGCCGCCGCGGCCGAGGATCTCCCCGTGCTCCAGCCGGAGCGGCCCGCGACGCCGGAATTCCTGGAGGCGGCCCGCGCCCTGGCGCCCGACCTCGCCATCGTGGTCGCCTACGGCCACATCCTGCCCCAGGCGCTGCTCGACGTCCCGCGCCTCGGCTCGGTGAACGTCCACGCCTCCCTGCTGCCCGCGCTGCGCGGCGCCGCGCCCATCCAGCGCGCGATCCTGGAGGGCCGCACCGAGACCGGGATCACGATCATGCAGATGGACGCCGGGATGGACACGGGGCCGATCCTCCACCAGGTCGCGACCCCGGTCGCGCCGGACGAGACCGGCGGAGAGCTGTCGGCGCGTCTGGCGGAGCTGGGGGCCGAGGCGCTCATCGAGGCCCTCACCCTGATGGAGGAGACGGGCCTCGAGCCGCGACCACAGGAGCACGCCGGGGCCACGCTGGCGCCGAAGATCACCCGCGAGGAGGAGCGGTTGGACTGGACCTGCCCGGCCCAGCTGGTGGCCCGGAAGATCCGCGCCTTCGATCCGCGGCCGGGTGCCTGGACCTCGTGCCGGTCGCGCGACCTGAAGCTGTTCGGCGCCGGCGTCGTGCCGGAGAGCGGCGAGCCGGGCCGCGTGCTCGCGGTCGGCGACGCGCTGCGGGTCGCCTGCGGGACGGATGCCGTCGTGGTGGCGGAGGTGCAGCCGGCGGGTCGCGCGCGGATGGCCGCGCGGGCGTTCGTGAACGGTCGCGGCATCGCGGTGGGGGACCGGCTGTCGTGATCCCGCAGCTCCCCCGCCTGCACGCGGTGACCGACGACCGCGTGGTCGCCCGCGGCGGCCTGGCCGCACGGGCGGCCGAGCTGGCTGCGGCGGCGGGCCCCGAGCTGGCCGTGCACCTGAGGACCCGGATCCTCGGCGGCGCGGCCCTGCTCGACCTGGCGCGCGCCGTGGGCGCCGCGCTGACGCCGCATGGCAGCTGGCTGGTGGTGAACGGTCGAGCCGACGTCGCGCGCGCCGCCGGCGCCCGGGCCGTGCAGCTGGGCCGCGGCGGCCTCACGGTGTCCGAGGTGCGGCGGGTCGCGCCGGGCCTGCCGGTGGGCCGGTCCGTGCACGACATCGCCGAGCTGCGGGCGGCCGGTGCGGAAGGGGCCGACTTCCTCGTCGCGGGACCGTTGTTCGCGACGGCCAGTCACCCGGGCGAGCCCGCCGCCGGGCCGGGGCTCGTGCGCGCGGCCGCCGCGACCGGCCTGCAGGTGCTCGCGATCGGCGGCCTCGAGCCCGGGAACGCCCGCGCGGCGCTCGAGGCCGGGGCGTGGGGCGTGGCCGCGGTGCGGGCGCTGTGGGAGGGCGGCGAGCCGGGTGCCGCCGCGCGGGCGTTCCTCGAGGCCCTGCCCGCGGCCGCCACCCTCCCCGTGACGGTGAACGGGGAATCGCGGCTGGTGCCGGCGGGTACAACGCTGCGCGGACTGCTGGCGCAGCTGGATCTCGACCCCCGCGCGGTGGTGGTCGAGCACAATCGCCGCATCGTCCGCCGTGACGGGCTGGAGTCCGCGCGGCTCTCGGCGGGCGACGCGGTCGAGCTGGTTCACTTCGTGGGCGGCGGCTGAGCGCCCGATGAGCGTGCGACGATGACGACGACGGTGATGGCCCCTGCGTTCCAGGACACGCCCCTGGTGGTCGGCGGCCGGAGCTTCCGGTCCCGGCTGCTGGTCGGCACCGGCAAGTACCAGGACAACGCGACCATGATCCGCGCGCTCGAGGCGTCGGGCGCCGAGGTGGTCACGGTGGCCGTGCGCCGCATCAGCCTCGACCGGTCCAAGGAAGACGGCATCCTCCACCACCTCGACCCGACGCGCTTCTTCCTCCTCGCCAACACCGCCGGGTGCTTCACGGCCGAGGACGCGATGCGCTACGCGCGGCTGGCCCGCGAAGCGGGCTTCAACGAGTTCATCAAGCTGGAAGTGATCGGCGACCAGAAGACGCTGCTGCCGGACGTGGCCGGACTGCTCGAGGCGGCGCGCACGCTGGTCAAGGAAGGCTTCAAGGTGATGGCGTACACCAACGAGGACCTGGTGACCGCGCTCCGCCTCGAGGACGCCGGCTGCGCGGCCGTGATGCCCCTCGCCTCGCCGATCGGTTCGGGGCTCGGGCTGCTCAACCCGTTCTCGGTGCGCACCATCAAGGCGCGCCTGGCAGTGCCGGTGATCGTGGACGCGGGGGTGGGCACCGCGTCGGACGCCTGCGTGACGATGGAGCAGGGCGTGGACGGCCTGCTCATGAACACCGCGATCGCCGAGGCGCGCGATCCCGTCGCGATGGCGCACGCGATGCGGCTGGCGACGGAGGCCGGCCGCGCCGCGCTCCTGGCCGGCCGGATGCCGCGGCGGGAGGTGGCGGTTCCATCGAGTCCCAGCACGGGGATGCTCTCGTAGACGGGCTCTTCGCGCGCTGGCGCCCGGCGTCGCCGCCGGTGGTCGCACCCGGCCAACCCCCGGAGGGCCGGGGCCGGCCCGGATGGGCGCGCCGCGCCGCGATGCTCGCCGGCGGTGTCGCCCTCACCGCGCTCGCGGGCTATCTTGTGGCGGCCGTGCTGATTTTTCCGGCCCCGCTCCTGCCGAACGAGCGCCGGGTGCCGCGCGTGATCGGCGCCCCGGAGGACGAGGCTCAGCGGGCCCTCCAGCGGCAGGGCTTCCGCCTCGAGATCGCCGACCGGGTGCCCCACCCGGCCTACGCCGCCGGGCTGGTGACGTGGCAGGACCCGTCGCCCGGCGTCGCGGCCCCGCGCGGCTCCGTCGTCGCGCTGACGGTGAGCCAGGGAGCCCCGCGGCGCATCGTGCCGGACGTGCGCGGGCTCGATCCCGAGCTGGCTCGCCGGCTCCTGGCGGCGGCCGGGTTCGCGGTCGGTCGCGTCGACACGGTGCCGGGCCCGCTGCCCGCGGGCGTCGCCGCCGGCACGTTCCCGGCCGGCGGCGACAGCCTGGGCGCCGGCAGCAACGTGGTGCTCCAGATCGCGAAGGGAGCCAAGTGACCGTACGCATCGCGCCGAGCATCCTGAGCGCCGACCTCGCGCACCTGATGGACGAGGTCGAGCGGGTGCTGGCCGGCGGCGCCGACCAGATCCACGTGGACGTGATGGACGGACACTTCGTCCCGAACCTGACCTGGGGCGCGCCGATCGTGGCCGCGCTGCGGCGCTTCACCGACGCGCCGCTCGACTGCCACCTGATGGTCGAGCATCCCGAGGCGTACATCGCGCCGTTCGCCGAGGCCGGCGCCACGTTCCTGACGATCCACGTGGAGGCCACCGCGCACCTCCAGCGGCACCTGGCGGAGATCCGCCGGCACGGCATGCGCCCGGGCGTGGCCCTGAACCCCGCCACCCCGCTGGGCGCGATCGAGGAGATCGTCGACGAGCTGGACCTGCTGCTGGTGATGACGGTGAACCCGGGCTTCGGCGGGCAGGCGTTCTGGGATCCCGCGATCGACAAGGTGCGCCGGGCGCGCTCGCTCCTCGCCGAGCGCGAGAGCCGCGCCCTGCTGGAGGTGGACGGCGGCGTGGCCCGCGAGACCATCCACCACCTCGCGGCGGCCGGAGCCGATACCTTCGTGGCGGGAAACGCGATATTCACCGTGGCCGACGCCGCCGCCGAGGTGCGGGAGCTGCGGCGCCTGGCGGAAGCCGGCGCGAGCGGGAGGACGGTCAAGCGATGAGAGCCCAGTGGATCGCGGTGGGAGTGGTCGTCCTGGTGCTGGGCGCAGGGCTCGTCCTGGGCCTCAAGCTCAAGCCCGAGATCTTTCCGGTCGAGGTGGGCTCCGCCGCGCCGAGCTTCGCGGCGACCGACCTGGCGACCAACCACCGGGTGACGCTCGCCGACTACCGGGGCCAGGTCGTGTTGCTCAACATCTGGGCCACCTGGTGCGAGCCGTGCAAGGTCGAGATGCCCTCGCTCGAGCAGCTGCAGAAGGACATGGGGCCCCAGGGACTCAAGATCGTCGCGGTCAGCATCGACGAGGGTGGTCCGGACGTGGTGCGCCAGTACGCGCGCGACCTCGGCCTGACCTTCGCGATCCTCCACGACCAGTCCGGCCGGATCAAGACGATCTACCAGACCACCGGCGTGCCGGAGTCCTTCGTGATCAATCGCGAGGGCCGGATCGAGAAGAAGGTGATCGGCGCCACCGACTGGGACGCCACGGTGAACAAGGACCTCATGCGCCGCCTGCTGGCGCAGCAGGGCTGAGGTGTCGGTCCGGGAGGCGATCGTCCGCCACTGGCCACTCAAGCTGGCGGCGCTTGCCCTCTCGGTGATCCTGTGGGTGGTGGTGGCGCTGGAGGAGCCGGCCACCCATCTCGAAGACGTCCGGCTGGAGCTGTCGCTCGCGCCCACCGCGGCCCTGGCCCAGCCGCTGCCGCCCGTCCAGGCGCTGATCGCCGGTCCCCGCGGCGAGTTCCTGAAGCTCGGTGTCAGCGCCCTGGTGATCCGGGCGACCATCCCCGACTCCGCGGCCGGCAGCCATCACCGGCTCGCGATCTCCCCGGGCGACGTCGAGCTGCCGCGCAACGTCAAGGTATCGGTGCAGGAAGTGCTGCCGCGCGAGGTGGACGTCGTCCTCGACCGCCGCGCGCAGCGCACCGTCCCGGTGGCCGTGCGCGCGGTCGTGGAGCCCGAGTCCGGCTATGCGCTCGACGGCCCCGTGACGGCGGTGCCCGCCGCCGTGCGCGTCAGCGGGGCGATCTCCGTGTTGGGCGGACTGGACTCGATCGCCACCGAGGCGCTCCAGCTCAAGGGCGTCACGGGCGTCTTCGCGCGCACCGTCGCGCTCGACACGACCGGCCACGCGGTGCTGCAGATCGCGCCGCTCGCCGTCACGCTCTCGGGCAAGACCAAGAAGACGTGAACGTCCTCGGCATCGAGACGTCGTGCGACGAGACGTCGGCCGCGGTCGTCGCCGGCGGCGACGGCACCGCGCGCGCCCTGTCGTGCGTGATCCTCTCGCAGGACGTGCACGCCGTGTACCGCGGCGTCGTGCCGGAGCTCGCCTCCCGGGCCCACCTCGTCGCCGTCGGCCCCGTGGTCGACCGCGCGCTCCTGGACGCGGGCGCGGCGCTCGCCGACGTGGATCTGATCGCGGTCACGGAGGGTCCGGGACTGATCGGCGCGCTGCTGGTGGGCGTCAGCTACGCCAAGGGACTGAGCCTCGCCACCGGCCGGCCGCTGGTGGGCGTCCACCACCTGGAGGCGCACCTGTTCGGCACCTCGCTCGACGACCCCGCGGCGGTGCCGCCCTTCACCGCGCTGATCGTCTCCGGCGGGCACTCGCTGCTGCTCGACGTCCCCGCGTGGGGCGACTACCGGCTGCTCGGCGAGACGCGCGACGACGCGGTCGGCGAGGCGTTCGACAAGGTGGGCGCGCTGCTCGAGCTGGGATACCCGGGCGGCCCCGCCGTCGAGCGGGCGGCCGCAGGCGGCGACCCGGCCCGCTTCCGCTTCCCGCGGCCGATGCTGCATGCGGGGCAGCGGCCCGGTGACGCCGACTACTTCGACCTGTCGATGAGCGGGCTCAAGACGGCGGTCATCCACGCGGTGAAAGCGTCGCGCGACCCGGCGGCCGACCGGCCCCACCTCGCCCGCGGCTTCCAGGACGCCGTCATCGACGTCCTGGTGGCGAAGACCCTGCGGGCCGCCGACGCGTGCGGCCGCCGCCGCGTCGTGCTCGGCGGCGGCGTCGCGTGCAACCGCGCGCTCCGGGCCGCCCTGGCCGCGGCGCTCGCCGCGCGGGGCACCACCCTGCACGCCCCCTCGCCCCGCCTTTCGACCGACAACGCCGCAATGATCGCCCGCGCGGGGCTGTTCCGCGCCGCCGACGCCGGCCGGCCCGTGGACGCGGCGGCCCGGCTCCCCTTTCCAGGTCTGGTGCGCGCATGACCGTCTACCCGCTGCTCATTCACCTCGGTCGCTTCACCATCACCGGCTACGGCATCATGATGATGGTGGGCTTCCTCGTCGCCGGCTGGATCTACGCCCGCGAGCTCAAGCGCCGTGCCCTGGATTCCGCGATCGCGTGGGACACGGTCGTCATCGCCGTCGCCGGCGGCCTGGTGGGCTCCAAGATCTACTTCGCCATCGCCATGGGGCGGATCAGCGCGATCTTCTCGCGCGGCGGACTGGTCTGGTACGGAGGCCTGGCCGGCGGCACCCTCGCCGTGCTGGCCTACCTGTGGCTGCGGAAGCTGCCGGTGCGGGTGCTGCTGGACACCATCGCACCGTCGCTGGTCGTGGGCTATCTGCTGGGCAGGGTCGGCTGCTTCATGGTCAACGACGACTACGGCCTGCCCTCGCGCCTGCCGTGGGCGGTCGCGTTCCCGCAGGGCTCGCCCCCATCCACCGCCGCCGTGCTGAGCCAGCAGTTCCACGCCACCATCCCGGCGGGCGCGCACCCCGGCGACGTACTCACCGTCCACCCTACGCAGCTCTACGAGATCGCGCTCAGCTTCGTCGTGTTCGCGCTCCTGTGGCGCCG
>Ga0335079_10006968_pt1 | contig 12890 bp, 10 predicted proteins | sample Lox_Sample_33_FD_206719 | JGI IMG/M metagenome (GOLD analysis project Ga0335079, IMG submission 206719) | Soil microbial communities from Loxahatchee National Wildlife Refuge, Florida, United States - Lox_Sample_3.3 | ecosystem: Environmental > Terrestrial > Soil > Wetlands | place: USA... | reverse complement strand
GGCCGGCCCTGCGACCCCTGGGGAGTTGCGCACTCCGGTCGCATTGCAACGGCTGATCGCATTACAGAAGTGGCTGGCCTGGGGGCTGCCGGCGGTGTGCGCGGCGGCCACGGTCGTTTTTTTCATCCTGCTCGCGAGCGGCTCGGCCTTCCTGGCACGACCCGTCCTGGGTCCTTTCCTGAGTCGCAGCGTGATCGTCGCCGCCGCGGATCTTCTCGCGATGATCGCCAGCGTCTGGATCTACGGCCTGCTCGCGACCGTCATCGAGAGGCGCGCCGCTAAGCCGGATGGGCAACCGTGATGTCAGCTGACCTGACCGCGATTGCCATCTTCGTCGGCTTCATCATCGTGACCCTCGCCATTACCGCCTGGGCGAGCCGCAGGGCCCGCACGGCAGCACAGTTCTACGCCGCCGAGGGGGCCATCTCGCCCTGGCAGAACGGGCTGGCCATCGCCGGCGACTATTTGTCGGCAGGCTCGTTTCTGGGCAGCATTTCGGTCTACTTTGCTTTCGGGGTGGACGGTCTGCTGTATGCGGTGGGTGCCGCCTCCGGCTGGCCGGTCGTCACGTGTCTGTTCGCCGAACGCCTGCGCGCCCTGGGCCGGTATACGACCGCGGACGTCCTGTCGCGGCGCCTGGCCGACCGGCCAATCCGTGCACTGACCGCCGTGAGCACGGTGCTCATCTGCGGCAGTTACCTGATCGCGCAGATGGTTGGCGCTGGCACTCTGGTGCAGGTTCTGTTCGGCATTCCGTACACCGGTGCCGTGGTGCTGGTGGGCGCGCTGATGACCGTCTATGTCATGTTCGGTGGCATGGTCGCCACGACCTGGATACAGATCGTCAAGGCGTCGATCCTGCTTGCCGCGGCGCTCCTGATGAGCCTGCTGCTGCTGGGCCGGTACGGGTTTTCCCTGGCCTCCCTGGCCGCAGCGGCCGCGATGACCCGGGCCGATCCGCAGAGTTTCCTGCGCACGGGGGGACTGCTGCACGGCTGGATCGATGCGGTCGGGTTGGCGCTGGCCTTCGCGTTCGGCCCGGCGGGCATGCCACACGTGCTGATGCGCTTCTTCACGGTCGGAGATCCCGTCAAGGCGCGCCGCTCCCTGGTGCTCGGTATGGGAGCCGTGGCCCTGGTATCCACCGGAGCGCACTTCCGCGACGCGCACGCGACCCTGGCTGGCGGTGCGAACATGGCTGCGGTCTACATTGCCTGGTATCTCGGGGGCAATGCCCTGTTTGGAATCGTCTCGGCGGTGGCATTCGCCACCATCCTGGCGGTTGTGTCCGGGCTGACCCTCGCGGCCGCCTCTGCCGTGTCACACGATTTCTATCGGCACTTCCTCAAGCGAGGGCAGGGATCCGAGCAGGTTGAAGTGCGCATTTCACGGGCCGCGACCCTGCTCATCGGATGCGCGGCCATCGCCAGCGGAGTGCTGTTTCGCAATCAGAACGTCGGATTTCTGGCCACGCTGCCACTGGTTCTGGCCGCGAGCTGCACCTTTCCCATACTGCTGTTAGGCATGTATTGGCGCGGCCTGACCACGCAGGGCGCGGTGGCGGGAGGTCTGGTGGGTCTGTGCGTTGCGACAGTGCTGATCGTTCTTGGCCCGAAGGTCTGGATGCAATCGCTGGGACACACGACGGCAGTGACGCCGCACGACTACCCGACGATTCTCTCGATGGGTCTTGCGTTCGCGATCGCGTGGCTCGTGTCGCTCGCGACGCGCAAGTCGGCGCCGACCTCGTAGGGAGGTCCGTCCCCGCGAAAACAGCGCTCGCGGCTCGCGGACCCGCGGCTGCCAATTACTCGCAGTGGGCGTCCAGGGCTGTCAAGCCCTTGTCCAGAGCGCGCAAGCCCAGGTCGATATCGGCCTTCGTGGCGACGAAGGCTGTCGCGAGCCGGATGCTGTTGGGGAGGAAGGCGCCGACGGCGACCCCTTCCTCCATGCAGATCTTGCCGACGATCGCGCTCGCGGCCATCTCCGGTGTCCTGGCATAGATGGAGTAGCGATCGACCGTGACGAACGGCTCGCGCGTTTCCTTGTTACGCACCAGCTCCATCGCCCACATCAGGCCGCGCCCCGAGACGAGGCCGAGACTGGCATGGCGCCGCTGCAGATCCTCGAGTCCCGCGCCCAGATGCGCGCCCAGATCGCGCACGCGTTCCAGTATGTTCTCATCGATCATGACCTGCAGATTGGCCGCCACGGCGGCCATGGCCAGCGGATGCGAGCCGAAGGTGCTCATGGTGCTGAAGCGCCAGTGGTCGAAGAATTCGGACACCGCCTTGGAGAGAATGACTGCGCCGGCCGGCAGGGCGGAGGACACGAGGCCCTTGGCCACCGACATGATGTCCGGCGTCACTGCGTAAACCTGGTACCCGAACCATTCGCCGAGGCGCCCGAAGCCCGTCATCACCTCGTCATCGAGCCAGAGCACGCCCAGCCGCCGCGTCATCTCGCGGATCTGCGGGAAGTATTCCCTGGGCGGATGGATCATGCCGGCGCCCTGCGCCGGTTCGGTCAGGAATCCGGCGACGGTCTCCGGCCCCAGGGTGCGGATGACATGCTCGGTGGCGCGCACGCACGCGAGCGTGCCCTTGCTGTCCTTGCAGTTGGGATAGGTGTGACCGATCGGACAGCGATAGCACTGCGGTGCGGGCGCGAAGTGATAGTTGGGCGAGGGCGAGTCCGGAACGTCGCGGATGACGGGCTCGCCGCTGCCGGAGGCGAGACTCGAGCGGTAGCCGCGCACGCCGTTGGCGCCGGAGAGCGCATTCGTCCAGCCGTGATAGTCGTAGCTGCGGGTGACGATGTTGCGCCGGCCCGTGTAGAGCTTGGCGAACAGCACCATGTTCTCGACGGACTCGGTGCCGGTGGAGAGGAAGCGGATGCGGCCGGCCCACTCGGCGACCCCCATGTCCTCCATGATCAGCTTGGCGGCACGTGAGCGGTATTCGGTGGTCAGGCCTTCCCAGACGTAGCCGAATTTCTCGGTGGCATCGCGGATGGCCTGCTGGATGCGCGGATGCCGGTGGCCCATGTTGACGCACACGAGCTGATTGGCGAAGTCGAAGATGCGCCTGCCGCCGGCGAGGGTGAAATAACAGCCCTGCGCGCTCTCGACCGGGGTGCAGTGGTATTCCTCCCTGGTGGCGAGGACGTGGAAGACGTACTTCTCGTCCCATTCGGCCACCTGCTTCCAGTTGACTGCGTCGCTGGAGCTGGCGCAAGACGGGTTCCCGATGGTGCCCACGGCATTCTCCGGCATCTGAAATCCCCCTGAAGAACTGCAACGAATCGTGGCACAGCCCCGGGCTGTACACGCATGGCGAAGTCAGCCACAATGTTTGCATTTCCGGCCACACCGGGCCGCCACCGGAGCTCGAGGCTGTATGGCGATGCGCGGCGCCGGCAGGCGCAAGCGGGCCACGCTTGAGGACCCGTCCACCATCCGGGCCTTCTTCCTCGCACCCCTGATCCGCGAGCTCGGCAACAGCGGCACGCCGGTCGATGCCTACCTGCGGCGCTACGGACTGTCGGCCGCCCAGCTCACCAGCCTGTACGAGCGCGTGCCGCTGCGGCATTTCGTGGCCATCGCCGAGGATGCCTCGCGCCGCCTGCAGCGCCCGTTTCTCGGTCTGGAGCTCGGCAAGAATTTCACGCTCGCCGATCTCGGGCCCTTCTATGCCATGTTCATCCTGGCGCGCGATCTGCAGTCCGCGCTGGCGCGCCTGGCGCGATTCCAGTCGAGCTGGCAGACCCACACCACCATGGAATTCGTGCGCGGCAATCCGACTTCCGCGTGCCGCTACTGCATCCAGGATCCTTCGATCTGGCCGCGACGGCAGGATGCCGAGTTCGCCATGGCATCCTTCACCACGTTCATACGCGAGCTGACCAGTACACGCTGGCGACCCGTCGCGGTCGAGTTCGAACACGACGTGGAGTCGCGATCTGCCGTGCTCGGTGAGTTCTTCAACGCGCCCATTCATGGCAATTGCGGCGCCAACCAGCTCATCATCGCCAACGACGACCTCGAGAAGACGCTGCGCTGGCGGTTCGACGCATCCGAGCAGGACGTGACCCCGATTCTCGAGCGTCATCTGCTGGAGCTGCTGGCTCCACCTGCAAGACTGCTGCAAACGGTCGCCACCCGCGCTGACGCCCTGATCGCGCGCCGCCTCGGTCGTGGGTCGGTCACGATCGAGACGGTCGCTGCCGAGATGAACATGTCCGTCCGCACGCTGCGCCGGCATCTCACGGAGGAGAAGACTTCCTTCCGTCAGATCCTGCAGGCGCATCGGCGGGCGACGATCGAGACCATCCTGCGCTCGGATGGCGCGCGGTTGTCCGACCTGGCCAGCCGCCTGAGCTATTCCGACTCCGCGGTCCTGTCGCGTGCGTTCAAGACCTGGACGGGCATGTCGCCGCGCGCTTACGCAAAATCGCACAAGCGCTGAAAGCGCGCCTCAGGCGACATCCCGCAGCGAGATCAGCACGGACTTCAGATGAGTATGGTGCCGGATGGCTTCCTCACCGAGCTCGTGTCCCACGCCTGACTGCTTCGTGCCGCCGAACGGCACGGCCAGATCGAGCACCGCATGGGTGTTGACCCAGACCGTGCCCGCGCGGAAGTTGCGAATGAACCAGTGAGCCTTGTTCAGATCGCGTGTCCACACGCTCGCGCCCAGGCCGAACTGGGTGTCATTGGCACGCCTGAGCACATCGGTGAGATCGTTGAAGCGGGCGACCGTGAGCACGGGACCGAAGATCTCTTCCTGCACGACGCGCATATGCGGCGCGACGCCCGTCAGGATGGTGGGGCTGACGTAGGAGCCGGGACCGTCGAGGGCCTTGCCGCCGGCGGCCACAGTGGCGCCCTGCTGCTGCCCTGAGCGGATGTAGTCCATCACCCGGGTCTGCTGGGACTTGGAGACGAGCGGCCCCATCTCGGTCTGTGGCGAGAGGGCCGGCCCCAGGCGGATCTGGCCCGCGATGCGGGCAATTCCGGCCACGACCTCTTCATGGAGCGAGTCATGAACGAACAGGCGTGAGCCGGCACAGCAGTTCTGGCCGTGATTGGCGAAGATGCCCATGGCCGTACCGGGAATCGTGACGTCCAGGTCGGCATCCTCCAGCACGACCATGGGCGACTTGCCGCCCAGCTCGAGCGTGAAATGCTTCATCTGGCGCGCGGCGGCCTCGCCGATGAGCCGGCCGACCTGGGTTGAGCCCGTGAAGCTGATCTTGTCCACGTCAGGGTGCGCGACGAGCGCCGCTCCTGCGGCTTCGCCGTAGCCCGTCACGATGTTGATGACACCCTCCGGGATGCCCGCTTCGGCGATCAACGCCGCAAAGCGCAGGGCGGTCAGGGGTGTCTGCTCGGCGGGCTTGAGCACGAGAGTGCAGCCGGTCGCCAGCGCGGGTGCAATCTTCCAGATCGCCTGACCGAGCGGCACGTTCCACGGTGTGATGGCCCCGACCACGCCGATCGGCTCGCGCAGCGTCATGCCGAAGAAGTTCCCGCCGGGCACATACGGCACGGTGGGTTCGATCGTCTGGCCGGTGATCTTGGTGGCCCAGCCGGCCATGTAGCGCAGGTAGCTCACCGACAGGTCAACGTCGAATGCCTTCGTCGCCGGCAGGATCCGCCCGCTGTTCACGCTCTCGATTTCGGAGAATTCACTCGCGTGGCTCTCCAGCAGATCCGCAAGGCGAAGCAGCAGCCGCTCGCGCTGCGCGCCGTGCATTTTGTGCCATGGACCGGAATCGAAGGCGCGGCGCGCGGCCTTCACGGCCCGATCGATGTCCGTCGCATCGCCCGCGGGCACGCTCCCCACTTCCAGCCCGCTGGTCGGATCCACGACGGGAATACTCTCCTGCGAGTGTCCCGGGACGAACCGGCCGTCGATGAAGTGCTGATGCGAGGCCCCGAGAAAGGCGCGGCTGGCAGCCCCGAGCGTGGTGAGGTCGTTGGCGAGTGCTTGCATGGGTGTCCGCCTGAATGTCGGGTAACGGGGAGATCAGCCTTCGACCCGTGTCGAGCCGATCCGGGCGAAGATGTCCGGTCGCCGCGAGCGCAGCCACAGCGCCTGTGTCATGCCCAGCGCGAACATGGCGATGAGCGCGTAGGGCAGATGATTGATGATCGCCGAGTCGACACCGGTGAGCGCCTGGTAGTTCACGAAAGCCAGCAGCGTTGCCGCCAGAATGATCAGACCGCCGGCCACCGGCGCGGCCGTGCAGGTGAGGCTCACGACCGCACGTCGCAGGAAGAAAATGGGGATGGCCAGCGCCGTGACCCCCAGGAGGGCCATCAGGCCCACAGAGCCCAGGCCCGCGAGCGCCGTGGCGACATTGACCAGCGGATCGAGGCGCATGAGCGCCGCCCCGGAGAACACCACGACCAATGCAGCCGCGAGGACCAGTCCGGCGATGTGAGGCGAATGATGCCGCGGATGGGTTCTCGCCAGCACGGCGGGCAGGACGCCATCGCGGGCGAGGGCATAGAGATAGCGGGCGGCATTGTTGAACAGGCCAAGTACGGCGGCGAACGCGCTGCTCAGCACGAGAATGCTGACGGCCAGCACCCCCGGTTGGCCCAGATGCACCATGCTGCGGTCGGCAATGAAGGAGCCGGGATTCGAGCGCGCCAGAGCGGCGACCCGCGATGCTCCAGCGGAAGAGGTCATGCACCAGGCCGTGAATACGTAGAACAGGCCAATCAGCGACAGCGCCAGATAGGTTGCGCGTGGAATGGTGACGGTGCGATTGCGCGCCTCCTCCTGGTAGATCGCGGTGCCCTCCACCCCGATCATGCTGTTGAACGCATAGATCGCGGCGATTCCCAGTCCGGGGGCGAACACATTGCGTGGCGCGAAGTCGGCGAGGTCGAATCCTCGCAGTCCGACGTCATGGACGATCTTGAAGTCGAGCAGCAGGATGATGGTGATCTCCGCGGCGAGGGCGATACCCAGCACCTTGGCCGCCAGCGTGATCCTGCGGTAGGACAGCCAGCCCACCAGGGCTATCGCGACGAACGCCCAGGCCACCCAGTGCAGGTGCTGGCCACCCACGCTCTCGAGGAATTGCTCGGAGAAGAATGCGAGCGCGCCGAGCGTCGAGGCCGAGAGGGCGAAGTACGAAAATGCGGCGACGTAAGCTGCGCCAAGTCCCCACGGCCGGCCGATGCTTGCAGCAATGTAGGCGTAGAAGGCGCCAGCATTGCGCACGTGCGGAATGATTCGCACGTATCCCACTGCGAACAACAACATTGCCGTCAGCGCACCCAGCCAGGCTCCCGAGACACCGGCGCCATTGCCAAATCCAAAGGCCATCGGCATCAGCGCGACGACGACTGCCATCGGCGCGGCCGCGGCGACCACCATGAAGATGATGTCGGCGGTTCCCAGGACCCCGGCGCTCAGTTCTCCGGGATTGACGGCCGGACCGGGTGCCCGCGAGTGGGCGTCCAGGGTTGCAGCCGTGGCGGAAGGGGTCGCGGATTGCGGCATCGGACGGGTCACACTGCGCAGCGCAAACGCGCTGTCATTCGGCGGGTGTCTCGGTATACAGTATACGGAGTTCCCCGGACCCACAAGGCAGCAGCGGCCGCTGCTGTGTCATGTTCACTCACGATACCCAGGCTGGTGTGATTCACGAAGGGCCCGTCCGCTACCTGATGATGCGGCCCGATGTGCTCATGGGCATCGCGCGCGAGTTGCCCGCGGAGGATATCGGCACCTTTTTCACCGCGTTCGAGAAGTCTGCGTTCCGGCATTCGCGCCGCTCGTTCGAGCTGTACCAGGCGGCCGGCCGGTTCGGGACGGACGATTTCCTCGCGCGCACGGCCGAAGTGGCCGCAACACTGGGTTGGGGAAGTTGGTCCGTGACCAATCTCGGCGGGGGTGCGCGCGAGATCAGGGTCGATGGCAGTCCGTTCGCCGCGGGATTCGGCAGCGCATCACATCCAGTGTGCGCTGCCATCAGCGGCGTGCTGCGTGCCATCGCTTTGACAGGATACGGGGCCGATGCGGAAGTGAAGGAAGTGGCCTGCGCGGCACACGTCGGCGGTCGGGAGTGCCGGTTCCTGCTCATGCCGCGCACTGCATCCGAATCCGTGCGCGCCGCATGGTCGGAAGAAGAATGAGAACGTCGGCCATCAAGAAGAGTGCGACGCTGCGCGAGCAGGTGTTCGACGTCCTGCTGAGTGAGCTCAAGACCGGCGATCTCGCGCCCGGAACGCGCATCACCGAGGAGGCTCTGGCGCGGCGGCTGGAGGTCTCGCGTACGCCGATACGGGAGGCTCTGGGTCAGCTTACGCGCCAGGGAATCCTCCACGCACGCGAAGGTGGCGGTTATCTCGTTCCATCGCCAACCGTGACCGAAGTTGGCCACATCATCGCGGTGCGCATGCTGCTGGAGCCGCCGGCCGTGCGCATGGCGGCCGAGGAGTACGGGCCTGCACGGATCGAGCGCGTTCTCAAGGCGATCCGCGCGCAGGCGAGCGCGGCAGGCAAGGCGGACCCGGGTCCGTTCGCGCGCGCGAATGAGGAATTTCGGCGTGCGCTGTTCGGAGGCCTGGCCAACCAGGCTCTCAGCCGGCTCATCGCGCAGTTCGACGGCCATCTGCACTTCGTCCGGGCTGTGACATTGAAGGATACGGCGCTGCGCCGCACGATCGTGGACAAACAGGTCAGGATTGGTGAGGTGCTGGAGCGGCGAGACGGCAAGCAGGCGCAGAGTCTGTGGCGCGCCTATCTGGTGTTCACCGAAGAGGTCATGTCGCGCGCGCTCAGGAAACTTCAGGCCAGCGCGGGCTGATCCGTGGCGGACCTCCAGGTCGGGAGAATCGACCGGCGCAACGGGATCGCTCAACACTGGCGAGGTCCTTGCGCAGCGGCACGTCTGCTCTGGCTCTTCTCGGAACGCATATCGAATACGTGCGGATCGCTGCCAGCCAGCAAGGCAAGAGCCTGTTCAGCCACCGCGCCGTAGCGCAATTTCTGCGTGGCTGTGACCGGCAGTTCGCTCACGAAGGCGATGTATCCCGGCAGTTTGAAATAGGATAGCTGTTGCGCCAGGGAGCCCATGATGGCGCGGGCCGTTTCCAGCGAAGGTTCCACATCGTTGCGGACCACGATGCATGCGAAAACCTCCTCTTCCCGCACGGCATCCGGCACGCCGACTATCGCTGCAGCCCTGACTCGCGAGTCAGCGCCGACGGCCGCTTCGACTTCGGCCGCGGAGATGTTCTCTCCGCTGCGCCTGATGATCTGCTTGCGTCGCCCAGCGAAGAAGAAGGAGCCCTCCGGGTCGCGGCGGGCCAGATCTCCGGTATGCAGCCAGCCGTCCTTCCAGGCAGCCTCGGTAGCGGCGGCGTCCTTGTAGTACCCGGAGAAGAAGCCCTGGCGCGGGCTCGCCAGGGACGCTCGCACCACCAGTTCCCCGATCTGGCCGGCAGGCACTTCGCGCCCCTGCTCATCGACGACCCTGGCCTCGCCATAGCGCGGGGACGGACGGCCAATGCAGCCGCTGCCGATGTGGCGGGCTCCCTCGTGCGTGGAAATGGTTCCCGCACCGCCGGTTTCGGTCATCGCCCAGGCTTCGATCAGCGGGATGCCGAAGCGCTCCTCGAAGCGGGCATGGTGCTCGGCTCGCACCCCGCCACCAAAGCCGAAATGCACCGAATGATCACGATCCTTTCCGGCGGGCGGCAGTTGCAGGAGCATCGCCGGCATCACGCCGAGGTAATGCATCACCGTCGCGCCACTGTCCCGTACGCTCGACCACCAGCTGGAGCTGTGGAAGCGATCGAGCTGCACGATACATCCTGCGCTCAGGATCATGCCCATGCTCGAGAAGGCGAGTGCGTTGACATGATTCAGCGGAAGTGGAGTGATCAGCCGCTCGAGCCCCTCACGCAGCGTGCAGCGGCCGCCGAGATCCCGGTACCAGCGGCCAAAGCTCAGGAAGTAGTCGTTCGAGAGCCGGCAACCCTTGGGCCGACCGGTGCTTCCTGAAGTGAACACGATGGCGGCATCGGGCGGACGGTCGCGCGGGGATCGACACTCGGCCAGCTCGGGTACCGTCACGTGGTCATCATGAGCACCCTGATCGATCGGTGCGAGCGCTGTGCCGGACCTCGCCGCCGCCTGCTCGGCGAGCGCTGCGAATTCCGGGAAGTACACGAGCAGATCGACGTCACCGTGCGAGAGCACGAAGGCAGCCTCATCGGGAGTCAGCTCGGAGCCGAGCGGTACGATCGTGGCGCCGAGTGAATTCAGTGCCAGCCAGTGGATGAAGAAGGGAGCGCGATTGCCGAGCAGCAGGCCGATGTGCGTTCCCGGGCCATGGCCCGCCGCCCTGTATGCGGCGGCAAGTCGCTCGATCTCCCGGCCGGCCCGCTCGTAGCTCAGCTCGACCGGTCCGCCCGCGCAATGTGCCGGAATGTGCAGGAAGGGGCGGTGGCCGTGAATGCGCCTGGTGCGCTCGAAAGCCTCATGCACCGTGACAGCGGCATCGAGGTCCGTCATGCGGCAGCGCGGCTCAGTGGGCGAGGAATTCTTCGATGACATCCGGCGGCGGCAGCTTGAAGTCGGCCAGCCGGCTGGCCTCGAGGCCGCAGAGCCGGCGCATCTGCACGGCCATCTCCGCCATCCTGACCAGGACCGGCAAACCGTTCAGTACGGGCGCGCCGGCGATGGTCCGTACCCGCTCCTGATCCAGCAGCAGCATGGGGATGCCGCCGCCGGGTATCAGTACGTCCGCACCCTGGTCGACGATCTTGCGCGCCTGCGCGGTGAATTCCGCCACGACGCGCGCGGCATCCTGAGGCCACTCGAACGAGCGCATGAAATCGCCAGGCTGATGATCTACGGCATCCACGAACGGTACGCGCAGCTCCAGGCCGTAACGGCGGATCTGCTGGCGGAACCCGGGGATGAAGCGAGTGTTGATCGTGACGATTCCGGCGCGAGTGCCGAGCATGCATGCATGCAGCATCGACACCTCTCCCAATCCCAGCACCGGGATGCGGACGGCCGCACGCGCTTCCCACAGGCCTGAATCCTGTATGTGTCCCAGAAGCACGGCATCGTAGCCCTCGCGCTCGGCGCGGATTGCATTGCGCACCACGGCCCGCGCACAGCGGAATTCCATCAACGGGTGCGCGTAGGAGTCGGGCGGGCTGAGCTCATGGAGATGCAGCGCCGTCGCCGGTCCCTTGACCTGATCGAGATGGGCGCGCAGCGCGTGCAGGTAAGGGCGCGCGAGCGAGTCATCGACATAGCTCTGGTACCAGAGCCGCATGGGCGATTGAGGGTCGGGGGAGCTCATGATGTCGTGGCGGCCGCGCCGGGCACGGACCCCGGCGGCTCAGGCGTTCTGCATACTGTATACAGTGAACGGCAGTCCCGCAATGGCGCCAGGCAGGCGCTGCAGTGCGAAATATCGCTTGAGACCTGAATCTTCCCGGGTGTACGGTATACCGAATACAGGCAATCCGGGTGCCGGCAGGACCTCCAGGGGATGCGACGCGGCAGCGCAGCGCAGGTGCTCACGGGTTCCGTGCTCGGCATAGCCCTGAGTCCGGGCACGATCGTCTTCTACTCGCTCGGTGTGTTTCTCGACCCGATCTCGCGCGCGACGGGCTGGTCGCACGGCGAGATTTCCTTCGCCGCGTCGGTCTTCACCTTCGCGCTGATCTTCTCCATCCCGGTCGTGGGCCGGCTCCTGGATCGGTACGGTGTCCGGGCCGTCCTGCCCGCCTCGGTGCTGCTCTTCGGCGCCATGCTGTTTCTCACCGGGGTCACCCGCAGTCTTGCCGAGTTCTACGTCGCGTTCGCTCTGCTCGCCGCACTTGGTGCCGGCGCCAACAGCGTGTCGTACATGCGCGCGGTCTGCACCTGGTTCGACCGCCGCCGCGGGTTGGCCATCGGCGTTGCGCAGGCCGGCATGGGGCTCGGTGTGATGGTGATGCCGCACCTCACGGAGAGGTTGCTGCAGCTGGGCGGGTGGCAGTTCGCCTACCGCGCGCTGGGTCTGGCTGTGTGTCTGGCCGTGCTTCCGGCGGTTGCCCTGCTGGTGCGCGAGAACGACGGGAATCCTCGGGAATCCGGCGATCGGTCCCTGCAGGGCAGCGGGGACACGTGGCGCGCGTTTCGTTCCGCAAGGCTCTGGCTGCTGATCCTCGGCTTCATGCTGCTGGCGGGCGCGATCAATTCCACGGCGCTGCACCTCGTTGACATGGCCGAGTCGGCAGGTGCCAGCCGCCAGACGAGTCTGATGGCGGCTACGGCCTTCGGCGCGTTCATGTTCGCCGGCCGGCTCGCCACGGGTCTGCTGCTGGACTTGTGCTTCGCTCCCTACGTGGCGGCCGTTCTGTTCTGCGGCTCGATGCTCGCCATGATGGTCCTGGCCGGTGGCGCCACGGGTACACTGCTCCTGGCGGCGGCCTCGGTGGTGGGCCTGAGCGCGGGTGCCGACGGCGATCTGGCCTCGTACCTGGTGTCCCGGTATTTTCCGATGAAGAGTTTCGCGAGTCTCGGCAGCTGCGTGTTCTGCGCCTACCTGGTCGGAACCGCGTTGTTTCCCTGGCTGGTCGGACTCGCAGTCGAGCGACTCGGCAGCTACCGGGTGCCCATGCAGTTGTGCGCCGGTCTTTGTGCGGGAGCCATGGCCTGCATGCTGCTGCTCGGAAGCTATCCGGCGACTCACGCTCACACCTCGATGAGGGTTCAGGATGCGTAGCTATGTCCAGCGTCTGCTCAGCCGCGGCGAGATGCGCGTCGTCGAGCGGGAGGTCGACCCGAAATTCGAGCTGGCCGCCGTGGTGGAGCGTTCGCAGAAGGAGAGCCCGCTTCCGATACTGTTCAAAAAGGTGC
>Ga0335079_10006967_pt1 | contig 12891 bp, 13 predicted proteins | sample Lox_Sample_33_FD_206719 | JGI IMG/M metagenome (GOLD analysis project Ga0335079, IMG submission 206719) | Soil microbial communities from Loxahatchee National Wildlife Refuge, Florida, United States - Lox_Sample_3.3 | ecosystem: Environmental > Terrestrial > Soil > Wetlands | place: USA... | reverse complement strand
AGCTTCCGCGTTCCGCTGTCGAGGAGCGCCGCGAACGACGGGAGGTCCCCCCGCTCGACGATCCCCGAGAGACGGTCGAGAGCGCCGCGGAGCTCCCGGTACATCCCCCGGGAGTGCGGGTTGAGCGCCTGGATGTCGAGGTACAGCTCCGCTCCCTCGTCCGCGACCGTCCGGGCGAGCGACGACTGGCGGTGGAAGGTCGTGCTCGCCGCCTGGGCCAGGTCGTGGGGCGAAGCCGGGTCTGCGGCGAGCGCCGCCAGGAACAGCAGGTTGACCGCGTGCGCGAGCCCGAGGGATTCGGCGATCAGTCGGTCGTGGCGGTCGAGCGGTACCTCCGCGATCGAGAGCGCGGAGCCGGCGAACAGCGCTCGGGCCTCGCGGTCGGCCTCGGGGCATCCGCAGGAGACGATGAGCAGGTTCCGTCCGGAGAGGGTGCGCGAGGACGGGCCGAACATCGGGTGCAGGCTGGTGACCCGACGTCCGTCCGCCGCCGCCCGGCGCAGCAGCTCCTCGATCGGCGCCTTCACGCTGAGCACGTCGCCGATGAGCGCCCGGCTCGGCACCGCGAGCGCCCGACGGAGCAGCGGGGCGGTGCCCCGGATCGGCGTCGCGAACAGTACCACGTCCGACCGCGCCACGGCGGTCTCCACGTCGGGGTACGATGGCCGGCCGGTCGACCCCGCGCGAGGGTCGACCACGACCACGCGCCGCCCGAGGTCCTCGAAGTACGCCGCGAGCCACCGTCCCATCGCTCCCGCGCCGCCGACGATCGAGATCTCCTGCGGATCCGCTCCGTCGCCCCGCGGCCCCGACCCGGAGGAGGTCTGCTGGACGCGTACCGACTCCTCGACCATCCAGCGGGCGAGCGCCTCCGCACGTCCCGGCGCGATCCCGGTCGGTTCGAGCGCTTCCCGCCAGCGGGCCATCACCAGGGCCTCGACCTCGTAGTCGCGGGTCGGCTCGTGCGTCTCCGCCTTCACCGAACCGACCTGTCGCGCCACCGCGAGGCGCCGTGCGATCGCTTCGGCGATCGCGCGGTCGATCGCGGCGATCTCGTCGCGTAGCGCTCCGAGCGCGGAGGGCGGATCGGACATCGGCTGGCGGCGACTCCCCCGGACGGAATAAGGGGTCCGGAATCCGGACCCACGGGGAGGCGGCCGGGGAGCTCCTCAGGCCAGGTGAAGTCGGCGCAACAGGCGGCCGAACCGGGGATCGCCCCGCAGCGAGTCGAAGCGGGGCTCGACGTTGACCCAGGCGAGCCAGGCGGAACGCTCCCGCTCGGCCCGGCCGAGCCACTCGAAGGCGCGGTCGACATTGCGCAGCCCGACGTGGATGAGCCCGACCCAGTACGACGGCACGTAGGCGGTGCGGCTCCGCGCCCGCAGCCGACGGAGGATCGCCGTCGCGTCGGCCGTCCGCCCGGCCGAGGCATACACGTGACCGAGCACCGCGAGGCTGATCGTGCTCTCCCGGGAGAGACGCACGGCGGTCTCCACCTCCTCGATCGCCTCGCGGAACTTCCCCAGGGCGAGGTACGGCCGACCGAACCAGAGATGCGCCTGGACGTACGCGGGGTCGAGATCGAGGGCCCGGCGGTACTGGGCGATCGCGTCGTCGTAGCGCCGCGACAGGTACAGCACGTGGCCGAGGGCCGTGCTGATCGCCAGCGAGAGCGGGTCGAGCGCGAGCGCCTGCCGGACCTCCGACTCCGCCGCGGCGAGGCGCCCCGTCGCCTTCAGCAGGTCCGCGTAGAACTGGTGCGCCGTTGGGTAGTTGCGGTTCAGCTCGAGCGCCCGGCGGAACTCCGACTCCGCCGCGCTCCAGGCGCGGTCGTAGAGGAACCGGACGAACCCGAGCGCCGTGTGGCCCTCGGCGAGCTCCGGCTCGAGCTCGACCGCCCGCAGCGCGGCGGCGCGCGCCTTCGGGAAGGCGGACCGGGGGCGGTCGAACTCCAGCCAGGCGAGCGTGCTCCAGGCGTCGGCGATCCCGGCGTAGGCTTGGGCGAACCGGGGCGCGCGCCGGAGCGCTTCCCGGAACGAGAGGAGCGACTGCCGGAGCGACTCCTCCGTCCGAAGGTTGAGGAGCTGCCGGCCCCGGAGGTACACGGCGTGCGCCGCCGAGTCGACGGGCCGGGGCCGGTCGATCGCCCGCCGTTCGCCCCGCAGGATCTCGACCTCCAGCGACTCGGCGATCCGTTGGGCGATCTCCGACTGCAGCGCGAAGACGTCCCGGTCGGTGCGGTCGAACTCCTCCGACCAGAGCGTCTCCGCCGTCGCCGGGTCGAGCAGCCGGGCCGTGACCCGAACGCGGTCGCCGGCCCTCCGCAGTCCGCCCTCGACGATCGCGGTGGCGCCGAGCTCGCGGGCGATCTCGCCGGCCGCCTTCTCCGACCGCTTGTACCGCATCACCGAGGTCCGGGCGAGGACCCGGAGCCCGCCGATCCGCGCCACGGTCTGGATCAGCTCCTCGGTGATCCCGTCCGCGAAGTACTCATCCTCCGCGCGTCCGCTGATGTTGGCGAGCGGAAGCACCGCCACGCGGGGCGCCGTAGGGGGCGGCGCCGGCGTGCGGGCCCGGGCGGAGGGGAGGACGATCGAGTAGAGCGGGATCGGCGTCGCGATGTTCTTCAGTTTCGGCGAGCCGACCGGGATCATCGGCTCCGGGATTTTTCCGCGGACCTGGTCGAACACCTGCTGCGAGACCAGGACCCCGCCGGGCTCGGAGAGCGGTTCGATCCGGGCCGCGATGTTCACTGCATCCCCTAGCACGTCCGCCCCTCGGCGGACCACGTCGCCGAGGTGGATCCCGATCCTGAGCTCTCCCGGTCCCTCGGAATCCTCGCCCGGCCGAAGATGCATCGCCCGCTGGATCTCGACCGCGGACGACACTGCCTCGAGCGCGCTCGCGAACTCGACCAGCCACCCGTCGCCGAGGGACTTCACGACCCGGCCGCCCCGGGCCGGGACGATCGATCGGAGGAGGCGCTCCTGGGTCCGGACGGCCCGAAGGGCCCCGGCCTCGTCGCGGTGGGCTCGTTCCGAGTAGCCGACCATGTCGGTCAGCATCACCGCTGCCAGGTGACGCGGCGGAGCGGGCACGCGGCGGCTACCGAGCGGGGGCGGATAAACCGCGCCGGGCGCGGGGAGGGATCCTGGCGAGGGATTCAGAACGGGCTCGGGCACCCCCGGCCCCCCTGCGCCTTCATACGGCCGCATCGCTCCCCGGCGAGAGCGATGTACGGCAAGTGGGAGTACGGAACGTTCTCCATCGTCGCGTGCGACGCCGACCGGAGGTTCTGGGGGGTCGCGGTCGCGACCAAGCCCGCGAGCGTCGGAGCGACGGTCCCGTGGGCGGAGTGGCGCGTCGGCGGGGTCGCGACGCAGGCGATGTCGAACTACTCCTACGGACCGGACGGGCTCGCCCTGTTGCGGAAGGGTCTCTCCGCCGAGGAGGTCGTGCGGCGCCTGACGCGGGCCGATCCCCAGCGGGAGCACCGGCAGCTCGGGGTCGTCGACCGACGCGGTCGGACCGCCGCGTGGACCGGTTCCAAGTGCATCGAGCATGCGTTGCACGTGCTCGGGGAAGGATACAGCTGCCAGGGCAACATGCTCGCGTCGCCGACGGTCGTCCCCGCGATGGCCGGGGCGTTCGAACGGACCCGGGGGAGCCTGGGACGTCGACTGATCGCCGCCCTCAAGGCCGGGGCCGCCGAGGGAGGGGACCGCCGAGGGATCGAATCGTCCGCGCTCGTCGTGGTCCATCGGGAGCCGTGGTTCCCGCGCGGGTGGTCCGACCGGTGGACCGACGTCCGGTGCGATCGGCACGCCCGTCCGATCGCGGAGCTCGATCGGCTCCTGAGGGCCGACGAAGCGGAGACCCGGCGGTTCCTCGCCCAGCGGGCGGCCCACGCACGGCGCCGACGGCGTGCCTAGGGCGCCCCGGGGAGGAGCACCGGTCGCCCGTCAGTCGCGCCGGAGCTGCCAGATCCACTCCATCGGCCAACGGCGCGCCCACCGTTCCTCCGCCGGGTTCAGGTAGCCGCTCCGATCGCTCCCCGAGGGTCGGCTCTCGACGAGGCGCTCGACCGCGAGTCCGTGCGCCCGGAACAGGTCGATCCATCGCCCCGTCGGGAGCTGGAAGTTGACCTCGTCGTGGAACTCGAGCCGGCCGAGGTCGAAGTAGGGATACCGGAGGCGGGCCGTGAGCCGATCGGTGCGCCGGTCCTGGGCGACCGAGCGGAACGGGGAGGAGTTCGAGAAGACGAACCGACCGCCGGAACGGAGGACGCGGGAGACCTCGGGGACCGTCTGGGCCGGATCGCAGAACGTCATCGCGCCCCAGTCGCAGAAGACGAGGTCGAACGTGCCGGCGCGGAACGGGAGGCGCTCGGCGTTCGCCCGGACGAGCGGGAGCGCCGCCCGACGGCGGCCGGCCGACGCACGGGCCTGCCGAAGCCGGGTCGGCGAGAAGTCGAGGCCGACGGGCCGGGCGCCCCGGTCTCGCAGCGCGTACGACCACCGGGCCGCCCCGCAGCCGAGCTCGAGCACGTCGAGCCCCTGCACCTTCCCGAGCAGTCCGAGGGAGCGCTCGGGGGTCCGCCACATCCCCCACGCCTCGGCGCCCCGGCCGCCCAGGACCCGGGCGTGCCGCCGCTCGTAGCTCCTCCCGACGCGCTCCCAGAGCTTCAGGTTCTGGCGCACGTGGTCGATCGTTCGGGCCGTCCGCCGGCGCGGGTGCGACCGGCGCGCCGAGGACGGCATGGAGGTCGGCCAGGCGGGCTCGGCTCTTGAGCTCGCTCGGCCGATCCCGGCCGAACGCGTTCCGTGCGCGAATCCCATTCACGAGCCCCGCCACCGGTCGATCGATCATCGGGACGAAGGCCGGGGGGCGGATGCGGCCGTCGGACGAATCGGGCATTTCGTTCCGAATCTCCTAGTACGCGACGACCGGTCCCCGCGCCGAGGCCCCAGAACGGGGAACGAAGATGGCGAAACGGTGGGTCTTGGCGCTGGCCACGGCGGTCGTGATCATCGGGAGCAGCGGCGTGGGGTTCGCGGCGTTCAGCGCCTCGGACGTCGTGCATGGGTCGGCGACCGCGGCGTCGGTCGACCTGCAGATCACGCGGGAAGTGTCGGGCGGATGCACGTACAACAGCGGAGGGGGAGCCCCCGGGACGGTCGAGTTCAGCGACCTGAACGCCGCCGCGACCGAAGTGTCGCTGACGGTCGCCAACATGACGCTCAACACGTACTGCGCGGCCGCGATCGTGCTCACGAACACGGGGCCGGAGGCCGTGAGCCTCACCTCGGGGATCCTCTACCTGGGCCTGTACGGCGTCTGCGGCCCGGGCCAGATCGACTGCTACGACGTCTTCACGCTCTCCGGGATCCAGGCCAGCGGCTTCAACTGCATCGGCGGCTCTCCGACCTGCGGATACTCCGAGGAGATCTCCGAGAACTTCGCGACGCTCCAGCCGGGCCAGTCGTTCGCCGAGACGATCGGTATGACGATCCCGACGGGCTCGGATTCGTCCACCCCGTCCAGCTGCGCCTTCGCCCTCGTCTACGAGGCGAACGCGGTCTAGGACCCGGGGAGCGGCACGGAGCGGTGGGATCGGGTCCCCGTCGGGCGGACCCGTCCCCCCTAGAGACCGCCCCCCCGACGGCTCCGGCCGAGCGTCGGAGCGTGGTCGATCGGATACCCGAGAAAGACGAGCAGGATCCCGGAAAAGCCGAGCACGGCGGCGGTCCCTTCGAGGGGCTCGACGTACGCCGGGTTCCCGAGGCCCAGCAGCGTGAACGTCACCGTCTGCCAGGCGTCGCCCGCGCACGCGTACAGCGAGTAGGTGGTCCCCGGCGCCAGGTGAGCGGCGAACGATCCGCTCGCTCCGGTGCCGCTGGCCTGAACTCCCGTCACGTGCAGGCAGTCCGGGGTCCCCGTGACAAGATAGGCATGGGTCGGGGCCGTGCCGCCCGTCCAGCGCACCGTCACGGCGATCGGCGCTCCGGCCCACGGGTGGATCGTCCACGCGGTCTCCGGCACGACCGTCCGTGACGCGACCGGGAACTGGACGAACAGGGCGACGATCAGGACGACGAGCGCGACGACGAGGAGCGCGATCCCTGCCGCGACGCGTCGGCGGTGCATCGACCCCGAAGGTCCCTACACCTCTAACCGTGTTCGACGTGCCGGCGACCCCCCGCCCGGACCCCGGGCCGGGCGGAGGCGCTCGACTTCGGGTCTTCCCGGACCGGCTTCGCGACTGTCCGACCGCGAACGCACGGTCCGTCACCGCCTTGGGCGGAACGCCCATCGCCCGTCCGTGAAGCGCGCGGCGGCGTGGGCTCGTCTCCTTCGGTCGCGAGAACCGTCGATCCGTTGGAAGGCGCGCACGGGGGTCCTCGGAGAGGAGCCGACCTCGCGTTCCCTCGAGAGGCTCCGCGAGGAGATCCGGACGGCCCCGCGTTCGCGCGCCCTGCTCCGGGAGCGACCGCGCCCCGGCCGCCGCACCCCCCCGGGGGTGTACCACAAGTGGCTGGGGGCGCACTGGTCGCTCGCCAGTCTCGCCGACCTCGGCTATCCCCCCGGCGACCCGCAGGTCGAGCGGATGGCCCGGCGGGCGCTCGCGCTCTGGCTTCGCCCAGCGTACTTCCGGGAGTCGGCGCGAGCGGTGCCCCGAGACCCCCGCACCCCCACGGAGGCGGTCCCGCGGATCCACGGGCGATACCGTCGATGCGCGTCGCAGCAGGGGAACGCGCTGCTGTACTGCGTTCAGCTCGGGGTTGCGGAGGACGATTGGCCCCGCCTGGCGGAACGGCTCGTGCACTGGCAGTGGCCGGACGGCGGATGGAACTGCGACCGGACCCCGACCGCCGACACCTCCTCGTTCGCCGAGACGCTCACCCCCATGAACGGGCTCGCGGCGTTCGGGCGCCGGACCGGGCGAACGGGGGCCCTCGCCGCCGCCCGTCGGGCGAGCGAAGTGTTCCTGCGGAGGAGGTTGTTCCGACGGGTCTCTGACGGACGGGTGATCCACCCGGACTTCGTCGCGCTCCACTACCCGCTCTACTGGCACTACGATCTGTTGGGCGGGCTCAAGGCGATGGCGGCGCTCGGTCGGATTCGCGACCCCCGGTGCCGCGAAGCGCTCGACCTGCTCGAGTCGAAGGAACTGAAGGCCGGCGGATGGTCGACCGAGCGTCGATTCTACGACCGAGCGGGCGAGCGGCCCCGGCGCGGGCGCGACCGGGTGGGTTGGGGACCGGGGGCCCCCCGGGCGAACGAGTGGGTGACCGCGGACGCGCTCACCGTCCTGAGCGCGGCCGGACGCTTCGCTCCGCCGTGACCGGCGTCAGCGAGCGTCGGCCGCCGCGGCCCGCCAGCCCCGGTAGATGCCGATCGACCGGGCGAGCAGGAGCCCGACACTGACCGAGAACATCGCGTCGATCGTCGCGAGCGCGGCCTGCTGCGGCCCGGGCGGGTAGCCGGAGACCGGGACCCCGACCTCAAGCGCGGCCGGGAACAGGGCGAGCGTCAGCGCGAGTCGGACGAGGTACACGGCCAGGAAGATCCCGGCGATCGCAAAGCCGATCCGGTAGCACCAGGCACCCGCCTCGTTCCGGTAGAAGACGGCCGCCCGCTGGGCGACACCGGCGAACAGGACAGTCGTGAGCGTGAGGAGGGCGACGTCGAGCCCGAGGAGGTACGGCACCGCCCACGGTGTCAGGAAGATCGACTCGAGCGCCGTGAACGCCCAGAGGACGCCCACGAGGGCCGGCATGAGGACGAGCCGAACGACGGACGCCGGAACCCCCTGCGTCATTCGATACGATCGGCGAACCACGAGCAGCACGATCAGGATCTGGACCCCGATCGTCGTGAGCTCGGCCGAGGAGAGTGGGGCCATCGGGGACGCTCGCGGGGGTCCGCACGCGTGCACGGATAGGAGCGTTTCGGTCGCCGAGCGACGTGGAGTGGGAGCGCTCCGGGGGCCGCCGGCGGACGATAAGCCGCCTCCCGCTTCGGGTCGGTGGAGGCGCGGCATGAGGCCGGAACGGTCCGGGGAGGTCGCGGTCCTCGGTCACCACCTGTTCTACCGGTCGTTCGGACCGGAGAAGGCGGCCCCGGTGCTGGCCCTGCACGGGGGGCCGGGGGCGAGCCACGACTACCTCCTCCCCCTCGTCGACCTGACCGACGCGGGGTTCCGGGTCGTCCTGTTCGACCAGCTCGGCTGCGGATCGTCGGAGGTACCGGACGATCGGACGCTGTTCTCGCTCGAGCACCACGTGGCCGAGACGGACGGGATCCGTCGCGCTCTCGGCCTGGGGCCGGTGCACCTGGTCGGGTCGAGCTATGGGGGCCTCCTGGCGATCGCGGTCGCGCTGGCCCACCCCGCGTCGCTCCGCAGTCTCACCACGGTCGGCGGGCTAGCCAGCGTTCCCCTCGCCTCCGCGGAGATGGCGCGGCTGGTCCGGGAGCTCCCGACCGAGACGCAGGCGACGCTCCGCCGCTGCGAGGCGGGCGGAACGACCGGGTCCGCGGAGTACCAGGCGGCTGCGATGGAGTTCTACCGGCGGCACCTCTGCCGACTCCCGACGTGGCCGACCGAGCTCACCCGCTCGCTCGAACTGGCCATGACCCATCCGGTCTATCCGTACATGAACGGGCCGAGCGAGTTCACGATCACCGGTACGATCCGGGAGATCGATCTCTCGGCCCGACTCGGCGAGATCCGCCGGCCGACGCTCGTGCTGGGAGGCCGGTCCGACGAGGTCACCCCGCGGGTCGCCGAGCAGATCCGACAGGGGATCCCGGGCGCCCAAGGGGTCACGTTCGAGGAGAGCTCCCATGTGCCGTTCTGGGAGGAGCGGGCGCGTTTCATGTCCGTCGTCGCCAGCTTCCTCACCCGCGTGGACGCCGTGCACTCCCGAAGACCGGCCGACGGCGCGCCCGCGTGATGCGATCCTTCGCCCTGCGGGCCGGCTCCGAGGCGCTCGAGTCTCCCCGGGCCGCAGGGATCGATCGGGACGGCCACGGCTGTACCCGCCGGCAGGATGAACCGACCCGAGACGTCCCCCGGCACGGACCACGGATCGGGGCTGGACTCCGGGTCACCGAGGCTTCGAGGGCTCGAGCCCGGAGCCGCGCACGGGCAGCAGGACGTGCAGCTCGGTCTGGCTCCGATAGAACTCGATCGTCGGCCGGCTCGGATCGACATCGTTCCGCCGGGCAAGGTCGTCCGCGAGCTCCGGCATCTTTCCTGCGGCAACGATTTCCTCCCAGTGGAACACCTTGCGTCGGACGTACCGACCCCCGGGAATGACTGCGGTTTCGAGGCCGAGCCGCGTAGGGTCGTCGGTCGCAACCCGCTCGACGCACGCGTGATACTCCTCGCCGTCAGACGTCATCCGAACAGTACCGTAGAACCGGCGCCCCCGGAGCGATGGGATCTTGGACTCGAGCTCATCGAACGCCGCCTTCGGTCCGGCGCCGTGGAGGTCGGCACGCACTCGGAGCACTTCCACGGGCAAGCGGTCCACGATCGTGTCCATGATCCTTGCGAACCGGGAGGGCTGACGCTACGTGGACCCACCGGTGAGGTGGCGATACGGTCCACGACCGTCCCGACCGACCCGCAGTTCGAGGCGAGGACGGCGGCCTGCGATCGCCCGTCGACCTTTCCCACGGGGAGCGTCGGGAAGGCGGCCTAAGAGAGACTTATGCGGGACGAGCGATGCCCGCGCGGATGACTCTCGGCCGACCCCTCACCGCCCTGGACCGTGAACTGGTCGAAGCGGCCCGCGACGCGCTGCGCGGAGGGTTTCTCCGGGGCCGGCAGGGTGTCGGCGCCGCGGTGCGTACTCGTCGCGGGCGGATCTATGTCGGGCTGAACTTCGAAGGGATCCACACCCCGTGCGCCGAACCGGTGGCCCTCGGGGCGGCGCTGACGGCTCATGACACCGAGATCGAATCGATGGTGTCCGTCCGCGTCGCCGGTCGTCGATTCCCGGTCCTTTCCCCGTGCGGAAACTGCCGCCAGATGCTGCTCGACTACGCGCCGAACGCGACCGTGATCGTTCGTTTCCCCTCGGGGAGGGTCGCCCGGATCACAGCCCAGGAGAGTCTCCCCGGCGCGTTTCGGACCTTCGGGAGGTAACGGTCCGCCGGGCCGGCGTGACCTCCCCTCTCCCTCAAGGGGCGATTCGTCCGCCCCGACCGGGCTCAGCGTCGCTTGGAGACGATGTTGATCAGGTTGCCGTCGGGATCGCGCAGCAGCGCGCTGCGGTTCGAGTTGGCGCTGTCGTGAGGGGGCTGGACCGCCGGCACGCCGGCGGCCGTCAGCATGCGGAACGCCTCATCGACGTCGTGGGTCCAGACGACCAGGACCATCGCAGGACTGCCCGGGTCGCGTCGACCCCGTGTACGCGTTTCGCCGCGTCCACGGTACCCAGTCCCAGCCCGAACCCCTGGAGCGACATCTCCACGGGGGTCGGAACTCCGTCCCGGGGAGTTCGGAACGTTTCCCGGAACCCGAGCAGGTCTCGGTAGAACCGGATACCGGCCTCGATGTCGTGGGTGTACAGGTTGACGAACGCGCTGTCGAACATCGGCCTCGCCCTCCTTGCCGTGATTCATGAGCTCTTCCGCTCGTTCCCGGGTCGAGCGGTAGCTCCGGGTCGGCTCGGAGGGCGCCAGCCGCCGGCCCGCGTTCCCGACGGTCCGCGCTCCTCCCGAGGTTCGACCCGGGGCCCCGACGGAGGACCGTTCGAGGATCAACGGGGCGGGTGGACCGGGAAGCGACGGTCCATCGCCGCCGCGGCCCGGATCACGGCGCGGAACGCCGGGGACCGCGCCTCCACGATCGACCGGACCTTCACGACCCGCGACGACCGGGCCGAGCCCTGGAGGATCGGATGGCGGGCGGCCAGTCGGGCGCCGCTCCAAAACCCGACCGCCACGAAGTGGCTCCAGACGCCGATCGTCAGCACATCGCCCCGACCCTGGTACGTCGGAGCGTTGTACTTGATCGTCCTCCGGAGCGCCGGGGCGGCGTCCCGGATCGTCCGTTCGACCGCTCGAGCCACGGCGTCCATCGGAGCGGCGATCGAGGCCGCCGCCGCCGTCGTGCGCGAAGCGCGTCGAGGCGACGGTCGCCGGTGCCGTGTTCGCGGCGCCGCTCGGGAACGGTTCTCCCGCAGTCGCCAGCGGACGATCCGACGGATCAACGTCCCGGGGATCGGATGATCCGAGGAGAAGTGGACGGAGCTCTTCGTACCGGCCCAACGCCGAAGCTCGCGGGCGAACGCCTGTCGCACGCGCCCGCCGCCCGCGAAGAAACTCAAGTGCGTCCGAAAGGCGGCGTAGTGGACGAGGTTCCCGTGGTCTCGGAACGTGGGGATCCCGTACGAGATCCGTTCCTCCGCGTCGGGCGCGACCTCGCGGATCGCGGCCCGCAGCGACGCGAGCGCCCGGCGGTCCGCTGCCCCCAGACGCGCCAGGTACCGATCGACCGCACGGGCCCCTGCGTTCCGGTTCACTCGCCCCTCCTCCCGGCCGCCCGGCTTTACGGGGTCGGGAGATCGTACTCCCGGAGCAACGCAAGGAACCGGGGATGGGTCCGGACCGGATCGAACTCCGATCGTCGGAAGTCGATCCACAGGGAGCGATCCCCGCCCGCGTGGGCATCCTGCTCGAGCAGGTCGAGGCCCCGCTCGGTCTCGCCGAGGGCGATCAGCAGCCCGGAGAGGTAGTTGAGGCGAGCATACCCCTCCGCCAAGGGCTGCGACCATTCGGCGGCGAGTCGTTCCGCCTCGCTCCGGTCCCCGAGACGCAGCCGCAGCAACGCCCGCTGGAGAAGGAGGTTCGCCCCCGCGATTGGACCCGCGCCGAGCTCCGCCTCGTGACGCGCCTCGTCCACCCGCCCCGCCGCGAGCAGCAGCTGGCCCATCGTCACGTGGGTCGCCCGGCTCGTCGGGTCCCTCGACGCCTGCTCCCGGGCCAGGCGCAGCGCCCCGGGCAGGTCGCCGGAGAGCATGGTGGCCCGGATCTTCCACGCTCGAACGTTTCCGAACAACGGCGACAGATCCGAGGCGAGGGTGAGCTCGCGGATCGCCTCCGCGTACCGGCCCAGGGTGATCAGCAGGATCCCGTACCAGGCGTGGGCCGCCATCGAGCTCGGGTTGAGCTCGGCGCCCTTGCGGAACTCGGACTCCGCGAGCGCCCAATCGCTCTCGATCTGCAGCGCCAGGTTCCCCCGGGCGACGTGGGCTTGCGCGGAGGACGGGTCGGCCTGGAGCGCCTCCGCGACGAGGGTGGTCGCCCTCGAAGCGACCTCCGCGCGAGAGAGGCACTCACCCATCGCCGCGATCAGCAGGTCCGCGAGGTGCGCCTTGGGCAGGGCGGAGGACGGCTCCTTCGCGATCGCCGCCTCGAACAGCCGTTCGGCCTCTCGGGTGCCCTCGCGGGTCCACCCGCGGTCGGCCGCCCGCTCGAACGCCGCGATCCCCTGCAGGCACAGCTCGTACGCCTCCGGGTCCGCCATCGGGATGCGCCGGAGGGCTTCCCGGTCTGCCAGGGCCAGCCCCAACCGAAGCGAGGAGGCCGTCCGTTCGGCGATCTCGGCCTGGACCTCGAAGACATCGTCCAGCTGCCGGTCGAACGTCTCCGCCCACCGGTGCTCTTCGGTCCGGGCATCGATCAGCTGGAGGGTGATCCGGAGGCGGTTGCCCGAGCGTCGAACGCTCCCCTCCAGGACCGCCGAGACACCGAGGTCGACCCCGACCTGCCGGATCGGCTTCGGCGCGGTCTTGTACGGGGTTACGGACGTCCGGGCGATCACCCGAAGTCCGCGGAGCCGGGAGAGCACGGCGATCAGCTCCTCGGTGAGCCCGT
>Ga0335079_10006965_pt1 | contig 12893 bp, 11 predicted proteins | sample Lox_Sample_33_FD_206719 | JGI IMG/M metagenome (GOLD analysis project Ga0335079, IMG submission 206719) | Soil microbial communities from Loxahatchee National Wildlife Refuge, Florida, United States - Lox_Sample_3.3 | ecosystem: Environmental > Terrestrial > Soil > Wetlands | place: USA... | reverse complement strand
AGGACGGGAGCACCGAGAGCGTCAGATTCACTGGGGAAAAAACGCCGGAGGCACTGCAACAGCTTTCGCCGCCGGCGGCGCAGTTGGCTTCCTGGGTGCGGCAAGAAGCGCAACAGATCTGGAAGCAGCGGGCCGCTGCGCGGAAGTAGAGGCCGGGCAGAGACTTAGAATCCCCGATGGAAATTTCCAGATTTTTATGATATGGTCCGGGTCACCGATTCACTGTGCAGTGAAGAAGGAGGAGGACCCACCATATGTGTTCCAGGAAACGTCACTCGATCTTCTGCATACTGCCGCCGCACATCCTCACCGAGGTTGCGAAGAACGGCACACCGGAACAACGCGAGATTGCCCTGCGGGCGTTGGCGATTGATCACAGTGTTCGCACAAACCGGCTGACGCATGCATTGCTGGGCGGAATGAAAGTCGCCCACGCGAATGTGGCAGCGATGGGGGCGACGCCGCAAAAGCACCGAACCATTTCGGACGCGCAACATACCGAGAATCTGCCCGGCCAAACGGTGCGGACCGAAGGCCAAGCGGCGGTTTCGGATGTCGCAGTAAATCAGGCGTACGACGGGTTGGGCGACACGTTCGATTTCTACCTGGGCGCGTACCAACGCAATTCGATCGACAACGCCGGCCTGGCGCTCAAGGCGTCAGTTCATTACGGCCAGGATTACGACAACGCGTTTTGGGACGGGCAGCAGATGGTGTTTGGCGATGGCGACAATACGATCTTCGTCGGATTCACCGGATGTCTGGACGTGATTGGCCACGAGTTGACGCATGGCGTGACCGGCAGCGAAGCCAACCTGACGTACCAGGGGCAGGCGGGCGCGCTGAACGAATCGATTTCCGACGTGTTTGGCTCGCTGGTGAAGCAGTACAAGCTGAAGCAAACGGCGGACCAGGCGGACTGGCTGATCGGGGCCGGGCTGCTGGCGCCGGGAATTCACGGCGTCGCGTTGCGGTCGATGAAAGCCCCGGGAACGGCGTACAACGACCCGACGCTGGGGAAGGATCCGCAGCCGGCGGACATGGCGCACTATGTCAAGACGACGGCGGACAGCGGCGGGGTGCACATTAACTCGGGGATTCCCAACCACGCGTTCTACCTGGTGGCCACGAGCATCGGCGGGCAAGCCTGGGTCAAGGCCGGACAGATCTGGTACGACACGTTGCTGGATTCGCGGTTGAAGCAGAACGCTAACTTCTCGGCGTTTGCGAACCTAACGATTCTGAATGCCAGTCACCGGTATGGGAGCACCAGCGCGGAACGGAAGGCGGTGGCCGACGCGTGGCGCCAAGTGGGCGTGAAGGTGAGCGGGCAGGCGGTGGCTGCGGGCGCGGGGTCGTAGCCGGGGTTCGGGCATTCGATCGAGTGGCGGGCTCGGCCGGGTCAGGCGTGGAGGGGAGCTACGGAGGCTCGGACCACCGTAGCGAAAAGCTCGATTTGCGCCTGACACGCCACGCGAAACGCGCTCTACAGGTGCGCAGCCGCGGCTTCCCACCGCCCGGTCAGCGAGTTCGTTCTGGAGAGCGCTCTCGCGCACCGATGAAGCACTCGCTGACCGGCGCACCTTCGGTCTGAATGCAGCGCAGGGGAAGGCTTACCTGGCGGCGCTCGACGCCCCCTTCCGCGTCTCCGGCGGGCCGCGTGTGGGGCGCTGGCGACGCCGCGCCCGCGAGGTGTGCGAGAATCCCAGGGTGCGCGGCGAAGGGGCGCGGAGCCCGAAACTCATCGAGGTTGCTAACGAGGGTCTGACGCTAGCGGTGTGGGAATGGGCGGGCGCGGAGCCTACGCTTCTGTTTGCGCACGCAACCAGTTTCCATGGGCGATGCTGGGATGCGGTGATTCGGGAATTTCCGGGGCATCGGTGTGTCGCGATCGAGGCACGCGGTCATGGGCGCAGCAGCAAGCCCGCGCCTCCGTATCATTGGGGTGCGTTCGCGCGGGATCTGGCGGCGGTTGCGGAGCGGCTCAACGTACGGGGCGCCCTCGGCATCGGCCACTCGGCCGGCGGGCACTCGGTGGCGGCGGTGGCGGCGGCACGGCCGGAGGTGTTCTCGGCGCTGGTGCTGGTGGACCCGACGATCCGGCCGCCCGAGGCGTATGACACGCCGCCGTTCGACGTTTCATTTGTGCGTAAGCGGCGGGTGCGGTGGTCGTCGCCGGAGGAGATGTTCGAGCGCTTTCGGGGACGCGGGAACTTCGAAAAATGGAATCCCGAAGTACTGCGCGACTATTGCGAGTTCGGGCTGCTGCGCGACGGCGACGAGTTCGTGCTGGCCTGCCCGCCGGAGGTGGAGGCTTCCGTTTACGAATGCTCGAAGGAGCCGGAAACGAGACTGCACGACCTGCTGGGATCGGTGCGAGCGCCGGTGACCGTACTACGTGCGGGGTACGCGGGAGATCTTTCGTTCAGCACTTCGCCGACGGACCCGGCGCTAGCCTCGCGATTTCCGAATGGTGAGGACGTGCTCACCGAGTATTCGCATTTCATTCCAATGGAAGCGCCGGAGGTGGTGGCGGAGCAGATCCGGCGCGTGATGGAGAAGAAAGCCTAGCGATACGGGCCATTGCTTGCCCTGCGCGAGCCGCGGAAAATGTAAACAATTTTCGGGTTCGCCGGCGACAAGATCGCCGGCGCCACTGTGCTGCTGGATTGAGTACTAATCGAGGGGGAGCGCCGAAACGAAAGGTTTGGGATTTTGGCGGACCTCGACCTTCAGCTTTTCACTTACACCCAGGTTGCCGCTCAGCGTGAGGGTGTAGTGCGAGCGGACGACTTCGAACACTCGCGGGCCGGGCTCGGCGGCGCCCGACTTTTTCATGTCGCGCAGATTGAATACAGCGCCGCCGCTTTCGCGGGCGAGCTGTTCGAACAGGCCGCGTTCGCTGCCGAGGGCGTAGATGGGGTAAATCGAGACCTGGTTGCGGCGGGCGAGCCGGATGACATCGCGATCGGTGGTGCGGCTGTAGCCTTCGAGGCCGGAGGTCAGCAATAGGATGACGCGGCGGAAGACGCTATTCTGAAAACCGCCGTCGATGGCGGCGAACAAAGCATCCAGCACGTGGGGCTCGTTGCCGTATTTCACCCGGGCGATGGAGCGCATGATGAGCTCGCGGCTGGAGGTGAAGTCCTGGATCAGATCGGCGGAGGAATGGTAAGCGACGACGGCCATCTGCTCCTTGGGTTGGAGCTGGGCGACGAAGTTTTCGGCGGCGGGCTGAACCAAGCCGCCGGCCAGGCTGGTATCGAGCAGCAGCATGAGATCGAGGTTGTCGCGCGAGAATTCGGCGGCCTCGACATGACGCGGCGTCTTGTCATCGAGGACGGTGAAGTCTTCCGCCTTGAGGCCGGGGACGACCACGCCGGATTTGGCGTCGACTACGGTTACGAGCAACCGCGTGGCGGCGGACAGCGAAGCGAGGCCGGACAGCAAAAGTACAGCGATCAGGCGGTTCATTCCTTGTCTTCTCCGATTTTTTCGACGAGGCGCTCGACATGCATGGCGTAGAGCGCCGGCTTGCCGTGGCGGTCACTTTGGAAATAGACGCGTTGAGCATCGGGTGAGAACATCGGCCCGACGGTTTCCGGATGGCTGGCCTTGTGCTCGCAGAGCGTCAATTCGCGGTGAGTGACGCGGAGCAGAATCAGGATGACCGGCGACGCAACGTTGCGGCTGGCACCCACGAAGACGGACGTGTCGCGGTTGAAGCCGAATTGGACGTACTGGCTAGTGGGCGCGACGAGTTTATCTTTGTCATCGTCAGGGAAGTGTTCGCGAATGGCGTTCAGTTGCTTGCGATCGTCCGGGAAATTCAAATAAAGCAGAGTGCGGCCGTCGGCCGACCAGTTGGCCGGACCGGTGGCGCCCGCGGCCAATTTGAGCCGGCGATTCCGGCGGCCGTCGCGGTCGACGATCCAGATCTCCGAGGCCTGCGCCTCCGGCATGGCGCGGTACAGAAATTGGCCGCGGAGAGGGCGCTCGATGGGATTCGAGATCGGCACGCCGGCTTCGAGGATGCTGCGGGGAGCGCCCGCGGCGAACGGAACGCCGCGAAGGCGCGAGCGGTCGTCACGCCGCTCAGCGAAGACGGCGAGCGCGCTATCGGACGTCACCGACAGGCCGGGGGAGCGGTCCCATCCTTCCGGGATCGTATACACCTCGCGCTCGCGAAGGGTTGCGAAATTGACGAGATACAAGATGCGATCGGCGAAGTAGCAGAACGACCGGCCGTCGGGCAGCAGGTTCAGGGAGGCGGCATCGAGATTGGGGCGGTCAGTCAACTGGCGGGTCTCGCCGGTCTTGAGATCCATGCGGAAGGCCTGAGGGGAACCGGCGCGGTCACAGCAGAAGAGCAGCGAGGCGCTGTTTCTGGAGATGATGCGATTGGTGTAATCGGGAAGTGTGCTGGTGTACGTCGGATCGGTGATGCGATAGACTTCCAGCTCCGTGGCGGGGTCGGAGTAGCGTCTCCAATCGGAGTCAAAGAGCTGGCCCTTAGGGCCGCTCGGGTGGTCGGCGACGGCACGGAGCGCGAGAGCGCCGGTCGCGAACAGGAACCGCCGGGAGAAGCGGTGTAACCAAACCGCCATTCCTCGATGGTAACCCGGTCGGGCGTGCGAGGCTCAGAGGATACACTGAAATACGAGAGAACACGGGATGCGCGGAACCAAGGTGCTTTTCACGCGACGGGCATGGGGACGGATGGCCGCGGGGGCGGTGGCTTTGGCGTTTCGAGGAAGCGTTTCCGCGGCCGACCCGGCGGGCGGAGGCCCACTAAGCTGGGCACAGGAGCCGCCGGTCGAGGGTGGGCGGGAACGGCGCTACCGCGCTACGGCGCAGATCCTGGTGCTGTCGATCCCGCTGGTGCGTTGGCCGAATGTCGGCGGCGGCAGCGCGGTGTGGCGGGAAACGGAGGTAACGCAGAATCGGCGCGTCCGGCTGTTGGAGTTCACGGGATTTTCGCGTCCGGAACGCGCGGGGGGGTTGAACCGGCTGGGATTCATTCGAGAGATTTCGCGGATGGCCGAGAGCGGTGCAGCCGAATCGTTGTACTTCGGCCTCATGACGGCGTCACCGGAGGAGACAGCCGAAGAAGCGAAGAAGGCGCTGCACTCCCAGGCGAAACAAGCGGCGTACACGGCGATTGACGGGCGCATTGGCGACGGAATGGTAAATACGGTGGTGGCGCATTTTGAAGCGCCGTCACAGTGGTCGGTGAATAATCGGAATGACCTGATGCAACTCGCGCGCAAGGCTCTGGCGATGACACCGGCGCGGCCGGTGGAGGGAGACAGCCGCGGCGCGGAGGTGCGGCCGTTCCTCGAGACGCTGGCGGATGCGCTCCGGCCGAATGGACCCGCTGAAGCGCGGTTCGCCTACGCCGGACGATTTTACAGGCTATCGATCGCGAAAGCGCCGGACGGGAAGGCGACGGCGAGTTTCCGGCAGCGCGGGCTACTCGGCCCGAACGCGCAGGTGGTGCGTGCGACGGGCAAACTGAGGCGCGAGGCCGGCGGGAAAGAATCGAATTTCCGGCTGTGGGTGGAAGAAGGCGCGGCGCGGCCGGTGCCGCTGCGGATTGACTACCAGGCGCGAGCGTTTCTGCGTTTGATTTTCGAAGCTGAGGGTTAAGGCGTTTGGCCGGCTGGAGGCCTGCCCCACCAGCGGGCGGAGTAGACGATGCCGGCGGCGGCGAGCCAGCCGGCGGCATATTCAGGTTGGGCGCCCCACCGCATCAGGGCCGAGTGCATCAGACCTATCCAGGAGAATGCCGAGGCGAGAAGGCACCACGCCGCGGCGCGTCCGAAGCGGCGATCGATGATTTCGGTGACCAGCGCGGAGACTACCAGCACCAGAAAAAGGAAGCCGTTGCCGAGACCTTGGATCGACGACCAATAGATGGAGCGGTTCAAAGCGGCCTGAACCGAGGCGTCGGCGGCTGAGAGCTGGAGGGCGGGCAGGGCGGAGTTCATCGCGGCGGCGACGACGGCGCCGGCCGGCAGCACGAATCCAAGCAGCACCACGCTAAAGTATTTGGCATCGACGCGGCGGAGGGTAGCGATGCCGACGCCGATCGAAACGTAGGCGATCATGGCGGCCAGAATGGGCCAAGGGAAGAGCTGCGCGATAAAGACGGTCAAGCCACCGACGGTTACGGCGAGGTACAGCAGAGGCGTCCAGAAGGAGAATCCGATGCGCGCGCCGATGGCTTTATACGGCGGAAGCATGGCATAGACAACGGGAGTGATGACGCTGCCGGCGAGACCGCACGCGAGCGTGCCGAGGCCATCGACGGCGAGCACCGAACGGACGTCATACTCATCGCCCGCGGCGGCAGCGCCGGCAACCGAGGCGATGTCCTGCAGGACGTGATAGATCGCCATGGGGGCGATGACGGAGAGGTAGGGCACTGCGGAGGCCAAAGCGCGGAGCGGTTCCGGGGCGAGCGAAAACGGCCAAGCCGGCGCAAGGCCTTGCCACACGGGCCTGGCGTAACCGACAGCAAAACCGACCAGAAGGGGAATGATCCACGCGACGAGGAACGGAGGAATGCGCCAGCGGGTGATGGGAAGATTTCCGAGCACGCTGGTCGCGACGATGGCGAGCGCGACTAAACCGACGAGCGGGTGATCGAAGACGCGCTGCAGCAGGACCAGCGCGAGATAGCTGTACATCGCAGCGCCGAAGACGGTCATGGCGGCGGCGGTGGGAATGAAGCGGTGGAACGCGCGAGCGAAGGGGGCCGCGGCGAGCTTGATGAGGCCGGTCCAGGCGACGGCCGCGGCGCCCAACTGCCAGGCGCGGACAGGATCGTGCGTGGCGACATAGACGGGCAGCATGATCGAGAGCGTATAGGCGATGATGGCCGGGACGTTATTTCCGTAAACGTGTGCGGTGACGTTGCGGCGGTCCTGACGGCGCGCGAGACGGACGGCGAGACTGACCATTCCGAGCGAGCCTACGAGGAAGCCCAGGGCATAGCCGGGCAGGAGATGCGCCACGCTGAACGCAGCCGGGATGCCGACCGGCAGCAGGAGAAAAACGGGGATCACGGCCTGGGCGAGATTAAAACCGAGATGGGCGATGGTGGTGTCGATGTCGCCGCGTTCCAGGACCCACCAGCGTTGGGGCGGCGGCATATCGGCTGGCTAAATTTTGAACGATTCGAGAGACTCGGGCGCGAACAGTTCGCGAGGAGTCAACTGGCGCTTGGAGAGGCCCTGCTCGAACGAGTAGCGAAGAAAGGTACTCAGAGTATGTTCGTTCGGTTCGAGGCCATACGGCCAGAAATCGCGGCCCATCAGCTTCTCGGTTTCCTCGACATGGGGAAGCAGCCAGGGAAGCATAAACTTGAGAGCCGCCGTGTCATGCAGGTCGTTATAGACTTCGCGCTGCGCGGCCAGAAACGCTTTGAGGAGGGACTGGGCGATCCAGCGGTTCTGCTCGTATAACTCGCGGCGGATCACGATGACGTGCATGATCGGAAAAATTTTCGTTCTCAGATAATATGCGCGCTCGACTTCTGCGTAGTCGGGAAACAGGCGGCGGACCTGGCCGGAGCCGTCGGCAAACGTGGAAGGGGCGCGAGCGGTGTAGAGAGCGTCGATTTCTCCGGAGGCGATCATGCGAGAAAGCGTTTTGCCGGCGGGCAGGGGCTCGACCCGGAATTGCGGCGGCAGCGAGAGCGCGATTTTCTCGGGACGGCCGGGCTGCTCCTCGCCGCCGCTGAAGTAGGTGGCGGCAGTGACCGGCACGCCGTATTCGTCATTGAGAATGCCGCGAATCCAGACGGCGGCGGTCATCTGATACTCGGGGTTGCCGATGCGTTTGCCCGCCAGGTCTTTCGGTTCGCGGATGCCGCTCGCCGCGTGAATGTAGATGCAAGAATGCCGGAAGAAGCGCGAAGGGAAAACCGGGACAGCGATGAAGGGAGCGGGCTCGCGGAACAAAGATAGCGTGTAGGACGAGAGCGACATCTCGGCGACATCGAATTCGCAATGGCGAAGCATGCGGAAGAATGTCTCTTCGACCGGAAGATTCAGGTAGTTGAGTTCGATGCCGTCAACGGGAACGCGGTGCTCCAGGAGTGCCCGCGTGCGATCGTAGTTCCAACACGCCATCGTGAGGCGGAGCTTCGCCATAGCTGTGTTTCCACAGACTATCACGGGGCGGCGCTGGCTTCACACGATGCTATAGTAAGCGTCTGTGAATCACGTTTCTGACTGCGGCCTGCCGGGCGCACAGGCGGATTCGGCGGCCCTGACCGGTTTTCGTGCGGCGTGATGCGTCGCATCAAGATCACCATCGCGTATGACGGCGGGGGTTTTCACGGCTGGCAAGTGCAGCCCGGGCTGCCGACCATCCAGGGCATCCTCGAGGAAGTCATTTCGGAAATCGAAGGCAAGGCGGTCCAGGTGGCGGGCTCGGGACGCACGGACGCCGGGGTTCACGCGCTCGGGCAGGTGGGCGCCTTCACGCTGGAAAATCCGATTCCGCTCGCCAACTTGAAGCGCGCCATGAACCGGCTGCTGCCGCCGGTGGTGCGTATCCTCCATCTCGAGGAAGCTGCGCCGAACTTTCATCCACGCTTTGACGCGCACTCAAAAACGTATGAATACCGTGTCGTCCGGGACGAAGTGTGCAGCCCGTTTGTGTGGCCATATGTCCATCATTACCCGTACCCGCTGGAGGAACATCGGATCGCACAACTGGCGCCGGTCTTTGAAGGTACCCACGATTACAGCGCCTTCGCCGCGGCGGACGACAGCGATGAAGAAGGCAAGTCGAGGGTGCGGACCATCTATTCTTCGGTGCTGGAATTGGATGCAGGACGCCTGGTTTATCGGGTGCGCGGGAGCGGCTTTCTGAAGCACATGGTTCGCAACCTGGTTGGCACGCTCATCGAGGCGGGCAAAGGCAACATCGCCGATTTGACGTCGCTGCCGGAGAAGTCGGGACCGACGGCCCCAGCCAAGGGCCTGTTTCTAATCGAGGTGGATTATCGAAATGGCCGCGAATAAATTCTCGGCCCATCGCGAGCAAGCGGGCGCCGTCGACGTGATCCGGTTGGCTGATAGCGAGCGCGAGATGGAAGTCCGGCTGGCTCCGTCAATCGGGAACATCGCCTACTCCTTCACGGTGAAGGGAAAGGACGTGCTTTGGTTTCCGTTTTCCAGTCCGGACGAGCTGAAATCGCATCCTGCGCTGTGCGGCATTCCGTTTCTGGCGCCTTGGGCGAATCGCATTGATGGCGATGCGTATTGGGTGAACGGAAAACAGTTTCTGTTGAACCCGGCGCTGGGCAACTTGAGAAGGGATTCGTACGGGCAGCCCATCCACGGCCTTCTGAGTTTTTCAGGGAAGTGGAGATTGTTGGCGGCCGGAGCGGACGCGCATTCGGCCTATGCGACCAGCCGGCTGGAGTTCGCCAAATATCCCGAGATGATGGCGCAATTCCCGTTCGCGCATAGCATTACAATGACGCACCGGCTGGAAGAGGGTCTGCTTGCGGTTGAGACCAATATCCACAACGAAAGCGTCGAGCCGATGCCGGTGGCGGTTGGATTCCACCCGTATTTTCGGCTGGACGATGCTCCGCGGGACGACTGGACCGTGCACCTGGCCGCGCGCGAACATCTGCTGCTCAACGAGCATCTGACTCCGAGCGGTGAGAGCGAGCCGGCGGGTTTTTCGGACCCGCACCCGCTGCGGACGAAGCACTTGGACGATGTCTTTAGCGGGCTCATCCGCGATGCGGACGAGGCGGCGCGGTTCTGGGTTGAAGGAAACCGCCAAAGGATCACCGTCACATACGGACCGAAGTACCGGGTAGCGGTGGTCTACGCGCCGCAGGGGCGCGATTTCATCTGTTTCGAGCCGATGGCGGCGGTCACGAATGCCTTTAATCTGGCACACACGGGAATCTATCAAGATCTGCAGGCGATCGAGCCGTGCGGGGAATGGCGCGAGACGTTTACGATCACTCCGAGCGGCTTTTGAAACCGGTTGCTTACGGTTTTCTATTTATTCCCAGGAAATTATCGAGCAAATCACGAGCAATTAGGGCGGTGATTTTCCACCGCATTCTACTTAATTCAGGTTAGGTTGCGGCCTCTTGCCGCCATCTGCGACACTGGCGGTACATGGCCCGATGGCTGTGGATGTTGCTGGTCTCTCCGCCGCTGGTTTGGCCGCAGAGCTTTAGCCTGCCGTCTAAGGAAGTTCTTTCTTACAACATCGAGTGGCGACTGATTACGGCGGGCAAAGCGCAGATGGAATGGACAGCCACCCCGGCGCCGCACGCCGGATATCAGATTAATGCCCACGTCGAATCCGTAGGTTTCGTCTCGAAGCTTTTCAAAGTAGATGACGACTATCGCGCGAACCTCAACCCGGCGGTGTGTATCGAGAATTCACAATTGATCGCACACGAAGGAATCCGCCGCCGGGAGACGCGCGTCAATTACGATCCGGAGACTCGCAAAGCGACGTACCTGGAGCGGGATACCGCCAGGAACAGCGTGGTGGAATCGAAAGAAATCGACATCCCCGAGTGCGTTCACGATCTCATTGGCGGTATCTATTTCTTGCGCACCTTGAACCTGGAGCCCGGTCAGAGCACCGAGGTTCCGGTCAGCGACGGTAAGAAGAGCGTTCTGGCCAAGGTGGAGGCCCAACAGCGCGAGGACATCAAAACGCCGGAGGGTTCGTTCAAAACGATCCGGTATGAGATTTATCTGTTCAACAACGTGCTCTATCGGCGGGCGGCGCACCTGAATGTGTGGATCAGCGACGACCGGCGCCGGCTGCCCGTGCAGCTCCGCGTTCGGATGCAGTTTACGATCGGCACCATCACCTTGCAGTTGGTTCCCGGCGATCCCGCATCACGGTAGGACTCGGCTTGAGGGGGGCGGGGACTAAGGAGAAACAGACCGTATCTTTGATTTTCGCCGCGGCCTGTTAGAAAATAGGTTCGACGCTAGGGGAAATCCGTGGCACCCGGCGGCAGAGGGGAATCACTCACCAGCAAAGACATGCCCGATATTGCCCACCGCAGTGAGCAGATGGTGGTGGCACTGCTCGAGTCTGCATCGCAAGCCATCGTCAGCATCGATCCGGCCGGACGGATCGTGCTGGCCAACCGCCGCTCCGAGGAAATGTTCGGCTACACGCGCGAGGAACTGATCGGAGCGCGAATCGAGATCCTGCTGCCGGAGTCGCGGCGCGCAGCACACGGGCGTGAGCGGGAAGCATTTTTCCACAAGCCGCGTAACCGGCCGATGGGAATTGGAATGGATCTGTCCGGGCGGCGGAAGGACGGGACCGAGTTTCCAGTGGAAGTGAGTCTCAGTTACCTGGATAGCGAACGGGGCGTGTTCGCGATTGCCTTCGTGAGCGATATCAGCCAGCGAAAGCAGCTTGAAGAACAACTCATGCAGGCGCAGAAAATGGAGGCGGTGGGCCGCCTGGCCGGTGGCGTGGCGCATGATTTCAATAACATGCTCACTGTCATTTCGGGCTATAACCGGATGATCCTGGACGAGCTTTCGCCGATGGATCCGCTGCGGGGCTACGCTGAGGAGATTTTAAAAGCCGCGGACCGCGCCGGCGCCCTGACCAATCAGTTGTTGGCGTTCAGCCGCCGGCAAATCATCCAACCGCGCGTGATGAACGTGAACGCGGTGGTGGGGCAGACCGAGAAGATGCTTCGCCGGCTGCTCGGCGAGGACATCCAGCTCGTGTTCGACCTCAGCGCGGATGCAGGCAACGTTCGCGCCGATCCCAACCAGATCGCGCAGGCCATCGTGAACCTGGCGGTGAACGCCCGGGACGCGATGCCGACCGGCGGCCGGATCTCCGTGGAGACCACGAACGTACATTTAGATGAAAACTACGTCCGCACCCATTTGGGTGTGCAGCCGGGCGAGTTCGTGATGATCGCGATGAGCGATACCGGGCATGGGATGGATGCCGCGACGCGCCAGCGGATCTTCGAACCTTTCTTCACCACAAAACAGCAGGGCAAGGGTACCGGCCTCGGGCTAGCCACGGTATACGGGATGGTGAAACAAGCGGGCGGAGACATTTGGGTGTACAGCGAAGTGGGGAAGGGGACGACGTTCAAACTATACTTCCCACGCGTGCAGGAGCCGGTGGCCGACTCTGGGGCGGGAGAAGACGCGGGACGCACCACCGGTGGCGAGACCCTGCTGGTAGTGGAAGATGAAAACGCCGTTCGGGATCTGACGGTGAGAATGCTGAAGCAGCTCGGATACGTCGTGCTGACCGCGGCTTCGGGCACCGAAGCGCTGGAGATCAGCAAATCGTATGCCGGCCGAATCTCGGCGCTGGTGACAGACGTGGTCATGCCCGAGATGAGTGGCCGCCAGGTGGCGGATCAGCTATTGGCGTCGCGCCCGGATTTAAAAGTGTTGTACCTTTCCGGGTACACCGAGAATACGGTGATTCACCACGGCGTGCTCGACAGCGGCGTGGATTTTCTGCCGAAGCCATTCAGCCGCGAGGCGTTGGGGCGGAAGGTGCGCGAGATTCTCGGCCGGCCCGTGTCGAGCTAGCGCGTTTGCCCGCTTGTCCGGCGAGTAGCGGGCGAGGCGACATTTCGAGTAGGCTCAGCGTTGGCGCGAGCAGCGCCACAGCTCTTCGGTTTCGATAGCCCCTCCCAGGGCGCGTAGCTCAATTGGTTAGAGCGCCTGCTTCACACGCGTCGCGACCGGTTCCAAGATCTCCTTTGGTTGCCCTCACTTTCAGGATTTTCAATAACTTGGGGAATCTGCTTTTCGCTCGAAGCTTCCCCAAGCCGTGTCAAAGCGCTGGGTTTTGTCACGGTTTTGCCACGGTCGACATTACCGCAGCGG
>Ga0335079_10006964_pt1 | contig 12894 bp, 10 predicted proteins | sample Lox_Sample_33_FD_206719 | JGI IMG/M metagenome (GOLD analysis project Ga0335079, IMG submission 206719) | Soil microbial communities from Loxahatchee National Wildlife Refuge, Florida, United States - Lox_Sample_3.3 | ecosystem: Environmental > Terrestrial > Soil > Wetlands | place: USA... | reverse complement strand
GGCGCCGGCCAACGGGTGGTGATCTTCGATTCCGCGGGCCAATTTCTGAGTGTGTTTGGCTCGCAGGGGAGCGGACCAGGGCAGCTTAATCTTGGCAGTTGGGGAGTCATCAGCGTTGCGATTGACCCCACCAGCGAGAACATCATCGTGTCAGACCCGGGAAACAGTCGCATACAGGTTTTCACTTCGGCCGGCGTCTACCTGAGCCAGTTTGGAACCTTCGGCAGCGGCAACGGCCAGTTCTTTTATGGCCCCGGCGCCATCGCCGTCGATCCGGTCAATCACAACATCGTTGCGGCAGACTCGGGAAATGGCCGGGTGCAGATCTTCAATTCGGCAGGAATCTATCAAGGCCAATTTGGGACGTACGGCCAAGGCGATAATCAGTTTGGGAGTACGGTTGGTGTGGCCATCGATCCGGCCACTCACAACATCGTCATCGCGGATCTGGGGATTGGCAATGAGAATACCAACCAGCCGACCAACCGTGTGCGGGTTTTCGATGCAACCGGTCACTTCCTGGTCAAGTTCGGTGGACCGGGAACCGGTGATGGCCAGATCGGTGGCTACGGGGTCGCGGTAGATCCCGTGACCGGCAACATTCTTGTGGCCGATCCAGGCAATGATCGGATCGCGATCTTTGGTGCGCCGAGCAGCGCGGCGGCCACGACAACGGCCGTCACCTCATCCGCGAATCCCGCAACCGCGGGCCAGACCGTAACCTTCACTGCCACGGTGACTGGCAACAGCCCAACGGGGACGGTCCAGTTTATGGACGGCACAGCAAACGTCGGAACGGCGACCGCCCTCAGTGGAGGCACGGCTACTCTGACTTCGTCAACTTTGTCGGCAGGGACCCATCCGATTACCGCGGTGTATAGCGGGGATGCCGCCAACGCGCCCAGTACCTCCGCGGTGTTGAACGAGGCGATCCTGACGGTTTCGACAACCACGGTTACTTCCTCGCTCAATCCGGCCAATGCAGGCCAAGCTGTCACTTTCGCGGCGACCGTGACCGGCAACAGCCCCACCGGCACCGTTCAATTTATGGATGGCTCGGCGAACCTCGGAACAGCCGTCTCCATCAGTGGAGGCACGGCTACTCTGACCTCGTCAACTCTGTCGGCAGGGCCCCATCCGATCACCGCGGTCTACAGCGGGGATGCCGCCAATGCACCCAGTACCTCCGCGGTATTGAACGAGACGATCCTGACGGTTTCGACAACCACCGTTACTTCCTCGGTCAATCCGGCAAACGCGGGCCAGCCAGTCAGTTTGACGGCCACGGTAATGGGTAGCGGCCCCACAGGCACGGTCCAGTTCATGGACGGACCGACCAAGCTGGGGGCTCCGGTGTCGCTCGCGGGCGGGAATGCCGGCGTGACGACTTCGAGTCTAACCGTCGCCACGCACTCAATTACCGCGGTGTACAGCGGTGACCCAGGCAATGCGCCCAGCACTTCTGCGGTTCTCAACGAAGTAATCACGGCAGCCACGCCGCCCGTTGTTACTCCACCGGCCAACATTTCGGTTCCGGCGACTCAGGCCGGCGGGGCTACCGGGAATGCCTGGCCCGCGCTTGCTGCGTTCCTGGCGGGCGGCTCCGCCGTAGATATCGCAGATCTCTCACCAATACGTTTGGCGCCGCAGGTCGCCGGCGCTCCGGTCAACAATGCCACGGTATTCGCGGTCGGCACGACGATAGTTACTTTCCTGTTCCAGGATCACAGCGGGAATATCGGCAGCGCCACAGCCAGTGTTACTGTGACTGTGGGAATCCCGCGCATTACCGGCTCTGTGGCAAGTTTTGGCGTCGACCCGTCCGGAGCTATTTACGCAGATGTCGTGCTGACAAACACAGGCACAGGAAATGCGCGAAATCTGAATATCAATTCCCTGGTATTTCGTGCGCTCTCCGGCACGGGCACCGTGACAAACGACGTAACGTTATCTCCGTCGCTTCCGCTCGCAATCGGTAACTTGTACCTGGGCACGCCGATAACGACGCGTCTGTATCTGAACGTTCCTTCTACGGTACTAAGATTGTCGATTACAGAAACCGGGGCTGTGCAAGACGTGCTCGGGACTAACTATACTTACTCCACGGCAGAATCATTTGTTCCTTAGTCTGGGGCAAGGAGAAATACATGCGAATGGATTCGATGCGGCTCTCTCTCCTTTTTGTGGCGCCGGCTCTTCTGGCTGTTAGCTCCGGCGCTTGGGCGGATACCGTCACCTTTCTCGCCGTTCCGGCCGATGTCTCCGGACCGGCGGGTTCGACCGTCGGCTGGGGATATTCCATAACGAACGACAGTACCAACTACCTGGACATCACGGGAATCGACAGTGATTTGTTTCTTGCGGCGGACGGCACGCCGGATTCCTCGATCTTCAATTTCCCCAACGTGGCGCCGGGACAGACCGTGGTCCAGGTCTATGATCCCGCGGATCTGCTCGGCCTGTTTCAGTTCACGTGGAATTCGGACGTCCCGGTGGGAACTACAGAAACGGGCAACTTTACCCTCTACGGCGCCTTCTGCAGCGGGTCGGATCCATTCTGCGCGGACGATCTCTCGGTTCCAAGCGTTGCTCTGGCAAGCGCTGCCTATTCTGCGACCGTGACGGCTCCCACCGGCGGCCCTTCCGTTCCCGAGCCCTCCCCTATTCTCTGGTTGATGGTGTGGATTGGCGTGGCGGCGCTTGGGCGACGACTGCAAAGAAACGTGTAAGCTACCACCTGCTTCTTCAATTCACGGGAGTGCCGCCCGGCGAAATAGGCGCGGGTGCGGCGAGATGCCGCGCCGTCGTCTGTGCAAACGCTCACGGGTGCTCGTTACACCGCACGAAAGTGGTGCTGCAACTTAATCGCAGCATGGGTGTTTGTTGCATTGTGCACGGCGGATTGGGTATACTGTTGGCTTCAGGAATGTCGTACTTCTACGCCAATTCGTTTACGGGCCGGTTCTGGCATTATTGCCAGGGCCGGTAGAGTGGCGTTGGTTTAGACGGCATCCCAGGAGTTTTAACCAACCCACTCGCAAGAGTGGGTTTTTTATTTTGCACTCGTCGGAGGGTACTCATGATTATCTCGATGCGGCCGCACGCGACGCGGCAGGAAATTGAGCACGTCTGCGAACGGATCCGGGAGTTCGGCTACAAAATTCATGCGATCGAAGGCGAAGAGCGGGTAGTGATCGGGGTGGTAGGAGTCGGGGACGTCACCGCGTGCCTGGAATCGCTGGAAGCGACGCCGGGGGTGGAGAGCGCGGTGCGGATCTCAGCGCCGTACAAATTCGTCAGCCGGGAATTCAAAAAGGACGATTCCATCATCAAAGTCAACGGGCTGGAAATTGGCGGCGACCAGTTCGTGATGATGGCTGGGCCCTGTTCGGTGGAGAGCGAGAAGCAGATCATGGAAACCGCCGAAGCGGTGGCCGCCGCGGGCGCTCAGATGCTGCGTGGCGGAGCATTCAAGCCGCGCACCTCGCCGTACGATTTTCAGGGCCTCGAAGAGGAAGGACTGAAGCTGTTGCGGAAAGCCAAGCAAGCCACGGGGCTGGGGATCATCACGGAAGTGATGAGCGACCGCGACGTGGAACTGGTGGCCGAATACGCCGACTGCATGCAGGTGGGCGCGCGCAACATGCAAAATTTCGCGCTGCTGAAGACCCTGGGGACGTGCGGGCGCCCGGTGCTGCTGAAGCGCGGGCTGAGCTCGACCATCAAAGAACTGCTGATGTCGGCCGAGTACATCGTGGCGCACGGAAACCCGAACGTGATTCTGTGCGAACGCGGCATCCGCACTTTTGAAACCGCGACGCGCAACACGTGCGACATCGGCGCGGTGCCGGTGCTGGATGAGCTGACGCATCTGCCGGTGGTGCTCGACCCGAGCCACGCGACGGGCAAGCGCAGCCTGGTGCCTGCGATCTCGCGGGCGGCGGTGGCGGTGGGCGCCGACGGATTGATTATCGAAGTGCATCCGTGTCCGGAGAAGGCGGTCAGCGACGGCGCGCAGTCGCTCACGCTCGAGCAGTTCCGCAAGATGATGCGCGATCTGCAGCCGTACATCGGGTTGTGGAAAGAGTCGCGGGCGGCAGCGACGGCGGCGGTGGCGTAGGCTTTGTGAACCGGCTTGTGCGCGCGCTGCTCGCGTTAGCGGCTGTCGCGGTTTGGGCCGCGGCGATCGCCGGCGGGATCTGGTACGGCGCGCATCCCGAGACGGCGGCGTCTCTGCTGAACCGGCTTCCGACGACGGATGCGGTGGTGGTGTTCGTCGATTTCGGGGCGCTGCGGCGCGCAGGAATTCTGGATCGGCTGGAGAATTCGAAGGTCGCCGAGGAAGCCGAATACCGCGAGTTTGCGCGGCAGATCGACTTCGATTACCGGAAAGACCTGGACAGCGCGGTTTTGGCGGTGGCGCCCACGGGACGGTACCTGCTGGTGCGCGGGCGCTTCAACTGGAGACGCTTGCGGCGCTATGTGGCATCGCAGAGCGGCCGGTGCGACGGTTCGCTGTGCCGGATGCAAGGCAGCACGCCGGAGCGGCGAATTTCGTTTTTCCCGATTGAATCGGACCTGATGGCGCTGGCGGTGAGCCCGGACGACTCGGCCGTATTGCGGTTGAGCGCTTCGCCGGAGGCGGCGGATTCTCATATTCCGGAGGGACCGCTATGGGTGTCGATACCGCCGCCCGTACTGCAATCGAGCGAAAGCCTGCCCGCAGAAACCCGCACGTTTGCGCGGACGCTGGCACGGGCCGAGTCCGTCGTGTTGTCATTCGATGCCGAAGCCGGCCGGTTCGCCGCGAACTTGAGCGTGCGTTGCCGCGGTTCCCAGGACGCCGCCGACCTGGCGGCAGAACTGACCCAGCTCACAGCGACATTGCGACAGACGTTCGCAAGCGAGAACCAGAAGCCCAATCCGGCCGATCTGACGGGCGTGCTGGCGGGCGGCTCCTTTCGCACTGACGGAGCGCGAGTTTTGGGCTACTGGCCGATCGAGCCGGCGTTTGTGGGAAATCTGCTGGGAGGTTGAACCGGCGTGCTGCTGGAAAGCACGGAGGCCGGTTACTTCTTGAAGCGGATGTGCACGCAGCGGACCTCTCCGGCGGTGCGCGCGGAGTAATAGGTGATCTTCACGTTTTGATAGTCTTCGGAAGTGCCGGCGCAATCGTTTTCCGGTAGACACACAATGTCCAGAAAAGTGCCCATGAGGAATTTGCCTCTTGCGGATCGCGGCACCAGATCGTCCAACACGCTTTTGGCCGCATCGCGAGTGAGCGCCGGGTGGCTCCAATCGACGAGAGTGTCCGCGCTTATTGGGGCAATCAACATCTCGGCCATGCCGCCATTGGGGCTCATGCGAACGGTGACGCCCACGCCGGGACGAACTTGGAAGGTTTGCAAACGGGCATCGCCATACTTGCTTTTCAGATCCTGGACGGATTGAGCGAAGACCGGCAAGACGGCGAGAAGCAAAACGAGAAGTCTGCTCATCGCTTTCGAATATATACCCGCCGCAGCGACGCATCAATGACCGCCCGAGCTCGCGACTGGATGGCCGAGTATCCGTAGAGAGGACGTTGCGGTGTGTGCCATAATTCGGGCGTGGTGTGGCTGGGGGAGCGGCGCGGATATCTCAGCGACTGGGCGACGCAGCAGTGGGTGCGCGCGGTGGGCCGCCGGATCCGGCTGGATGAGCAGCCATGGCTCGATGGGCCGGCGGGAGATCCGCACGGGATCGGCAGCAACTTTTTCCGGGAGTACGCGAGGACTCGGGGACTCGAGGTTGTGCAGAGCGGAACCCGGGGTTTGATCCGGAACTTTGAAGAGCTGGAATTACCTGCTGGAAGCCCGGTAGCTGCGAGCGTGCGCGACTTCTACGAGCGGACGTCGGAGTATGAGCTCGATGCCTGGACGGAATGGTGCGGATGGTTTCGGCCTCTCGGGCGCGCACTGGCGGTTGTGTTCAGCCGGCGGCTGCAACAGTTGAATGTGCCGCTGTCGGCGCTTGACAGCAGCAGAGGCATGTCCAGCAGCGTGGTGCAATTACGAGGCCGGGCCGCGGGCACTTTGGTGCAGACGGCGTGGGTGCGGGAACTGCATGCCACGAAGAATACGCTCTATGCCGGTAGCTATTCCGTGTGCCGCGTGCCGGGCTACCCGCGCCCTTGCGTCAAGGTCGTGTTTCCGCTGCCAAACGGCAATGCGATCGTGTTGATGAAACCGGAAGCGCACGCGGACGGGTCATTCTCGGTGACTTCGGCCGGCGAAACGTTTGGGGATCCCGGGTTCTATTTTGTGGTCCACGAAAGGCGGCGGAATAGCCTGGGCGCGCTACGTGCGGAGCCTCAAAGAAACGATTCGCGTGTATGCCGCCGAGTCGGACACGGTGCGCGCGGACCACGTCCTGTGGCTGTGGGGTTTGCGGTTTTTGCGGCTGCATTATCGCATGCGGCTGGTGGCTGCGCCGCAGCCGGCGCGCGCGGCAGAGGCCTGACGGCCGGCGTTATACTGAGACAGCATTTCTCTCACCAGGGGGACGAATCCGGACAAGATGAAAGCGCTGCCGATGGTGTTTTTCGTATGCGCGGCGGCGCCGGCTCAGTGGATCCACTATCCGACTGCCGGCGTTCCGAAGCGCAAGGATGGCCAGCCGAACCTGACGGCTCCCGCGCCGCACACGGCGGATGGCAAGCTGGATCTTTCCGGAATGTGGCGGATCGCGGAAGCGTTGCCCTGCCCGAAGATTCTGACCGATGACAACGGGGAGTGCCTGGAGAAGGACCCGATCGGGCAATTGACCGCCGATCTCAGCAAATCGGTACCGGGCGGGTTGCCGCTCACGCCGTGGGCGGTGGAGGTAATGAAACAGCGGAAGGCGAGCGATCTCGATCCACACGTGCGCTGTATGCCGTCAAATTTCCCGCGCCTGTTCACTTTGCCGCACATTACGAAATTCGTCCAGACGCCGGGGCTGCTGGTGCTGCTCAACGAATTCGACGCGAGCTACCGCCAGATTTTCCTGGACGGCCGACCGCTGCCGGCGGATCCGCAGCCCTCCTGGAGCGGGTATTCGAGCGGGAAGTGGGAAGGCGACACGCTGGTGGTCCAGACGAACGGGTTTCGCGACGATCTGTGGATGGACATGGCGGGCACGCCGCTCACCGCGGCAGCGACGGTAACAGAGCGGTTTCGCCGGCCGAGTTTCGGCACGATCGAGATCGAGGCGACCGTGGACGATCCGAAGGCCTTCACCCGCGCCTGGAATGTGAAGATCCCGCTCAAGCTGGTGCTGGATACCGAGCTGATGGACGAGATCTGCCTGGAAAACGAAAAGAGCGCGCAGCACATGAAGGCGCACTGAAGCTCGTGGGCGTTGGCACGACGGGTGTGTGACGACTTCAGCAGGGTCCCGAACTACACACGTTGTTGTTCTGAGAAACGGACCCGGAAGCAAGGTCAAGATCGGCAAAGAAGTTGTCGTGAACACTATTGGAGCCCACTACGGTTGACGATTGGGTTTGAATACCTGTGCCGTTTCCCGTGACAGCGTTGCGGATTACAGTCGAGCCGGTTGCAGAAATGCCGATGTTCCCATTGTTGGTGGCTGTTGAATCTGACAGGACGGTGTTGGTGACGCTAAAGCCATTGTAACTGGACGTTGCCGAACAGCGGGTCACAGTGCCGTTGTTCACATCGAGTCCGTCGCCGGCATTGTGATCGGTCTGGACATCCTGCACAAGATTACCGGCGCCCGTTAGTCTGATTCCGGTGGAGAAGCCGCTGATCACTCCGTTCTTCACGGTGATACCGGCGTAGGTAGAGTTGACGCCGACGCAAAAGTAGCAATGCGATGCGCCGCCGACCGGACCTGAAATCATAAAGCCGTTCAGGTCGAGCGTGACATGGTCCGAGTTGATATCGATAGCGTCCTTGGCGTCGCCAACCCCGGCTAAATTGCCGCTCAGTTTATAGCTGCCCGGCTGAGTAATCTTGTAAGGATAGCCCCCCGCAGCCGCAACCGTGGCCTGATTGATGAGGATCTGTCCGTCGACCGCGTAAACGCGTCCCGGAATTAGCGCTAATGCGAACAGAGAAACCAGAATTGTCTTCATAGATACCTCCCCTTCCGTTTCCGAAACCTCTTATTGATTCGATCGCTCTATGCCCGGCTTTCCTGAGCCGCAGCGCGGTATGCTACTGCCGCAAGTTGATGCGATCTATGTACGGGAGGTCGCGCCAGCGCAAACCTCCTAGCCGATCAATTCGTCGATTGAGCCGGCTACTCGCGGTCGCGCAAGTTATGCCGTGCGTTACGGCCGCCGAAACCCGGGCAAGCGTTTGGCTGCCAGAGCGGCAAACAAAAGCGCGCCCGCCAGGGGAAGGGACGAAGGTTCGGGAACGGCGTTAGCCGGAGCATAGGAATAGCTGGTGACCGTGCCGTGAATGTCGGTGACTCCGTCGTCTTCCAGGAGGTCAAGCGGTGTCAAAAGCGCCATGGCCTGTGCCGGGGCGTTCAAGTTATTCAGATCGGTGGCGAGGATCTGGAAATTTGCGGTAAGTTGATTGCCGGCAAAACAGTCGCTGCCGGTGCTGAGACAGGCCAGCAGAGAGAAATCGTCATAGCTGCCATCAGCAGAGATCGTCAGGCTGATCGGCCCGAAGCTGGTCTCCGTTGCCGGACTGCTCAGATCAGTGAACGTCGCTCCGGTGAAGTTGGTATAGGTGCCGGCGGAGTCGATCAGTCCAGTGAGATCGAGAGTGAGGGTATAGACGTCGCCGTCCAGAATGCCGTTTAGTGAGGGATTATTACTCGCGGGCCCAGTTCCATCCGCAGTCGATTGGGTAATTGCGCCGCCGAAAACGATCGTATCGGCGAGAGCTGCGTTCGCCAGCGCCAGAGCCGCTGCGAGCGTGAGCGCGAAGCAAAATTTAGCCACTCCATTCTCTCCGAACCCGCCGACCATGAGACCTGATATCGGCGCAGTTCCGAACCGATGGTAGACTGCGCCTCCCTGGCACGCAAGGATTTTGAAGTACCTAAAGTACCAAGCGGGCGCGCACCGACGGCGCACATTTCGGCGGAATCCGCATCGATTAGAACCAACGTACTGGCAAATACAGGATAAAAAGGCCGTAAATCTAAAACTTCAGCCTGAAAACGCGCGATCGGTTCCCAGGCACGCAATCACCCCGCCTTCACGATCCGTTGCGACGAAGCAAAGACAACGAAGGCGGGCGCACGCTAGCGGAACGCTGATACTGAAGGTCGGGGCGCGCCTCCCCAGGGCCGGCGAGTGGCTCGTCCCAACGGACGGATTGGCATCGCGGGCACGCAAACGGGCGGCGGTGGCGCTTGGCGGTCCACTGGTAGCCGCATCGATGACAATGGAGCGCGGGGAGGCGGGCCATCAATGATTCGGACGGACGAGACGATAAAACGCTAGGTGGCGTTTTGGTGAATTTACAGGTGGGGCGGCCTAATTGAAATTCATGCCGCACATGCCGGGATTGCTGCACATACCGCTCGGGCAGGACGGCGCTTCCTGGGATTTGGAACTGCCGTTGCCAGAGTGCGCGGCAAAGGTGGACAGCTCCTGTGTCAAATGCTTCTGACCGCAGGAGGGGCACTCGAGTGTCGGCGTCTCCGCGGTGCGGCGCACCAGCTTTTCAAACTTCGTCCCGCAGTCTTCGCAACGGTATTCGTAAATGGGCATGGATTCGTACCTATTTAACCATTAGAGTACAAATCTGGTCGATTACGCCACGGACGTCGAGCGTCCGGCCGTTGTGATTGTTGACGAGGATGGAGAAGGCTACCCAAGTGCCATCACGCCGCTGCGCGTATCCGGAGAGGGCACTGACGTGCGTCAAAGTTCCGGTTTTGGCGTGGATGCGCCCGAGCGCCGGCGAGGCCGTGAAGCGCGCATTGAGGCTTCCATCCTGGCCGGCTATCGGCAGAAGGCCAATCCACTGCTCCCGCAACGGCGAGGTATACATGGCGCGCAGTAACTGAAGCACTGCGGCCGGCGTGACGAGATCGAGGCGCGAAAGGCCGGAGCCGTCGGCAAAACGGTAGGAATCGGGAGGGAGCCCGCTCTCGGAGAGGAACGCCTTCATTTCCTCCAGGCCTGAGTCGCGGCTGCCGTCGGTGCGACGGTGGCGCGCGACGGCGCGCAAGGCCAGCTCGGCGTGGAGGTTCTGGCTGACCTTGGCGGTGATCTGGAGATCCTCGAGAACCGGCGCGGAACCGTGCCAGGCGAGTTCGACGCCGGTGGGCGCGGCCCAGGATTCGTCCGGAAAGCGGTGGCGGGCGGTGACCGGGCCTTCCACAACGACACCACGCTCTTCCAACGACCGGCGGAGCGCATAAGCGGCGTATTCGGCGGGATCGTCAATGGCGAGGGTGAGTACGTCGCCCGGATCTCGCAACGGAATCGTTCCCCACAGGCGGAGTTGGCGGCTGCCGGGAGGGCGGTCGGAGTGGATCTGGCGATCGCCGGGCGCGGCCACGGTGCGGATGCGATTGTCGACGTCGTAGTACTCGAGCGGGGGATCGAGAGACAGTTCCGCGGGGTCGCCGGCGCCCGCTCCCGGCTTCACGGCCACGGTGAGCGTATTGTCGTTGATGCTCAGGGCGGAGACGGGCGCGCCGTAATCATACCCGGTGTCGTCGACGGCCCATCCTTCCGGATACGGTTCCCAGACGTACCACGTGTCGTCGCCGGCGATGCCCCCTTCGACGCGGGTGACACCGTGCTTGACGATCTGATCGGCGAGATCTTCGATAGCTGTCAACGAACTTCCCGGCGGCGCGTTGAAGCGGTAGGGGACTACGCGGCCGGAGAGGTTCGGATCTCCACCGCCAATGAGGCGCAGCCCGCCGCGGAGCACGCCATTGGCATCGGTGGCGGCTGAAGCCAGCACGCGTGTTTCAAACCGGAAATCGGCGCCTAGCCGGTTCAGAGCCAACGCGAGCGTGAAGAGCTTGGCGTTGGAGGCGGGGACAAACAGGCGGTCCGGATTGCGGGAATAGAGTGTGCGGCCGGAGGCGAGGTCGACGATCTGAATTCCCCAAAACGCGCTGCGCGCCGCCGGGGCGGCATCGATGAGGCGGCTAATTTCCTGATCGAGAGGAGCGGCGAAAGCCGGCGCGGCGCAGACCAGCACAAGCGCGGCGGCGAGGCCTCTCATCGGCCAGTCACCTTCGATTCCAGCCAGATCAGCAGCAGCAGAGCGGCGACCATCATGGTACCGAGCAACGGGATTCCGACGACGACGCCGACGCCCAGTTTCGACGCGGCATATCCGAGCGTCGCCGGCGCGAGCAAACCGCCCACCATCGCCAAGGAAAAAATGCCATTGAAAAAGCCCGGATGATAATACGGAAACCGGCGGCCGATGGCCTCGGCGACGAGCGGATAGATGCTGGCGTATCCGGCGCCGATGAACAGCACGCTCATGGCGGCGCCGAATCCGTTGTTCGTGGAGAACAGAATCAGGCAGCCGAACAGCGCTGCCACGACGCTTGCAGCCAGCAGGCGTCCATGCCGGACCCGCGGGAGGATCGCCACGGCCACCAGGCGGCCCATCATCAGGAAGAGCCAGTAGAGTGCCAGAGTCAGCAGTGCCGCGGTCGGGCTCAGGCCAACGCGCCGGATGAGAAACAGCGGCAGCCAACCGGCGATTGACCACTCGTTTCCGAACTGGAAGAACAGGAGCAACGCAAACATCACCGCGCCGGGGCTGCGAAAATCGGTGAACGCCTGGCTGAGGGTGGGATGTTTGCCTTCGGGCAAACTGACGTAGGCGGACTTGGCGTAGCGCACGCCGAAGATGCCCGGCACGGTGGCCATAAAGATGACAATGCTGGCGACGGTGTAGGCGGAAAATGTTCCGGCCACCAGCAGGGTGGCCGCCATGCAGCCCAAGCCATACCAGATGCCGCCTTTGTTGACGGATCCGGCGGGGTCGCGCTGATAAGCAGGCGAGATGGCATGGAAAAGTCCCAGGTTCAGCAGGCCGGCGGCGGCGCCGAGCACGAGGAGGCCTGCCGCGCGGTACCACTCGGAGGCGGGCGGAGGCACCACGGCGAGGGCGGCGAGAGCGCCGCAGGCGATCGCGCAGGCGAAGACCAGCAGAAACGAGAGGCGGCGCCGCGCGAGCAATGGGCGGGCCAAAGCTGTCGATGCCATGAGGCCGACCGCGAGCGCGAGAAAGAAATTTCCGACGGCCGTAAACTCCGGTGGATCGCGGTGATAACCCCAGGCGGGCAGGATCGCGCTCAACAAGGCCATCAAGAAACCGGAAAGAAAGAAGCCCGAAAGCGCGCTCTCGGATGTCGCCGATGAAGTGAACGTGCGTGACGTCGTGGCCACTTGTTCCGATTGTAGTATCTGTACGCCGACGGTTTTCTATGGGGTGAAAGAGAGTTAATATCAGGTAAACAGATCTTTAGGTGGAGGAAATATCTATGGCGGAGAACGAATTTACAAGACGGGCGCTGATTCGTGCCGCGCTGGCGGCCGCGCCTTTGGCGGCATTCGACTGGGACGCGCTGCCGGCGAAAGCAGATACCTCCAATCAAAACGAATTTGATGCGGTGATTATCGGAGCGGGCCTGGGCGGCTTGAGTTGCGCGGCGGCCTTCGCCCGCAAAGGATACCGTTCATTAGTTGTCGAGCAACACGACAAGCCGGGCGGCTACGCGACGGCATTCAGCCGGCCGGGCGGGTTCGTCTTCGATGTCTCGCTGCACTCGACCTCAGTGGGCGAGAGGAACGGCGTGCACAACCTGATCGGCGGCTTTCCGGAAATCAAAGACGTGGAATTTGTGGCGCACCCGTATCTCTATCGCGCCATTTTCCCGGAACACGACATTCGCGTGCGG
>Ga0335079_10006963_pt1 | contig 12894 bp, 12 predicted proteins | sample Lox_Sample_33_FD_206719 | JGI IMG/M metagenome (GOLD analysis project Ga0335079, IMG submission 206719) | Soil microbial communities from Loxahatchee National Wildlife Refuge, Florida, United States - Lox_Sample_3.3 | ecosystem: Environmental > Terrestrial > Soil > Wetlands | place: USA... | reverse complement strand
GGCGTCCCGCTGATCGACGGCGGCACCGTGCGGCTGCCCCGGCTGATCGGGACCAGCCGGGCGATGGACATGATCCTCACCGGACGCGCCGTCGACGCCCAGGAGGCGGCGGCGATGGGGCTCGCCAACCGCGTCGTCCCGGCCGGCCAGGCCCTGGCGGCCGCGCAGGAGCTGGCGGCCCAGCTGGCCGCGTTCCCCCAGATCTGCCTGCGCAGCGACCGGGCGTCCGTGCTCGACCAGGAAGGCCTCGACGAGACCGCCGCCCTGGCCGCGGAGTTCGCGCACGGGCGTGCGGCGCTGGCCGCCGAGGCCGGCGCGGGCGCCGCCCGGTTCGCGGCCGGCGCGGGCCGTCACGGCTCCGTCAGCTCCTGACTGTCACAGGCGGCGGGCCTGCTTGGTCTTTACGGGTCATCAGTCCCGCAGCGTCGGCCAGCTTCCGTCCGGCACCCGGGTCGAGACGCTGCCCGGCTGCGGCCACGTGCCCATGGCCGACGACCCCGGCGCCGTCGCCGCCTTCATCCTCCGGTCCGCCGCGCCGGATTGCGCCAGAGCCGGAGCCCCGGCGCGCTCGGCCGCCCGATGGGGTACCTGACCCGAGCGGTAAGCGGGCCGGTCGGGCCATCGCGGCACGGCCAGGCTGGAGACGTCGGCCGTGGCCGGGGCGGCGGACCGCACCGCGGGCATGGGGAGCAAGATTGGGACCGAACGAACCGGCGCCACGCCTTGGCGCCCGGGACTGCCTGGCTGGCCGGGCGCGGGCCCGGGCGGCGTGCGGTCCGTGGCGGTCACCAGCCAGGGCCGCCGCGTCTGCTCGGTCATGGCGTGCTGGCAGCGGAACTGGCAGTTCACGCAGCCGCCGGCCGCCGCCCGGCGCCTGCGGGTCGCCATGAACATGCCGACGACGAGCGCTGCGACCATGGCCGCGCCTACGGTCGCCGCCGCCACCGCTAGCACCAGGGCCGCGCTGTCGAAGAAGTGACTGACTGGCTCGGCGAACACCAGCCACGACACGACCAGGATGGCCGCCAGCCAGCCGGCCGGGCGGGCATAACAGACCATGGTCAGCCTCTCGTCGCGTGCGTGCCCTGAGGGTGGCCAGGCGCCGTTGCCGTCCAATACCTGAATCGCTCAGATGGGCGGAAAAGTCAAGACCCCGGGTTCACCGGGCGTGGGCGCAGCGTGATGAAGGCCAGCAGCCCGGCGGCCAGCGCCAGCCCGGCGGACAGGTAGAGCGCGGCGTGCAGGCCGTTGTGGAAGGCCGTGTAAGCCGCGCCGATGACCTCCTGGACCACCTTACCGAACCCCGCGTAGGCGGCGGTGTTCTTCGGGATCGCGCCGGTCTCGATGGCGTTGATGACCAGGCCCTGGAAGTTAGCGGGCACGCCGAGATGGTTCATCTGCTCGACGAGGCTGGCGTGCAGCTGCGAGTACACCAGCGAGCCGAGTACCGCGACCCCGGTGACGGCGCCGATCTCCCGGCTGGTGTTGGTGGCCGACGCGGCCATGCCCGAACGCTCCGGCGGTACCGCGGACAGCACCGAGGAGGTGATGGGCACCACCGTGGTGCCGATGCCGATACCCGCCAGGCACAGCGCTACGGTCAGCGGCCCGTAGTCCGGGTTCGGCGACAGGTAGCCGTCGGTCAGGAACAGGCCGCAGGCCAGCAGCAGGCAGCCGACCGTGATCGACCAGCGGGGCCCGGCCACGGCCGTCCAGCGTCCCGCCAGCACCGACGCCAGGATCATCAGGACGGTCATCGGCAGGAAGACGAGCGCCAGCCGGTAGCCCGACGCTCCCACCACCTCGACCAGGTACAGCGCGGTGAAGAAGAAGATGGCGAACGTGGCGAAGTACGTGCAGAACGCGGCGATGTTGCTCGTGGTGAACTGCGGCACGCGCAGGAAGCGCAGGTCCAGCAGCGGGTGCGGAGCCCGGCGCTCCCACCAGCCGAACGCCGCGAACAGGACCGCGCTCAGGCACAGCAGCACGATCACCTGGGCCGAGCCGAATCCGGCCGACTCGGAGTCGATGATCGCGAACACGAACGTGGCCAGCGCCCCCGCGCCGAGCAGCGTGCCGGCGGTGTCGACGCGCGCCGCGGTCGGGTCGGCGCTCTCCGGCAGGATGACCGCCGCCACGATCAGGGCGGCCAGCCCGAACGCCAGGTTGAACCAGAAGATGCCCCGCCAGTTCCAGACTCCGACCAGCACGCCGCCGACGACCGGGCCGGCCGCCAGCGCGAACCCCGACGTCGCGGCCCATATGCCGATCGCCCGGCTCCTGGCCCTGGCGTCCGGGTACAGGTGGCGGAGCATGGACAGCGTGCCCGGCTCGCTGGCCGCCGCTCCCAGCCCCATCACCGCGCGGCCCGCGATGAGCGTCTGGATGTTCGGCGCGAGCGCGCACAGGACCGAGCCGGCGCAGAAGACCCCGGCGCCGGCCAGCATGACCTTCTTCCGGCCGAGCTCGTCCCCGATCATCCCGCAGGCCAGCATGATGCTGGCGAAGGTGAGGGCGTAGGCGCCGACCACCCACTGCAGCTCGGCCACGTTGGCGTGCAGGCTGGTCTGGATGTCCCCGAGCGCCACGCTGACCACCGTGTTGTCGAGGAACGTCAGGAAGAGCAGCGTGCACAAGGTGGCGAGCGCCAGGGCCTGGCCGCCGCGGAGCGCGACGCCATCCTCGCCGTGCCGGTCACCGGATACGGCCTCCGCCTGGCTGGCCAACGGTGCGGCCCTGCCTTAGCCGGCGGAACTGCACGCGGCCGGCACCGAGCCGCCGGGCACGAGCTTGAGCAGGCCGCATAGGCTGGCGTCGCCGACCTTCCAGGTGCCGTCCTCGTAGACCGCCGTACCCGTCTGGTTTGACAGCAGGTTCGACCCGCCTGACGTGAGGTTGTAGACCACGGTGGCCGAGGTGGGGCTGGTCACCGTTACCTTGGTGACCTTGGCTCCGAGCCCGCTCATGAGGCTCATCAGGCCGGTGATGGCCGCGGAGAACTTGCTTCCGTTCTGCAGCAGCTTGACCTTCTCCGAGACCGGGGTGCTGGAGGCGAAGAACTTCTCCCAGTTCGCGGTGATCTCCGCCGCGGCGTTCGCGGTGCTGCCGGCCGCCGGGCTGCTTGCGGCAGCGGAACTGGTCACGGGGGCCGGCGACGAGGCCGGGGCACTCGACGTGGCCGGCGCGGCCGGACTGCTCGAACTGCTGCTGCAGGCGGCCGCCGTCAGGGCGAGCGCCAGGACCAGCGCCGGCACCAGGGTTATCCGGCGAGCCAAGAGCCTGAATCGCATGACACGCCTCCTAAGTCTCGGTCGGATGTCCTGCCGAGACGCGGCATTCTGAAGGAAACTCACGTGCTTGCCCAGTCTGCACCGTTTGTTTCCCCAGGTGCGGCTGGATACTCACCGCTGGCCGACGTGCGCGTCAGGGTAGGGCCGCCCGGTCGCCCGTCCCGCCCGGTTGCTACCAGCGGAAATGCACGAACAGGCGGCCGAAGTTCTTCGAATCCTTCTCCACCCGGTGGTATTTCGCTTTGATATCTTTCCGCTCAAGGAACCGCAGCACGTGCTTCTTGAGCTGACCGGAGCCCTTGCCCGGGATGATCTCGACCAGCGGGGCCTTCTTCGCGACCGCCTCGTCGATGATGGCCTGCAGCGCCCGGTCGATGTCCTGTCCCCGGTTGTAGATGTCGTGCAGGTCAAGCTTGAGCTTCATGATCACCCTCGGGAAACAGTACCGCGACGATCGAGGCGACCGTCTCGGCTGGCTCGGCCGCCTCGGCCACGGAAACCACGCGCTCGCCGGGCTGGGGCGGCTCCAGGGCGGCGAACTGGCTGTCGAGCAGTTGCCCGGGAAAGAAGTGGCCGTGCCGGGCGGCCAGTCGCTTGGCGAGTACCTCGCGGTCCACGGCCAGGAAGATCATGCGGGCGCTGGGGTGGCCGCCGAGCAGCAGGTCCCGGTAGGAGCGCTTGAGCGCCGAGCAGGCCAGCACAGCCTGCTCGCCCCGCGCGATGAGCTCGTCCATCCAGGCGCTGATGGCCTTCAGCCACGGCCAGCGATCCTCGTCGCTCAGCGGGATTCCGGCCCGCATCTTCGCGATGTTCGCGGCCGAATGAAAAGTGTCGGCGTCGGCGAACCGCCAGCCCAGCCGGCCGGCCAGCATGGCGCCCACCGTCGACTTACCGCTGCCCGACACGCCGGCCACGATCACGATCATCGGGTTCCGCCGATTCTGAGGTCATTGAGAGCCTGCTGAGAAAGTCCGGGTGCATACTCGGCTGGCGGCCTGAAGTCCGGGGCCGGGCTTCCTCTCACAGAAAGATAGTGCCATGGCATTCACGAGGCCGCGTCACTGGCTGAGGTGGCTGATCGGAGCCATCGCTGCCGTCGCCGTCCTGGCAGCGGCCGGGCCGTTCATCTACATCCACTTCTTCAACAGCACGCCGGCCGCGCTGTCGCTGTCGCCGGGCAGTTCGGCGTCGTCCTCCGCCTCGCCGTCGGGCGGCACCGCGACCGCGACCACGGCGGCCAGCGGATCAGTGGCCGGCACGTGGGCGGTCGGCTCGGGCTCGGTCGTGGGATACCGCGTCAACGAGGTCCTGCTCGGGCAGAACGCCACCGCCGTCGGCCGCACGTCCTCGGTCACCGGGCACCTCACCATCCAGGGCAGCACCGCGACGGCCGCCAGCTTCAGCGTCCCCATGGACACCATCCACAGCGACAAGAGCCAGCGGGACGCCCAGTTCGACGGCCGGATCATGGACGTGGCCCAGTACCCGACCGGGACCTTCACGCTGACCAGCCCGATCGACCTGGCCCCGCTGCCGGCCGCCGGCGCGGTCAAGAGCTACACCGCGCACGGCAAGCTGACGCTGCACGGCACCACCCGCGCGGTCACGTTCACGCTGACCGCCGAGCGGAAGGGGAGCCAGATCGAGGTGGCGGGGGACATCCCGGTGCTGTTCTCCGACTACAACATCCAGAACCCGAGCTTCGCGGGCTTCGTGACCACCCAGGATCACGGCCTGCTCGAGTTCCTCCTGGTGTTCACGAGGGCGTGAGGCTGAGGCTAGGAGACCGCGTAGCCCACGACGGCCTGGCCGGCGTCCTGACGGCGCACCGAGATCACCCCGGTGCTGGCCGGATTCGGGAAGATGACGCCGTTCTGGCCCTTGGCGGAGTCCACGGTGACGTTGTTGGTGATGTGCCATCCGTTCTGGTCGTGGATCGCGACGCGGAGCACCGCGGGCGGCAGTCCCTGGAGGCCGTTGTCGCAGCCGAAGACGATATTGGTCCCGGTGCCGTGCGGCACCGCGATCACCGTGACGGCGTTGGCGCCGTTGTTGAGCTCTCCTGACTGCACTTCGACCTCCGCGTTCGGCTGGAATGAGCTGATCCACCTGGTCAGCTCGGCCGGGGTCCCGTTGAACTCGTCGTTGTCGTGGTTGCCGGTCTCGCCCGACTGCCAGAGCGTCCAGGCGGTCCACGGCGCGGGCGCGGCCGGCTCGGCCGACTGGTAGATGGCCAGCCAGAGCGGGTACGAGCCGAGCCCGGCGCAGTTACCTGAGGTGATGAAGTCCCAGAACGAGTACACGCCGCGCGGATTGTGTGGGCGCAGCGACACCAGTTTGGCCATGAAGTCACGCGCGCAGGCCGCCACCGCGGCCGGCGACGACCCCGCGGTCTCGTTGTCCAGCCAGAGCATGTCGGTGGTCAGCAGGCCGACCTGGCCGAGGGTTTCCACGAAGTAGCTCGCCTGAGCCGCCCCGTCGAGGCTGGGGTCGAGAAAGTGGTAGGCGCCCCGGGCCAGGCCCTCGGCCTTGATCCGGGGCCAGTTCCAGGCCAGGAAAGGATCGGGCGAGTTCGTGCCGGACGCGCCCAGGCCCTGGCTGGCCCGGCAGATGCCGAACGACAGGCCCGACGTCGCGGCCCAGTCGAACTCGCCGGCGAAATTCGAGACGTCGATGCCCCGGGCGTTTCCCGCCATTGGCCATCCTCCCCTGCCCGTCGCAGCGATCGTAGCGCAACGCCTCTGGCGGGTTCCGGGAAACTCCCGACGAGGCCACCCGGCTCCCTCGGCACCAGCGCGGAATGAACTGGTGCCCGTTACTGTTGTGCGGTATAGTCGCATTTTAGGTGGCTCCGTCAGCCAGGTTCCGTGAGTATATCCGGAGCTCACGTAGAGCCCGATGACAAGAGAGTCCCGGATCCGTTCCGCCGGATTACCGCTTTCCCGGATGACTCGTCTGCCCAGCTAGAGAACCTGGGCTGTCATCCGCGGCCGCTGCCTCCGCACTCTGCGGGCGTTAGCTCCGACGCGCCATCAATTTATTTGGCATGCGCAAATCCTGCGCGGATCGCCCGCATTCACATCTCCGCAGAAAGGAATTCAATGACAGCAGTCATGCAAGAATCAGCCGCCCCGCCCCAGGTTAAACCGGAGGCCGCCGTCATCGGAGTGTCCGGTGTCGTCGACATGGCGGACGGCCACGCCTTCGTGCGCACCTCCGGCTACGGGCGCAGCCCAGCCGACGTATACGTCTCCGCCCGGCAGATCCGGCAGTATGGGCTCAGGAACGGCGACAAGATCGAGGGCACGGCCCGCCCAGGCGGCGCTCAATCCCCCGGCCAGGGGCGCGGCAAGTTCAATCCGCTGGCCCAGGTCGACACCGTCAACGGGCTGCCGCCCGAACGTGCCCTGGCCCGCCCGCACTTCGACGACCTGATCCCGCTCTACCCCCAGCAGCGACTGCGCCTAGAAGACGGGGACGCGTCGGCGACGGCGCGGATCATCGACCTGATCGCCCCGATCGGCAAGGGCCAGCGGGGCCTCATCGTGTCCCCGCCGAAGGCCGGCAAGACGATGGTCCTGCGGGCGATCGCCGTCGCGATCGCCAACAGCCACCCCGAGGTGCACCTGATGATGGTGCTCGTCGGCGAGCGGCCCGAAGAGGTCACCGACCTGCGCCGGTCGGTCCGCGGCGAGGTCATCTTCTCGACGTTCGACCAGGCGCCCGAAGATCACGTCAGGGTCGCCGAACTGGCCATCGAGCGGGCCAAGCGCCTGGTGGAACTGGGTGCCGACGTCGTGGTGCTGCTCGATTCCATCACCCGGCTCGGCCGGGCCTACAACCTGGCCGCGCCGGCCAGCAGCCGCACCCTCGCGGGCGGGGTCGCGGCCACCGCCCTGCAGCCGCCGCGCCAGTTGCTCGGCGCCGCGCGCAACATCGAAGACGGCGGTTCCCTGACCCTGTTGTGCACCGCGCTGGTGGACAACGGCTCCCGGATGGACGACGTGCTGTTCGAGGAGTTCAAGGGCACCGGGAACATGGAACTGCGGCTCCGCCGCGAACTGGCCGAGAAGCGCATCTTCCCGGCGATCGACGCGATGCCGTCCGGCACCCGCCGCGACGACCTGCTGATGTCCCCCGGCGAGTATCAGGCCGTCAGCAAGCTGCGCCGCGCGCTCGGCGCCCTCGACTCCCAGCAGGCCCTCGAACTGCTCCTGGACAAGACCCGGGATACCGCCTCCAACCAGGAATTCCTCAGCCAGATCCAGCGGTCCGCCAAGCCCGGCCAGCCCGCCTAGCCGGCTTCGCGGCGCCGCGCGACCCGCAGCGCCGCCCCCCAGTGGCGCCGCACCGAATGATCCCGGCGCAGCGCCAGCCGCCGCCTGATCTCGCCGTACAGCCGTCTCGTTTTCCAGTCCGGCATGGCCAGGTGGCCGGAGAACGTGCTGAGCAGCTCGATGTACTCCTCGGCGCTGTAGACGCGCTCCCAGTCGTACTGGCGGACGGCGGTGACCTCGAAGAGCCCGCTGGCCTCGATCTCCGCCCGGTCGTCGGGGACCTCGCCGGGACGCAGCCATGGCGTGCCGGGCGGCACCCCCTCGCCGATCTCGTCGTAGATGTCCTGGATCTCGGGGAAAAACGGATCCCCGTCCTCCGGCAGCACATGCTCCGCCGCCCAGATGGCCAGGTGGCCGCCGGGCCGGAGCGCCTGCCAGGCCCGCAGGTAACGGACGTCCGGGTCGATCCAGTGCCAGGCGGTGGCCGCGTACACTAGCCCGAACGGCTCAGGCGCCTGCCATGCCTCGAACTGGCCCTGGATCACCTCCACGCCGGACCCGGCGAGGTTCTCCCGCGCGACCGCGGCCAGCTCGGCGCCGAGCTCGACGCAGGTGATCCGGAAGCCGCGCCGGGCCAGCGGCCGGGTCGCCTTGCCGGTCGCGCACCCCACCTCGAGCAGGCGATCGCCTGGCGCCAGGCCGGCCAGCGCGACGAGATCGTCGAACAGGACCTCGGGGTAGTCGGGCCGCGCCCGGTCATAAAGCCGAGCGGCCTGGTTGAACGTCTGCCGCAGTCGGTCGCGCTGATCCTCTCCAGGCACCGGAAAAGTATGCCACCGATGACCCGCGGCGAGCCGCGTCGTCTATCCTGCGAGCTTCCCCCGAAGGAGACCCATGCCTGTCCAGGACACCGCGACCAGCCATTACCTGCGGCCAGCCGTCATGACCGCGCCCGGAACCTACCAGCCGCTGCTGGCGGACCTGCCCCGCGGCATAGCCAGCCTGGCCGGCGTCGCCCACGGCCTGCTGATCCACGAGTTCATCGCGGACTCGTACGGCGTCACGCTGACCGCCGAGCGCCGGGCCAGCGTGCACGTGCGGCCGGTGGCCGGGCTGCTCGGCCGGATGATGGCCGAGGACCGCCGGCCGCTCACTGCCGCCCGCGAGCCCGCGGGCCGGCTGCCGGGCAACTGCCGTCACTTCACCGTGCTCGCCGTGGCCATGCTGCGCGCCCAGGGCACGCCTGCCCGGGCCCGGTGCGGGTTCGGCGGCTACTTCGGCTCGGGCGCGTTCGAGGACCACTGGGTCTGCGAGTACTGGGACGACGCCGCGCAGCGCTGGAAGCTGGCCGACGCCCAGATCGACGACGTCCAGCTCAAGCTGTTCGACGTCGACTTCGACCCGATGGACGTGCCGCGCGAGGCGTTCCTGGTCGCGGGCGACGCGTGGCGGCTGTGCCGGGACGGCGGCGCGGACCCGGGCAGGTTCGGGCTGAGCCCGCTGAACGAGGCCGGCTACTGGTGGATCGCCGGCAACCTGCTGCGCGACGTGGCCGCGCTCAACAACATGGAGATGCTGCCCTGGGACGTCTGGGGCGCCATGCCCGCCCCGGACGAAGCCATCAGCGACGAGCAGTACGCCCTCTTCGACCGGCTGGCCGGGCTCACCCGCGACCCCGACGCCGCGATCGCCGACCTGACCGCCGCCTACGCCGGCGATGCCCGCCTGCACGTCCCCGCCACCGTCTACAACGCGGTCCTGAACCGTCCCGAGCCGGTGCCCGCATCAGGGCCGTAACCTACCTGCGCCAGGCGGGCTGCGGCTGCTATAACGTTGCCGTTCGCGCGACCGAGGGCGGTGGCAGCTGAGAACCTGGCGGGCCGGGGTCATCCGGCGGGTCGCACATCCCGGGCGGGGCTTCACCCAGGGGCTGATCGAGGCAGACGGCACCGTGTGGGAGTCCACCGGGCTGTACGGGACCTCGGCGCTGTCCCGGTACCAGCTGGGTGCCGGCCAGGTGGCGCAGCGCGCGGCCCTGGCCCCTGAGCTGTTCGGCGAGGGCATCTGCCGGGTGGGCGACGTCATCTGGCAGCTGACCTGGAAGGAACGGATCGCCCTGCGCTGGGACGCGCGCACGCTCGAGCTGGCCGGCCAGGTGCCCTACCACCGGGAGGGCTGGGGCATCTGCGCCGCGGACGGATACCTGGTGACCAGCGACGGGAGCGGCGAACTCGTCCGGCGTGACCCGGCGGCCCTGGCTCCCCAGGCGGTCATCCACGTCCGCTGCGCGGGCCGCCGGGTGCTCGGCCTGAACGATCTCGCCTGGTCGGCGGGCACGATCTGGGCCAACGTGGCCGGCACGCACTACCTGGCCGGGATCGACCCGGACAGCGGCGAGGTCACCGACATCGTCAACGCCCGCGCGGCCGCCGAACGGCACCCGGGCCGGCCGCAGGCGATCATGAACGGGATCGCGGCCCTGCCCGCGGCCGGGGAGTTCCTGCTCACCGGGAAGGGCTGGCGCTCGATCCGTCACGTGCGGCTGAAGCCCGCCAGGGACCGGGCCGCCCCGGAGCACCTGCTGGCCGGGCCGGGCCGCTGACCCGCCGCAGGCCGGGCCGCAGCGGCAGGTCGGCGTAGCCGCCGCCGGCCAGCCCGGCCCGCCGCTCGAACACGTTACTGGCCCCGAAGTCACCGGTCAGCGCCCAGGACACACCCGCCGCCACGAGGTAGAGCGGCACCATCACCACCCCGCCGCACCAGGCGTACTGGGTGGCGTGCCGCGCCTCGTGCCGGAACAGGGCCGAATCCCGGTCAAGCCGGTCCAGCCGGGTGACGATCACGTTGCCCAGGCAGAACGCCGGGGCCGGCGGCACCGGGAGCCGGTACCCGGTGCCCAGGAACAGCCCGTCCGCGCCGCGGGCCAGCCGGGCGCGGCCGAGGGCGGCCACCCCCAGGCCCGCCAGCGTCGACCCGTTGACCAGGTTGATCACCTGCCGGGCCCGCAGGCCGACCCGCATCGCCGCGGACCCCGGTACCCGAGTCAGGACGGGTCGGGGCTGTTGTGCCCGTTCAGCCCGGGCGGCTCGGAGTCGGCCACGATGACCCCCGCCGCCCAGGGCGGAACCGGCGCGATGGCCGCCGGGACCGGCATGGTCAGCTTCACCTGGCCGTGCTCGCGGTGCGCGCGGGCCGCCGCCAGATGGTAATCGCCGAGCTCGGCGATGAACCCCTGGTCGGCGTACGGCCTGCCGTCCACCAGCGGGCCGGTCGTGTGCTCCAGGACCGCCACGACATCGTCGCCGCTCAGGGTCTTGTGCGTCTCCAGGGCGTGGGCCAGGGCGAGGATGTCGTTCCGGTTCTCCCGCAGGATCTGCTCGGTCCGGTCGAGCAGGTTGACCAGCTTGTCCTCGATCCGGTCCGCGAGCGCGCGCCGGGCCTGGGCCTCGGTGTCCTGGCCCTTCTTCACGGTGCCGCCCCGGCCGCCGCCCGGCGAGCCGACCTCGAGCCGCCTGGCCATGGAGTAGGAGGACACCGTGGTACCCATGCCCCAGAAGCCCTCCATGAACGAGGCGACCGCGGTGGCGGACTCCAGGTCCCCGGACACGCCGGAGGAGCTGTCCTGGTCGAAGAACATCCGCTCGCCGGCCAGGGACGCCAGCGACACCAGGACGTCGGTCTCGTACTCGCTGCGCCACCGGGTGAACTGGTCCTCGGGCGGGATGCTCGCCACCATGCCGAGGTAGTCGCTGCCCTTCTCGATCGTGGCGATGTCGATCTCCATGTGGTGCCTGGTCCGGAACGCGACCAGCGCGTGGCAGGCCTCGTGCACGGCGACGGCGTGCCGCTCACGCTCGATGTACTCCACGTCCTCCGGCGGGCCGAGTTCCTTGAGCTGCTTGGCCTTGATCACGTCCGGCCAGGTGATGACGTCGCGCCCGTTCCTGATCGCGGTGATGAGGGCCTCGTTGACCAGGTCCTTGATGGTGGCGCCGGTCGCGTAGGGCGTGATGGTGGCGAGCTTGTCGACCTGCTCCTCGGTCAGCTCGTGCCGGACCTTGTTCAGGTAGCCCTGGTAGGTGCGGATGCGGCCGGCCTTGGACGGGTAGCCGACCTTGTAGATGCGGTCGATGCGCCCGGGCCGCAGCAGCGCCTCATCCAGCGCCGACGGCATGTTGGTCGCCATCATGACCAGGATCCGGTACTTGGGCGGCGGCTTGGGCCGCATGCCGAAGATCCGCCTGATGTAACGGTTGACGAAGCCGCGCGGCTTCTTCAGCCCGGACAGCTCGGTGAGCAGCGCCTGCAGCGTGCCCATGCCGCCGCCGTTGCCCCCGTTCATCAGCCCGCCGACCATCTGCCGGTTCCGGCGGGTGTCCGGCTCGTCCCCGATCTGCGACTCCATCGCCAGCCGGGTCAGCATCCGCCGGGTGTCCTCGGACAGGTGGGAGAACCCGTGGCAGCCGGCCGCCGCGAACGGCGCGGGGGCGGCGCGGCCCGGTCCGCCGCCGACGCCGCCCTGGGTCAGCTGGCCGCGGTTGCCCAGGGAGTCCGCCTCGTCGAAGAAGACGATCACGCCGCCGTAGCGCAGTGCGAGCCGGCGCAGCTTGCGGAAGAGGGACTTCACCTTGAGGATGCCGACGCCCATGAACATGTTGATGAACGCGCCCGGGTCGACGAACACGTACGGCCTGCCGGTCTCTCCCGCCACCGCCTCGGCCATCAGCGTCTTGCCGGTCCCCGGCGGGCCCCACAGCAGCAGGCCGCCGGGCACGTAGCCGCCTCGCTCCTCGACCAGCTCCGGGTTCTCCAGGAAGATGATGTTCTCCTTGACCCGCTCGAGCACGTGGTCCTGGCCCCAGACGTCGGAGAACCTGGTCTTGATGTCGTCGGGGTAGTAGACGTCCACCCCGCCGCGGGACAGCAGCCAGAACAGCCCGATGAACTGGAACGCGATGAAGAAGAACGCGAACGCCAGCTGGAGCACGAACGGAAGCGCCTTCCACAGCAGCTCAGGCAGGCGGAGCAGCGCCAGGACCGGCGTGGTGTGGATGATCTTGCCGATCACCACGGCGAGGACCGCGATCCAGAACAGCCAGGTCAGCAGCCGCCAGATGCGGAACCTGGACCAGTCGGAGAAGCGCCGCCGGGTGACCCGCTCGAAGCCGCCGAACACGGTCTGGGTCCAGAACCGGTGGTAGGCCGCCGAGTGCTCGCTGATCAGGAAGTGCACCTGCCGGAGCACTTCCAGGCCGATCAGGACGAACACCCACCAGCCGGTGCGCACCTCGATCCGCATGGCGTCGGAGAACCCGACCAGCGGATCG
>Ga0335079_10006962_pt1 | contig 12896 bp, 10 predicted proteins | sample Lox_Sample_33_FD_206719 | JGI IMG/M metagenome (GOLD analysis project Ga0335079, IMG submission 206719) | Soil microbial communities from Loxahatchee National Wildlife Refuge, Florida, United States - Lox_Sample_3.3 | ecosystem: Environmental > Terrestrial > Soil > Wetlands | place: USA... | reverse complement strand
GGAGTCATCATAAAGACCGTGCCACAACCCGCCGGGGCACAAACCAGCGGATTGCCGCCTCGAGAAGTTGTCCCATAGAAATTGCCGTCGGTGGCTTGAATCAGCCCCGCCAGTGGCTGGCTGGCTCCGCTGTTGAAGTTATGCATCGGGGTCAGGGTGCCACTCGTTGTGATTTTGAAGATCGCGCCCATGTTCTGAGTTCCGCCTAATTGCGTCGTTCCATAAAGGTTCCCGTCACTGGCCTGGACCACTCCGGCCACGGGCGTAGCGCCGTCTACCCCGCTGAAATTGTGCAGTGTGGTCAGCTGGCCTCCGGTTGTGATTTTGAAGACCGTGCCGCAGCCGTTTGGAGCGGAACAGCTAAGATTTCCGCCCCCGCCGGTCGTACCGTACAGGTTCCCGTCGCTCGCCTGAATCAGTCCATCGGTGGGATTGGCGCCGTCGCTCACGTTGAAACTGTAGATCGTCGTCAGCGTGCCGCTCGGAGTGATCTTGAAAACCGTGCCCCAGGCGTTGGCTCCGCCGTGTTTGGTTGTACCGTAGAAGTTCCCGTCTGTGGCCTGCACGAGCACGCCGTGGGGATGGTAACCGTCGGCGCAATTGGCTTTCAGACAAAAGCTGTAGAGCGTGGTCAGCGCGCCCCCTGGAGTCATTTTGAAAACCGTGCCGTGGTTCATGACTCCGCCTTCATGGGTTGTCCCATAGAAGTTTCCGTCGATGCCTAGAATCGGTGCGGCATAAGGCTGCGTGCCGTCGACACAAGGGGTTTGAGGGCAAAAATTGTAAAGCGTGGTCAGCGTTCCCGCGGCTGTAGTCTTGAAAACCGTGCCTCCATTGGTGAACTGGACATTGGAGGTTGTCCCGTAGAAGTTCCCATCGGTGCCTTGCACCAGAGCCATCACATAGGGGTCGCTACCATTCGATCCGTCAAAAGTCAGCAGGGTGGTCAAGGTCTGTGCCGGCGCGGCCATCGTGACCGCAGCGCAGAACAGAAGGACGGCGCAGGCCCCCTGCCATCGGCCCAGTTCCAGGCTGCCGCCTCGCCCCCTTCCCTGGCTTGCTCCGTGGATCCGAAACAAGACTGCAGTCGAGTCTTGGGGATAGCTGGCCAACCTGATTGGTCCCACAGAGAATCTCCTTCTTGCGAACTGGACGCACCCATGGGTGGACGAACCCGCGGCCTGATCGGGGAGATCGATTCAACACACCGCTACAGGGGTCTCGAGCGCAAATTGCGCATGGCCCAGTCTATAGCCACCATAATACCGCATCGTCGTTCCCTTATTCGAGAACCCTGAAGACTGGGAGACTAAAGTCTCATCGCAACAGATGCGCCCTCGTTTTCTTGCTCGTGCTACACTGTGCCGTTTTCCGAGGACAATTCCTGTGCGCAAAGTTCATGCACTCCTTCTCACCGTCGCCTTCTGCTCATCCGCTCTTCCTCGAACCATTTCCTCCGATCTGCGTCCGTCCATCGACGCCATCGCGGCGGACGCACTCGCCAAAACCGGCGTGCCCAGTGCCTCCATCGCCATCGTCCAGGACGGCAAAATCGCCTACCTGCAAGCCTACGGCGACGCTCGTCTCGATCCCCGCACTCCCGCCCGGCCCGGCATGCGCTACAGCATCGGCTCCATCAGCAAGCAGTTCACCGCCGCTGCCGTCCTGCTGCTGCAAGAGCAAGGCAAGCTTTCGCTCGACGACAAAGTCGGCAAATTCATTCCTGATCTTACCCGCGCCCATGCAGTCAGCGTTCGCCAACTGCTCTCTCACACCTCCGGCTATCAGGACTACTGGCCGCAGGACTACGTGATGCCCCTGATGCTCGAACCCACCACTGCGGAAAAGATCATGGATGGCTGGGCGCGCAAGCCCCTCGATTTCGACCCCGGCTCCAGGTGGCAGTACAGCAACACCAACTACGTGATCGCAGGTGTAATCGTCGAAAAGGCCAGCGGCATGCCTCTTCTCCAGTTCTTGCGCCAGCAGATTTTCGGGCCGCTCAACATGAAGAGCGTCGCCAACATCGACCAGGACACTCTCGCCATCACCGACCCAGTCGGCTACATGCGTTATGCTCTCGGCCCGCTGCGCCCCGCACCCAAAGAAGGGAAGGGCTGGCTGTTCGCCGCCGGCGAGCTCGCCATGCCCGCCGAGGATCTCGCCCGTTGGGATATTTCCATCATGAACCAAACGTTGCTGCAGCCGTCCTCTTACCGCCAGTTTGAAACCGAAGTCGTATTGGACAACGGAGTGGGTACTCAATACGGCTTGGGAGTCGACATTAGCGCCGAGGCCGGCCATCGCGTTCTGCGCCATTCCGGCGAAGTCTCCGGCTTCACCGCGCAAAACACAGTTTTTCCCGATGACCGCGCGGCCATCGTCGTGCTCACCAATCAGGACGCGGCTGGCGCCGCCCAGCAGATCGCTCACGACATCGCCCCTTTTCTGTTCGATCCCGCCTCCACGCAGCAGCTCGGCCGCGCACGCAAGATTTTCGACGGCCTGCAACGCGGCGTCATCGATCGCTCACTGTTTACCGCCAATGCCAACTTTTATTTCAGCGACCCGACCCTGAAAGACTTCGCTGCTGGATTGGCTCCTTTGGGAACGCCCCGGGAATTCACCCAGACTTATCAGGAGCTTCGAGGCGGGATGATCTTGCGGGTCTATCAGGTCAAGTTTGCCCACCAGACCTTGCGAGCGTGGACCTTCGAAATGCCCGACGGCAAGCTGGAGCAGTACCAGATCGCTCCCACAGACTGAAGCATGTGGGAACGGGCGCCCTCGCCCGTCCAGGCCGAGCGAAGCTCGGCGGCCACCGTAGACGCAAGCGCTGCAGAAGCCTACATGAACTTGATGCGCCGATTGTCCGCCGAAAACTCCACCAGCTTTTCCAGCCGCTTTACCCTGGTCTCTTCCTTCTTTGCACTCGCCACCCATCCGATGGTCATTCTCCGGTAGAAGGGTGGGAAGCGCCGGAAGTTCTCCCACGCGGTCGCATTCCTTCGAAACATTTTCTCCAAAGGTCGCGGCAGTTCCGTGGGGTGGGCTTCGGTTTTCCTGTCCGGCCGGAAGACCGCCAAACCCGGCGCGGTCATCTTTCCCGCCGAAATCAGATTTCGCGCTCTCTTTATATTGATGGGCGACCAGCGGCTGCTGGGCCTTCGCGGCGTAAACCTCTGCGCGTAGCGATCGGCATCCAGTTTTGCCGTCATGCCGTCGATCCAGCCAAAGCACAGCGCCTCTTCGACCGCATCATCGTAGGGAATGCGCGCTTTGCCGGAATGTTTCTTGGGATAGATCAGCCAGACTTCTTTGGCCCGCACGCCATTCTTCATCAGCCAGCAGCGCCATCGTTTGCGGTCCTTCACATAAAGGGTTTTCATGTCCGCAAACACTCACTTCTGTGATGTCATGATCACTTTTTTGCGCGCCTCTACCAGTTCCGGCCGCTCGTCTCCCACTGCCGTCTTCGTCAGCTTGTGGAAATATTGACTGGCTGCCGTCGCGTTGCCACTGGCCTCTGCGGCACTGGCTGCTCCGTAGACGGCATTAAACCGGTTGGGCGCAATCTTCAGGACTGCCTCATACTCCACCAACGCTTCCTTGGGGCGGTTCTCCTCCATCAGCATCTGCGCCAGCATTTCCCGCGCCGGGGTCACCGCCCCCGGCGTGACTGCATTCTTGTCCATGCTCTCCTCGAAGTCCGCCGCAGATTGCATCGCAGCAACGGCGTCCTGCAGCATCCCGCTCTTTGCCTTGACCCATGCCGCCACCTCCCGTCTCTGCACTTCGATCTGGTCAGCCCAGTACGTATTTCCAAGCTTGGCGGTTGCATCCCGCAACCCGGCCAGCGTGTGCTCAGCTTGCGCCGCCTTCTCTAGATTTCCCGTGCGCGCACTGCCCACTCCCACCGCCATCCAGGTAATCGCCTGTGCCCAGGGCACCGAATCCCGGCTGGCCTTGAGCTCGCTCGCTTCCTGCCACTTCCCCAATTCCATCCAATAGCGCGCCGGTATCGCGGCCCCGGCGTAATTGCCCGTCAGCGTCAAGCCAGCCAGCGGCGGCAGGGAAGTCATCTCATCCAGCACGGCCCTGGCCTCCTTTATCCGTCCACTTTGTAGGTCGGCGTATTCCAGGTAATCCAAGGCGTGCAGCCGCTGGTCCCGGGCCTCGCCGTTGGTCGACGTTTTCTCCGCTTCCTCTGCCAGCTGTGCCGACCTGGTGTTCGACGCGATCGATTCGTCCCAGGACCCCACCCGCGTGAAGATATGCGAGGGCATATGGTTGGCATGCGCCGAGGCCGGCGCAATCTTGGCGTACATCCGCGCCGCGTTCAGCCCTTGTTCCGCCAGCACCGGGTTGTCATAGCAGTGAATGATGTAATGCGCTACTCCAGGATGGTGCGGCTGTTTGGCGAAAATAGGTTCAAGAATCTCCCCGCACTTCTTTTGATTGGCATAAGTCTTGTCGGTCTTGGGTGCGGTGATGGCCAGCGAAAGCGCGTGAAAAATGGCAGCCTCGGTGTCATGCGGATAGGCTGCTTGCAGCGCGCCCATCTTTTGTTCAAACGCCTGGGCATGCGCCGTCTTATCCTTGCCGTCTTCGCGATAAATTTCCGCCAGCGCCTCGATGTAACCTTTTTCCCGGCCGGAGGTCTTGGGATTCGCAGCGGCAATGTCCTCCGCGCGATGCACTGCCTCGCGTCCCGCCGCCATGTCACCGTTGTCCCACAGACCGTGGTAATGGCTCATGGCGATGCCCCACTGCGCCATCGCGCAGTGGGTATCACGCTCCGAAATCTCCGTAAAGCCGGCACGCGCCTGCTCATATTGAAACGAGTGCAGCAGCGCCACCGCACGATTGAAACTCACCCCCACAGCCGGAGAGCAGGAGGTCGCAAAATTCACCGAGCCGATCTCCTGCTTGGTCAGCGAATGCTCGTGTCCCTCATCGCACCACAGGGGAAGAACCAGAAACGTCAGGAAGATAGATAGAAGCAATCGTCGCATACCCGACCTCCAGCAAGATTGCCAACGATTTTACACGCGTTAGGCAATCTGAGAACTGCGAACCGAGATCCTGGCAACTGGTTCTTCATGGGGCCCTCTCTGCGAACTCTGCGGCGCACCCTCTGTGCTCCTCTGTGGTTAATGTTCTCTCATCATCCCGTTACCTTAGACACCTTGTGTAGCTGCGCTGGCCGCGCAATCCTCGAAGGAATGAACCGTGAATCGAAGGAGACCCCGCGCATCCTGCCCTTAACCGCCCGGCTTGTGCAACGAATGTTGCCCTGTGCGCTCTTACTGCTTCTTACCGCCGCTTTCGGCTGCGCCCAGCAAAGTGCCGTGCCCTTCGAGGTTTCCAACCCCAGCAACAAGAAATGGCCTCCGGCGGAAGCCGCTCGCATCTATGCTTCCGCGTGCGACCTTCTCGCCCGCACCATCCGTCCCGAGAAGCCTCCCTTGCTGCGTCCTAAGTTCCGGCTCGTCCTGGGCGCCGACGCAGATCAGTTCGTGAACGAAGGCGGCATCACTGAGGTCCATCTCAAATCCTGGAATCCGGAGAAATTTGCCGAAGGCGTGGTCGTCGTAGCGGTTCGCGACGTGCTGCGAGCGGACGAACTCGCGCGGGTAGTTCATCAATCCGTGTCTCTCGCCGCGTCTACTGTGAATGTCCAGGAACTGGGCCGCCGCTAACCGCGGCTTGGCGCACATCCGGTGACAACTTCGATTGGATGAGCGCTTCCACCTGCTCCCACACTTTGGGATCACACTCGATCTCCGTATGAGGCTTAATAAATAGGTGGTTGAACCAGGGATATCCCTCGCAGCGGATCGGCTTCTCGCTATAGTCGAAGCGGAAATTTCCAACGATTTCGGTGTGCTCGGGATCCGCCGCGTGAATCTCTCGTTGTCCGTGTACCAGCCCGTGCGGCTGATAAAAGTTAACCGCCTCGGCGACGTTGGCGGGAATGAGGGCGTCGTTCTCGCCACCCTTCGCGACACTGTCCACCTGGATCGTGAGCAGAACGGGAATCCCGTCCTTTTCCAGCCTGCGCGCCAGCGTCACTGTTTGCGATGCGCCCCAGCTATGGCCGTAGATGATGATCCGCGCCTGCCGCTTCTCTTCCGGCGACAACGTTCCGTCGTTATCTGCATCCAGCTGTCGCAGGATTTCTTTGTAGGCCTGCTCGCCGTGATGATTCTCAAAGACTCGCACATACACGCCCGTGGGATAGGCGTTGCGCAGATGCTCCGCCAACTGGACCGTGCTGTGAACCCGGTCGCCGGCTTTTACGAAACCACCCACGAATCCGATCACGGTCGCCGGTCGTGCCGGCGCCGTCGTGGTCTCAATCGCAGGCCGGGGTGAGTCCGCTTCTCCGAACGCTAGAGTAGCCCCCACGAAGAAGAGAAGAACCAACGCCGATATGCCCGTGCGACCCATAAACGGGAAGGCATCGTATCAAAAACCTTACCTTTCAGTATAGAGCCGAACTTCTGCCTCCCGCTGGGCTCTACGTTGATCCGCCCGGGGGAATGGCTCACCTTGAATTTTGCATATTGCAAGGGTCATCCCGAAGCGCCCGCGTTCTTACCAGCGGGCCGAGCGATCTCCCGGCGGTAAGGCCTTGGCGACGGACGAGGCGGCGGTCGGAATTCAAACTGAGCCACTACCCGTCCCGAAATCCCCTTGACCCCCACCCGTCCAGAAAGTCATAATTCCGCCACTCGTCAGAAATTCTGGCCGCCAGCCCAGCCGTTTACTTTGTGGTACACAGGGGGTTTCCCGATGTCCGCACCCATCAACAAGCGCATTGGCGACTACGAGATCCTTAACGAACTCGGCGCCGGAGGCATGGGCAAGGTTTACAAGGTCCGCAATGTCATCTCCGACCGCATCGAGGCCATGAAGATCCTTCTCCCTGACCTCGCCGGCCGCCAGGAACTCGCCGCCCGCTTCCTGCGCGAGATCAAGGTTCTCGCGGCGCTCGATCACCCCAACATCGCCGCCCTGCGCACCGCCCTCACCCTCGACAACCAACTGGTCATGATTTTGGAATACGTGGAGGGCACCACCCTCACCCAGCGCCTCCAGCAGGGCCCCATTCAAGTCGCCGATGCCTTGAACTACGCCGGCCAGGTGCTCGATGCGCTCAGCTACGCGCACCAGCAACACGTCATCCATCGGGACGTCAAACCCGCCAACATGATGCTCACGCCCCAGGGCATCGTGAAGCTCATGGACTTCGGCATCGCCCGCTCCGGCGACGATTCCACCCTCACCATGACCGGAACCACGCTCGGTTCGCTCGGCTACATGTCGCCCGAGCAGGTGAAAGGCGAGCCTACCGACGCGCGCTCCGATCTCTATTCCGTCGGCATTTCGCTTTACGAAATGGTGACCGGACGACGTCCCTTCCGCGAATCCAGCGACTACTCCATCATGGCCGCCCAAGTGAGCCAGCCGCCCACGCCTCCCATCGAGCTCAAGCCTGGCCTGCCGCCTGCTCTCAACGAAATCATCTTGCTGGCCATCGCCAAAGATCCCGCCGGACGCTTCCAATCCGCCGACGCTTTCAAGACCGCTCTCAGTCGCGTCGGCCCACTGCCGGCAACCGCACGTGCTGACTCCGAGCGCACCGTGACCAGCATCAGCCATCTGGCGCCCACTGCCACCATGCTGCCCACGCAGACCGTCACCGCATCCACGATTTCCGCCAGGCAACCCGAGGCCGCGCCGGTCGCGTCGCAACCAGGGATGGCTACAAATGTTGCGCCTCCGCCTCCTGCCAGTCATCGCGGACTATACATGGCCGTCGGTGCACTGCTGGTGCTCATGGTTCTGGTGGCCGCCGGAATGTACAGCCGCAGCGCCGATGCCCGGCGCCAAGCTTCGCACCCCGCTGCACCTGCGGCCCCGGATGCCACTCCGCCTGCTCCCCAAACTACTGCACCCGCGGCGGATGCTTCTGTCCCATCCGCCGCCGAACCGGCAGCGCCTCCGCCGGCGACTCCTCCCGTGAGAGCAAAAGCCGCGCCCGCGGCCCAGCCCGATGACGCTGCGCAAGCTGCTCCTGACCCGAACGCTCCTCCGCCTATCGATATCGACGCGCTCGAGCATGAGATTGATCAGCTCTCTGCTCGTGCCGGCGCCGTCAACAGCGGCCTCGACCGTCTCCGCGAAGAGCAGGCCCGCGACGGTTACGGCCTCCGCGGCGACATCGCGCAGCGTCAGGAAAGCATGAAGCTGAACCTGCAGAAGGCGCAGGATGCCATCACTCGCGGCGACGGCGTGCGCGCCAAACGCTACTCCGACCTCGCCAACGCCGATATCGAGGCCCTGGAGAAATTCTTAGGCAGATAGAGCCGCGTAGTTCTTCTGCATTTGTGATTCCGAATGAGCCTTAAGGCTCGTCCGGTGCTGGTGATTTTTCGGAATTCTCCCACATCGGGACTTTTTCAGTGTGTCTCCCGATTTGTTCGGCCCTGCCTCGCAACCTTGTCAAGCCCCCAAACGACCATTTTCCCCGGAAGCGGTTGATTCCAAGCGGACAATAAACTTCAAAACCGTGTCTCACTTACCGCTTCAACTTGCTATTCTGAAGATATAGAGATCAATACGAAAGGGAACAGGCGTGGGCCACCGGTCCGCGCCTTTTGTTTTGCCTATGAAAGCACTAAGGACAACGCTGCCTGCCCACATCCACAGCAAGCGGCGCGGAGAACTTGCGGAAGCAGCTTTTCTACACAAGGCCGCAGGTCTGGGCCTCACCGTGGCTAAACCCTGGGGTGAGAGCAACCGCTTTGACTTCATCGTGGAGGCGGGTGGCCGAATGGCGCGGGTACAGGTGAAGTCCTCCTACTCGCCGGACAAGTACGGCGCATATACCTTTCATGCTCACGGATCCAAGCACACCGACGTTTACACCCCTCGGGACATCGACTTTCTTGCAGCCTACATCGCCCCCGACAACGTCTGGTACATTCTGCCAATTGAGGTGTTCGGCGGCATCGTCAGTTGCAAACTCTTTCCCTGGAGCCGACGGCGGCGGTCGCGGTACGAAGTGTATCGGGAGGCTTGGTCGCTTATGAGTGAGCCCAAGGAGGTAATGTCGGAGGGTTAGCATAAGGGGGTAGGGTTATATGTGATCTATGAACACAGCGGGCGAGGTCCGTGGTGCCCAGCTTTCCAACAGAAGGAAAGCTGGGGCAGCCTTTTTCGTGGATGGGACACACAAAAAGCAAAGCTGGGCCAGCCCCCATGCGGGGATTAGACCCCGTGGAGGGATGGAATTCAGTGACGAATGAACATGCAGTCTGCCCAGGTTAGCGCCCCGAACCCTGAGCGGTTGAGGATTTAGCGATGTACAATGGGGCGCGAACCTGGGGCACCAGGCCAGTAGCGGCCGTAAGCAGGTCCCGCGCGATCAACGCCGGAGACGATCGGCAGCCAAGCCTGCTACCGCACCAAATGCTCCGTACAATAGAAAGTTCCCGCCGAACATAAACAAGCCGAACAACACCTGATCGAGCAAGCCTTTTGGATCTGCTAAACCCACAATCGAAGCAGGCCACAAGATCACAATGATCTCTGGATTGGAAGGCTTAAAGACAGCGAGCGTGATCGCCACTAGGAGTCCTACGCTGCCCGCCTGCCAGAACCACCGCGCACTTCTGGCGCTAAGGATCGTCATGGGATCGCATCCTGTATCTGCCCTAAAAGGGTGCTGGGGTATTGCGTTGGCGGTCCCGTATTGATGCCAGCGTCACTCAGCACGTTTTGTATCCAAAATGCACAGTCGCCTGGTGCCCCAGGTTCGCGCCCCATTGTACATTACTAAATCCCCAACCGCTCTGGGTTCGGGGCGCTAACCTGGGCGAAGGAAAATGCGCGCAAACGACAGTTTCAAGAAATGGAGGGCGTCGGCCAGAGTCAACTGCAAAGGTTCGCTCACCAGCAGGTGCACGTGTTCGGGCATGACCACATATCCGTAGACACAGAGATCGAAGCGGCGGCGCATGCCCTCCAGACAACTGAGGAAGAGCTCGCAGCTTGCGGGATCGGTTAGGTTCGGCTTACGACGATAGCAACTGAAGGTGACAAAGTGCGACTGACGGCTCTGGTGGAATCGCTTGAGTCCGCGAGGCATGCGGGGATTAGACCCCGTGGAGGGATGGAATTCAGTGACGAATGAACATGCAGCCTGCCCAGGTTAGCGCCCCGAACCCTGAGCGGTCGAGGATTTAGCAATGCACAATGGGGCGCGAACCTGGGGCACCAAGCTCCACCGTCCCGGGCTGGGTTGCGAACTAATTACCCAGCAGTAAGTGGCAATTTCTGCGGTACAATCCCGCTTTGTGCGGAATTGACCACGCCCGTCCGCAATCTAAGAGAAACATGCTCAGCCGCCGCGTCAAGCTCCGCAGCCTCTTCGTTCCGCTCTATTTCCTGGCGTCGTCGTTCGCCCAAACCGCCCGGGAGCCCGACCAGGTTCCCGCCCTTTCTATCCGCGTCAGCACTCGCCTGGTGATCCTCGACGCCGTAGTGACCGACAAGCAGGGGCGCCCTGTGCCCGGCCTCCAGGCCTCCGATTTCATGGTCGCGGAAAAAGGCAAGCCGCAAAAAATCTCTGTCTTTACACCGCCGACTGAGGCCGCGGCCAAGCCTCAGGCCCCCGCATTGCCGCCGGGTGTGTATTCCAATCGCCCCGAGTATCGCACTTCCGGCAGTTCGCCCACTGTGATTCTGCTCGATGCTGCGAATACCTCCTTGCCGGATCAGAGTTTGGCGCGCTTTCAGATGGTGCGGTGGGTACTCGATGAATACCGCCCCGGCGACCGGGTCGCTATCTTTAGTTTGACCAACGGGCTGTCGGTGCTGTCCGATTTCACCGACGACCCCTCGGTTCTCCTTGACGTACTCCGCCAATTCGTGGAGCAAAAGCCGCCCTTGACCGCGGCGCCTGCGGCTCCCGATGCCCCTGCGCTCATCGGTGGCGCCGCCAGCCAGTCGGCCATGCTGCTCACTCGGCAGTTTGCCAACTTCCACTCCGCCGAGCTGCAGTTCGTCATCAACCACCGTGCCGATATCACCATTTCGGCCATGCAAAGCCTGGTGCGCATCCTGGGTGGCCTGCCCGGCCGCAAGAATGTCATCTGGCTGACTTCCAGTTTTCCCTTCAGTCTGGTTCCGGAGGAAGCGACCGGCCTCGACGCCAGCGGCTCGCGCTGGACCAGCGCCGAACTCGGCAGGATCGGCGGTAGCGGAGGCTTCCAGAATGGCTTAGACCCGGGCCAGCAGCGCCTCTATGCCGATAAGGTTCGCGACATCGCCGCCCGCTTTGCCAACTCACAGGTGGCCATCTATCCCGTCGATGTTACCGGCCTCGATCCTCGTGGGAGCCGCGATTTTCAGCGCCAGGAAACCATGAAAGAAATTGCCGACGAAACTGGCGGCCAGGCTTTCGTCAACCAAAATGACATTCAGCGGGGAGTGGAGATGGCATTTTCCGATCGCGCCGCTTCCTATACGCTCGGCTATTACCCCGCCGACAAGAAGTGGGACGGCGGCTACCGCAAGATTTCCGTGAAGGTGAACCGGCAAGGCGTCGAAGTCCGCCATCGTCCCGGCTACTTCGCCCTCGATCCCGCCACCGAAAACCAGAAAAAGACGGAACGCGAACTCGGCGACGCCCTCGAAGACCGGATTTCCGCAACCCAAATTGCATTTGACGCCACCGTCTCCCGCGTGGAAGGCGGAAAGACCCGCTGCCAGTTCCTGATCGACGGCAGCTCACTCACCGCGCGTGACGCCGGCAGCGGTAGACAACTCGACTTGGATTTTGCAGTCGTCACCTTCGCGCCCGACGGCAAAATCCTCACCAATCAAAGAATGAAGCTCGCCAAAGTCCTGCCCCTTGACACTTACGAGCAGCTTCTCAAAAAAGGCCTCACCGTCCACCTCGACGTCGACATTCCTCCGGGAAAAAATCTGGCCTGGCTCGCCGTGCGCGATAATTACAGCGGCAACATCGGCACTCTTCAGGCCACGCTCGGCCAATAAGGCGCCAGAGCCAGCCAACCGTGCCTCCGCCAACCTACGCCACTCGACCACCCGAAAGCCTTGCTCCGCCTGCCATCTTGCGCTATACTCCGGCCCGCGCGGAGGAAGCTGCCCTACGCTCCCCTAAACTCTCCGCCGCATCCCTTCAGGGAGGGTCCACCGTGCCGATCACCGAATTCGTGTCCATCCGCCGAATCGTCCCCGCTCTCTTTTCAGTGTTCGTCCTGCTCAGCGTAGCTGTGGCGGCTCCGAAAGAAACGCCACTGTACGACTTTTCCGGTGGCAGCAATGACGGCGCGGCGCCGGTGGGCGGCGTGGTCGCCGACCCGGCCGGCAACCTTTACGGCACCGCCGGCGAGGGCGGCGGTTATTCCGACTGCAGCCCTTTTGGCCAGACCTGTGGCGTGGTTTTTGAACTCACTCCCGCGGGTGGTCACTGGACAGAAACGATTCTTTACACCTTTACCGGTGGCCTAGACGGCGGCGAACCCCTTGCCGGTCTCGTCCGCGACAGCCAGGGCAACCTCTACGGTACCACCGCGATCGGCGGTTCTTTCGGCCTGGGCACGGTTTTCATGCTTTCGTTCGGCTCCGGCACCTGGACCGAGTCCGTGCTCTATAGCTTCCAAGGGGGCAGTGACGGCGCCTATCCGCAATCTGCCGTCACTCTGCGCAACGGGAGCATCTACGGGACAACCTACGCCGGGGGAGGGAACGACTGTCTCGGCGCTCCTTCCGGCTGCGGCACCATCTTTCAGTTGCTACCGGGAGAGAATGGCTGGACGGAAAACGTGCTGTATCGCTTCACCAACGGCGCCGATGGC